>Ga0207933_1001802_pt1 | contig 15030 bp, 11 predicted proteins | sample NGESurdeep092012_4_FD_184488 | JGI IMG/M metagenome (GOLD analysis project Ga0207933, IMG submission 184488) | Arctic peat soil microbial communities from Barrow, Alaska - NGEE Surface sample F53-3 deep-092012 (SPAdes) | ecosystem: Environmental > Terrestrial > Soil > Wetlands > Peat ... | reverse complement strand
GTGAAACGTGACCTTGTGCGGAAATTTCGCGCCGAGATCGGTCACGCCGAGTTTCTTCACGAGAAATTCGGAAAATTCCCAGGTGCGCGCCGAGATTTGTTTCGCCAGTTCCGATTGCGGCGTGTCCTCGGCCAATCCCTTTGGCTTGGCGACAACGGTTTCAGCGTCACTTTCAGCGACTCGGCGGCCAACGACATCCATTTTTACCAGGATTATCCCGGCAGCTTCAATCCCGGCGGCCAGTTGGTCGGAACCTGGCAGCCGGACGGGGAAAACATCCCGCCACTGTCCGACCCTTCCGCGTTTGACGATACCTTGTCGCGACAGACGGCGATGCTGGGTTCGTTTGACGGCGGGAATCCGAACGACACATGGACGCTTTTTCTGGCGGACCTGTCGGAAGGCGGCACGGCGCAAGTCACCGGCTGGTCGCTCGACATCACCACCGTTCCAGAGCCGCCGGAAGCGAATCTCCTGGGCGCCGGACTGGTCGCAAGCCTTTGGTTTTTGCGAAGGCGAACCATGTTTATTCCCACTCAATCGTCCCCGGCGGCTTGCTGGTGATGTCGAGGACGCAGCGGTTCACGCCTTTCACTTCGTTGATGATGCGGCTTGCGAGCTTCTCCAGCAGGTCGTAGGGCAGCTTCACCCAGTCCGCCGTCATGCCGTCCTGCGATTCCACGGCGCGGATGGCGATGGTATAATCGTAAGTGCGTTCGTCGCCCATCACCCCGACGCTGCGCACCGGCAACAGCACCGCGAAGCTCTGCCAGATTTTGTAATACAGCCCGCTCGCTTTCATCTCCTCGACCACGATGGCGTCGGCGTTCCGTAAAATTTCGCAGCGCGACGGCGTCACTTCGCCCAGAATCCGCACCGCGAGCCCCGGTCCGGGGAACGGCTGGCGATAAACAATTTCTTTTGGCAAACCCAGTTCCAGGCCAAGCAACCGCACTTCGTCCTTGAACAGACATTTCAACGGCTCGACGAGTTGAAACTTCATGTTCTTGGGCAGGCCGCCGACGTTGTGGTGGCTCTTGATCATCGCGGCGGGATTGCCGGCAATCGGCACGGATTCAATCACGTCGGGATACAAAGTTCCCTGCGCAAGAAATTTCGCGTAGGACAGGTGTCGCGCCTGTCTCGATTTTTTTTGAGAAAGAGACAGGCGCGACGCCTGTCCTACGGCTTTTTGAAAAACATCAATGAAAGTTTTGCCAATAATTTTCCGTTTCTTTTCGGGATCAGTGACGCTTTTCAATTTGCCGAGAAAAAGTTTCGATGCGTTCTCGTATTGCAGTTTGATTTTGAAATGGCGGCCGAAAACTTCCTGCACGACTTCGGCCTCTCGCGCGCGCAGCAGGCCGTTGTTGACAAAAATGCAGGTCAATTGGTCGCCAATCGCCTTATGCAACAATGCCGCCGCGACGCTCGAATCCACGCCGCCGCTCAAGCCGAGAATGACTTTTTCCTTGCCGACCTGCGCGCGGATTTTCTCGACGGCCTGCTCGACATAGCTGCGCATCGTCCAGTCTTTGCCGCAGCCGCAGATCTTGTGGACAAAATTGGAAATGATTTCACCGCCGCGCGGCGTATGGACGACTTCGGGATGAAATTGCAGGCCGAAAAATTTTCGCGCGCGATTTTCGATGGCGGCATATTCGGAATTTTCCGTGATGGCGACGGGCTTGAAATCGCGCGGCAGTTTCGTCAGCTTGTCGCCGTGCGAATTCCAAACCTGTAGCGTTCGCGGTAATTTCGCAAACAGCGCGCACGACAAATCTTTCACCGTGAGCGCGCCCTTGCCGTATTCGCGTTTCTGGCCTTTCTCGACATTGCCGCCGAGAAATTGCGCAAACAATTGCACGCCGAAACAGATTCCGAGAATGGGGATTCCAAGCTCAAAAATATTTTTATCCGGCAGCGGCGCATCCGGCGCATAAACGCTCGACGGCCCGCCGGACAAAATAATTCCGCGCGGTTTCAATCTGGCGATTTCCGCAGCGGGCGTGTCGTAGCGCAGGATTTGCGAATAGACGCTGCATTCGCGGATGCGCCGCGCGATGACCTGCGTGTATTGCGACCCGAAATCGAGGATGATGATCTGCTCAAGCATCGCGGAAGTTTCACCGTCGCGAAAAAATTTGCGAGCGAAAAATGTTTTCATCGCATCCGGTCTGCGCTACAAAAGCGCAGAAATGCCGGACAAAATCAGACGCTGGACCGCCCTGCATCCGAACTGGACGCTGACATTCATCACGCTGGCCGTGCTCGCGCCGTTTCTGGCCAAGCCGTTCAACATTGACGACCCGCTCTTCATCTGGGTCGCAAAAAACATCCAGGCGCATCCGCTCAATCCATTTGGCTTCAACGTGAACTGGTTCGGCACGGTCTCGCCGATGTATCTCGCCACGGAAAACCCGCCGGTGGCGTGCTATTACATCGTCTTCGCGGCGGCAATTTTCGGCTGGAGTGAAATCGCATTGCACGGCGCATTTCTGCTTCCGGCAATCGCCGTGGTTTTGGGAACTTACCGGCTCGCAAAAAAAATCTGCAATCGTCCGATGCTCGCTGCGCTGGCAACTTTGTTCACGCCGGTTTTTATGATTTCGAGCATGACGGTGATGTGCGACGTGACGATGCTCGCGTTTTGGATCTGGGCGGTTGTGTTCTGGATGGAGGGAATGGACAAAAATGATTTCCGAAAATTGTCCGTCGCCGGCCTTTTGATCGCACTTGCCGCACTGACAAAATATTATGGCGTCTGCCTCGTCCCGCTGCTGGCCGCCTACAGCCTGGTTGAAACGCGCCGTCCTGGACGGTGGGCCGCGTGCCTGCTGATCCCGCTGGCCGCGCTGTGCGCCTACCAATGGATCACGCGTGCGCTTTACGGCCGCGCCATGCTGTCAGACGCGATGGAATACGCCGGTTATGCGCGCGGAATCACCGGCGTTTCGGGAATGGCCACCGTCCTGACCGCGCTGACGTTCACCGGCGGATGCGTGGCCGTGGCGGTTTTTTTCATGCCTCTGCTCTGGTGCGCGCGGACACTTGCTGCGTTTGCCGCGACTGCGGTGTTGATCGCCGGCGCGCTTTTTTTTGAGGGCGCAAGGCTGGAACAATTCATTTCCCCGCAGGCCACGTCCGCGACGTTCGTGGAAATTCAAATCATCTTCTGGGCGGTCGGCGGGATCGGTGTGCTCGCTCTGGCGGTCGAGAATCTCTGGAACCGGCGCGACGCCGGCGTGTGGCTGCTGGCGTTGTGGGTCTTCGGGACCTTTTTGTTCGCGTCGGTTTTCAACTGGACGGTCAACGGACGCTCCATCCTGCCGATGGTTCCGGCAGTCGCAATTTTAATCGTCAGCCGTTTGGAACGAAATGCTGCGGCTGGCTGGAAAAGGCCGAAATTCGCCGTGCCAGTATCCCTTGCCGTCGGTGCCTCGCTCGCCTTGCTCGTGATGCGGGCGGATTATTATTTTGCCGTCGCCACGCGCCAGGCCGCCGTGCAGACTTGCGCGAAATTCGGAAACGCGCGGAAAAATTTCTGGTTCGAGGGACACTGGGGTTTTCAGTATTACATGGAATCGTCCGGCTTCGCGGCGCTTGACGTAAAACAGTCGCCGATCAAACCGGGAGACATCCTTGCGTTGCCGGAAAACAACACGGGCATTGCGCCGCCCAACGCGGAGGCAACCGCCAGACAGGACAGCATTGAAGTTTCCGGACCGCGCTTCCTGACGACGATGAACGTGGCCGTGGCCGCCGGGTTTTATGCGTCGGTCCGCGGCCCCCTGCCTTTCGCCTTCGGCAAAGTGCCTCCGGAAAAAGTGTTCCTATTTTTTTTGAAGACGAACGTCCCGGCGCCGCCGGAAAATTTTAGGGCGAACCCGCCGGCTGCGCCAGTTTCACAGCCTTGACAGTCCAACTGTTGGTGTCGTAGATCAGTTCATAACCGGGCGGCATGACCGGAATTTTCCCGAGATAGTCCGGCACCATCTCCTGCAAATTTTTCGGATAATGCCCTTCCGATGCGTTGAACATCTGGATGTCCTGGTTGACGTAGGAAACATCAATGACATTTTCCGAATATTTTTTCGCCTGCACCACCGCGCCGATATAATTCAGCGGCGCGTCCACCACGTTGGAAACCGCATTGAAGGCCTGCGTTGCCTTTTTTGAACTGTCACCGCAGCCGGCGAGCAACATCGCGGCGGCGGCAAGTAAGAAACTGGCTTTCATGGTTACAATCTAATCCCGTTCGCAATAATTCCAAGCGCAAGTTTTCCTGTTTCATCCGTGTTTATCCGCGTCCAACTGCGGTTGAAATTTCCCGAACGATTTCCCGCGCCTGCCGGATCAAATCCAGATCTTCCGCCAGATTTCCAAAACGGAATTTCGGCAAACCGCTCTGCTCGCGCCCAAGCAGTTCGCCCGGCCCGCGCAACTTCAAGTCCGCCTCCGCGATTTCAAATCCGTCGTTCGTCTTCTCAAGAATCTTCAAACGTTCGCGCGCCTCCGCATTTTTCGCGTCCGAAATCAAAATGCAAAAGCTCTCGTGCGCGCCGCGCCCGATTCGTCCACGCAATTGATGTAACTGCGCCAAACCAAACATTTCCGAATTTTCAACCAGCATGATTGTCGCGTTCGGAACGTCCACGCCGACCTCAATCAGCGAAGTCGAAAGCAAAACGTGAATTTTGTTCGCGCGAAAATCCGCCATGACATTTTCCTTTTCCACCGATTTCAAACGCCCGTGCAAAAGCCCGGCGCGAAACGGCGCGAAATTCTTTTTCAAATTTTCAAACTCGGTTGTCACCGCTTTCAATTCTTTGCTCGAATCTTCGACGCGCGGATAAACAACATAAGCCTGCCGTCCGATGGCAAGTTTCTCGCGGATAAATTCCAAGACCTTGGGCAATTTGTCCGCCGTGCGGATAAAAGTTTTTATCTCGCCGCGCCCGCCGGGCATTTCATCAATCGTCGAAACGTCCAGATCGCCGTAAAGCGTCAGGCCGAGCGTGCGTGGAATCGGCGTCGCCGTCATCACCAGCAGATGCGGATAATTTCCCTTGCGGACAAGCTGCTCGCGCTGCGCCACGCCGAACTTGTGCTGCTCGTCAATGATCACAAGGCCGAGATTTTCAATTGCGAAACCGGATTCAATCAGCGCGTGCGTGCCAATTGTCAGTGACAAGTGACGAGTGACAAGTGACGGGGGCTGCGTTAGCTTGTCACTTGTCACTCGCCACTCGCCACTTTTCTTGCTGCCCGTCTGCAATTCCACATTCACGCCCAGCGGCTCAAACCATTTTTGGAAATTCCGAAAATGCTGTTCTGCCAGAATTTCCGTCGGTGCCATCAGCGCGACATTGAAGCCGCTTTCAATCGCCATGAGCGCAGAACACGCGGCCACGGCGGTTTTTCCAGAGCCGACATCTCCTTGCAACAGGCGACGCATCGGATGCACGCCGCCCATGTCATGACGGATTTCGCGCAGAACTTTCGTCTGTGATTCCGTCAATTTGAAACCGAGCGCGGCAAGAAATGGTTTCATCAAACGATTGTCGCCACCGCAGGGCAATGCCTTCGACAATGACTCGAATTTCTTCCGGCGCGACCGGATTTGGATTTGCAGTTCCACAAATTCATCCAGTGCCAGCCTTCGTCGCGCAATTTCCACGTCAGTCAATTCTTCAGGAAAATGAATCATGCGAACTGCGTTTGCGTAGGACAGGCGTCGCGCCCGTCTCTCATTTTCTGAATTGGAAATTTGAGACAGGCGCGACGCCTGTCCTACGTTGGATTCAAATTTTTCCAGCGTGCGCCAAATTAACCCGCGCAGCCAGCGTTGCGGCAAACCTTCGGTCAGCGGATAAATTGGCGCGATGCGGTTGATGTGGATGAAACTTTCTTCGCCGGGTTCGATGACTTCGGTTTCGGGATGATCCATCGTGCGCGGTTTGGTTTCCTTCAATTTTCCGAAAACGAAAACCTCGTCGCCCATCGCGAAATAATTTTCCATGAACGGCAGGTTCCACCAGCGGCAATGCAATCGCGCCGAGCCGTCGTCGAGGATGATTTCAAAAACGGATTTATTGCCGCCGCGAAAACGTTTGAGGCCGAGCGCGACAATTTTTCCGCGCGCCGTGAAGGCTTCGTCCTTGGTGAGTTCGGAAATTTTGCGGAAATGCCGTCGGTCTTCGTAACGTTTGGGCCGGTGCAGCAGCAAATCTTCAACCGTGAAAATCTCCAGCCGCGCCAGTTGCGCCGCGCGCTCCGCGCCGACGCCCCAAAGCGAGGTGACGGGATTTTTCAGCGGAGAAATTTTATTTTCCGGCGACGACATTGGCCGAACGATACAAACCGTTCAACGCCGCTTCAACGGCAAATGAATCGTAGGAGCCGAGGTGACGAGGCTCATTTCAAAAAGTTAGAGACTCCTTACGTCGTCTCCTACAAATTTCCGCGCGCAGGACTCAAGCGCGTTTTGGAGTCTTTCGATTTTGCATCGGCATGAACCAAGCTATCACGGCAATGAGTATGGCCGGGTAGAGCAGATTCATTAATTCCGCGATAGCAACAGGTGGGTTGGGATAACCTGCATAAGCCAGTAAAGCACTTCCAACCAACAAAAAATACACTAAAAAAACGGGTAATGAAACGAACAGAAACCTGCGACGTGAACTGAAGATGTTCTGTATCCAGAAAAATCGTTGGCCCAACTTTCCGCAGGCCAGCAAAAACATAATCCCAACCACTGGCAGTAAACTTAAATAGCGCAACTCAACATCCGAGGTGGGACTGTTGCTCAACCAAACAAGGAATGGAGAAACAGAATGGTGGTTATAAAGAATGTGGACAGCAATCCCCTGGCAAAGCGAACACACAAACGATGAAATCTCTGTCCAAGCTCTGATTGTCAGGAGAATTACGGCCGCCCAAAAAAATCGTTCGCGCCAAACTCCGGACGGATTCGATTTCACATATTCCTGGCGGAGACGATGCGGCTGGCCGACGCGGCGGCGCGCGAGCCAGAAAGATTCTTCGTCGTTCAAGCCGCGTTGCTGAAATCCAGCGATGGCGTCGCGCAGGTGCGTTTCCAATTCGCGCCGGTCGTCGGACGCGAGATTGGGTTGCGCGGCGAGTTCGTTCCGCCAGTTTTCCACGGCGGCGTTCAGATCGAAACGGGTTTGATTTTCCATAATTTGCACAGGGAGTTGTGAACGGCCAGCCATTGCCGGCGCTCGGTTTTGAGGGCTTTGCGTCCGTCCGAACTGATGAAATAATATTTCCGCTCGCGTCCGGTGTCGGCTTCCTTCCACTCGGACTCAATCAGGCCGTCGCGCTCCAGCCGGTGCAAAACGGGATAGAGCATCCCGTCGCTCCACTCGATCTGGCCGCCGCTCAACTCGCGGACTTTCTGGATGATTTCGTAACCATAACTTTCGCCGCCGGCCAAAATGGAAAGCAAAAGCGGTTTCGAGGACGCGGCGACCAAATCTTTCGTAAGCATGGCGGTCTTATACATTGAACTGTTAGTTATGTCAACAGAAAAATTTCGAAATGCAGGAACCGACGTAACGAGGCTCTAATTAAATCCATTATTTACGAAAAAATGACCACATGGCGTAAACGTATATTGTAAATCAAAAATAATGAGACTCCTTACGTCGTCTCCTACAGTTTGCGCGCTAGTTTTTCCAGCACGTCGAACAGAACCGGCGGGTTGGGCAGATGTGCCTCCTTGCTGTCGTGCGAAATCAGGCCGAATCCTTCGCCGTAGGCCGGCCCGTTGACGACGCACATGTCTGTCGAGCATTCGGCGACCTGCCTTCGCGCGGCGGCGACGGCGTCCGCGCGCGAGCCGTCCGTCTCGAATTTCCAGCCGGTTATTTTTGACTTCGGAAACCAGCCGCGCAGTTCCGTGAGAATTTTCGGCGTTGGCAAAAGTTCCGCGAACAATTTCCCAAGATTTGTGGGAATTTTTCTTCTGGCCCTGATTTCGGCCATCTTGCCGGATTCGCCCGACGCGAAAATTTTTCCGAACGCAAAGTCACTCACCGCCGCCGCGTGAAAAATCGCGTCCGCCCTTTTTCCCGAAAACGATTTTAATTTTGTCCGCAAATCCGCCGTCGTGGAAAAAGTCTCGACACGCTGCGCCAGCCGCTCGCCGCGATGCGTGGCCATGTCGCCGATGAGCAGGACGACCTTGTGGCCGCGCGCGGCGAGAAAATTGGCCAGCTCCGTGCCAAGCCGTCCCGTGGAAAAATTTGTGAGCCGGCGCACGTCGTCCAGCGGCTCAAACGTCGGCCCGGCGGTGACGATGCAGTTCATAAAAATAAATTAGCCGCAAAGGAACGCAAAGAACACAAAGAAAAAGCAAAACTTGGTGTCTTGGTGACTTGGTGGTTAAAATGTAATTCGCATATGAGCAAAATTATCGGCATAGATTTGGGCACCACGAATTCACTCGTCGCCACGGTGGATTCGGGAATTCCATTTGTCATCGCCGATGCAAATGGACGGCGATTGACGCCATCAGTCGTGCATTTTCCATCGGCACATTCAGAAGCAATTGTTGGCCACGAAGCCAATCGCGTGCGTGTTGTCAAACCGGCGGAAACGGTTTATTCGGTCAAACGATTCATCGGCAGGCGCGGTTCGGAAATTTCCAACGATGAAAAAAACGTGACGTTTCCGCTAAATTGCAGTCCGGTGGGGCGAGCGTCCTCGCGAGCCGAAGACGGCTCGTCAGTAGCCTCGCCCCACCAAGTTGCGGTGACGATTCCAATTCACGGCAAAAATTATTCGCCCGAAGAAATTTCCGCCGAAGTTTTGAAAAAGTTGAAACGCGACGCGGAAGATTATTTTGGCGAAGAGATTTCGCGCGCAGTGATTACTGTTCCCGCGTATTTCAACGACGCGCAGCGCAATGCGACGAAGCGGGCAGGAGAACTTGCCGGATTTTCCGTCGAACGAATTGTCAATGAACCAACGGCAGCGGCTTTGGCTTACGGTTTGGACAAGTTGCGCGAGAAGTCGAAGATCGCCGTTTATGATCTGGGCGGCGGCACGTTTGACCTTTCGATTCTGGAATTGAACGAGGGCGTCTTTCAGGTGCTGTCCACGAACGGCAACACGCGGCTTGGCGGCGATGATTTGGACAAGCGGCTTGTGGATTTTTTGGTGGAGAAAATCAATGTAGGACAGGCGTCGCGCCTGTCTCCATCTTCAAGTCCTGAAATCAATCAGAGACAGGCGCGACGCCTCTCCTACTTTTCACGCGTCCGCGAAGCAGCGGAAATTGCAAAAATAAAATTGTCCACGGAAACGGAAGTGGAAATCACGCTGCCGTTTCTCACGCCGGATTTTTCCTTCAATTACAACCTCACGCGCGCCGAGCTGGAAAATCTCACGCACGACATCATCGCGCGGACGCGCCCGCATTGCCTGCGCGCGCTCGCGGACGCGAAGCTGGAGGCAAAAGACCTGGATCAAGTGATTTTGGTCGGCGGGCAGACGCGGATGCCGATGGTCAGAAAATTTGTCGGCGAACTTTTCGGCTGCGCGGATTTTGAGGAGGCGCGCGGCAGCTTGCGAATCGGCTCTGATTTTCACAAAACATCGGGGCCGCAATTGAACACGTCGCAAAATTCTGACGAGGCTGTGGCGCTCGGAGCCGCAATTCAGGCGGAGATTTTAAGCGGCGGTTTCAGAAATGTTCTGCTGCTGGATGTCACGCCGTTGTCGTTGGGCATTGAGACGTTTGGCGGATTGATGAATGTTTTGATTCCGCGCAACTCGACAATTCCCGTCAAGGCCGGAGAACTTTTTACAACGGCGATGGATTTTCAGCGTGAAATGCTCATCCACGTTTTGCAGGGCGAACGCGAGCGGGCGAAGGACAATTGGAGCCTCGGAAAATTCACGGTTGAGTTCGAGTCCGCGCCGCGCGCCGTTCCGCGAGTCGGAGTGCAGTTCGAAATTGACGCGAACGGGATTCTGCGCGTCCTCGCGCGCGACACGAAGACGGGCAAGGAAAAAATCGTGGAAATGAAATCCGCCGTGGACGTGGACGATTTCGCCGTGCAAAAAATGGTCGAGGAATCGGTTGACCATGCCTTTGACGATCTGGCCGCGCGCCGCTGGATTGAGGCGAAGTTGAAGGCGGATGAAACCCTGGGGGCGACAAAAAACGCGCTTGCAAGTTACGCGGACGGAATTGAGAAGGATTACCGCGACAAAATTGAGACGACCGCGCGCGAGGTCGAAAAGGTTCTGGCGGAAGTAAATTCCGGAGGTTCCGGCGATTTGCAGCAATTGCAAACCGCAATCGCCGCCCTCGACGAAATCACGAGGCCGCTGGCCGAACTGCTCATGGACAGGGCGATGGAGGCGGTGCTGCGAAAGCGCGGGCTGATTCAGTGAGGTCAATCATACTTTGGCCGGTTCAAAAGCCAAAAAACCAAGGTTGTCACCACGATGATGATGACAATGGACAAACCGATGAAAAACCGGATTTGCTTCTGATGCGCCGAAAGATTCCTTTTGGGAAGCATGACTTCAGCCTGTAAAAAAACCGCACGATTTACAAGATAATTTTACCAAGCAAGGAATTTCGCGAGCAGCGGCGCGACGGCGAGCGCGGGCAGGTAATTCGCCAGCTCGACTTTGCGGACTTCAAAAATCACCAGCGCCACCGCGCATGCGGTCAATCCGGCGGCGGCGCTGACCGGGCAAATCAATCCGTGTGCATCGAGAAACGGCCTCGTGCAAAGCCGGCAGGCCAGTGTGATTGCGCCGAGAAAACAGTAAGCCGGAAACGCCGACAGCGCGGACGGCCAGCCGAAAATTTTCACAAAACCGGTCATCGCGAGCGCATCCATCACGGCTTTGACGGCAAGCAGATAAAAATCGCCGGACAATCCTTCCGTCACCGCGCCGAGGATGCCGAGCGGCGCGGCGCAAAACAGGGTCGCGCAGGCGTTAAAGCCGGCGGTTTTGCGCGACGGATTGGATTGCGCGGATGAAATCAATTTTCCGGCGAACCGTCCGAGGCGGTTCGAGATTTTTTGCAGGCGCAGGATTTTGCCGGCCAGATTTCCGAGAACGATGGCGAGCAGCGTGATCAAAATCTGCCTCGCGCACGGCCAGAAAGCGCCGTTGACGTTCAGCCAGACCAGCCGCAGGCCGAAGAAGGCCGTGGCCGTGCCGAGCGCCCGGCGGAGAAAATCCTGCGAGCGCGCGGAAAGCGGCACGCGTTGCGCCAGCCCGAAAATCGCGCCGAGCAAAATGCCGATGGCGTTGAGAAATGCGCCGGTCATCTGAAGACTCAACCATTGCGCGGCCAAAGTGCCAAGCCGGAAAATTTTGCGCCCGGCGGCGAAGCCTGTTATTTAAGGGCGGATGGCCGTCGCCAAAACAACCTCCCGCAGCCCGTGGTCCTGGATTCCGACGCTTTATCTTGCGGAGGGGCTGCCCAATGCGCTCGTGGCGACGGTGTCGGTCGTGTTCTACAAAAATCTCGGCGTGTCGAACGGGGACATCGCTTTTTACACCGGCTGGCTTTATCTGCCGTGGGTCATCAAGCCGCTGTGGAGTCCGGTCGTGGACATTTTGAAAACGCGGCGGCAATGGATCTGGGCGATGCAATTTCTCCTGGGCGCGGGGTTCGCCGCCGTTGCGCTGACCATTCCCGCGCCGCATTTTTTTCAACTGACGCTGGCGTTTTTCTGGCTGCTGTCGTTCAGCTCGGCGACGCACGACATCGCGGCGGACGGTTTTTATATGCTGGCGACGACGGAGCGCGAGCAGTCGTTTTTCGTCGGCGTCCGCACCATGTTTTACCGTGTGGCGACAATCTGCGCGCAAGGGCTGCTTGTCATTTTGGTTGGAATAATCCAAGTCCGCACGAGCTTGCCAAGCATTCCGTTGCAAATTGAAACCAGTCCGGACGCGGTGCTGGTTGAAACCGTCCATCCAGAAAAATCCAATGCCAGCATTGCGAACCAAAACGGACAATCTGTGTTTGCGGAACCCGAAACCATTAAAATCAATCCGCAGACGCGTCCAAATTTAGACATCCAAATTCTTCTTAATACAGCAAAGGCGTGGAATGTGGAAAACGGATTTTGTCCGGTTGAAACAGAAGCCAGACCAAATAAAATATCCTGGTGGACACGGAATTTTTCCCAACCACTGAGTGAAACCATTGAAAAACATTTCGGCGCAAAGGCAAAAACTACGGGTGGGTCTGTTGGCGACATTGGTTTGGCACGCATAAGCCTGTCGCAATCCCCAGGCCGTGAGGTTGTCGTCATTCCATTCACGAAATCGGGCGATGTTTCAATTGCCGAAGGTTCGCGACTGACTTTCAACGCAACAAACTGGAACAAACCGGCGCTTGTGATTTTCCAGCTAGACCCGAAATTGAAGGGTTCGTTTTCGACAATTTGCGAGCTGCGCTCCGGCAACGTTCCTTTTTCCTGGTCAACCGTATTCGCGCTCGTGGCGGGATTTTCTTTGTGCTTGGGGTTTTATCACTGGTTCGTTTTGCCGCGCCCGGCGACGGACCAGCCCAAGGGCGTCGCCTCGTCGGAAAATTTTCTCGCGGAATTTCTCAAGACCTTCGGGACGTTTTTTCAGAAGCCCAAAATCGTCGTGATGCTGTCCTTCATTTTGCTTTACCGGCTGGGCGAGGCGCAGCTTTTGAAAATAGCGCAGCCGTTCCTGCTCGACCCGCGCGACCAGGGCGGACTTGGTCTGGCGAACGACCAGCTTGGTTTGATTTACGGCACGGTCGGGGTCATGGTGTTTATTTTCGGCGCAGTGCTCGGCGGATTTGCCGTGGCGCGGCACGGCTTGAAATTCTGGCTGTGGCCGATGCTGCTGGCGATCCATCTGCCGGACGCGGTTTTCATCTGGCTCGCGTATGCGCAGCCGCAAAATCTTTTTGCCATCGGCGCGGGCGTGGCGGTGGAACAGTTCGGCTATGGTTTTGGTTTCACGGCGTTCATGCTTTATATGATTTACATCGCGCGCGGCCAACATCAGACGGCACACTATGCGATCTGCACCGGTTTTATGGCGCTGGGCGTGATGCTGCCGGGAATGTGGAGCGGCTGGTTGCAGGAGCGCCTCGGCTACCCGCATTTTTTTTTGTGGGTCATTCTGGCGACGATTCCGAGTTTCATCGTTGCGCGAATGATTCCGCTGGATTCTAATTTCGGAAAGAAAACCGCGCCAGAATGACCTCCAAGGATTCTTCTTCAAAAAACAGATTTTGGGCGACCACAGCTCGCTGGTTGGCCGCATCCACCGCGCTCGTTTATACCCTCGTCCAGTTTTTCCCTGGCACGACGGTTTCCGCACCGACGATTGACGGCTCGTGGATGCAGACGCTGCACATTGCGTATGAACAGCGCTGGCAGTTTGGCCGTGACATTGTATTCACCTTTGGTCCATGGGGGTTTCTGTCAGGCGGATATTATCCTCCCACGTTCACCATTTCGGTGATCGTGTGGGCGATGCTGGCGGTTGTATTTTGGTGGGCTGGCTGGCGGGTGGCCTGCCACTTTTCAGGCAACAAACTTTTTTCATGGCTCTGGATGGCGGGATTCACTGGCATGGCGAACCTCTACGTCGGGCAAAGTTTCGACATCCGTTGTGTCGCCTGGGTTCTGCTGCTGTTGTTCCTGCACTTTTTTGTGGAAGACCGGCCGATCACGGCGAGACAGGCGTTGCTGGCGATTGCGTTGGGGCTGTTGAGCCTGGTCAAGTTCACCAGTTTGATGGAAGCGACGGTCGTGGTGGGCGTCATCGCTGCGGACAATGTTTTCCGGCAGCGGCGTTTTCCGTGGATTGCGCCTCTGTTTGCGGGAAGCATCTTATTTTTTTGGGTCGCAGCCGGACAACGCTTAAGCCTGCTTTGGTCTTTCCTGCTCAACTCGCGGCAAATGACCGATGGTTACACCGAGGCCATGCAATACGGAGTCACTGAAACTTTGTTTGTCATTTGTTTCCTGTCGGTGGTGGCGTTGATTGTCGTCTTGACGGGTTATGCGGCGTGGCGGCGGCACCGGCGATTTGGCGTGTTCCCGGTGGCCGGCATGAGTGCGGTCATGTTCATGACTTTCAAACACGGTTATGTGCGGAGCGACAGCGACCACGAAACCACCGTCGCGCTGTCGCTTTTGGTCGCTGCGCTGTCGTGCCTGGCGGTATTGTGGCCCGTCCTGCAACGCGAAAAAACATGGTCCCGCCAGGCCACCCTGCTGCTGGTCGCCGTCATCATATTTTTTTCTTCCTTCACGTTCACAAGCTGGTTTCCAGATGACGGCCTGCTGGCGCAATTCGTCCATACTTTCAGCGTCCGCAACATTCTGGCTCCGATAAAATCACTGGCGGACACGGGGCGTTTGCAGAAAATTTACGGCCAAAATCTCGCGGCCATCCGCAAACAATTTCCAATCCCGGCGGTTGAAGGAGACGCGGACATTTATCCATGGAATCAAATGGCGCTGTTCGCCGGCGGCTTGAGCTACCATCCGCGACCGCTCTTCCAAAGTTATTTCGCCTACACGTCGGGGCTGGCGGAATTGAACGCCGCATTTCTGCGAAGCGATCACGCCGCCAGCAACATCGTGTTTGAAATAGATCCGCTGAACGGACGCTACCCGTCGCTGGACGACGGCCTTTCATGGCCGGAGCTGCTGACCCGATATGACATTAAGGGCACAAACGGCACATATCTGCTTTTGAAACGCACCGCCATACCAAGGGAATATCATTTGACGCGTGTGACAGAAACGACCATTCACTTTGGCGAAACCTTCACGCTTCCTTCCATCACCAACACCGTGCTCTGGGCTGAAATGGACATAAACAAATCCATGCTCGGAACCGTGGCCGAAGCCCTTTACAAGCCCGTGATTGTGCGGTTGATGGTTTCCCTGCGCGATGGCCGGCAGATTTATTTCCGGCTGGTTCCGGGCGAGGCGCGCGGCGGATTCATATTGTCGCCGTTGGTTG
>Ga0207933_1001801_pt1 | contig 15033 bp, 8 predicted proteins | sample NGESurdeep092012_4_FD_184488 | JGI IMG/M metagenome (GOLD analysis project Ga0207933, IMG submission 184488) | Arctic peat soil microbial communities from Barrow, Alaska - NGEE Surface sample F53-3 deep-092012 (SPAdes) | ecosystem: Environmental > Terrestrial > Soil > Wetlands > Peat ... | reverse complement strand
TCGGCCACGCTCGAAGCGCAGATGTGCGTCCATCCTCAGAATCGGGCGTTGCCCAATGTTTTCAATGACGGGAATCTGGCTGAACCGCTAATTGGGACGCGAGTGACCTGTACATAACAGGTAATGGTCAGGCGTTGTTAACCGCAAAAACCCGGTACGAAGTACTGATATATGGGTACCGGTACGTGTGGAACGATCTTCCGAAGGAAAATCGTGCAACGATCAACCATGCAATTATCTTTTTATGCACGAGCAGCCGGGGCGCTTATTCTAACTGCCGTTGCCGCATTTGCCGGCACGGTCTCGTCTCAGATTGCCAAACTGGCCCCCGGCCAGCGAGTTGATGTCATTATTCAACACACCTCCACGCGTGGAGGCGGTGTTGCCGCGACCGTGTGTGGCGCGGGTAATGTAATAGAAGCTCTGCCGGGCGGCGAACATTGTTCGCTGAGCGCGGCGCAAGCGATAGCACTGGGCCGCAATTCGCGGGTCGCGCACATCTCGATCAATAACGTGATCCGCGCTACCGGTACGACATCGCCGGTTTACGACTACACTCCGGAGACGCTTCAGCCAGCGTCGACCGCCGCGGGTTTCCCGAATCGCAGTCTCGGGAAAAACGTCGGCGTGGCGATTATCGATAGTGGAATCCACATCAATCGGGATCTGATCGGCGGCGGTTGGGGAAGCACGGCCGCCAGCGTCTTCCCGCAGGTCGTGTATGCGGAGAGCTTTGTTCCGACAGAGGGCGTGGACGACTATTACGGCCATGGCACCCATATCGCGGGCATCATTGCAGGCAACGGCGCGAACTCGTACGGTCCGGCGTTTCTGTATGACATTCACGGAGTCGCTCCCGGCGCTCACCTGATCAGTCTGAAAGTGCTCGACAAAAATGGCGAGTCCACCGATGCGGAGGTGATCCAGGCAATCGACCGTGCCATTCAGCTGAAAGATGTCTATGGGATTCAAGTTATTAATCTCTCGCTCGGCCGTCCCGTCTTTGAGAGCTACAAGACGGACCCGCTGTGTCTGGAAGTGGAGAAAGCATGGCTGAACGGGATCACGGTGGTGGTCGCGGCGGGTAACGGCGGCCGCGGTAATTCAGTGAATCCTCAGGGATACGGGACCATCACGGCCCCGGGAAACGATCCGCTCGCCCTCACCGTTGGCGCCATGAATACGGAAAGTACTCCGCAGCGCGGCGACGACCTGATGACGACATATAGTTCCAAAGGTCCGACGTTCGGCGATGCCATCGTGAAGCCGGATCTTGTGGCCCCGGGTAACAGAATCTTCTCGATTCTGGATCCGAACGCGACGCTCGAAACGACGGAACCGGGGAATGTGGTGCCGCTGGCTTCGTATGTAAAATCGCCGGCCTCCGGCCAGGTATCGAACTATTTCATTCTGAACGGGACCAGCATGGCGACGGGTGCAGCCAGCGGCGCGGTCGCGGCTCTTCTGGGAAATCAGAGCCTGACGCCCGATCAGGTCAAGGCTCGTCTGATGGAGACAGCCACGAAGACCTTCCCGCAGGTTTCGAACATTACGGACCCGACCACGGGTCAGACCTTCACGATTCAGTACGACATCTTCACTGTGGGCGCGGGGTATCTGGATCTGGATGCGGCGCTTGCCGGCACGGATACGATTCCGGCGAATATGAACGCAGCGAGCCCGGTCGCTACGCCCGGACCGGTCGCGGATGACGGCAGCGTCACGGTGTACGTTACGAACGATCCGTCCGATTCGACGGTGTGGGGCTCAGGCGCGGTCTGGGGTACCGGAGCGGTTTGGGGCACGGGCGCCGTGTGGGGCACCTCGGTCTGGAGTGGCACTTCGACGGTGTGGGGCTCAGGCGCAGTCTGGGGCACTGGTGCAGTCTGGGGCACCGGGGCAGTCTGGGGCACCGGGGCGGTCTGGGGCACCGGGGCGGTCTGGGGCACCGGCGCGGTCTGGGGAACGGGCGCGGTCTGGGGTACCGGAGCTGTTTGGGGTACGGGAGCTGTTTGGGGTACGGGAGCTGTTTGGGGTACCGGAGCAGTTTGGGGTACCGGACTAGCCGTCGGAGATCCGACGCCGGGCAATTAAATAACCCGTAACTCACGGGAACGGAAACAGGGCGTTCGCTCGCACATGAGCGTGACGCCCTGTTTCCATTTCCGTGAATTCGTACGGAGCCAGGCAGCGCTGCTTTCTGAGCCGGCACTCAAGTTCAATCGAACTTTTGCCGATAGAGAGACAGTAGCCCGTGCTCAGAATGCGCGTTCGTTTTTCTATTTCGTATCTATACATCGCGCTGGTCATCGCCGCGGGTTCGCTCGCACTCGGCCATGGCCTATGGCTCTGGAGAAGTGAGAATCTGGCCAGGTATCTCACCTTCACCATGGTCGCGCTCGTCGCCGGCGGGATGAAGGTAAGCCTGCCTTCGGTTACGAGCACCATGTCGATGAACTTCATATTCATGCTGATCGGCGTTTCCGAGTTCAGCCTGGGAGAAGCCCTGCTGACGGGATGCCTCGGCGCTCTGGTCCAGTGCGTGATCAACGCCAAGGCGCGGCCAAAGCCAATCCAGCTGGCATTCAACCTGGCCGCCACCGCATGCTCGATTCAAGCCGCATGGGCGGTGCAGCATTCGCCGAATCTGCAAAGTGAACTGCTCGATGCCACAACACTGTTTCTCACCAACACGCTGCTGATTGCAATCGTAATCGGGCTGACGGAGCGGAAGAACATCTGGAAAGTGTGGCGCGATTCCTACTTCTGGTCCTTTCCGAATTATCTGGTTGGCGCGGCGGCGGCATGGGTCGAGGTCGCCACAAGCCGCGTCATTGGCTGGCAGCCCGCCATGCTGCTGTTGCCGATTCTTTATGTCGTCTATCGCTCGCACGCGATGTACGTATCCCGTCTCGAAGAGGCTAAGAACAGGGCCGAGCAGCAGAGCATTCACGCCCAGGAGGTAGCGGCGCTCCATCGGCGCACTATCGAAACCCTCGCGCTCGCGATCGAGGCAAAGGACCAGACCACGCGCGATCACCTGGAGCGGGTGGAACTCTACTCGATTGAGGTGGGCAAGGAACTGGGACTCAGCGAAGTTGAACTGGAGGCGTTGCGCGCCGCCGCGCTGCTGCACGATATCGGCAAGCTGGCGGTTCCGGAATACATTATTTCCAAGCCGGGGAAACTGACGCCGGCCGAGTTTGAAAAGATGAAGACGCACACGATCGTGGGCGCCGAGATCGTGGAGCGTATCCGCTTTCCCTATCCCGTCGCCCCCCTGGTGCGGGGACATCACGAAAGATGGAATGGAACCGGTTATCCGGACGGCCTTGCGGGCGAACTGATTCCCATGGGCGCGAGAATTCTCGCCGCGGTGGATTGCCTTGACGCGCTGTCATCGGACCGGCAATATCGCCGGGCGCTGCCTTTGGAGGAGGCTCTGCTCGCCGTTCAGGCGGAGGCCGGAAAGAGTTTCGATGCCCGGGTGGTGGAGATTCTGGTGCGCCGCGGCGTGGAGCTTTCAACCATGGTGAGAAGCGGAGAACGGATCGCCAAGCTGCCGACCGACGTGAAAGTTGAGCGAGGCGACGAGCCGGCCGCCGGGTTCCAGAAGGCTGCGGCGACCGAGACATCCAGCCGCGATCTTGCGAGGCTGAACAAATCGATCGGCGACTCCGGAAAGAGAGCACGGAGTCTCGATGAGCTCACGGCAGCGATGGAAGGTTGCGGCAATCGCAATACAGTCTTCGCGGCATTGCGGGCTTCGCTTGGCGACATCGTTCCGTACGACGTGCTCGTGGTCTATCTGCGCGAAGAGGATCGTCTGTCACCGGAATTCCTGCACGGCGACGATTTCCGCCTCTTCGCTTCGCTCGAAATTCCGTTGGGAGCGGGGTTGTCCGGTTGGGTCGCGGAGAATGGCAAGGCAATCCTCAATGGAAATCCTTCGGTGGAACCGGGCTACCTGAACGATCCCGCGCGGTTCAGTATTCTGCGATCCGCGCTGGCGGTGCCACTCATCGATTCGAGCGGGATCACGGGCGTATTATCTCTCTATCTGATGGGCCAGGATGCGTTCACGACTGAGCACCTGAACGCCCTCCTGGCACTTAGCCCGAAGCTGGCGAGGGCGCTGGAACTTACGCCTGCATAGCCTGGCAGCAGAGGTTAGCGCGACACCGGTTCGGGTAGTTGCCCCACCGTCCCGGAACGCCGCCAGATGCGAATTCTGCCCACTCTGTTCGCCGCGCTTTCCAGATACAGATAAATCACGGGCGTGATGTAGAGCGTGATGAACTGCGAGAACAGGAGGCCCCCGACTACGGCGAGCCCGAGCGGTTGCCGCGCATCGGCTCCCGCGCCGGTGCCCAGAGCAATCGGCAAGGTGCCAAAAAGCGCGGCAACGGTGGTCATCATGATCGGCCGGAAGCGCAGAATACACCCCGCATGGATGGCGTCGAACGCGCTCTTGCCTTCCACCCGCTGGGCTTCGATGGCGAAATCGATCATCATGATGGCGTTCTTCTTGACCACGCCGAACAACATAATCAGACCCACGAAAGCATACAGATCGAGATCCTTATGGAAAATCTTGAGCGTCAACAGCGCTCCGAAGACGGCCGAGGGCAAGCCCGACAAGATCGTGATCGGGTGAATGAAGCTCTCGTAGAGCATCCCGAGCACCATATAGATCACGAGAACGGCAACGATCAGCAGAATCGAAAGGCCCTTGAAAGACTGCTGAAACGCCTGCACCGTGCCCTGATAGAGCGTGGCCACCGTGGGGGGCATGCGCAGATCGCGAATCACGTCGTCGATGCGGGACGCCGCATCGCCCAGCGCAACGCCGGGCGCCAGGTTGAACGAGATCGTGGCGGAGGGTAACTGGCCAAAGTGATTCACGCTGAGCGGGCCCGCGGAGCGGTCCAGTTTCACCACCGAAGAGAGCGGAACAAGCGACCCCTTCGACGAGCGAATGTACAGCTTCGACAACGCATCCGGATTTCGCTGATACTGCGGTTCCACTTCAAGAATTACCTGGTATTCGTTCGACGGCGTATAGATTGTGGACGCCTGCCGCGTGCCATAAGCGGTGAAGAGCGCGTTCTGAATCTGATCGGCCGTGACCCCGAAGGTTTGCGCGCGGTCACGGTCGATATCCACGTTGATCTGGGGGCTGGCAATCTGCAGATCGCTCGTCACGTTCATGAAGCCAGGCAAGGTGCGAATCTTATTTACCAGAATCGGCGCCCAATGATAGATCTCGTCCTGATCCGCATCCTGGAGCGTGAGCTGGTAGGGGCTCTGCGTGTTGTTTCCGCCGATCTGGATGGGCGGAGGGTTTTGCAGGAAGGCCTCGATCCCGGGGACGGAGAGAAGCTTCGGCTGCAATTCCTGCATGACCTGATCGGCCGAGAGCGCACGGTCTTTGCGGGGCTTCAGCATCATGAAAACCTGGCCCTGGTTCCCGCCGCCCACAAAAGCAAAAACGCTGGCGTCGTTCGGGTCGTGCTCCATGATGTCCTTGACCGCGCGGACGTGATTCACCATCGAATCGAACGAGATATCCTGCCCGGCCACGGAAATACCGTTCAGAACGCCGCTGTCGGTGCTTGGCAGGAAGCCCTTCGGCATATCCATGAAAAGCCAGACGCTTGCCCCAAGCAGGGCGAACGCGAGCATCAGGGTGGCGAAACGAAAATGCAGGACGAAAAGCAGCGAGCGCTCATAGGCATGATTCATCGCCTGAAAGCATCGCTCCAGCGCGTTATAAAAGACGCCGTGGCGATTTTCGTGGTTGAACGTCAGGAAAAGACTGCCCAGCATGGGCGTCAGCGTCAGCGAGACGAAACCGGAGACGAGAATCGCCACAGCGATCGTCACCGAAAACTCGTGCAGCAGGCGACCGACGATCCCGCCCATGAACAGCACGGGGATGAAGACGCTGACGAGCGAGATGGTCATGGAAACGATGGTGAAGCCGATCTCGCGCGACCCATGGCGCGCGGCTTCCATGCGCGACTCGCCCATTTCCATATGGCGCACGATATTTTCCAGCATCACGATGGCATCGTCCACCACAAAGCCCACCGATAACGTCAGCGCCATCAAAGAAAGGTTATTCAGGCTATAGCCGAGCAGGTACATGACGGCGAAGGTGCCGACGATCGAAAGCGGCACGGCGATGCCTGGAATAAGGGTGGCGGAGATGTTCCGCAAAAAGAGAAAGATCACCATCACGACCAGGCAGACCGTCAGCAGAAGCGTGAACTTGACGTCGTTGATTGAATCGCGGATATCGGTGGAACGATCGTAGATGATGCCAAGCTTGATTGCCGGCGGAACGGCCGCGCGGAAGGCGGGCAGAAGCTTCTTGATGTTGTCGACGACTTCGACCGTGTTGGTGCCCGGCTGCCGGTTGATGGCAAGAATGATCGTGCGCGAATCGTTCAGCCAGGCCGCAATCTTGTTGTTCTCGACGTCATCGAGTACCCGGCCGAGATCTTCGAGGCGCACCGGATTGCCGTTCCGGTAGGTAACGATCATGCGCCGGAATTGCGCGGCGCTGGTCAACTGGCCCGAAGATTGAACGGTGAACGCCTGCTTGGCGCCGTAGAGTTTTCCGGTAGGGATATTGCTGTTATTCGCCCCGATCGCGGTCTGCACTTCGTCAACGCCGATGCCGAGGCTGGCCAGCTTATCCGGGTCCAGCTGAATACGAACCGCATATTTCTGCCCGCCAAAGACCTGTACTTGCGAAACGCCGCTGACGGTGGATATGCGCTGCGCCATGACGGTCTCGGCGTATTCGTCCACGGTGTAAATGGGCAGCGTATCGGAACTGATGCCGAGGAAAAAAATAGGCTGGTCGGCGGGATTCACCTTATTGAACGATGGCGGCCGGGGCATGTTGGGGGGCAGCAAGCCGGCCGCCTTGGAGATGGCGGATTCAACATCCTGCGCGGCCGCGTCGATATTCCGGTCGAGCGAGAACTGAATCGTGATCGAAGTGCTGCCGAGCGAACTCGAAGAATTCATCGAGTCGATGCCGGCGATGGTGGAAAACTGGCGTTCGAGTGGCGTCGCCACCGACGCGGCCATGGTATCGGGACTGGCACCGGGCAGGTTGGCGGAGACCTGGATGGTGGGATAATCGACGCTCGGCAGCGCGGCAACCGGCAGCGCGCGGTACGCGACAATGCCGAACAGCAGGATGCCGAGCGCCGTCAGAGTGGTGAAAATAGGGCGGCCGATGAAGAATTGCGAAATATTCATCAGGAAACTCCCGGAGCACTGACTGAAGCGTTGCTGACTGACGGAACGATGCGCACGGGAGCGCCTGGAACCAGACGAAGCTGCCCGTCGGTGACCACTGTATCGCCAGGCGCGATTCCGCTTTCGATCACGGTCTTGTTGTCGATTGCCTGTCCCAGTTTGACGGCCCGGTCTTCAACCGTCCCATCGGGTTTGACCATAAACACGAACTGGCCGGCCTGACCGGACTGGATCGCTTCGGAAGGCACGACGGTGACGCCGCGCAGGGTGTTCAGCGTCATCACCACGTTCACGAACTGCCCCGGCCAGAGCGAGCGGTCGGTATTGGCAAAGGTGGCTTTGAGCTTGATGGTGCCGGTTGTATTGTCCACCAGGTTATCGATAAAGGTAAGCTGTCCCGTCTTCCGTACCTGGCCGGCGCCGCGCCCGGCGGCACTGATGGCGGTGACGGACAGCGGATGTTCCCGGTTGAAACCGCGCACCTCGTTGAGAAGCTGCTCGGGGACGCTGAAGGTGACGTAAACGGGCTGCATCTGATTGATGTTCACGAGTGCCGTGGTGTCGTTGGCCTTTACCAGGTTACCGGCCTGAACCAGAAGGCTCCCGGCACGGCCGTCGATAGGTGAACGAATGGTGCAGTACGCGAGATTGAGTTTCGCCGTTTCAAGAGCGGCCTTGTCCACGTTCAGAGAGGCTTTGGCGCTGTCGATTGCGGCCTCATCCGCGCGGAGCGCTTCATTCTGCGAGTTGAACGTTGTCTGATAAGTGGAGTTTTGGTCCTTCGAGATCAGACCGTCCTTCGCCAGCGCGGCATATCGTTCCGCCTGCGTTTTCGCGTTGGCGGTCTGGACGTTGTCGCGTGCCAGATTTGCCTGCGCCTGCGCTACCAGCGCTTCGTCTTTGGCGATCGCGGCCTGTGCCTGGTCAACGGCCTGCCGATAGGGCCTGGCATCGATCTCGAACAGTTCCTGACCCTTGCGGACATCGTCGCCTTCCCGAAACAGGACCTTCGTCAGTTCTCCGCCAATCTGGGCTTTCACGGCAATGACGGCCATCGCTTCGACCGCTCCGATTTGACGGATCTGAACAGGGACGTCCTGTTGCGCGGCTTTCGCCACGGTCACCGGGGCTGGAGGCAAGCCTCCTCTGCCAGGACCTTTCCCGGCGGGCGTTGCGGTATTACAGGCTATTTGAGCGGCGAGGATGGTAAGGACGCACCACGGCCTCAGGTGAAATGACACAGTTGAAAATACTCCCAAATAACAAGTTACCAAGATCGCGATTACGGAGGCACGCTCGCTATTGGCACCTGCTCTCCGGGCGAAGGCCTTCGGAGCCGGCGGAAGCTGATATTCTGTCGTCAGGCTGCATCGGTGCCCGTATTCCCATGACAACTCGGCAACAGATGCCGGCCACACCTCCCATGGAAATCTTAATTCCCGAAGATGTGCTGTCAGCGGATCTGAATTCGCGCGATGCAGTCCTGTTAAGCCTTCGCACCGGTACCTATTTCTCACTCTCTCCGGTTGCCGCTTATTTGTGGAAACGGTGGGCTCACGACGGCTCCGTCGGGAGCTCGATCGATTGCCTGGTCCGGGATTTTGCGATCGACAGGCAGACAGCCGAGGCGGATGTTGCCGAGTTGATCGGGCGAAATGGAGCAGGCTGGAGTTGTCAGGGTCGTCGGGCGCGAGTGAGGGCGCTCTGAACTTGTGAGCGGCTTTATCGCCGTATACCACCGCTCCGGCCGGCCGGTCAACTTACAGCTGCTTGAACTCCTGACAAAGCGCCTGTCGCGGCGCGGGCCGGACGGCTGGGGTGTCTGGTCTTCCGGCCCGATCGGGATGGGCCGCAGTTTGCTTCAAACCACTCGTGAGATTGAAACGGTCCCGGGACCGATCGCTTTCGACGGGATTCACCTCGCCGGAGACGTTCGTCTGGACGACCGGGACGGCTTGGGCCGGCGGCTCCGGTCCGCGGGTTCGCCGCTCGATTCCGGGGCTCCGGATATCGAACTGCTGCTTCACGCTTATCGGCTCTGGGGCGAATCGTGTCTGGACGAAATTGCCGGCGATTTCGCCTTTGCATTATGGGATTCACGGGAAAATCGACTCATTGCGGCGCGAGACCATTTCGGGATCGTTCCGCTCTATTACGCCGAGGCGGGTGAAGCGCTTTTGATCGGCAATAGCCTGCCGTGTATCCTTGCCCACCCGGATGTCGATGGCGCGCTTTCCGAAGATGCCGTCGCGGATTATCTGGCCGTGGGGCGCAGGATGCGGCGAAGCGGGACATGCTACAAGGGCGTCAGCCAGCTGGAGCCGGGGCATATCCTCCGCGCTTCGCCGGGCGATTTGCGAACTTCCGCGTATTGGAGATCGACGGAAGACGGTCCCGACATCCGCTATCGCCGGCCCGCCGAGTATGTCGAGCGATTCCGCGAGATTTTCGATTCGGCGGTCGGGGACCGGTTGCGCTGCGACCGGGCGTCGACCCACTTGAGCGGCGGGATGGATGCCAGCAGCATCGCGGTCACGATGGCGCGCCAATACGGCCAGGCGACCGCAGGAAGCATGCGTGCCTATACCTATTATTTCCGGGACCTGATTGCCGACGACGAAGGCGAGTTATCGCGGGAGATAGCGGCCGCAAGCAAAATTCCTTTTGAATCGATCGAGATTGAACCGATTCTGGATGCGTCCGAGGGGCGTGTCCCGCGTCATCTGCCTCCGGAACCTTCGATCGTCACGAACTCATCGCCCGCCCGCACGATCAACGAGCGCGCCGCCCTGCATGGACGGGTGCTATTCATGGGGTTCGGAGGCGATCCCCTTTTCGGCGGGGCGGCCACGCTCCCCGGTTCGATCCGTTCATTATTGAGGCCGATTCGCTTCTCGCGAGATTTCCTGTATTGTTACCGGCTGCACGGGCAGCGCCCTCGTTTCGGAATGCACGCACTGAAGTCCGTTCAGCGGCATCCGGCACCTGAACGCTTTCTGGACGCCGATTTTGCCGCGGGATGGGATGTCGAGGGACGCCGCCGGGAATGGCTGCTGGCGGCGCGGGCGTCCGGCCTGCAATCCATGGCTACCGATCCTTTATGGACCGGCCTTTTCAACGCCGCCGATCCCGATTTCACGGGCCTTCCCTTAAAGGCGCGCTTTCCTTTCTTCGATCTCCGGCTCTTTCGATATCTGAATCGTATTCCCGAACTCCCCTGGAGCGGGGATAAGATGTTGCTGCGGCTCGCCATGATCGGAACGCTGCCGGAAGGGATCCGCCGCCGTTCGAAGACCGGGCTGCGGGGGAATCCATGGCGGATCCGGTTGAGACGGAACGGGCCGCAGCCCTGGATGTTCGATCTGCTGGCGATGGACGCGCTCCAGCCATACGTGAATCGGGACGCCGCCGTGGAAATCCTGCGCCATCCCGGCGACTGGGACAATACGACCTTCTCGCGATTCTGGTACCTGTTGAATTTTGCCCACTGGTTGCGCGACCGCCCGGTCGCGATCGGGCGGCATTGCTGATGCTTCCGCTGCGCGCATAGAATTCCTCAGCGACGGAATTCAGGGGTAAAGCGCCTGAATTTGACTTCGGACAGGTGGGAGTTTAGAATTAAGCCAATCGGTTCCGATATATTTCAGGGGAAGATCGGGGAAATGGATATTGAAATGGCAGAAAACCGGGTTGGATCAGAGACCGCGGAACGGCTTGAATATGAGAAGCCGGTAATCAAAACGATAGGCTCGGCGTCGGAATTGACAATGGCGAGCAGCACCAACATGGCGCACAACGGCGACAGTGGCTGTTTGCCGGACGCCTATTCCTGATTTCGCTCCGGCACGGTATTTTCGGGATGAGTGCCACCATGGTATCTCCCGAGATATCTGGAATAAACACCAGGTTGTCGCGAAAGAGTTGGGATAACGCAAGCATAAGCATAAGACGCAATGTATTGCTACCGGGTTAATGGTCTGACGGTTGGCTTGCCTGACCGCGCGGAGGGGTTACCGCTCGCGCACCAGACACCTGAACCCGACGTCGAATTGGGCTGGATGGGATGGCGGGCGCCGGAGGAAATGCCCGGGGCGCGCGGGACGGAATGGGTTTCCATGCCACTGCCGGGCAATCGCGGCGTTCTGGAACGTTCGCAGCTCTGGCAAAGAGAATCCGCAGGTGGAACCTCTTATCTGCTGCGATTCAGCGGCGTCCACGCGGCGGAGTTTCTGGTGGCGCCGGGCGGCAGCCGGGTGGAATGCGCATGGACCAATCCTTCAATCGAGAGAGCCCACCTTGTGAAACTGATGCTCGGGCCTGTCCTTGGCTTGATTCTGCGGATCACCCGCCGGTTGCCCTTGCATGCGGGCGCGGTGGTTACGGACGGACGGGCCGTGGCAGTGGCGGGACCGAGCGGAAGCGGAAAATCCACACTGATAGCCAGCCTGCTGGACCATGGTTGCACCCTGCTGGCGGACGATCTCATCCGGGTGGAAGAGGAAGAGGGCGTTCCAGTGCTGGGATCCGGCCAAGCTGGTCTTAAGCTGTGGCCCGGCAGCCTGGAAGCCCTGGACAGGAGAGCCGGCGACTTTCCGCCCGCCTTTCCACACACCACGAAACGGACCGTCGCGGTCGCCGGAGTTGCTTCATCGGATGCGACGCGGCTCGTGGCGATTTTTCTTCTCGGTCCCAGACGAGCGGTAGTTCCCCTTTCGCTCGACCGGCTGATCGCCTGGGAAGCGCTGACACTGCTGCTCGGCCAGCTTTATCCGCCCTTTTTGCCAGTGAGCGCCGAGGAGCAGGGCACCCTTTTCATCCGCCTGTCCTGGCTGGTGTCCCACGTTCCCGTATACAGGGTGGAACAAAGCGATGGATTTGCCGCTTTGCCGGCGCTCTCCCGGCGAATTATCGAAGTAGCGGCAGCCTCCGCCGGACGATGACCGATGGCAGATTCCCTTAGAAACGCCAGCCGTTTCCTCAGGGCGGAAGGCTGCCTCGATCTGCTCTGGGCGAGTTGGGACGGTTGCCCGATATCGGCCCCGGTAAGGGCGTCGCTCGACTCGATGAGCGCCGCTCTGCCTGCGATCCCGAGGGTTGGGCTGGAATTGCGGCTGGGAATGGGCGAGACGCGAGTCGATTTGCACCAGCTCGTGACGAGGGCGGATGGGGAACCGGCCTTGCTGGTCGAGCAATTCACCACCGGCAGGCTACGCGCTTTCCTGCAGGCGTGGAGCGAGAATCGAAGCGGGTTCGGAGACGTTTTTCCTCAGCTTTATATTGAATACGACCTGGTGGAGGATGGCGAAGCGGGGCACACTCCGTGCCTTTTTTTCGACGTGCACCGCCGATTGGAAAATCGCGGTGAGAAAGCGGCGCGCGAGGCGCTCATCGTGGAGGCGATTGAGCAGTTGTATGGCGGGATCGCCCCGTGCACGCGGACCGCGCTCGAACGGTGCTTCGCGGCTGTGCAGGGCCGGGGTTCCATAGGCCATTTGGGAGTCATGCTGGGCAGGGACGAACAGCCCATCCGGTTGAACATAAAAGATCTGCGGCGCGGAGCGTTGCCGCCGCTTCTCGATGAACTCGGCTGGGCGGGAAACCACCAGGCGGCGGAGAAGGTGTTTAACCAGCTTCTCGACGAAGCCGATCTTGTGACCGTCGCACTCGATCTTTTCGACGAATGGCTCCCGGTCATCGGATTTGAGGGCTTTATCGGGGCAAGGGCGGGGGCGGATTGCCGGTGGCAACTTCTATTGAGCAGGCTTTGCGACGAAGGGCTCTGCACGCTGGAGGAGCGCCGGTCGCTTCTGCAATTCCCCGGCACGCTGATGCCGAGCCTGTCGGGTCCGCGCTGGCCAGCCTCCTGGCTCGTGGCTGCGACGTTTGCGCCGCCGGACCGTCTGCCGTCCTTCCGGCGCGAACTTTCCCACCTGAAGATCTCTCTCGACGATGCCGGCAAGCCGTCCGCCAAGGTCTATCTGGGAATGCATCATGAGTGGCGCGTTCCGCCAATAGCGGTGGAAGCGTGCGCGGAGAGACCGGCCCGGGTACTCAACACTTCCTTACCGGCCTGCATCGCCGCTGCCGTCGAGGCAGCACAGGATTTTTTGCTTCGCAACGTATCCCAGGGCGATTTTTGGCACGATTTTCGTCTCGACATCGGCACCAGCGACGAATGGGTAACCGCTTTTGTTGCGGGCCAGATGGCGCTTACCGGACTTCCACGCGGATTGATCGCGGCGGATAATGCGCTGCGCTGGTTGCTGCGCCGGCAGCGGCCAGCCGGGGGATGGGGTTACAACGCGACAGCCCCGCCGGATGCCGATTCCACCGCGTGGGTGCTTCGACTGGCCGCCGCCCGCGGAGTTCAGACCGAAGCCGTGCATCGCGCGCGCGCGTTTCTGGCCGGCCATTTGCTGAGCGATGGCGGCGTAACGACTTATCGCGCCTCCACGCCGATCCGTTTCGGGGATCGAAATCTCGCCGAAAGCGAAGCGGCGGGCTGGCGCGACGCGCACGCCTGCGTGGCTGCGAATGCGGCGTCATTCCTGGGGCGCCGCGCCCTGGATGGACTGCGGCGGAGTCAGACGCCGGGCGGCGCATGGCGGGCCTACTGGTGGCAAAGCGATATGTTCGCGACGGCTCTGGCGGCGGAATCGCTGCTGACCGATCCATATCCCGGAGATTTGAGCCGCGTGGAACGAGCGATCGCCTGGGCAGTGGCACAGGATCCAGACAGGGACGCGCCTGCTTTCGACATCGCATGGCGCCTGCGGCTCGAACGGCTCGGCAGATCCGGCATTACGAAGCCGGGCATAGAACTCCGCGTAATGCGGCTGCTGGAACTTCAGGAGGCGGACGGCGGCTGGCCCGCCGGCGCGCCGATGCTGTTTCCTGAGCCGTCCGCAATCGAGCGAATGGAGGGTGCGCCGCGTTTCATCGACCAGGAGCGCAATTTCACGACTGCGGCGGTGCAAGCAGCCCTTGCGATGGCCGCCCTTGAACTGGCACGGGAAAGGCAGGTTCATCAGAATGACAGACCAATCCCTCTCTGCACTGCGGCGACGCTTTAGCGGGTGGAATGAGGGCCGCGACGAAACGCTGGCAGGGGTTTTCTTCGATTCGTCGCTGGATCGGTGGGTGGTGACGTCCCACGCCGCCGCTCTGGAAGTTTTTCAGACGCGCAATCCGGGCCCGCCTGCAAATAGCGCTCGCGGATGCCCCGTCGCCGCGGCTTCGGATATCCAGGCAGTACTCGGCCGGGGCGACTATCTGTTTTCCCTGGGAATGAAGTTCCAGGGGTCACCGGACAGCGAACGGCTTCGAAAAACCACGATGCGCCATCTGGGCTCGAAAGAGATGCTCGTCATGGAATCGCAGTTGGGCGCATCGGCCGGTCTGCTTCTCTCGACCGCTCTCGAGCGCGGTTCGCTTGAGGTGACCGGCGATTTCGCCCGGCCTTTCGTCGATGGCAGCCTTCGGGCAATGCTGGGCCTGTCGCGGGAACAGTGGTTTCCTTTGCCGAAATTGAGCAACGCCGTGTCTTCCCTGTTCGAACTTGGCATCACGACGGCAGAGCGAATGGCCGGTACTTTTGCTTTTGCCGAACTCACCAGGATTGTCCGGGAACTGTTGTCGGACGTCAACGGGGCAGGGTCGTCCGCGATGGCGGACTGGAGGGAAGCGATCCGTCTGGGTATCTGGTCGGCCGAGGAGGCGGAAGCGCAGGTTGCGATGCTGATTGTGGCGGGACGA
>Ga0207933_1001798_pt1 | contig 15048 bp, 10 predicted proteins | sample NGESurdeep092012_4_FD_184488 | JGI IMG/M metagenome (GOLD analysis project Ga0207933, IMG submission 184488) | Arctic peat soil microbial communities from Barrow, Alaska - NGEE Surface sample F53-3 deep-092012 (SPAdes) | ecosystem: Environmental > Terrestrial > Soil > Wetlands > Peat ... | reverse complement strand
CAAACCACCTAAATCAAACAAAACAAAGAGAAAAATCGCTGCACATTAATTCCACTCAACTCTCTATAATAGAAATAGAGATCAAAACCCCCTACGAATCTGGGTGCCCCATTCATGACGACGGCTTCATCGTCGGCATGGGTGGGGTTCGACGTTGGGGGTCACCACAGAAGCGCCGCATCCCACACATTCCAGAGATTTTCCACACAAAATCTCTGGAATCAATATTTTGCCGCCGCATTTCGCCGCAAACCCAACATTCCAAAGACTCGACGACAACTGGGGGAAGGGGGGATCCCTAATAAGTCTTGGTCGAATCCCGGTCGTAAGCTTCGCCGTACATGTTCGAATGCGGAATCGTCTTGATCGGAACCAGCGGAGCCTTCAGCTCCCCCAGATCGAGCATCCGCGCAGGCTGATGCACCCGCCGGTTCAGGCTCGCCAGCGTGGATTGCGGCACTCCCTCAATCCACACGTGCAGCTCATAATCGCCCGGTGGAATGTCGCGGAGCACAAACGAGTCCTTAGCATCGGCGATGGCATACAACGGTGTCGATAGCGTCAGCACAACCGCGCTCATCTCCGGATGAATATTGCAGAAGATATAGGAGACGCCTGCGCGCGAGAACGTAACCGACTTGCTCGATCCGGCTTCGTAAAGACCGAGATCGAAACGCTTCCCGTCAAACAGCGAGAAGACGTTGTGAAAGAACGGATCGGCATTGGGAAACTGGACAACGCTGCCCGCGGGAATCACCTGTAAATGTGGAAGGAACGTACGGTTCTTCTGCAACAACGTGTAATGCCCGTGGGGAAGGAATGGAAGAGCCGGCGTGCCTGCCAAGGGTTCAAGCCAGAGGACAGCCGGCACAGCGCGATGATTCCCTGGCCGCGATGAAACCAGATGAAGACGCAGCTCACCCATCCTCTCAGGCGGAGGGTGCGCCTGTGCACACGCCATCCACGGAGCGAAGATGGCAGCGTACAAGGTCCATCGGCTGAGTCGCCCTTTCCTCATCAGAACTTGTATCCCGCAGCCAGACCGAGGATATTGCTCTCCGAGGAGAGGCCAACGACCGGAAAACTTTCCAGATGGCGATATTCCAGAGAAAACATCAAGTAAGCACTGGGGCTGTAAATCACGTTCGCTGTGAACGTACGATTTCTAGCGAGGTTTTGATACATCGATCCGTCGACCACCGCATAATACCGCATTTCATGCGAGAACGCGTTATCCATTCCAAACGCGCCGTTGAACTCCATCCGCTCGCCAACCTTCTTCTTCAGTTGGACCCATCCACCCATATCGTCCAATGGGCGGAAATAATAGGTGCCCGAGTCGGTGTCGAGCCGGTAGACGAAGTCTTTGTACGCTCCGCCGCCCAATCCTCCGAGTCCTCTGCCGCGGTAAAAACTCCCCGTAAATTCAAAATGCGCCGGCAGCAAAAGGTGCGTATCGAGAGTCCCCGCAAAGGAGTTAAACCTGTATCCCAGCGAGTTGAGATGAGGAGCGAAGTAGCCGCCTGCACCGAAGTGGCTTCCATCGTCCATCTTCGAGCCCAGCAGAGCAACACGTGCTTCCACTCCAGGCCAACGGCTTTGCTCCGCACCTGTCGGCGGGACGATCGGTGTAGTACTCGGCGAAAACACCGGCGACAAAGGCGCATCGCCAACATCGATCAGCGCGGCCTCCAGGCGAATGTCGTGCGTACCTGCAAAGGGAACATCCTGTCTCAGGCCAAGCTGAGGATTCCAGGTCCACAGGTTGCCCGACCACGCGAGCGACGGCTCAGCGACAGCAGTGAGCGAGGTAGGCGTATCGGGACTGAAGATGGGGCGATCCAGGGAGAAATAAACATCCGTGTGCTCCCAACGCAGGCCGGCGTGTGCCGTGCGGAGTCGCAACGGCATGGTATTGGTGTTGAAGTAGCCGGAAAAGGTCGTCGCAGTACCGCCAGATTGGCTGCTGCCGTCGAAATCAACCCTCAAATCGGCATAGCTGCTGGCCCCAAACAGATGCGGCCCCCGTGCGTCGAATCCAAGCACAGTCTGCCGCACCGAAGCCCCCGTACTCCCGGATCCCGGGACCGCCAGCGTCGGTGTCGCTGCCATATCGACCGCATTGGTGTTGACAAAGCCGTTCAACAATAACAGCCCGGTTATCTTTACCGGATACTTTGATTCACTTTCAACCTTGGTCTGCTCATGAGTCGCGATCTGAGACTGCTGTAACGCCTGGCGTTCACGGATGTCCTGAATCTGAGACGCCGACGTCACCGGTCCAGCCTGGTTCGTCGCGGTTGAGGACTCAGTTGCGGGGGTCGCCGGGACAGACACTACCCCTCCCCCCTGTTTCATTTGGCTCTCCAGGGCCGCCAATTGCCGACGCATCTCGTCCAGTTGGTGCTGCGACTGTTCGAGCTGCGCCTGCGTGCGTGTCATCGCGTCGGTCAATTCTTGGATCTTCTGAGACAGACTCTCTTGATTCGTGGTCTGTGCAGCAACTATGTGATTCGCGGTCCCGCAAAGTGCCACAGAACATAACAATATCTGCCATCCGCCTCGGAGACAGACGTGAGAACCATGTGCTTCCTTATGTCCGGACGTTCTCATGTTCGATGACCTGATCGCGACTCTAGCGTCTGACGCAGTCCTTGTGTCCCCGGCGTGAAGACGGCGCGCCACCGTCATCTGAAAGATAGTTTCACCCGGGCGGCTACTGAGAAGAACGACCTCTCCCCCGTGCTCGACCGCAATGCGGTGAGCGAGGGTAAGACCGAGGCCCGTCCCCTTCTGCTTCCCTTCGCTCACAAAGGGTTCAAAAAGACTATTGCGAATAGATTCCGGAACGCCACCTCCATTATCAACAACTTTCAAAATTACATACTCTTCCTGCGCCTGCAGGCTTACCAGCACCTCGGCGGCCTTTCCCTGGGCACGGGCCGATTGGCATGCATTGAGAAGAAGATTGAAAATAGCGCGCTCAATCTGTTTTCCATCGACACCGACCGCGGTCTCGGTGGGTTCACCATACCGCGTCACCAGGGTTACGCCTTCGGCGTCAGGATGTGTCCTGACCAGCGCCGTCGCATGTTCCAACAGCGTTGCCATCAGCTCCGGTGTTTGCCGCGTACCGGTATCTGTGCGGCTAAAGATCAGCAGCGATTCGATCATATCCGTTGTGCCATGAACAGCTGTACGAATATCCGCAAAGATTTCCCCACGTTCTGCGGTCGAAAGTCGGTCGGATGCAAGAAACTCCGCATTTGCGTAGATGGCTGCCAGATAGTGACGAAGATCGTGGGATACTGAGCTCGCCATGCGACCAATAGTCGCCAGTCGTTCAGATTCGAGCAATGCTCGACTAGTTTGTTGAATCTCCCCGCGCATTCCCGCAAACGCGGTGCTCAGTTCTCTCACCTCCTGCGTTCCATGGCTCGGAATCCGATATTTTCCGTCTCCCACTCCAAACGCTCGAACACTTCGCGAGAGCTCTTCGAGCGGACGTGTCACAAGTCGTGAAAGTGCAATCATCAATGCTGTCCCTGATAAAAGTGCCAGAAAGCCAGCGATCAGAACCATCCTGTCGATACGGTTAATGGAACGTTCTGCCGGCTCGAAGGATTTTAGAACAACCAGTTGCAATGGAGATGTGGCTGTAGCTGAGAGGTTTTCTGTCGTCGCAAGATATCGGGTTCCTCCCAAATCTATCGGAAAGGGCGTCCACGGGCTGCCGGCGAGTGACTTGGATCGCATGGCCAGGCTAGCTTGCACGGAGGGGGCCAACGTACTTGCTACAACCTGACCATTGCTAAGAAACGTTGCTTCTACCCCGGTGGGCTCGCTGATCTGACGCACAGTTCGCTCGATCGAGATTCCCGTTATGAGGTATCCCAGCAATGTCCCATCTTCGTCGCTGCCGAAGTACAAAGGGCGTAGCGAGCAGGCGTATAGAAACCCGCCGTCTATGAGGTAATGTTTGCCTTGTGACGTTAGCAGTGCCTTGAGACCTTGCCGAAGTGTTTCGTCGGTAGTCGCCCCTTTCGTATAGACCGCTACAATCCTCCCGGCCACCGGCTAAGCTGCTCAATGCCCCAAGGCCTCCGGTCCGTCCGGCCAGGGCCGCGAGCATCATTGCCCCGGAGGTTTGTTGATCGGGAGGCATGATGCGCGCGGTGGATTTGTAACGCTTAGGAATTGCAAACGCAATGCAAAGACTTAGAACGAGCGAAATTGCAGTCACGCTAGCAAGTAGATGTCGATACTTCCATAGCAGCGAAACCCGAATGGCCCAAATTATCGGATGTGCTCGTTGCACACGGTCGTTTTCGTTCAGAGAGGCCGAAAGAGGCAAGTCGCTCATTGCGGTTTCCTCACATCGCCCGCCACGGGTGGGTGCGTCTCCTGCGCACAGGGGAGGCCTCCGGCCTGAAGCGTTACGGTGATTACAAGGCGCATAAGAGTGTGAGAAACTGTGGCATTATATTTCCTACAAAGTCGCCACCGCGGCAGTAATCGCAATCGATGAGGCCAGTTGAGCTGTTGTAAGTAAATTCCGCCACAACAGCGAAGCCCCAATAATCTTTTGCGGCACAACCACGACATCGCCCGGATTGAGTTTGGTCGAGAGCACGTCGGTAGCGAACCATCCTCCCGAGTGACGACCGATGACCGAACCATTGGCACGAATTATAAATATCTCCTTCCGATTAGCAGTTCCATTTGTTCCGCCCGCCCGACTCAGATACCAGGCTGCAGTTTTATTTGGTGTATATGTGAGCGCCGTCGCGTTATAGACCTGACCAGTCACAACCACAAAACCAGGCCGTTTCGGAATCGTCAGTACGTCACCTCGCCGTAACTCGATATCGGCCGGCGTATTGGCCCAGCTATCGATGTCAGAGCTGATGTTGATGACCATGCGTCCACTCGGAGGATGGTCTTTTAACTCGGTGAGCACTTCATCCTGCTGCGCCTTAATGAGCTGCAGCGTTCCCCCGGTGTCTCCAGAACCAAGGTTCGGCGAGAGCCGGGCTGCCGCCGAGTTCGTCTCAATCTGCCTAATAAGTTCCTGGCGGCTTGTCTCTTCGACATCGCGGACTTGATTGCGGACTAGTATCGCGCCCCCTGAATAGGCAGTCGGCAGAATTCCGCCAGCCCGCCGTAGAACCGAGCTAAGACGTTCGCCTTCTCGAAAGCCATAGTTACCTGGAAATCCGACTTGACCCTCAATGGTGACCGATTCGCCTATATCGTTCCATCCTGTGATCTGTCGAACAGTTAAAACATCACCTGGTTTCAAAACAGGGTCCGACTTAACATCTGTGCCACTGACGACCGCGCCAATTGAAACAGTGACGAGACTTTCTACAATGCGGTTTCCATCTATTACGCCATAGCTACTAAGGTCCGCACTATCAAGTAGCGCATCGCGCTTGAATCCGCCGGCCATTCGCACAAGCTGGGCTGCAGTCATGGCGCTCGAAAGTGGATAATCACCAGGCCGTTGCACCTCTCCACTAATGGTTACTTTAGGAGCATCGACTTCGTAGCGGCCGAGGATATGAATCGTATCGAACGGTTGAAGATCCACATTCGAATTCCCGATCATCACATCCGGTAGATTGAAGTTGATGGTGTCTGCATGGAGGTCCGGAGGAACAAGGCGAATGATTTCTCCATGAGAGGCTGGCTCTGGGAGCATGTCTCTGTAGCTACGCAGCACATCGCTAAGTCGCATGCCGTCGGCATAGGGCAAGCGGCCAGGGCGAACGACGTGGCCTTCAAGGTAGACAACTCGCTGACTAAACGGCAGAATGGGAGCAACATAGATGCGATCGCCATCCTTCACCTGAAATGCTGCGGCCGCGTCGCGACTGGCCGTGGGACTTTTTCGGTCTGCAGTAGTCAGTGTCAAAGTCTCGCGCTGCCGATTTGCATCAATCCGTTCGATTGTGATGTGTCCTGGAGAAGCGGAGGCCGTCAAGCCGCCTGCGTCGTCGATGATCGAAAGGAGTTTCGATTCGCTCTCTTTTAGCTCATAAATTGCAGGTCGCTTGACCGCTCCGTAAATGGCAACCTGGGGCCCTGCGGGGGGCACTAGTAATGTGTCTCCACTTTCAAAATGAGCACCGCCGCCGTGAATGCCATGTAACAGGAAGTCGTAAAGATCGATATTCTCGACAAGTTTCTTTCCTCGATAGTGGCGCACTATGCGAAGCGATCCAACAGCCGTTGGACCGCCGGCCGCATAAAGTGCACTGAGAGGGGTCGCCAGAGAACTAATATCGTATCCGCCAGGCCGCTGCACGTCGCCAACGACATAAACTCGCACTGCACGCAAACGGGAAACCGTGACCGCCACATGAACGTTGCGGAATTGACGCGAGAGTGCGCCCTCAATCAGGCCTTGCGCGCGCTCAAGAGGAAGTCCAGCAACATCAAGTGAACCCGCCTCCGGCAAGAGAATACGACCGTCACGATCAATCGTGCGACTGATACTCTGCGTGACGCCACCCCATATGTTGATGGTGAGCATGTCGCCTGAACCGAGAACATAATCCGGTCCCAGAGGCACGTCGAGCGGGGTGTCGCGATTCGAGGTCCCACGAGAGATTGCCGAGACATCGCGATTTACAAATACATCCGAGCCGAAGCGCTTCAACGGTGCGGTCTGTTCCGGAATCTGCGTGTAAAGATCACGCATCGATCTGAGATTGTAGGGAGTCGGCCGCCTAAGGACCTTGGGTAGGTCCGTGGATGCATTGACCTCCTCATGTCTCGGCGCCTCTCCACGACTCCGGCGATGATCGATCGTACTCATCGATCGAATCGAAGTCCCTGGAATGCCGTTTTCATCGATACGATCAGGCTCCTCGTCTGCGCGCTCGCGTGCGTTCAGCCCTCCTGGCCTCATGTCCCCGGTGCCTCGAAGAGAGGAACTCGTTGAAGGCGATCTGCCTTCCTCGTATCCATCAACCGCACGTGGCTCTGCCTGCAGATCGTCTTCGGATACATAACCTCTCGCGCGCAGAAACGTCGTAATGTAGGCGCGCAGGCTGGCGTTCGCAGAAATCTGTTCAAACAGCATCTCGTCGGAGATATCGTTTGCATCCATCTGCAGACGATCGGCCACCTGAGACTTCAATTCCACAACCAGATCGGGAGTCTGCTGGAGAATACGAATGAGTTGTCCCGCGGAGAGTACCTGAGAAGCGGTCAAGTCATCCCCGTTCATCGACGTGGTTTGGCGACTAGTTGCCAAGCCCGCGCTATCGCTGGAAGTCGATGCCGCCGAGTCCCCCTGGTCATCGACTGCGGATTGCGTCGCGGTCTGCGTCGAGATGGGAGGAAGGGGCACCTGCGCATTCGCCCCGGACTGAAATTTTGAGACTGTGAGCAGTAAAAGCCATCCCGCTAACGTCAAAGCCACCCGCACAGAGCTGCGAAATGTGCTCAGCGGCGACTGAGGGCCTTGTGCCATCAGGGTCGCGCCAGCGTAAGTAGAAGTCTGCTGCATAAGCTGTGTCGCTCTTTGCACTTGACCGTAAAGAACGGAAACACAGGGGGTGTCATACGTTCGTCAGTGAATTGTCATTCCTTTGTTGAGGACCGGAAAAGCGATCAAAAGGTAGTTGGAGATGATCTAAACAGCATGCGTGTCGGAATAGATGGGCTGCGCTTTACGGTCGGTTGTCAATCCCTTCACGCGATGTCGCCAGCGGAACGACTCGCATAGGTAGCGAACTCCTTCGGCAATGTGAAAGCGTATCCGAAAGAGAACAAAATGGGATTGCATCCGATAGCGATGGATCCGTACTTTCAGGGTTTCATCCGCTGGGGCAGGCGAGATGAGTGGCGGAAATTTCCAGGGTAGCAATGCCTGTCGTAGCGAACGTTTCGCGGGAATACCGCTGGTCTCAAGCTCGCGCTCCAGGAGCAAATACAACTTGCTTCCTGGAAAGGTCCCCAAGGCCGCGCGAACTCCATACATCTCCACCCAGAGCCGCGCTGATGATGGCATATTACGAACCGTCCACGTGGTTAGCCCTTCGGGAGCGAAATCTCCCATCACACGAGTGATCAGTGATGTGGCAACACCGAGCGCTAAAATCGATCTTGGATCTCCGGCGGCAGTGGATTGAAGCTCTGTCCAGAAGGCATTGTCCTCACGACGGATGAGCACATGTCGCTGAAACTCAAGGAGGTGGGCTGTCCGTGAAAATTCACTGCATACGTGCTTGTAGAGATGCGTGCCCTGTCCGAGAAATAAATCCACGGGCGAAAGCATCGGAACCGAGATGCCATCGAATTGACGTCTTTCGACGCGCTCTAGCAAGGGAGAACCACCATGCACGCTGAACTCGACGTGCAATTCAACGGTTCGTAAGGGTAGCGCTTTATACAGATCCTCGATCGAACCTCTAGCGATGTGGTTGGTCTTGAATTCCCAACTTCTGCCACTAATCGCGCACACGCAATAGCCCATCTCCTCAAGTATCCGTCTTGCCTCCGGCAGGCTTCTCTCCGCCACCAGAAAATCCAGATCGAGTTGCGAGCGTAGTTCTAGCTTTGGAACAGAGTTGGGCCACAGCGAGAATCCTTTCAACATTGCATAGGAGAGACCTGTTTCCTGAAACTTACGCTGAATGCGGGTTGATTTAGCAACCATGTCGAGTATCCGCTCAGTGTTGTCGACCAGGTTTTGCTGGAGGCGCGCCAGCACCGCAAGCGGTAGTATGTCGCAGAGTTGCAGCTCGATCACTCGGTCAAGAAAGTACAAAGCCAAGCCGCTGGTATCCAACCAATGCAACAATTTCTGCCATTCGCCTGTCGCGAGATGTCGTAATTTGGAAGTTTGCTCCGGCCACGTTTCGCAGAGCATCAGGAGTGCCGCCTGTCTCACCTGCTGTTCCCTATTCAAGGGTTTAGGTCCGGATTTGGCATGAATAATTGACATCGAAACGGTGCACCACGTCTCCCGTCGTCAGGCAGCCGTGCCCGCTTCACGGCGGACACAACTTGTTAAGTGGACTTTAGGCAGCCTTCCTTCAGGGGTTGTCATTCCGCTGTAAGGTGAATGTCATCGCTTTGTTATCGTGGAGTCCCACTGCAAAATGACAATTTCTTGACAATGAGCGGACCATCCGGAGACACATAGAGTGCGGAGTCTCGCTATTGTGGCTTCTATGAGGCGTTCGCTACTGAGTTCTTTCCTCCCCACAATGGCCCGTTCGGGCTTGCTCACCGCAGCTGTGGGCCTGCTTTTCTTCGCTCGGTCCGGAGTTGCGCAAAATACCCCGTTGCTTTCGGGCGGCATTGGTTTCCTCACCAGCACGAATGCTGGAAGCACAACCTATATGCCGATCATCGAGCCGCTGTTAGCTGCACCCGTCGGCAATCACTTTCTCGTCGAGTCGCGGGCCGCTCTGCTGGAAAGCTTTGTACCCAAGGGTAGTGGTCAGTCTGGATATGACGCCTCCCACTTCGTCGGACTTACATACCTTCAGGGCGATTACGTGGCTTCACCACACATTACCGCCGTGGGCGGCAGTTTCTTGCTTCCCTTCGGTACTTACAATGAGCGCCTATCGCCAATTTGGATTGGCAATCTCCAGGATGGACCGCTTATCTCTAGTCTTGGCCTGATGTCGACCGGCATCGGGGTTGGCGGAATGCTTCGCGGCTCTGCCATCTCACGAAGCAAATACTCCGTTGACTACGCAACCTATTTCTCCGCTAGAAGCAGCAACGGACAGTTCAAATCCGAGCGCTCTTCGGGCGGCAGAGTCAGCCTCTATCTGCATGATCAACGTCTCGAGGTCGGTCTCTCGTACAACCGGCAACTGCAAGACACGCGGGAGAACTTCTACGGTGCCCACGTCTGGTGGCAGCCGAAACACTCGGCTGCTCATGTGCGCTCTGAGTTTGCGCGCGGTCACCACGCTCAGGGTTACTGGATCGAGGCCGACTACCGCTCGCAAGCGTTCGGAGGCGTCGATAGCTGGATCGGCCGATTTGAACCTCTCTTCCGGGTACAGCAAACCTTTCGTCGCGACACTATCGCCAGCGATGGACTGCCACTGGTAAACACGCAGCGCGCGGACTTCGGACTTGATTACAACCTGCCGCACAATACCAGGATCCTGACGAGCTACGCGCGGCAGTTTTCTTCCTCGGGCGATCACAACATCTGGGAAACGGGAATCGTCTATCGGTTCCTTTTCCCGGCTTGGAAAGGAAAGTGACCATGAGTCGGAAACATCTCATCGCATTCACTCTTGCTCTTGGTATTGCTTTCCCGCCGGTACTGAATGCGTTGCAAACCCAATCCAAGCCAACGTCGAAACCTGCCCCGCGTGCGAACAGCAATCAGACAAAAGCTGTCCATGATTCTCAGGATGAAGGCCAGCGGGTCTTCGAGGAGAACTGCTCGCGGTGCCACACGGCGCCGGAAGGTTTTTTACCTCGCATTTCGGGCACAATCGTGCGCCATATGCGCGTCCGCGCCTCGCTCAGTCAGCATGAGGAAGAAGAACTGCTCCACTTCTTTAATCCGTAATGTGTTAGCAGATTTCGAGTGATTAGCCAAAGAGATCCATCTTCTTCGCCACGGAAATGAGAGTCTCGAGCGCGGTATCAATTTGGCCGTGTGTATGTTCGCTCGTCATGATGCAGCGGATACGTGCCTTGCCCTCGGGAACTGTGGGGAACGCGATGCCGGTGGCCATCACGCCGGCGTTGAAGAGTGCACGAGAGAAATCCATTGTCTTGCGACCATCTCCGATGATGATTGGGGTGATGGGCGTCTCGCTCGCGGGTGTGGTGTTGCCCCCTATATCGAAACCTGCTGACTTGAGTTGCCGCTGAAAGTAGCGTGTGTTCGACCAGAGGCGCTCGATTCGCTCGGGCTCCTGTTCGAGGATTTCGAACGCGGCGATGCAGCTGGCAGCGACCGAAGGCGGATGCGAGGTGGAAAAGAGGAAGGGGCGGGCCCGGTGGTAGAGGTAGTCGATGAGGTCCCGGCTGCCGCAAACGTAGCCGCCGAGAGCGCCGATCGCCTTGGACAGGGTGCCGACCTGTACGTCGACGCGCTGCGTGCAGTGAAAGTGGTCGACACTGCCGCGGCCGTTGCGGCCGAGAACGCCGGAGGCGTGGGCGTCGTCGACCATCATGATGGCGCCGTACTTGTCGCAGAGATCGCAGAGCGCGGCGACAGGGCCGATGTCACCGTCCATGGAGAAGACGCCGTCGGTGATGACCAGCTTGCGGCCGGGCTCGTTCTGCACCTCCTTTAGAAGCTCTTCGCAGTGCGCGACGTCCTTGTGGCGGAAGACCTTGACCTTGGCGCGGGAGAGGCGCGCGCCGTCGATGATCGAGGCGTGATTGAGCTCGTCGGAGAGGATGAAGTCCTCTTTGCCAAGGATCGCGGAGACTGTCCCGGCATTGGCGGCGAAGCCGGATTGGAAGACGACACAGGCCTCGACGCCTTTGAATGCGGCGATCTTCTCTTCAAGCTCCATGTGGATCTTCATGGTGCCGGCGATGGTGCGAACGGCGCCGGAGCCGACGCCATACTTCCTGGTCGCGGCGATGGCCGCTTCGCGCAGCCGCGGATCGTTGCAGAGTCCGAGGTAGTTGTTGGAGGCGAGGTTGATGACCTCACGGCCGTCGTAGTGGCAGACGGGAGCCTGCTGATCGTCTAATACGCGGAGATGGAAGTAGGTGCCGCGAGCGCGGAGATCGTCGAGTTGCGCGATGAGGTGCGCGAGTTGCGGGCGCCTGGAGGTTACGGCTTCAGCAGTGGCGGTGACAGTGGCCATGGTGCCCGTAATGCTAAACCTTTCTGCCCATACGAGGCAGCAACAACGCAGGTTCCAGGCCTCTTACTTGAGGCAATCTCGCACAGGCTCGGACATTTGTATGCAGGTTCGCCTGCGGTAAATAGTTTCGCTTGTTGCGAGAACGATGTGGGAGAGGAGCAACATCGATGGAGCAATTAACACGGGTTCGCATGGCCGCAGGAGCGGCGCTGGTAGCACTTGCGTTGCTGGCGGGATGCAAGAGCGATCAACAGAAGGCGATGGACCAGGCAAAGGCGCAGGCAGCTTCGACAAATACGCCGCAACAGATTCAGTACGTCGACAAAAATGGAGATACAGTTACGACGACTGTCGAGCCACCGGCGCAGGGTCAGGCTCAGCAGATGGCAACCACGATTACGCCTCCGCCACCGGGGCCACCACCTCACCAGACGAAGCCGGTGGTTACGCCGCTGGGTGCGGCTCCCGTAGCTCCGGGAGCGAATGAGGCAAACTCGCAGGCTCCGAGTCAGCCGCCGGCGAATGGGGCTGCGGGGCAGCCGGCCGGACCACCGCCGCCGCTGAATCTGACCGTGCCTGCGGGGACGGAGCTCGCGGTGCGCGTGAACCAGCGCATCTCGGTGAAGGATGCTGTAGCTGGCGAGCACTTCACTGGCGAGATCGTCGAACCCGTGGAACAGAACGGGAATGTGCTGATTCCGCGTGGAACGCCGGTCGAGGGACGCATCGATCGGGCGCATCGTCGCGGGCACTTCAAGGGCCGGTCGTATCTTGAGTTGCGGCTGGTGTCGATGACGATGAACGGCTATCAGTATGGGCTGGACACGCGTGACACGGTGCGCTCGAAGCGCGGCAAGGGAAGGCGCTCGGCGGGCTTCATCGGCGGGATGACGGGAGCAGGTATGCTGATCGGCGGCGTGGCTACGGGCGGTGTGGGGCTGGCAATCGGCGGAGCTTCGGGTGCGGGTGCGGGCACGTTGCTCGCAGGCATGACCGGTAACCGCGACATCGTGATTCCGGCTGAGAGCATTGTGCACTTCCGGCTGGCGGATCAGCTGGTGGTCCAGAATCCTTGAGGACGATGTAACGGACTCGGGTGAAGCGGGAGGGGGGCCCCCTCCCGCTTTTTGTGTTCGGTTCTTTGGAATGTTGGGGTTGCGGCGATTCTTCGCTGCAAAATATTGATTCCAGAGATTTTGTGTGCAAAATCTCTGGAATGAGTGGGTTGCGTCCTGCGGACCCACCCATCCGCGATGAAGCTGCGTATGGATGGGGCACCCGAATTTCTTAGTTCTGCTTCTTTTTCTCTATTTCCATTATAGAGAGTTGAGTGGAATTAATGTGCACCGATTTTTCTCTTTGTTTTGTTTGGTTTAGGTGGTTTGGGGGCTTGACAAGATTTTGGGGATCTTGCTCTGGAGGATGGTTTTGGCGAGGGGAAGGAAGGCAATTCAGCAATTCAGGTCGCTTCGGCCTCCCACCCCAGCGAGCAAGCTCGCCGGGGACCCCGGTTCGCCTTCGCTCCAGCCTTCGGCAGAGCGGAAGGGCCTGCGGCGCGGTTCTCTTCCTGGGGCGATGCCCCAGGCTGGTATGTTGCGCGCCGTTGGCGCTTGGAGCGGTGGCGCTTTGCGGGGCCGGGGCTTCGCTATGGATTTCCAAACGTACCTCAGGGGAGACCGTGGGCTAAAGCCCACGGCTACCAGCCCCTTTCGGTGGGACGTTTGCGGCACGGAGACCCTCGGCTAAAGCCGAGGGCTACCAGCTGTGCCCTTATGCGAGGCAGAGGCGCGTTCGCGCCTCGGGACAGCTAAAGACGCTGATCCTTCCCCTGCGGCGAAGGATGACAATCAGAGGAGCAAAGGCAAAAGCAAGAGCAGGTCCGAGGGTGTTACGAAACTTGCCAACTCACACCGCACTTGACGGATCACTGACGAGAAGCCGACTTATCAGTACTGATCATCGACGAGTGACTCGCCCACCGTCGAGATCCGACCCGTTAGGAGCCAGATCGAGTTGCACGACACGGTCAAAGCCATAAGCTCAACGCACTACAGGGATCGCTTCTACGCACGTTTAGACAAGCAGTCTTGGTCAAGGAGTAAAAAGTATTGCGTCCTTTGGATCTTTCAACGCGGATATGATGTTTTCGGCCACCTTATCAATCAGCTTGGACCCCCAGAACGGATCAGAGGTGTCGTAGTATATGACCCGAACATGTCGAATGTCGAAAGGAACATCTTCCTCATTCGATGAGATGAGCACTACCGGCTTCATCAAGGCGTGTGCGAGACCTAGCTCATAAAACACATTCGCGTTACGCGATGTGAGTTCCGCAACTAATATTTTGCTGACTTTGATACCACTCCAGATTTGATCGATAATCTTGCCCGTACCGAAGATTTCCGCGTCGGCACGTATGGGCGTCAGCCCCGCCTTCTTTATAGCTGGTTCGTAAATCGTCGCGTAATAAGATCCAAGTGGTCCGCCAAACGGCTGCATAACGAAGCAGGTATCGGTAGGCTGCACTGTCACACCGCGACTAATTTTCTTCAAATGGGATTCGGCAGACTCGCCCTCTGCGGTGACACCATGTGTAATATCAAGTACGCGATCTTTGTCTCCTATCTTCTCGATTAGGTTTGCTTCTGTCAGTGCGTCCCGAAATACAACTTCGAATAGTGCCGCTTTATCTTTCGGGACTTTAAATGTATCCGTTATCGTATTGAAAAAAAATCTTGGTCCGGAAGGTTTTCACCACGGTAGTTTTTGTAAACGTCCGAAATCACCGGCGTATTGAGGACGATGGTCCTGAGAGCCTCGAGTCGATCGCTCGGCGTTTGAGGTCTGGCGATTCTTCGAACAAGCTCGGTGGGTTTGATAAAGCCAGGATTTGGTCTTTCGAGCAAACCATACTTGTTGGCCGAACTGATTTCGACAGCAACATCGCCGTTGTACCCAATGCCGGCAAACTTACTTGCATCTTTTGGCGTACATTCCTTACCAGCGTTCTGCTCCAAAATTGCGGTTGGAATTCTCAAACTTTTAGAAATCGTATGTTGTGGAAAGGCATAATTTGTTCCACGCGCCTTCTCGGCACCAGCTAAGCTTGCTCCTGTCCGCTTCTTCGCTTTCTTTTTGGGGCTGTACCAGATAACTATTTCATAGTGTTTTTAACTAATTGAAGTAATTGGTTTTGTTGTTGTTTTGGGCTGGGGGTATTGAATCT
>Ga0207933_1001797_pt1 | contig 15049 bp, 15 predicted proteins | sample NGESurdeep092012_4_FD_184488 | JGI IMG/M metagenome (GOLD analysis project Ga0207933, IMG submission 184488) | Arctic peat soil microbial communities from Barrow, Alaska - NGEE Surface sample F53-3 deep-092012 (SPAdes) | ecosystem: Environmental > Terrestrial > Soil > Wetlands > Peat ... | reverse complement strand
CGCGACGCTCTGCTTGGTCTTGGCGGGCGGCATGAGTCCCTAGTATAGCAGTGTATTGCTACGTGTTGCATCCCACATCGATCTGACGGGCACCGGGAAGTGGAGTGCCCCCGCTCACTACTAGCATGCCGGCCGTGGCCGCCTTGATCGACGTCGTCGTCCCCGCCTACAACCGCTTCGATCTCACTTCGAGCTGTCTGCGACACCTGGCCGCTCAGACTGTCGAGCACCATGTGATCGTCGTTGACAACGGCTCGACGGATGAGACACGGGAGTCCCTGGCCCGGGACTGGCCCGAGGTCCAGGTCCTTGCGCTCGAGCACAACCACGCCTTCACCCGGGCTGTCAACCTCGGGGTTGCCGCGGGCCAGGGCGAGCACATCGTGCTCATGAACAACGACGTCGACCTGCGCCCCGACTGCCTGGAGCATCTGCTGGCTCCGCTCGAGGGCGACCCCGGGGTGGGCTCGGTCGCAACCGTGCTACTCACGGTCGACGAGCAAGCGATCGACAGCGTCGGGGTCACCACCGACGTTACGCTCGCGGGCTTCCCCCGCCAGCAGGGTCTCGCTCCCGAGCATTCGCGAGATCCGTGCCCGGTGCTCACCGGCCCTGAGGGCACGGCCGCCGCCTACCGGCGCGCCGCATGGGAGCAGGTTGGCGGGCTGGACGAGTCGATCCAGGCATACATGGAGATCCTCGACCTCGCCTGGCGGTTGCGCGAGGCGGGATGGGAAACCGCGTGCGCACCGGAGGCGATCGGCGTGCACCTGGGCTCGGCGACCTTCGGCCGGGGTTCTGCCGGGCAGCGCCGTCTGGCGGGCTTCAGCCGCGGTTATCTGCTGCGCCGCTATGGCGTCCTGCGGAGCCGATTCGCGCCACGGGCTCTGCTGACCGAGGTGCTCGTCGTCTCCGGCGACGCCGTCCTTACGCGCGACCTGGCGGCACTGCGGGGACGCCTGGCCGGCTGGCGCGCCGCGCGGGGGATGGAGCGCCGTCCGAGGCCGCCGGCGGCGGCGATCGACGCGACGATTACGCTACGCAACTCGTTGGCACTGCGCTGGAACGTTCCTCGGCCACCTGCCAAGCCCTAGCCACCGGCCCAGCTACAGCGGTACAGGTCGCTCAGTGCTCGCTTGACTGCGGCGCGTCCAAAAGCCTCCCTGACACGCCCCAGCTGTCGCGCGCCAAGCGCCGTCGGCGACGCGAGGAAGCCGTCTGGTAATCCTGCGTCTGGTTGTCCGCGACCAGCAGGTTCTCTTGGTCGCCGCTGCGAAACGTACGGCTGGCGGGCCACCCCTCGACGTCGTACGCCTGGCCGTCGCGACCCACGACCGCAACGCGCGAGCCCTGCTCCTGAATCCGACGGGTGATGCTCCGCCGACCGCTCTCGAGCAGGTAGGTCGCACGCTTGTCGGCTGCCTGCTCGAGAGCCATCTCCACCAGCGCGAGCCGGTTGAGCATGAATGCGGTTGTGCGGATGTGGGGGTTGGGAAAGCGCGGATAGTCGCCCCGGGCGCGGGGCAGCCGGGCCAGCTGCTGGGGCCAGTGCCTTGCGCGTCCACGGATCCACTCCGCCTGACTCTCCCAGCTGGCGCTGGCCCCCACCAGCCCGACGTCCGGATGCTCGAGTGCATCCGCCAGCCGCTCCAGCCAGCCGTCCACCAGGACGACGCTGTAGGAGTTCAGAAAGCACAGTTTCTCGTGAGTCAATCGATGGGCCGCCTGACCGTAGGCCGCGAGGTCGAGCGTGGGTCGCTCCAGCTCGATCAGCCTGTGCTCCGTCCCCTCCAGCTCGGCAAGTAGTGCCTCGCGGGAAGACCCATCCGCCGGGCCCTTGGGTCCAACCCCGTTGAGCACGATCGCCAGCTCGTGCTCGGCCCCGGCGGGATGGGCATGGTAGGAGCGCAGGAAGTCCCGCAGGGGCTCGGGCCCGAGCGGCGCCCAGACCAGGTGGGCCAGCCCGATCATCGCTCGCCCGTGCGGACTATCGTCTCGAGCTGCGCAGCGGTGATGACCCGCGTGCCCTGCACCGCACGCCGCTTGCGCAGGGCCGCGGGCAGCCCTCGCAGCGCGTCGCGCATCGCCCGCATCCAGACACGTAGCTTGCGCGTACGCACGGCGACGTAGAGGTTGCCGAGCTGCCCGCGCAGGAGCTCTGGAGCATGGCGCCACAGCGCCCCGGCCGGATAGCACTTGGCGATCAGCCAGATCGGGTTGCGCCAGAGGTGGTAACCGTTGAAGTCCGTGATTCCGCGTCCGAGCGTCTCGCTGGCGCGGTGGTAGAGCACCGCGCCGGGCACGTAGCGACAGCGAAAACCCGCCAGCTGCGCACGAAAGGCCCAGTCGAGATCCTCGTAGTAGGCGAAGTAGTCGACGTCGAAGCCGCCCACCGCATCGATCGTCGAGCGCCGGTAGATCGCCGCCCCGCCGCACGCCCCGAAGACCTCCCGCGGTTCCTCGAACTGGCCGCTGTCGCGCTCACCGTGGCCACGGCGACCCCCGCCCCCACGCCAGCTGAGCACGTCGCCGGCGCCATCGATCAGCGTACGGTCGCCGAAGTTGAGCATCTTGGGCGTGACCGAGCCCGCCTCGGGGTGCTCGTCGAGCGCCGCGACGAGCTCGGCCAGACACTGCGGATCGAGCTCCATGTCGTTGTTGAACAGCCCGACGAGCTCTGTCCGCGGAGCCCGCAACGCGACGTTCATGGCCGCCGTAACACCGCCGTTGCGGGTGAGCGCGATCACCTCCACGGATGGCCAACTCTCGCGCACGTAGCGGATGGAGTCATCGCTCGAGCAGTCATCCACGACGACCGTCGTGAAGTTCGCATACGTCTGCGCGGCCAGCGAGGGCAGCACCTGCGCGAGCAGGTCACGGCCGTTGTAGTTGGTCAAGAGGACGGTGAGGCGGGCGGCGCTGGACATGGCTCAGTCGCGTTTGGCGCTCGTAAAGCGCTCGAAGTCGTCCAGTGCGATCCGCCGGGAGCCCATGATGCGCCTTCGCTCCCGCCGCCAGCCCGGGAACGCCCGCGCCGCACCGCGCAGAGCGCGCAGGTGCGCAACCAACATGCCCGCATGTACGCCATAGGCGAACCCCAGCAGCTGGTTCCAGGCGATCGCCGGGGCGTGGCGCATCAGGAAGCGTGCGGGAACGTCCTTGACGATCACGCCGATGGCGTTGCGTCGCTGCAGCTCGTAGTAGTCCGGACGCTTGTCGCCCCCGGTCGTCGCTCCGCCCATGTGATAGCCGATGGACCCTGGCACATAGCGGCTGCGGTGCCCGGCAAGCTGCGCCCGCAGCCCCCAGTCGACGTCCTCGAAGTAGGCGCGGAACGACTCGTCGAAGGGGCCCACGTCGGCGAACGCCGACGCGCGATAGAGCCCGGCTCCGCCGGTCGGGGCGAAGATCTCCTCCTCGCGCTCATACTGGCCGCGGTCGAGTTCGCCGTGCCCCCGGCCGAGGGCGGTGGCAGCCGTCGTGAAGACGTCGCCGGCCGCGTCGATGCGCTCGCGATCGTGGTAGCTGAGCAGCTTGCCGGCCGCGGTCGCTGCCTCGGGGTAGCGGTCCAATGTTGCAACGAGCTCTCCGAGCCACCGCGGGTCGAGCTCGATGTCGTTGTTGAGCAGGGCGATCAGCTCTCCGCGTGCGGCCTGTACACCCACGTTGAGAGCTGCCGCCACGCCAACATTGGACTCGCCGGTGGGGACGACTCGCACGTTCGGCCACTCGCGCTGCAGGTACTCCACGGAGTCGTCGCTGGAGCAATTGTCGATGACGATCATCTCGACGTCATCGAACTCCTGGGCAGCCAGCGTCGGGAGCACGACTTCAAGCAGCGCGCGCCCGTTGAAGTTCAGCACGGCCGCACTGACGCGCGGCGTCGAAGGCGCGATTGAGCTCATGTGCCGGAGGGCGTCGGCGCGCGATCTCCCCACGCGTACTGCGCGAGCAGGATGCGCCGGCGGGGATCAGCCGACTGGTAGATCCGCGTCTGATTGTCGGAGATCAACAGACGGCGCTGCGTGCCGCTCCAGAACGTCTCGCTGTCGGGCCAGCCATCGCTGTCGGAGACACTGCCCTCGCTGTCCACGACGAGCGCCCGCAGACCTGACTCGAGAACCTGGGCGGTGATGCTCCCGCGACCGCTCTCCATACGGTAGGCGTTGAACTTCCTCCTCACCCCCGCCTCGAGCAGGCGGGCAAGCAGCGAGCGCTCGCCCATGAACGCGTTAGTCCGCAGGTGAGGCGCGGGGAATCGGTTGAAGCCGAATGTCATGTCCGCCAGCGTACGGGCCGTGTAGAGGTAGCTCCGGAGGCCACGTGGAAGCGGCGCTCCGGCACGCTCTGACTCTATGCGCCGAAACTCCTCGAAGGCGCTGCTGCCCCGGGGCCACACGCGGCCGTAGGCGCTGGGCAGGCCGAGCCTGCGAAGCGCGTAGGAGCGCAGGCTCGCCCACGAGCCCGAGGCGCCGACGAGACCGGCACGGGGCTCCTCCAGAGCCAGATCCAGCTTGCGCAGCCAATCGCCCGTGAGCAGCTCGCTATGGGAGTTGACGAAGCAGATGCGATCGTGCTCGAGGTGCTCGAGCGCCTGGGCGTAGGCCCCGAGATCCTGCACGGGCCGAGGGAGCTCGATCGTGCGGTGCACCACACCGGCAAGCTCCGCTTCCAGGCCGGCGCGCTGACTGTCCTCGACGCCGTTGAGAACGACCACGAGCTCGTGCTCAGCGCCGGCGGGCTGGGCGTTGTAGGAGGCCAGGAACCTGCGCGGGGGATCGAGGCCCAGAGGACCCCAGATCAGGTGCACCACGGCGATCACCTGTGTCTCAGCGCGCCCATTCGCGAACGAGCCGCGTCAGCTCGGCTCCTCCGATGCGCCGGTTTCGCTGGATCTGCCTGCGGGCGCGGAGCCAGCCGGGCGCCTGGCGCAGCAGCGCCAGCACGGCGCGGGCGTGCAGGCGCAGCAGCCCGTCGCGCGCGCTCGCGCGCAGCAGCTGCAGATGCGTGTTTCCGATCCATGGCGCATTGAGCACCAGGAAGCCGAGCGGCGTGTCCTTGACGAGGACGCCGAGCAGATTGCGCCGGTGCAGGAGGAAGTAGAACTCGTTGCGGTCGCCGCCTGTGGTGGCGCTTCCCATGTGGTACGCGATCGCGCTCGGCACGTAGCGGCAGCGGTGCCCGCGCAGCTGTGCGCGCAAGCCCCAATCGACGTCCTCGTAATAGGCCCAGAAGGACTCGTCGAAACCGCCGACATCGGCGAGTGCCGAAGCTCGGTAGAGGGCGGCCCCGGCGCTCGGGGCGAATACGAAGGCCTCCTCGTCGTACTGTCCCTCGTCGAGCTGGCCATGTCCCCGCCTGGTGGCTGTCCCATCGCGCTGGAAGATGTCGCCCGCGCCGTCGAGCTCCTGCCTGCGCCAATAGTTGCGCAGCTTGCACGAGGCGCTGCTCGCGTCGGGATGGCGATCCAGCGCTCCCACTATCTCGGCGAGCCAGAGGGGGTCGAGCTCGATGTCGTTGTTCAGCAGCGCGACGAGCTCGGTGTCGGCAGAGCGCAATGCGACATTGAGGGCAGCGGCGACGCCGATGTTCTCGGTGCCCGTGCGAACGACCCGCACGTTCGGCCAGTACTCCTGCAGGTAGACGAGCGAATCGTCAGTCGAGCAGTTGTCGACCACGACCGCCTGAAAGTCGCGGTACTCCTGCGCGGCGAGGCTGGGGAGGACGATCTCGAGCAGCGCCCGTCCGTTGTAGTTGAGGACCGCCACCGTCACCCTCGGCTGGGCCTGCTGCCCGATCGTCATCGTGCGCCACCCAGGCCGCGAAGAAGCTCGCCGAGCTCATCAGGCAACCGTCCGCACAGCGCCAGCACTCCCAGGAAGACGCCGCTCGCCACAAAGACACCCGCGACGGCGGGGATTGGGAGAAGCAGCCCAACAGCGACCGCGGCCCCCCCGGCGAGCGCGGCAATCGGAACCGCGCTCAGCGGCAGACGCACACCGGGGAGCTTGCGCGAGAGCAGCACCGCCGAGATCAGCGCGAGGCCCAGCTCACCGCACACGACCGCGATCGCGCCGCCGCGGGCGCCGATCGAGGGCGACAGGACGGCGGTGACCGTCGCGGAGGTCACGAGCGCCAGCAGGTTGGCGATCACGATAGGTCGGTAGTGCCTGGCAGTCAGCAGTGGCAGGCCACAGGCCATCGCCATGAAGTTACCGATCAGCGAGAAGCCCTGGATCCGCAGTACGGCGATCGCAGGATCGGCTTTGTTGGCCGCGAGCACGTGGATGGCAAACGGTGCGCCGACCTCGATGCAGACGACGATCCAGGTGGCGGCCAGGAGAGCGAGCTCGAAGATACGCCCGCTCACACGCGCGAAGCGCTCCGGGTCGCTCGCCTCGGCCCGCGCCAGGATCGGGAACACGGGGGCGAGGATCATCCCGGGTACCCCTACCAGGACTTCCATGATCCGGAAGGAGATCGCGAAATAGCCGATCTGCACCGCAGTCGCCACGAGCGACATGACCACGATGGCAATCCGCAGGTAGACGATGTTGACCGCGGCGACGACCGCCCAGGGGATCGATTCGCGCAGCAGCCGCCACCACTCGCCGAGGTGGAAGCTCGGTGTCAGCGGCGTGTACCGGGCGACCAGCGGGATCGTCACCAAGAGCGAGACCCCGGCTGCCGGGATCGCGATCGCAATCAACGGCACCAACCCCGCCCCGGCCAGCACGAGGGCCACGATTAGGCTCACGCTCACGATCTGACGAAGCAGTTCGATCGCCGAGCTCCAACCGAAGCGAAGGTGACTCTGCAGCGGCATCGAGAGCATGCTCTGCAGCAGCTGCAGCACGAGCCCAACGCCGGCGAGGACCGTACCGAGCACCATCGCGGTCGTGTAGCCGGCTCCGGCCGCGAAGGCCACGGCCAGAGCGACCCCGACGCTCGTGAGCAGCAGGCGAATCCCGATCGCCGCACGCATCATGCTGCGGCGCTGCTCGTCGCCGAGCTGAGAATACCCGCGCAGCACGATCGAGTTGAGCCCGCCCTCGGTGAAGCCGGCCACGATCGTGACGAGCGCCGTCACGGTCACGTACCGGCCGAATTCCACGACACCGAGGTGGCGGGTCAGCAGCGGCGCCGATATCAGCGACAGCATCAGGCCGGCTACATAGGCTCCTGTGCGTAGCGCGCTGCCCTTCAGCGCCGAGCGGCCGGCCTGCGCGCTGTCGAGGTGATCGCCCGGACCAGCCGGCTCTGTGACCGTTACAGACATCGCTTAATCATGCAGTTTCGGGGGGAGTTGCGCACGGCTCCGGAGTTGGTGGCCTGGAGGCGATCACCCGAGGCTACGCTCGCGCCACCACGTCACGGTGTCGCGCAGGCCATCATCGAGCGATATGCGGGGGGAGAACCCGAGCTCCCGCTCCAGCCGCCCGACATCCGCTACCAGCGAGGGCGGCTCCTGCGCGCGGATGGGTATGGCTCCAACCGCCAGCAGCTCCTCGGCGCCGCAGATCGAGGCGATCCGCTCGCCGACATCACGCAGCGTGACACCGATTCCGGAGGCGAGGTTGACCGGACCGGAGATCGGGCTGGCAGCCAACGCGGCGATAGCCGCCCCGGCGTCGCTGACGTGCAGCAGGTCGCGGCGCGAGGAGCCCTCCGTCATTCGCGCGGGCTCCCCGCGGAGCAGAGGAAGGATGAGCGACGGCACAAAGCGGCCCTGCGCCTCGAAGGGGCCGTAGAGCAGGAACGGGCGAACCCAGGCGAGCGAGATGCCGGCCTGCTCGGCAAAGGCCGAGGCGACCACGTGCAGCCCGTGCTTGGACGCGCCATAGAGGGTGGCCGGGGCCAACGGCGCATCCTCCGCATAGACCTCGCGCGACCACGCGTACTCGGCGCATGTGCCCATCATCAGCGCTCGTTGTCCGCCCGCGGCGGCAAATGCCCGTAACAGCGACAGCGAAGCCTCAACCCAGCGCACGTTCTCAGGAGAGGACCAGAACTCTCCGTGCTCGACATACCAGGCGAGATGGACCAAGACCTCGGGCTCTACATCACCGAGGACCTCGCAGCCGCCGAGCAGATCGACCTCGTGCCAGGTGACACCCGGTATCTCCTCCCCGCGTCGGAGCGCGAGCGCGTGCACCTCATGGCCTGCCTCCAAGAGCGCGCTCAGCGTGGGCCGCCCGATGAAGCCCGAAGCGCCCGTGAGAAGCACGCGGCTCACGGCTTGAAGTCCGGATAGCCGGCGTCGCGCTCGGAGATGATCCGCTCGCCGTCCGGCTCGGGCCACTCGATCCCGAACGCCGGATCGTCCCAGCGCACACCCCGGGCCGCCTCGGGAACATAGGGATCGCCCATCTGGTAAAGCACTTCGGAGTTGTCTGTCAGCGTCTGAAAGCCATGCGCGAGCCCCGCGGGGATGTAGAACGCGAGGCGGTTCTCGGCGCTCAGCTCGACCCCGTGCCAGGCCCGACCGGTCGGCGAGTCGGGCCGCAGATCGACAGCGACGTCGAAGATCGCGCCCCGCACGCAGCGCACGAGCTTTGACTCGCCATGGGGCTCGGCCTGGTAGTGCATGCCGCGCAGGGTGCCACGACGGTGGTTGAACGAGGCGTTGCACTGCACGACATCCGGGTTCAAGCCCCGCGCACGGAACTCCTCGGCATCGAACGTGCGAGCGAACCACCCGCGATCGTCCTCGATCTCCTCCAGCTCGATCGCCCACGCTCCGGGCAGCGGTGTCTCGACAAACCTCACGAGAGCAGCGTCAGCTCCGGCGTGCGCGCCGCGAAGCGGCCGCCCCACTCGCGGATGAAGCCGAGCTGCTCGACGATCTCATCCTTGAGGTTCCAGGGTAGGATCAGCACGATGTCGGGCCTGTCCTCGCGCAGGGCCTCGGGCGAGCGGATCGGGATGTGGCTGCCCGGCAGCAGGTGTCCCTGCTTGTGTGGGTTGAGGTCATATGTGTAGTCGAGGAAGTCACAGCCAACACCGCAGTAGTTGAGCAGCGTGTTGCCCTTCGCCGGCGCGCCGTAGCCGGCGATGCGCAGGCCCTGTTCCTTGAGATCGCTGAGGAAGCCGAGGATCTGGCGCTTGTCGCGCTCGACCAGCCGGCCGTAGCCGAGGTAGGTCTCGAGCTGTTCGTAGCCGGCGCCGCGCTCGCGCTCGCGCAGCTCGCGGGCCGCATCTGTGTCCGGCTTCTCCAGATCATCCGCGTGGCAGCCGTAGATCCGCAGCGAGCCACCGTGGGTCGGCAGCTCGTCGACGTCGAACAGGCGCAGGCCATGGGCCTCGAACACGCGACTGACGGTCAGAAACGAGAAGTAGGAGAAGTGCTCGTGATAGATCGTGTCCCACTGCTTGTCGTCGATCAGGCTCATCAGGTGGGGGAACTCCATCGTGATCACGCCCCCCGCCTTCAGCAGGATCTTCATCCCCGCGACGAAATCGTTGAGGTCGGGGACGTGGGCGAGCACGTTGTTGCCGAGCAGCAGGTCCGCCGAGGATTCGCTCGCGAGCGAGCGGGCGGTCTCCTGGCCGAAGAACTCGACGAGCGTGGGGATGCCCTTCTGCAGCGCCACCTTCGCGACGTTCGCCGCGGGCTCGATCCCGAGCACGGGGATCTGGCGCTCGTGGAAGAACTGCAGCAGGTAGCCGTCGTTGGAGGCGATCTCGACGACGTGGCTGTCCTCGCCCAGGCCGAGGCGCTCGATCATCAGCTCGGCGTAGCGGCGGCTGTGCTCGAGCCAACTCGAGGAGTAGGACGAGAAGTAGGCGTAGTCGGAGAAGATCCGCTCGGGCGTCTCGAACTCCTCCAGCTGCACCAGGAAGCACTGCCCGCAGACGAGCGCGCGCAGCGGGTAGAACGGCTCCATGCTGTTCGCCCGCTCGGGCGGCAGGTAGGAGTTCGCCAGCGGCGACATCCCGAGATCGGCGAAGACCGCCTCGACGGGCGCACGGCAGAATCGGCAGAGGGTCTCGCTCATGATTGGGCCGCAGCGTATTGGAAGGACTCGATCTGCCCCAGCGTCACCTTGCGCATGTCCGCTCCGTCGCGCAGCTCGCGATACCAGTCGACGATGCCCTCCAGCGTCGCCGCCAGGTCGAGGCCCGGGCGCCAGCCGAGCTGCGCCCGTGCCTTCGAGGAGTCGAGCTTCAGGTAGCGCGCCTCGTGCGGGTGCGGGCCGTCGTCCTGGATCGATCGCAGGTGCTCGGGCCAGGAGGCGGCAATCCGCTCGACGATCCAGCCGACGGGACGGGCGTCCTCGTCGGTGGGCCCGAAATTCCAGCCCTGCGCCAGCCGCGGCTCGTCCCACAGCGCCTGGGCCAGCACGAGATAGCCGCTGAGTGGGTTGAGCACGTGCTGCCAGGGTCGGATCGAGTTCGGGTTGCGCACGCGCACCTGCTCGCCGGCGAGCGCCGCGCGCATGATGTCCGGCACCAGCCGGTCCTCGCCCCAGTCGCCGCCGCCGATCACGTTGCCGGCGCGAGCGGAGGCCAGGCGCGGCCCGTCGGCGGCCGAGAAGAACGAGCGGCGGAAGGCGTCGGTCACGAGCTCGGAGCAGCCCTTCGAGCTCGAGTAGGGGTCGAAGCCGCCCATCGGCTCGTGCTCGCGGTAGCCCCACTCCCACTCGCGGTTCTCGTAGCACTTGTCGGAGGTGACGTTCACGATCGCGCGCACCTCGCCTCCGTGCAGGCGCACCGCGTCGAGCAGGTTGACCGTGCCCATCACGTTCGTCTCATAGGTCTGCCTCGGTTCGACGAACGAGGGCCGCACGAGCGACTGCGCCGCCATGTGGAAGACGACCTCCGGCTTGGCTGCCGCGACCGCCGCCGCGACCGCATCGGGGTCGCGCACATCGCCCTCGATGTTGTCGAGGACCTCGCCGACGCTCGCCAGCTCGTACAGCGACGGTTGCGTCGGGACACCGACCGAGAAGCCCGTCACGTGGGCGCCGAGCGACTGCAGCCACAGCGACAGCCACGAGCCCTTGAAGCCGGTGTGCCCGGTCAGCAGCACGCGGCGCTCGCGCCAGAAGCCGGGGTCGACGACGCTCATGGCCACGTCCGCCAAGGGGCCTGCCCCGAATCCCACAGCTGCTCGAGCTCGCGGCGATCGCGGAGGGTGTCCATCGGCTGCCAGAAGCCCTCGTGTTGAAAGGCCGAAAGCTCGCCGTCGGCCGCCAGCGCGCGCATCGGCTGCTGCTCCCACACGAGCTCGTCGCCACCGTCCAGGTATTGCGCCACATCGGGGGAGAGCACGAAGAAGCCGCCGTTGGTCCACGCCCGATCGCCCCGCGGCTTCTCCTCGAACCCGCTCGCCCGCTCGCCGACGACGTCGATCGCCCCGAAGCGCCCCGCGGGCTGAACCGCCGTGACGGTAGCCGTTGTCCCCTGCTCGCGATGGAAGGCGACGGCCGCGGTGATGTCGACGTCGGCGAGGCCATCGCCGTAGGTGAAGCAGAAGTCCTGATCTTCCACATAGCTCAACACGCGCTTGAGTCGACCGCCGGTCATCGTCCCCTCGCCCGTGTCGACGAGCGTGACCCTCCACGGCTCGGTCGCCGAGCGATGGACCTCCATGTCGCCGCTGACGAGATCGAAGGACACGTCGCATGTGTGCAGGTAGTAGTTGGCGAAGTACTCCTTGATCAGGTAGCCCTTGTAGCCGAGGCAGATTACGAACTCCTCGATCCCGTGAGCGGCGTAGATCTTCATGATGTGCCACAGCATCGGCTTGCCGCCGATCTCGACCATCGGCTTCGGGCGCACGGCGGTCTCCTCGCTCAGTCGCGAGCCGAAGCCACCAGCCAGGATCACCGCCTTCATAGGGGGCAGACTACCGCCCCCTATGGACCGCCTCCTACCGCTCGTCGTCCCGCCGGTACCCCAGCCGCGCGGAGATCCGGTCGGCCGTCGACACGAGGTGCGGACCGAGCGCGTCGACGAGCTCGCCGAGGGAGATCATCGAGCTGTGAGCGGCCATGTTCACGGCGGCGACCACCTCACGGGCCTCGTTGCGGACGGGCGCGGCGATCGAATACAGGTCGGCCGCGAGCTCCTGGTCGTTGACGGCGAAGCCGGCGTCGAGCACCTCGTCGAGCTCGTCGCGCAGGGTCTTCTTGCTCGTGATCGTGTTCGGGCCCCTCTTCGTGAGCGTCATCTCGCCGATCAGCTCGCGCTGCTCCGCCTCCGGGAGGTTGGCGAGCAGGATCTTGCCCATCGAGGTGCAGTACGCGGGCAGCCGCGAGCCGGGGTGCAGGCCGAGGTCGATTTTGTCCTGGCCGCGGCGCCAGCTGCGGGCGCGCTCCACGTACAGAACGTCGGTGCCGTCCAACACCCCGAGATTCACGGTGTAGGAGCTGCGCACGCGCAGTTCCTCGAGATCCTCGCGCGCCAGCTCGCGCAGACCGGTCGCGTTCAGCGCCGACATCCCCAGGTCGGTCACTTTCAGGCCGAGGCGGTACTTGCGCGAGGCGCCCTGCTCCAGGTAGCCCAAGGCCACGAGCGTAATCACGTACCGGTGGGTCGTCGAGCGGCTCATACCGAGCTCGTCCGCGATATCCGCGATCCCGAGCACCGGACGCTCCGGGGTAAAGCACCCCAGGATCGCCAGGCCACGCTCGAGCGACTGCGAGTAGCGCGGCTCGCGCAACGACGGAACCGACCAGGCCGGGTTCTCGATCGCGTTGGGGCTTTTCCTAGGCATCAAACCTCCTCATCGCACAAGTATAGATAAGCACAACCGTTCATCCCTTATCGGCGCGCCGGTACCGGCGCGAGACCGGGTCGCGCTCCAACAGCCCGACCTCTACAAACGTCGCGGCATAGCGATGCGTCGTTGAGATGCCCATGCCGAGCTGTTTCGCGACATCCGTGACCGCGCGATCGCTCCCATCGGCCGGGAAGGCCGCGAGCACCATCAGGCCCCGCAGCAGCGACCGCGAGAACCGCACATCGTCGAGGCGCGAGTTGAAGGCATCGACGTCGAGCTGCTGGAGCATCCGCGAGTTCGCCATGCTGCCGTCCTGCGCCGCTTCGCGCAGGACACGGTTGACCTGCGCCTTCGACAGCTCGATTGAGACTCCGTTCTCGGACACCGTCGCCATACCAGCGATATTGACGGGGCCGCCGGCCCCTGCATAGTGACGCGTCGCCATAGATTCCGAGCACTCTCGCGATTCCGGCAGTTCTCGGGAATGATCTACTCCGGCCACTGGAGCCGGCTATCGGCGACATGGAGCCGGCTATCGGCCACTGGAGCCGGCTATCGGCTGCATGGAGCCGGCTATCGGCCACTGGAGCCGGCTATCGGCGACATGTCATCGGCGCCGGCGCTCGAGCACGACGCGCGATCCCGCGTGGGGGGTGACGATCACACTCCGCCAACGTGGATGCTCGATCTCGCGGGCGGCCGGCCTGACGGTCATCGTCTCGAGCACCGTGCGCAGCACGGTCTTCATCTCCAGCGTGGCCAGGTGCAGGCCGGGACAGCGCTTGCGGCCGCCACCCCAGGGCAGCCACGCGAAGGTGCTCGGCGAGGACCCGAGAAAGCGCTCGGGGCGGAACTCGTGAGGCTCTGGATAGAGCTCGGGATCGTGGTGGGCGAGGTAGATGCACCCCAGCAGCTGCGCCGGCGGCCGGTAGGTCCAGCCCCCCACTTCGATCGGCCGCTTGACGGCTCGCGGGATCGTGAACAGGAACACGGGCCGGTGGCGCAACACCTCGCGCACGGTCGCGGTCAGGTACTCCTCGCCGCCGTCGGAGTCGATCTCCTCGGTCAGCCGCGCCAGCACCTTCGGGTTGTGCGCCAGCAGCTGGAACGCCCACGCCAGCTCCGCGGCCGTCGTCTCGTGTCCGGCCAGGATCACCGACACGAGGTTGTCGCGAATCTGCCGGGTGCTCATCGGACTGCCGTCCGGATTCTCGGCGCCGAGCAACATCGCCAGGATGCCGCTCGCTCGAGCGGATGCGTGCGCTTCGTCGCGGATCAGGCCGAGCATCAGCCTGTCCACCTCGGCCCGCTCGCTCAGCAGCAGCTTCCAGACGCCACGCCAACCCGGCAGGCGTCGCAGTTGCGGCTCCTGCAGCGAGAGGCTCGCGGTCACAGAGAGCATCGCGAGCAGTCGCTCGTGCAGCTCGGCGACGCGCCTGTCCGCGCGTCTGAAGATCGTTCTCAAGATGACCCTCAGCGTCAGCGCTCGCAGATGCGGGTGGATCGCAAACCGCCGGCCCACCGGCCATGTTCCGACCCCACGCGCCACCACCTCACTCACCATCTCGGCATGCTGCGCGATCAACTTGTGATGGAACGCGGGCATGATCGCCCTGCGTCCACACATGTGCTGCTCTTCCTCGATCAACATGAACGACTGCTCTCCGACGAGCGGCGCGATCACAGCCGCGCCGGCGCCTGGATGAAGCGTGTCCGCCGGCGCCGTGACGATCGCCCTGATGTCGCTCGGGTCCGACATCAGCACCATCGGCGGCGCCCCCACCGGGTAGATCGTGAAGCGGCAGCCATAGCGGGCGCGGCACTCCTCGAGATAACGGTGGGGCCAGCGCCAGAAGAGCAATGTTTGGATGACCGAAGCCAGCGGAGCGCCCAGTGGGAGGCTATCCATCGAGCTAGGCCGATCCCTGCCCGTATAGAGCTCGCCAGGCTCGCAAGACGGGCATCAGCAGCCTCGTCAGCGAGCCGCTGGACCGCAGGATGCACCGCGTCGTGCCATGCATCGTCGGCGTGCGGGCGCTGTCCTTCGTGAGGTACATCGCGATCATGCAGCTGGCGATCACGAGATGCCGCTCGCCGCCGGGGAGCGCCGCCACCTCAGCCAACGACCGCCGGACGATCTCCACGACGCGCCGCGTCGCGATCTCCGCGCTCTGGTAGTGGCCGATATAGCTGTGGTCGGCGTTCGCGGCGTCCTCCACGATGTCGCCGTAGCTGTCGAGCATCGTTCCCGCGAGCGAGACCCACGGCAGGTAGGCGTCGTAGGTCTTGGCGATCCGCCCCTCCTCCAGCCCCGGCTCGGCG
>Ga0207933_1001795_pt1 | contig 15079 bp, 14 predicted proteins | sample NGESurdeep092012_4_FD_184488 | JGI IMG/M metagenome (GOLD analysis project Ga0207933, IMG submission 184488) | Arctic peat soil microbial communities from Barrow, Alaska - NGEE Surface sample F53-3 deep-092012 (SPAdes) | ecosystem: Environmental > Terrestrial > Soil > Wetlands > Peat ... | reverse complement strand
AGGGTCATCGAGACGTTCGTCGCCGAGGTCGCACGAAAGGCGAGCGGGGCACGCTCTCTCAAATTCAAAACGTCTGGAACGCGTGCGCACGCGTAGGCGTGCGTTCTCGATCCGATCAGAACCGGGTTGCGACCGCGACCGGCGACCATATACTCACCTCGCGTGCGGCTGTCGAGGGTAATCAGGGCGACTGCCTGGGGGGTGGTGGCGGCGGGAGTCGCCGCGCCGTTGCTGCGCAAGCGGATCGGCGCGCCGCCGCTTGCGACCCAGACGGTCGCGTTCGCCGCGCCGGTCGCCCTCTGTCTGGCGGTGCGGCGGTCGCGCACGCGCGACGTGGCCGTGTGCACGCTGCAGATGTGGGCGTATCTGGCGGCGTACAAGACCCCGCACGACGACGAGGAGGCTCAGGCCGGGCGGGTTCACATCGACTACCCGATCGAGATCGATCGCGTGCTCGGTCTCGGTGAGCTGCCGACGCTGCGCCTGCAGCGAGCGTTCGCGCGCGTCGATGTCGCCAGTGGCGCCCCGAGCTGGCGCGCGCTCGATCGCGTGCTCGTGTGGGCTCACTGGGCATGGTTCATGGTGCCGCACGGCTCGCTCGCGTATATCCTCGTGCGCCGGCGAGCGCGCTTTCCGCGCGCCGCGGTGATGACCTACGCGGTGTTCGATATCGGGGCCAGCGTCTACTGGCTGGCGCCGACCGCGCCGCCGTGGTATGCGGCATCGGTGGCCGGCCTTGAAGCGAGCGGTGCGGCGAGCCGTCGCGCGACAGCCGGGATCGGGCACGAGCGCAGCGGCACACAGGACGTGCGCAGGATGATGGTTGAGTACGGCGAGCATTTCTGGAGAGACGGCTGGGGGCCGCTCTACAGTGTCTTCGGAGGCAATCCCCTGGCTGCGATGCCCTCGCTGCACTTCGCCACATCCCTGATGGCCGCGCTTCTGCTCGCAGAGGCGGGGCCGCTCGCGGGCGCGCTCGGTGCCTCGTACGCCGCGGTGCTCGGGTTCGCGCTGGTCTACCTGGGCGAGCACTACGTCGTCGACCTGCTCGCGGGCGCGGCGCTGACGGGTGTGGTGCGGCGTCTGGGCCCGCGCGCGGAACCGGCTTTGGCGGGCATCGCACGCGCGATCGCGGCGCTCGAAGCGGTCGCGCACGGATGAGGGGGTGAGCGGGGGCGAGATGGCGCAGGGCACGGGAGAGCAGGCGGGACGAGCGACGCATCACGAAGAGGAGATGCCGCGCGTGGTCATCACGCGCCGGCAGGCGATCGCGTTTGGCGTGTTCGTGCTCACGGTCGTCGGGTTCCTGTACTTCGTGCTGCCGAAGCTCGCCGGGGTGGGAACGACGCTGCATCATCTCGAGAACGGCGATGTCTGGTGGATCGCGTTCGGGGTCGTGCTCGAGCTGCTGTCGTTCGCCGGTTACGTGGTGGTGTTCCGCGCGGCGTTCGTGACGACGAGGACCGGGGCGACCGGCGCCCCCGATCGGACCGGCCCGCGATCCGCGCCCGGCCCGATCGGCTGGAGCGAGAGCTACCAGATCACGATGGCCGGCCTGGCCGCGACGCGCCTGTTCGCGACGGCCGGTGCCGGGGGTGTGGCGCTGACCGCATGGGCACTGCGCCGCTCGGGGATGGAGGCACGGCTGGTAGCGTGCCGGATGGTGGCGTTCGTGGTGCTGCTGTACGCCGTCTACGCGGGCTCGGTGCTGATCGACGGGCTTGGCCTTGGTACGGGTCTGTTTCCGGGGGGCGGCTCGTTTGCGCTGACGATCGTGCCCGCGATCGTCGCGGCGATCTTGATGACGGTGGTCGGGGCGATGGCGCTCCTGCCCGGCGACATCGAGCGGCGCCTGCATCGCTGGGCGTCAGGCTCCGGCCGTCTGGCCCACTGGGTCGCGCGGGCGGTGACCGTCCCGGCGCTGGCGGCGAGCGGCGTGAGGACCGCGATCGAGCTGATCCGCGAGCGCGACCCCGGCCTGCTCGGCGCGGTGGCGTGGTGGGGCTTTGACATCTGCGTGCTGTGGGCGATGTTCCACGCGTTCGGCTCGCCGGGGGGGGTGGGGCCTCCGTTAACAGTAATCTGGATGTCCTACTTCATCGGCATGCTCGGCAACCTGCTGCCGCTGCCCGGCGGCCTCGGGGGCGTGGAGGGGGGGATGATCGGCGCGTTTGCCGCCTTCGGGGTCAGCCTCGACCTGGCGGTGCTCGCGGTGCTCTCCTACCGCGCGATCTCCTTCTGGCTGCCGACGATCCCGGGGGCGGTGGCCTACTTCCAGCTGCGGCGCACGGTCGCGCGCTGGCGCGAGGACCAGAGCGAGCATCCGGCGTCTGCCACGCAGGGCGCGGCGGTCGAGGCGGCGGGCGCTGTGCGCGTCTAGATTATGCCCCGGGAACGCGCTATACTTTACAAAATGAAGCGAGAGGAGACGAGATGAGTGACATCGAGAACGTGATCGTGATCGGGAGTGGCCCGGCGGGCTACACCGCGGCGCTCTACACCTCGCGCGCGAACCTCAGCCCGCTCGTGATCGAGGGTTTCGCCTGGGGCGGCCTGCTGCAGCAGACGACCGACGTGGAGAACTACCCCGGCTTCCCCGAGGGGATCATGGGGCCGGAGATGATGCAGAAGCTGCGCGACCAGGCCGAGCGCTTCGGCGCGCGCCTACTGACCGAGGAGGCCGAGCGCGTCGAGCTTGCGAGCGAGCCCGGTGGGATCCACAAGGTATGGGTGGGTGACACCGAGTACCGGGCGCGCACGGTCATTCTGGCGATGGGCGCCGAGCACAAGAAGCTCGAGGTCCCCGGCGAGCTCGAGCTGAGCGGTCGCGGCGTCAGCTACTGCGCGACCTGCGACGCGGCCTTCTTCCGCGACAAGCCGACGGTGATCGTCGGGGGCGGCGACTCGGCGATGGAGGAGGCGATCTTCCTCTCGAAGTTCGCCTCGAAGGTGACGATCGTGCACAGGCGCGAGGAGTTCCGCGCGTCGAAGATCATGCTCGATCGCGCCCGCGCACAGGAGAACATCGAGCTGCTGACTCCATATGCCGTGAAGGAGTTCGTGCCCGGTGAGAACGGCGCGCTCGGGCACGCCGCGCTCGTCAACACGGAGACCGGCGAGGAGCGCACGCTGGAGGTCGCGGGCGCGTTCGTGGCGGTCGGCCACGAGCCGCAGTCGACGCTCGTGGACGGGCAGATCGACGTCGACGAGAGCGGCTACGTGCTCGTAGGGCAGACCCCGCCCACCCGCTCGACGCGGACCAACCGCCCGGGCGTGTTCGGCGCGGGCGACCTGGTCGACCACACCTACCGCCAGGCGATCACCGCGGCGGGATCGGGCTGTCAGGCGGCGCTCGACGCCGAGTGGTACCTGCGCGACACGCCCCAGGTGCCGACCCCGGAGGGCATGCCCGTCGGGGATCTGGCCGAGGCGCAGTGGGCGCCGATGGCCAACGCCGCATCTTCTTGAGTCGCATGCTTGTCACATTTCGGGCGCAACTGCGTCGCAACCTTAAACGTCGGCGGGACTGTGTTCCTCTTTTTTAACTGTGTGTATCCATAGTTATACGCAGTTCATTTTGTACATGATGGTTCGGTTCGTCTTTACACTTTCGTCGCTTCCCGGTCACACTTCTGGCACATCTCAAGCGCACAATGGTCACAAACGTGTCTGTTGTGGCGACTCAGGCGGGGCGGAGTCGTAGGAGAAAAAGCCCGAACCGCTCGCCCGCCCCAGCCGGCCCGCGCGTACGAGGCCGCGTAGCGCCGGGGCTGGCCGGTAGCGCTCCTCGCGGTACTCCTCCCAGAGGCCGTCCAGCACCGCCAGGACGTGGTCGAGCCCGATCTCATCGGCCCACGCGAGCGGTCCGCGCGGGTAGTTGAGCCCGAGCACCATGCCGGTGTCGATGTCCTCGGCCGAGCCGACGCCTTCGCCAAGCGCGAAGGCGCACTCGTTGATGACCTGGCAGACGATTCGCTCGAGCACGCCGCCGACCGCGGGCCGCACCTTGGCGTCGGCGCGGGTGGGTGGGTCCGGGTCCGGATCCGGGTCCGGGGGCCGGTAGGGATCGCTCGAGTAGTCGTAGTAGCCACGCCCGGTCTTGCGGCCGTGCAGCCCGGCCGCCACCCGCTTGGCCTGGATCGGGCTGGGCCGCCAGCGTGGCTCGCCAAAGCTCTGCTCGAAGAAGCTCTTCGAGATCTCGAACCCGGTGTCGACGCCGACGAGGTCCGAGAGCTCGAACGGACCCATGCGAAAGCCGCCCTCGATGCGCATGATCCGGTCGATCGTCTCGATATCCGCGATCCGCTCCTGCAAGAGTCGCAGCGCCTCTAGGCCGAAGGGACGGTTGCAGCGGTTGACGAGGAACCCCGGGCCGTCGACGGCGCGAATCACGGCCTTGCCCATCGCCTCGCCTGTCGCGCGGGCGAGCGCGAGCGAGCGCTCGTCCGACTGCTCGCCGGCGACGATCTCGAGCAGGCGCATGATCGGCGCGGGGTTGAAGAAGTGCATCCCGACGACGCGCTCCGGACGGGAGGCGGCGGCGGCGATCGCGGTCACCAGCAGCGACGAGGTGTTGGTGGCGAGCACGCACTCAGGGCCGACGATCTCCGCGGAGAGGCGCGCGTAGAGCTCGTGCTTGAGGGGGAGTCGCTCGGGGGCGGCCTCGATCACGAGCTCGCAGTCGGCGAACGCGGCGAGGTCGTCGACCGGCTCGATCCGCGCAACCGCCACGTCGGCCTCCTCCGAGCTCAGCCGACCCTTGGCCGCTTCCTTGCCGAGCCCCTCGCGCGCGTATCGGGCGCCACGCTCGAGCGCCTCGGGGAGGGGGTCGTGGAGGAGCGTGCGCGCGCCGGAGCGGGCCGCGAGCTGGGCGATGCCGGCGCCCATCGTGCCGGCGCCCACGACCCCGATCACTGCTGCCGGCGCGGCCATCTCAGCTCGGGACCAGCGCGTTGATACCGGTCATCGCGCGCCCGATGATCAGCTTCTGGATCTGGGAGGTCCCCTCGTAGAGGGTCGTGACGCGCGCGTCGCGGAAGTAGCGCTCGACCGGGTGGTCGTCGACGTAGCCGGCGCCGCCGTGGATCTGGATCGCGAGGTTCGCGCACTCGAGCGAGGCCTCGGTCGCGTGGAGCTTGGCGATCGAGGTCTCGAGCGTATTCGGCCGGCCCTGGTCCTTCAGCCAGCCCGCGCGCCAGACGAGCATCCGCGAGGCGTCGGTCTTGAGGACCATCTCGGCGATCATCGCTTGGACGAGCTGGAAGGACGCGATCGGTTTGCCGAACTGCTCGCGCTCCTGCGCGTACTTCACAGACTCCTCGACGCAGCCCCGGCAGATCCCGACGCAGCCGGCGGCGACCGAGTAGCGCCCGGAGTCGAGGTTCGACATCGCGATTTTAAATCCATCCCCGACCTCGCCGAGCATGTCCTCGTCTGCCACCTCGACGTCTTCCAGCGAGATCGAGGCGGTGTCGGAGGCGTGCAGTCCCATCTTGTGCTCGATCGTCTGCGCCGTGTAGCCGGGCTGGTCGGTGTCGACGAGGAAGCACGCGATGCCCTTGTGTCCGAGCGCCGGGTCGGTCTGGGCGAAGATCATCGCCACCTTCGCGTAGTTGCCCATCGAGATCCACATCTTCGCCCCGTTGAGCACCCAGCCGGAGTCTGTCTTGCGCGCGCGCGTCTTCTGGTTGGCCGCGTCGGAGCCCGTGTCCGGCTCGGTCAGGCCGAAGCAGCCGAGCCACTCGCCCGAGCAGAGCTTGGGCAGGTACTTCCGCTTCTGCTCCTCGCTGGCGAACTTGACTAGCCCCGAGCAGACGAGCGAGGTCTGGACCGAGATCACGGTACGGATCGCGGAGTCGCCGCGGCCGATCTCCTCGACGACGAGGCCGTAGCTGAAGTAGTCGAGACCGGCCCCCCCGTACTCCTCGGGGACGATCGCGCCGAGGTAGCCCTGCGCGGCGACCTTCTTGACGAGCTCGACGTCGAAATGGTGGTTGCGGGCGTTTTCCCGCGATTGGACGACGATCTCGCGATCGGTGAACTCGCGGGCGGTGCGCTGGATCAGCTGTTGCTCGTCGGTCAGGTCGAAGTCCATGCTCTGCTCGATCTCCTCTCGCCCGCACGCCGGCCGGCGGTCGTTGTCAACTCGCGGCGTCCGCCGCGGTCTCGGGTTCTGCTGTATCCGCGCCGGTCCCGCCGGCCATATCGCCGCCCAGCTTCGGGGTGCGCCACGGCGCGTTCACGCGCCGCTCGATCTCCTCGCCGATGCCGTCGATCGGCAGGCGCTCCTGCGTCAGCGAGTCGCGCTCCCGCAGTGTCACCGTCTGGTCCGCGAGGCTCTGATGGTCGACGGTCAGGCAGAACGGCGTGCCGATCTCGTCCTGGCGGCGGTAGCGCTTGCCGATCGCGCCGCCGTCGTCGTACTCGACCATGCCCAGTCCAGGCCGGTCGCGCAGCGCGCGGTGGATCTCATGGGCGAGCTCGGGCTGGCCGTCCTTGCGCACGAGCGGCAGGACGGCCGCCTTGATCGGCGCCAGCCGCGGGTGCAGGCGCAGGACGGTGCGGAGCTCGCCCTCGCCTGCGCCCTCGCGCTCGACGAGTTCCTCGTCGTAGGCGTCGACGAGGAACGCGAGCGTCGCGCGGTCGGCGCCGGCGGCGGGCTCGATCACGTGGGGCACGTAGCGCTCACCGGTCCCTTGGTCGAAGTACTCGAGCTTCTCGCCGGAGAATTCTGCGTGCTGGGTGAGGTCGAAGTTGCCCCGGTTGGCGATCCCCTCGAGCTCCGACCAGCCGATGGGAAAGAGGTATTCGACGTCGCTCGTGCCGGAGGAGTAGTGGGAGAGCTCGTCGGGATCGTGTGCGCGCAGGCGCAGGTGGTCGGGCCGCAGCCCGAGCTCCACATACCAGCGCTCGCGCTCTGCCAACCAGTGCTCGAACCACTGCCCGGCGTCGTTGGGCGGGACGAAGAACTCCATCTCCATCTGCTCGAACTCGCGCGTGCGGAAGATGAAGTTGCCGGGCGTGATCTCGTTGCGGAAGGACTTCCCGACCTGCGCGATCCCGAACGGCGGCTTCTTGCGCGAGAACTGCAGCACGTTCTTGAAGTTGATGAAGATCCCCTGTGCGGTCTCCGGTCTGAGGTACGCCGCCGAACCGGACTCCTTGAGGGGGCCGATCGTCGTCTCGAACATCAGGTTGAAGTCGCGCGCCTCCGTCAGCTCGCACTCGTCGGTCTCGCCCGGGTGCTTCGACGGTTTGCGCCCACAGGGCAACTCGGCGAGGTGGTCGGCGCGAAAGCGCTGGCCGCAGGTCTTGCAGTCGACGAGCGGATCGGTGAACCCGGCGAGATGCCCGGAGGCCTCCCACACGCGCGGGTGTTGGAGGATCGCCGAGTCGATCGCCACGATGTCGTCGCGCTCGCGCAGCATCGCGCGCCACCACTCGCTCTTCACGTTCCCCTTCAGCAGCACGCCGTAGTGGCCGTAGTCGTAGGTCGAACCGACCCCGCCGTAGATCTCCGAGGAGGGGAAGACGAAGCCGCGCCGCTTGCACAGCGCGACGATCTTCTCCATCGTGACCACGTCCCCGCTCATGTCGCCTGATGCTATTGGACGGCTGGTGCAACTGAGCGGGAGGGTTGTACGGGGCGAGCGAGCGCTCCGTAAGATCGTCCGCCGTGGCGCGAATCTTGATCGTCGCCGGCGGTTGTCGAGGCAGGCGGCTGTCCGGAGACCTGGTGGGGGAGGGGCATGCCGTGCGCGTGACCACGCGCGCCGAGTCCGGACGCGCGGCGATCGAGGCGACGGGCGCGGAGTGCTGGATCGGCACGCCCGAGCGCCTCGGCACCCTGCGCGCGGCGCTCGAGAGCGTGACGATCGTCTGCTGGCTGCTCGGCACGGCGGCCGGCTCGGAGGATGAGGTCCGCGCGCTGCACGCCTCCCGCCTGGAACTCTTCCTCGGCCAGGCGATCGATACGACCGTCCGCGGCTTCGTCTACGAGGCGGCCGGCGGCGGGGTGGCAGCGGATGTCCTCGCCGAGGGCGAGCGGATCGTGCACCGGGTCGCGGGGCTCAACGAGATCCCCGCCGGGTTTCTCAGGGCCGACCCGGGGGGCACGGACGCTTGGCTCGCGGACGCCCACGCCGAGATCGGCGCGTTGCTCAGCGGGGGCGTAGCATAGTCGACTAATTTTGTGAGGAATCGGGTGGGTCGATAAGGGGGACCCGCTATCCTGGGACCTAATCTCCTAAAAGCCGATTGGGATTCGTAGAACCGCGGCTTTCATCACCGACTTTCCTACTGCAATCTGTCGAGAAAGGATCAAAAATGACGCTGCAACTTGGCGATACAGCACCAGATTTCGAGGCCGAGACCACCGAGGGTCCCATCAAATTCCACGATTGGATCGGAGACTCCTGGGCGGTGCTGTTCTCGCATCCGAAGGACTTCACGCCGGTCTGCACGACCGAGCTCGGGTACATGGCGAACGCCAAGCCCGAGTTCGACAGGCGGGGCGTAAAGATCATCGGCCTCTCGGTCGACCCGCTCGGCAACCACGAGGAGTGGGCGAAGGACATCGAGGAGACCCAGGGCACGGCCCCGAACTACCCGATCGTCTCAGACGCCGACTTCAACGTCTCGAAGCTCTACGGGATGCTCCCCGCGAGCACCTCCGGCGATCCGCTCACGCGCACGCCGGCCGACAACCAGACGGTCCGCAACGTGTTCGTGATCGCCCCCGACAAGAAGGTTCAGCTGATCCTCGTCTACCCGATGACGACCGGGCGCAACTTCGACGAGGTGCTGCGCGTGATCGACTCGCTGCAGCTGACCGCCAAGCACAAGGTCGCCACGCCGGCCAACTGGAAAGAGGGCGAGAAGGTGATCATCTCCGGCTCGGTCTCCAACGACGAGGCCAGGGAGAAGTACCCGGACGGGTGGGAGGAGCCGCGCCCCTACATCCGGCTCGTCCCGCAGCCGTCGTAGTCCTAGGTCAATCGTTGGCGGGGCGGAGGAGCAGCAGCTCCTCCGCCCGCTCGAGGAGGTGCTCGAGGATGCGCGCGGTGGCGCCCCAGATCAGGTGCTCGTCGACGATGTAGGCGTCGGTCTCGAAGGAGATCCCGCGGCGCTGCATCCGTGTCCGCGTGCGGCCCTCCCGCAGAACGCGTAAGGAGAGCTCCAAGACCGCGTCGACCTCACGCTCGGAGATCCGCCAGGCGAGGCCGGCGGAGATCTCGCCGACGTAGGGGTGGATCACGTAGTTGGTCACGAACGTCGAGGTGGGCGGCAGCTCGCCGAGCAGGCGCACCGCGGCGCGGGGCAGGCCGATCTCCTCTTCGGCCTCGCGCAGCGCCGTCTCCCGCAGGTCGGTGTCTTCGGGGTCGCGCCGGCCGCCGGGAAAGGAGATCTCGCCGGCGTGGCGGCGCAGGTCGGTGCGCCGGCGGGTGAAGACCGCGTGTGGCTCTCCGTCGGCGGGCGCCAGCAGCAGGGGGACGAGCACGGCCGCCGCGATCTGGCCGCCGTCGTCCGCGCCGTCGCCGGTCGGCGGGGTGGTGGTCTGCGATGCGTCTATCGGCCGCCGGGTCCCACTAGTGCGGCGCGAGCTGCACGCGCTCGATGCGCTCTTCGAACATGACCTCGCCGTCGAGCGCACGGTGGACAGGGCACTTCGCGGCGATCACGCGCAGCCGTTCGAGCTGCTCCTCGGGCATGTCGTCGGGCAGGCGGAGCACCAGCTCGAACTTCGTCGGACAGCCGCGCTCGGCGCCCTTGTACTGCACGTCGACCTCGACGTGGCCGAGATCCCAGCCCTTGCGCGCCGCGTACATCTCCATCGTGATCGCGGTACACGACGCGAGGCTCACAGCCAGCAGCTCCTGCGGGCTCGGTGCGGTGTCGTCTCCGCCCTTCTCCAACGGCTCGTCGACCGTGAGCTGGTGCTCGCGCACCTGCACGGTGTGTTTGTACGTCCCGTCAACGTCGCGTCGTGCGGTGGCTTTCATCCGTGTCGGCCTCTCGGTATCGCCCATCTCGATTCCTCCATTCACGCACCCCTCCGGCTCCTTCCTACATCGTACTCCGCGGGCGGCGTCGTGAAGGGGGGTTGAACTGAACGGTAGGCCCGCAAGCCCTATCCTCAGACACACGGGACGTGGCGCAGTCTGGTAGCGCACCTGCTTTGGGAGCAGGGGGTCGTGGGTTCGAATCCCGCCGTCCCGATGGATGGGTGCTTCGATCGACGCACGCACGAAGCGCCTGACACTCCTCGTGCTGTTCCTCCAGCAGATCGGCGGCTACACGCCGCTGCAGAGCGGCCTGGCGACGTTGCCTGTGACCGTGATCATGTTCGTCCTCTCACGCCGCTTCGGAGCGCTCGCCGACCGCTTCGGCCCGCGCTTCTTCATGGGCGCCGGCCCGCTCGTCGCGGCCTGCGGGCTGCTCCTGTTCCAGCGGATCGGGACCAAGGTGGACTACGTCTCCGAAGTGCTCCCCGGGCTGCTCGTGTTCGCGCTCGGCCTCTCGATGACCGTCGCGCCGGTCACCCAGGCCAAGCGCCTCCCGCTCGGGCGCCCGAACGTGCACGGCCTCCTGAGCGCCCAGGCGAGCGCGCTGACGAAGGCCGCCGAGCAGGCATCGCTGCACAGCTTCCATCTCGGCATGGCGATCGCCGGCGCGCTCGTCGCGGTTGGAGGCATAGTCGGCGTGGTGGGGATCCGCAACCCGAAGGGGGAGATCCCCGCCGAGACCTGCCCCGGGGGTCAGCTCGTCGGCGCCAGCTCTGGGATCGCCTCCCGCGCGGCCGCCGAGCCGACGGGCTCCGCGGTGTGACGGCAACGTCCCGGAGACGGCCGTCTCAGGCCACAGGCTCACGCGCGTAGGCGCGCATCGCGTCGATGATCGGCCCCAGCCGCTGTCCACGCGCCGTCAGGCGGTACTCGACGGTCGGCGGCGATGACGGGATCACCGTGCGCTCGATCAGACCGGCCGCCTCCAGGTCGCGCAGCCGCTCGGAGAGCATCCGCGGCGATATCCCCGAGACGGCGTCGGCGAACTCGTTGAAGCGCAGCGCGCCCGTCAGCGCGGCGTAGACGATCGAGAGTTGCCAGCGGCGCTCGAGCAGGTCCGCGGTCTGGCGGACCTCCTCGGGGACGGGCTCACATCTGCGCGTGCGCATCTACGCGTGCGCGACATCGCGGGCGGGCTCCACGGCCGGCGCGGGCTCGAGCGCGATATCGAGAACCTCCTGGACGGTCATCACCGGGTGGAAGGCCATCTGCACGCGGACCTCCTCGGGGATGTCGTCGAGGTCGCCGCGGTTGCGCTCGGGCAGGATCACGTCGGTCAGCCCGGCCGCGTGGGCGGCGAGCGCCTTCTGCTTGAAGCCGCCGATCGGCAGCACGCGTCCCTGCAGCGTGACCTCGCCGGTCATGCCGACCGTGTGCTTCACCGGCCTGCCGCTCAGCAGCGAGGCCAAAGCCGTGACCATCGTCACGCCGGCTGACGGCCCGTCCTTGGGGATCGCGCCCGCGGGGACGTGGACGTGGAACTCCTGTCCCTCGAACGCGCTCTCCGGGATGCCGAGCTCCTCGGCGTGGCCGCGCACGTAGGAGAGGGCGATCCGCGCCGACTCCTTCATCACGTCGCCGAGCTGGCCGGTGAGCACGAGGCCGTTGCCCGCGGCCGAGCTGCCGGCCTTCATCGCGGTCGCCTCGACGAACAGCACGTCGCCGCCCGCGCCGGTCACGGCCAGACCGGTGGCGACACCGGGCGTCGCCGTCCGCGCGGCCGACTCCTGGAAGAACTTCTGCCGGCCGAGCGCGTCGCGCACGACCTCCAGGTCGATCTGCACGGGCTTTCTGGCTTTGGTCTTCTTCGAGGCGATCTTCGTCGCGGTCTTGCGCAGCACCGTGCCCAGCTCGCGCTCGAGGTTCCTCACACCGGCCTCGCGCGTGTACTCGGAGATGATCGTCCGCAGCACGTCGTCGTCGATCTCGACCTCACCCTCGCGCAGGCCGTTGCGGTCGCGCTGGCGCGGCCACAGATAGCCCTTCGCGATCGCGAGCTTCTCCTCGGAGGTGTACCCGTCGAAGCGGATCGTCTCCATCCGGTCCAGCAAAGGCCCGGGGATCGTGTCGGCGACGTTCGCCGTCGCCAGGAACATCACCTGGGAGAGGTCGAGCTCGACGTCGAGGTAGTGGTCGCGGAAGGAGTGGTTCTGCGCCGGGTCGAGCACCTCGAGCAGCGCCGCCGAAGGATCTCCGCGCCAGTCCGCGCCGACCTTGTCGACCTCGTCGAGCAGGATCACCGGGTTCATCGTCCCGGCGTCCCGCAGCGCCCGCACCAGCCGGCCGGGGAGCGCGCCGATGTAGGTGCGCCGGTGCCCGCGGATCTCCGCCTCGTCGCGGACGCCGCCGAGCGACATGCGCACGAACTCGCGGCCGGTCGCCCGGGCGATCGACTCGCCGATCGAGGTCTTACCGGTGCCCGGGGGGCCGATCAGGGTGAGGATCGCGCCGGATCGGTCGCCCACTCGCCCCTCGGCCTCTATACCCCGATCGGCGCGCAGCTTGCGTACCGCGAGGTACTCGGTGATGCGGTCCTTCACGTCCTCGAGGCCGGCGTGGTCGGCGTCTAGCACTTCGCGTGCCGCGACCGGGTCCAAGCGCTCGTCCGATCGCTTGTTCCAAGGCACGGAGATCAGCCAATCCAAATAAGTACGGATCATCGAGGACTCGCCCGTCTGCTCGCCCATCCGCTCCAGGCGCCCGAGCTCCTTGAGCGCCTGCTCGTTGACCTCCGCGGGCATCTCGGCGGCCTCGATCTTGGTCCTGTACTCCTCCGCGACCGAGCCCTCGTCCTCGCCGAGCTCCTTGCGGATCGACTCCATCTGCTTGCGCAAGAAGTACTCGCGCTGCTGGTTCTCGGCGCCCTCCTGCACGTCCTCACGGATGCGCTTGCGCACCTGCAGCTCGGCCAGCGACTCGCGCTGCAGCTTGACGGCCAGCTCCAGGCGCTCGGTGACGTCGAGCGTGCGCAGCAGCTCGACCTTCTGCTCGTAAGACAGGTTGGGGGAGTAGCCGGCCGAGTCGGCCAGCGCGCCGGGCTCGGCGATCGCGCGCAGGAACGCGGCGATCCGGCCGTCGTCGCCGCGCAGCTCGAGGATCTCCTCGACGGTCGCGCGGTACTCGCGCTCGAGGTTTCTGGTCTTGCCGTCGACCGGCGTCTCGTCCGGGCGCTCGTCGACCTCGACGCGCAGCTCTCCTTCGGGGCCGGTCTGGGCGGCGCCGATCAGCGCGCGGTGCTGTCCTGAGATCGCAACGGCGTGGCCGCCGCCGGGAAGCCGCAGCTGATCGCCGACCTCGGCGATCGTGCCGACCTCGAGGAACTCGTTCTCGTGGCGGGGGACGAGCACGACGCGCTCGTCGTCTCCGACCTCGACCGTCAGCGTGATGCCCATGCTGGGGAACACGACGGTGTCCTCGAGCGGGATCAGCCGCAGGGTCTGCTTCGGGATCGAAGGCTGTGTGGGGTGCTGCTCGGGTGTTGAAGTGGGCTGCTCTGGTGTGTCTGACATGGGTATCGACTCCATATGTGCTTACGAAAGTTTAGTTAGTATAGCGCGCGGTCGTTGCGGGTGCAAGTACTTTCAAGGTCACCCAGCAAACGGCTCGCCAGAGCCAAAATCAGCTGGTGGGCCCGTCGAAGTTGACCTCGACGTTCTCCTCCTCGACGCGCTCCTCGGTCTCCGCGGATGACGTCAGCGCGCGCTTGTCGGCCTCGAGCAGCGGTTGGGAGAAGAAGCTCCGCGGCCACAGCCGTCGCGCGTGCACGACGTTGATCTCGGCCGCGATCAGCGTGACCTGGCCGCCGAGATAGAGCCAGGCGAGCAGGCCGAGGACGAACGCGAACAGGCCGGAGGTCTCCTGCGCGTGGCGGACGACGTGGGCGACGTAGTAGCCGCCGATGTGCTGCAGGATCTGCCAGAGGATCGCCGCGAAGACGACGCCCGGGATCAGGTCCTTGGTGGGGATCTCCTCCGGGCTGAGGAACTTGAAGGCGGCGAAGAACAGCAGCAGGTTGAAGGCCAGCGCGACGAGTACCCCACCGATCACCGCGACCGGTCCCGCGGTCTGCGCGGTCACGTAGCCGGCGGCGACGGTCGAGGCGATCAAGAGCAGGCCGAGCACGGCGATCAGGCCGAGGCCGCGCAGCCGCCAGGCGAGGAAGTTGGGCCGGCGCTTACGCGGGATGTGCCACACCTGCTGGAAGGCGTTCTGGGTGGCGCCGACGACGCCGAGGCCGCCGAGCAGCAGGCCGATGACGCCGATCGCCAGTGCGCCGACGCTGCCTTTCAGGGAGTGGATGTTGCTCTCCAGCTGAGCACCGATGATCGGGAACTGGCCGAGCGCCGAGTGCAGCACGCTCGCCTGGGTCTTCTGGTCTCCTTCGAGCACGAAGCCGAGCACGGTCACGAGCAGCAGCAGCAGCGGGAACAGCGAGGCGAAGCCGTAGTAGGCGATCAGCGCCGCGAGCTGCCCGGCGCCGTCGTCGCCGAACTTCTTAATGACCGCCGCGGGGAAGCGCAGTCGCGGGCTGCGTTGCTGGTGGCGATCGAGCGCTTGGAGGTGGTCGGTGAGGCTCATCGGCGGCGAATCTCGCTGTCCGTGCTCGCGTCGCGCGGACGCCGGGTGCGTGCGACGCCACGGCCGCGGGCGAATTGGGAGGGGGGTCTGCGGGCGGGAGCGATCGACACCCATGCGTGTCTACCCGATTCCAGGCGGAAATGCGAGCGCGGGACGCCCGCGGGCGCCGCGACCAGGTGCAGGAGATGGCGCTGGTGGCGCAGGCGCGGCGCGAGCTGCTGCTGCGCTCGCACCGCCATCGCCTGCGCAGGGAGGACCTGGAGGATTGCTTCAGCCAGGCCACGCTCGAGCTGCTCGCGCACGCGCGCGCTGGAGGCGCAGGCGCGGCGCGCGCCCACATGACCCGCGCGCACATGGCGAACGTGCTCGAGCAGCGCTTCGTCTCGCGCATCTACGACCGGCTTCGCGCGCTGCGCGGGCGCAGCCCCGCGCAGGCG
>Ga0207933_1001794_pt1 | contig 15088 bp, 10 predicted proteins | sample NGESurdeep092012_4_FD_184488 | JGI IMG/M metagenome (GOLD analysis project Ga0207933, IMG submission 184488) | Arctic peat soil microbial communities from Barrow, Alaska - NGEE Surface sample F53-3 deep-092012 (SPAdes) | ecosystem: Environmental > Terrestrial > Soil > Wetlands > Peat ... | reverse complement strand
AGTGCCGCCGGGCTGGCCCTGCTCGGTCAGGTGCTGGAGGAGGCCAGGGACGCCCACCTCGAGGCGCTGATCGAGCCGCTGGTCTGGCGCAACGGCGGTATGTCCCGGGAGACCGACGACGTGGTCATGGCTGCGGTCATCGCCCACGACCTGGGATCGCCCCTGCTCAAGGTGCCGGTGCCTGAAGCCGCTGCGGGGGAGGCCAGGATCGATGCGGTGGCTCGGGTGACCGCCAGTGTGGGCGTGCCGGTGCTCTTCCTGGGCGGGCCCCACCGCGGGGATGCCGGTCGGGCCACCCGGGAGGAGACGCGTGACGTGATGGCCGGGGGAGGGGCCGGCCTGGCCATGGGTCGGGCCATCCTGGAGGAGCCGTTCCCGGCCGACGCGGCCCGGCAGGTGGCCGACCTCGTGCACGCCAGGTGATCCTCACCTTCGACTTCGGATCGTCCATCACCAAGGTGGCCCTGTGGGACCCCGATACTCCGAGGACCGCCGGCGGCCGGGGCGGTCTGGTGGCGTGGTCCGGAGCCCCGGTCGAGACGGCCCACCCCCGACCGGGGCGGTCCGAGCAGGATCCGGCATCGTGGTGGGAGTCGCTGGTGGCGGCCTGCGGGGAGGTCGGCACCAGGCACCCGGAGCAGTTCGCCAAGGTCGACGTCATCGGGTGCACCGGGGCCCGACAGACGATGGCCCTGGTCGATGCCGACGCCCGGCCGTTGGGGCCGGCCATCCTCTGGTCGGACCGCCGGGCCGGGGAGGAGGCGCGTGGGATGGGCCGGGAGCCGCCAGGGGAGGGGTCGGCCCGGTTCGCCGCGTCCACACTGACCGGCCCGGCCACCCCGCCGGCCCCGTTCTCCCCCGCCGGCATCGCTCTCGACGGTGCATCGGTGGCGGCCAAGCTGGCGTGGCTGCGCGCCGAGGAGCCCGACCGGCTGGCCGCGGCGGCGTGGGTGCTGACCCCTCGCGACCTGGTCGTCCGGTGGCTGACCGGCGTGGTGGCCACCGACCCCACCATGGCCTCGCGCAGTGGCCTCTACCAGACCGACGGCCGGGTGGACCAGGCCCTGGCCGGGGCCTCGGCCGGTCTGCTGCCGGGCCCCGTCCCCTCGGACCGGGTCACTGGGACCATCACGGCGGTGGCGGCCGACGCCCTGGGCCTGGCCGCCGGTACACCGCTGGCCATCGGGGCCGGGGACCGGGCCTGCGAGGTGTTGGGCTCGGCCGCCAGCGAGGTGTGTCCGATGGTCAGCTGGGGGACGACGGCCAACCTCTCCGTGCCGGTGGGAGTTCCGCCGGCCGTGGTGCCGGCCGGTGTGGTCCTGTCCCGGTCGGCGTCCGAGGGCTGGCTCCTCGAGGGCGGGCTGTCGGCCGCCGGCTCCCTCGTGGCCTGGATCGGCCGGCTCACCGGACAGGCACCGGAGACGCTGGCCGAGTCGGCGGCCCAGAGCCCCCCCGGGGCCCGCGGGGTGGTGGCCACGCCGTGGCTGGAGGGTGCCCGTGCCCCCTGGTGGCGGGAGGACGCCGCTGTGGGATTCGAGGGGCTCCAGGCGGGCCACGGTCCCGGGGACCTGGCCCGGGCCGCCTTCGAGGCGGTGGCCTGGGAGGTGCAGCGGTGCCTCGAGGTGGCCGGTGGCCGGCGACCGTCCGGACCGGAGCCGACCGGCCTGGTCCTCGGGGGTTCGGGTGCGGCCATCGGTGTGTGGGCCGATGTGCTGACGGGGGTCACCGGGCTGCCCGCCTCGTCCCGCCGTTCCGGACAGGCGGCATCGGCCGGGGCGGCGCTGCTGGCGGCACGGGCCGTCGGCATCGGGTGCGACCTCGACGGGCTCGACCCGGCCGACCCCGGCGCCGGGCGTCCACATCCCGACCCCGCCGCCGTGCGGGACTACCGGTCCCTCCGGGGACGCTCGGACCGGATGGTCGCCGCCGCGCTCGGCCTGGCCGCCGGCGACCCCGCCGTGGACACCTCCGAGGACTCGACGTGCGGGTGACCCTGGCCTATGGCGAGGACGGCCTGTCCGTTGAGGTACCCGACGACTCGGTGGTGGTGGAGGCCTCAGCATCGACGCCGCTCGACGACGAGGCGGATGCGGTGCGCCGAGCCTTGCACTCGCCGCTGACGGGTCCGTCCTTCGACGACCTGATCGGCCGTGGCCAACGGGTGGCCGTGGTCTTCCCGGACATCACCCGACCCATGCCCAACACCACCGTCCTGCCGCCACTGCTGGACGAGCTGGAGCGGGCCGGGGTCGGCCCGGCGCGGGTCGACCTCCTGTGCGCCACCGGCACCCACCGGGCGGCCACCCACGATGAGCTGGTCGCTCTGGTCGGCCCGGAGGTGGTCGGGCGCTACCGGATACACCAGCACCGGTCCGACGCCATCGACGACCACGTCGAGGTGGGTGCGGTGGACGGCGTCCCCATCCTCCTCGACCGCCGCTATGTGGACGCCGACCGGCGCATCGTGACCGGCTTCGTCGAGCCCCACTTCTTCGCCGGCTGGAGCGGGGGACCCAAGGGAACGTGCCCGGGTCTGGCCGCCACCCCGACCATCCTGGAGGCCCACAGCACGGCCCGCATCGCTCACCCCCGATCCACCTGGCTGAGCCTCGAGGGCAACCCTGTCCACGAGTTCGTCAGCTCCGCCACCGACCTCTGTCCCCCCGACCTGTGCGTGGACGTCACCATCGACGACCGGAGGCGGTTGACCGGGGTGTTCGCCGGTAGCCTTCCCCACAGTCACCGCGCCGCGGTTGCCGCGGCGTCCCGCTCGGTCGCCCGGACGGTGGCCGGCCGGTTCGACGTGGTGCTGACCACCAACGGCGGTCACCCCCTCGACCGAAACCTGTATCAGTCGGTCAAGGGCCTGGCCGCGGCGGAGCGGGTGGTGGCGGAGGACGGGATCATCGTGATGGTGGCGGCGTGCGGCGACGGGGTGCCCGACGGCGGGGCCTTCGCCCGCATCCTCGACACCGCCGGGGATGTCGAGGCGCTGGCCCGGCCGGACGGGCCCGCAACGGTGGACGGCTGGCAGGCCCAGGTGCTCGGGCGGGTGCTCCGACGGGCCCGGGTGTGGATGTACTCGGACGGGCTGTCGGCGCGATCGGTGCGCTCGGCCCGCATGGTGCCGGTGGACGACCCCTCCGCCGCCGTGGAGGAGGCCATGGAGGTGCGCTCCCGCTCGACCGGTCGGCCCGCCCGGCTCTGCGTGCTGCCGCGGGGACCACTCACCGTGGCCACCCCCGATGGCGCCCTGCCGATCCGGAGCTGACGGTGGCGGGGCCGTCCCGCCGGGTGCGAGCAGGCCCACCCGCCGGCGCCCGGGCGTGCCACGGCGGACGTCTTCCCCGGTCGGATCCGGGGCAACCACTGGTGCATCGGTCACCCGTGTCCGCCCCACGGCCCACGGATAGGGTGACTGCTCAATGGCCGACCCGGTGGCGTTCGACTTTGCCGTACCCGACGAACTCCTCCAGGAGGTCGTGGCCAAGAGCCGCAACCCCGAGGCCGTGGCCGACCTGGCCGCCATGCCCGGAACGGGGGAGGGCAAACCCCCGCCGCTGGTGGGCATCCTCCAGCAGTACGGGTACGTGCCCCTGGTCCTGCTGACCGCCGCCGCCCTGGTGCCGGGCACCGTGGGCAACGGCGTCTCCCTCATCGGCACCAACCTCGAGCACTCCTTCCACATCAACGACGCCGCCCTGGGGGCGGTGACCTTCGTAGGTGCGGTGGCCCAGCTGCTGTGGGCCGTGCCCCTGGCCCTGCTGGCCGACCGGGGCAGCCGGAAGGTGGTGGCCGCGGTGGCGCTGCTGATCTTCTCGGTGTTCACCCCGCTGATGGCCCTGTCCCCCAACGTGTGGGCGTTCACCTTCCTCTACCTCATCGCCTCCATCGGCTTCGGCGTCAACAACACCGTGCACAACTCGTACCTGTCCGACGCCTACCCGACCGAGGGCAGGGGCCGGGTGTTCAGCTGGCACAACCTGGCCGACCCCCTGTCCCAGACCGTGGGCATCCTCATCTTCGGCCTGGTGGTCACCGTCGGCCACAACTGGCGCTGGGGCATGCTCATCGCCGTGGTCGGAATTCCCATCGGCCTGGCCCTGTTCACCCTGCGCGAGCCGGCCAAGGGGGAGAACGAGTCCAGCCACATCCTCAAGGCCTCGGGGATGGACCTCCACTCCCAACAGAGTGACGCCCCCCGTGTCCTGCTCGGCTCGGCCATCACCCGCCTGCTCCGGATCCGCTCCATCTACTACGAGCTGGTGGCGGTGGCCATCCTGGGCTTCGCCGGCACAGCCGCACCACTATTCGGCAACCTGTACTTCGTCCGACGCTGGGGCCTCGACACCGCCCAGCGCAGCGAGATCTACTCCATCATCGGCCTGGCCGCCTTCCTCGGCCTCCCCCTGGCCTACGTGCTCGGGGACCGCTACTTCCGCCGGGCCCCCCAGCGGCCCCTGGTCATCGCCGGCTTCTGCATCGCCGCCTACGGGATCCTCTACGTGGCCTCCCTCTATATGCCGGAATTGTGGATGGTGGTCACGCTGCAGTTCCTGGCCAATGCCGCCGTCTCCCCTCTGGCCATCTGCATCTTCCTCACCCTGGCCGCCACGGCTCCGGCCGAGATGCGCACCATCTGCTTCGCCATGTTCGGGGTCTACTCGCTGGTCTTCGGAGGGTTCACCGGAGCGGTGCTCCTCGGTGCGGTCAGCGACGCCGTGGGCTACCTCCACGGACCGACAGTGGCCCTGACCATCGTGGGCCCCGTGTGCGTGGTCGGCGGAGCCATGCTCCTCGTCGGGTCGCGCCACGTGCGCCGCGACATCACCCTGGTCATCGAGGACGTGCTCGAGCGTCACGCCGAGGGACAACGGCGGTCGGCCGGCGGTGACCTCCCGGCCCTGCAGGTCCACAACCTCGACTTCTACTACGGCACCAACCAGGTGCTGTTCGACGTGAACCTCGAGGTGGCCCAAGGCGAGATCGTGGCCCTCCTCGGCACCAACGGTGCCGGCAAGTCCACGCTGTTGCGGGCCGTCGCCGGGCTGGACCATCCCCACCGCGGGGTGATCCGCATCTTCGGGACCAACTGCACCTACCTCGAGCCCGAGCAGATCATCCACCGGGATGTGGCCCTGCTGGTAGGGGGCAAGATGACCTTCACCGGCCTCACCGTGCGGGACAACCTGGCCGTCGGGGCTCACTCGCTGCGGGGGAAGGGCGGCCGCGCCCGGGCCGCGGTCGACGAGGCGGTGGACCGCTTCCCCGAGCTGGCCGTCCGGCTCAACCAGCCGGCCGGCACCCTGTCCGGCGGCGAACAGCAGATGCTGGCCCTGGCCCGGGTGATGATGACCGCCCCCAAGCTGCTGATGATCGACGAGCTGGCCCTGGGCCTCGCCCCCATGGCCGTCGACCGACTCATGGCCATCGTCCGTGAGGTCAACGCCGAGGGCACCACGGTGGTGCTGGTGGAGCAGAGCGTGAACCGGGCCATGAGCCTGGCCGGACGGGCCTTCTTCCTCGAGCGGGGCGAGGTGCGGTTCGACGGTCGCACCGCCGATCTCCTGGAGCGGACCGATCTACTGCGTCCGGTCTTCCTCGGGGCGGCAGTGGACGGGTTGGGCTAGGGGCGCCAGTGTCGGTCCCCAGCTTCGTCCTGGTCCAGGGCGTCATCACCGGCCTCGGCTATGGGCTGCTGGCCATGGGCCTGGTGCTCATCTACCGGACCAACCGGGTGCTCAACTTCGCCCAGGGCCAGCTCGGCGTGGTGGCGGCGGTCTTCCTGGTCAAGTGCTTCTACGATTTCGGCTTCAACTACTGGTTCGCCCTGGTGCTGGCCCTGGTCCTGGCCGCCGTGGTGGGAGCCCTCTCCGAACTCCTGCTGCGTCGACTGTTCAACCGGCCCCGGGTGCTGGTGATGGTGGCCACCATCGGGCTCAGCCAGGTGCTCTTCGTCTTCACCGCCCTGCCCTTCATCCGCCCCAAGAACCTCTTCAAGCCCTTTCCCGTCCCGGTCGACATCTCCTTCCACATCGGCACCTACCTGTTCACCCCGGGCCAGGTGGTGACCCTGATCGTGGCCCCGGCCGTGGCCGTGGCCCTGGCTGCCTTCGTCCGGTGGTCGCCGTGGGGCCTGGCCATGCGGGCCATGGCCGAGAACGCCGACTCGGCGCGGCTGTCGGGGGTGTGGGTGCGGCGCACCTCCACGGTCACGTGGACCCTGGCCGGTGTGCTCTCGGCCTTCGCCGCCATCCTGGCCGCCCCGGGCCAGACCTCGTCCCTGACCGAGGTGCTCAGTCCGGAGCTGCTCCTGTTGGCGCTCACCGCGGCCATGGTCGGGGCCATGGTCAACCTGACCGTGGCCTTCGTGTCCGCCATCGGGGTGGGAGTGATCCAGGAGATCCTGGTGTGGAACCTGTCCAGCACGGCTCAGGTGGACCTGGTGCTGTTCGCCATGGTGCTGCTAGTGCTGTTGGTCCGGATCGCCGCCCTGCCCACCGGGTCCCGGCGGGAGGACCGCTCCACCTGGCTGGAGACCGCCCGGAACCAGCGCCAGGACGACAGCCCGCTGCGCCGGCGGGTCGGCACTACCGGGGTGGTGGCCACGGTGGTGGTGGCCGCCCTCCTGCCCCTGGTGGTCAGCACCGGTCGCTCGTTCCTGGTGTCCCAGATCTGCATCTACGCGGTGATCGCCCTCTCCCTGACCGTGCTGACCGGCTGGGCGGGCCAGGTCTCCCTGGGGCAGTTCGGACTGGTGGCCTGCGGGGCCCTGATGGCCGCCCACCTCGGGTCCAGCGTGCCCCTGATCCTCCTGATGCCCTTCGCCGGAGCGGTGACCGCGGTCATCGCCGTGCTGGTCGGCCTTCCCGCCCTCCGGGTGCGTGGCCTCTACCTGGCCGTCAGCACCCTGGCCTTCAGCCTGTGGTTCATGGGCTCGGTGCTGGCCACGCCGTGCTGGAACCTGCCCCTGGTGGGCAAGTCCATGTGCACGGGACTTCCCAATCCCCAGTCCACCCTCATCGGGGCCCCCAGCTTCCTCGGGATCCAGTTGGGGTCGGCCCGCTCCTTCGCCTGGTTCTCGTTGGCCGTGCTGGTGCTCTCGGTGCTGATGGTCCGAGTGTGGCGGGACCGGGGGGTGGCCCGACGACTGATGGCCGTGCGGGACAACGAGACCGGAGCCGGCGCCATGGGCATCCCGCTGGCCCGGTCCAAGCTGCTGGCCTTCGCCCTGTCCGGATTCATCGCCGGCTACGCCGGCGTGTGCCTGGCCTTCGCCACCGAGCGGTTCTCGACGGCCACCTTCGACCCGGCCTTCTCCATCCTGGTGGTGTCCATGGTGGTCATCGGCGGGCTCGGCTCCATCGACGGGGCCGTGCTCGGCGCCGTGTACCTGGTGGGGATCCCGGCGATGTTCGGGACCACCCCCACCATCCAGTTCCTGACCAGTGGCATCGGGTTGCTGGCCTTCATCCTTTATCTGCCCGGCGGTCTGGCCGATCTCCTCCACCGCCTCGGCGACCTCATCACCGTGGGGGTGGAGCGTCTCTGGCCCGGCCGGGTCAGCCCACCCGGCCCGACGGCCGAGTCCGGGTCCGGTGACGTGGCCCGCTCCGGGCCCGGCGGGGTCGAGCCGGTGCTGGGCACGGTGCCCGGGTGACGGCGGCCCCGCATCTGGGCGTCGCGGTCGAACCGAGGACCGGCCCGGCCCGGCTGGATGTCGAAGGCGTGGTGGTCGACTTCGGTGGTGTGAGGGCGGTGGACGGTGCCGACCTCTCGGCCGAGCCAGGGGCCATCGTCGGCCTGATCGGACCCAACGGTTCGGGCAAGACGACCATGTTGGACGTCATCTCGGGGCTGGTGACACCCCGTCGAGGGGCGGTACGCCTCGACGGCGAGAGCCTGGTGGAGTATCTCCCCGAGGAGCGCTCGTCCCTGGGTCTGGTGCGGTCGTTTCAGGACTGCCGGCTCTTCCCCGAGCTCTCGGTGGAGGACGTGTTGATGCTGACCCTCGATGCCCACCGTCCGGTGGGGGTGGTCTCCTCCACGCTGCAGCTGCCGTGGGCCCGGCGCTCGGAGCGGACCAAGCGCGCCGAGGTGGACGGGGTCATCGGCTCCTTCGGTATCGGGCGGTTCCGCCGGCACCGCGTGGCCCAGCTGTCCACCGGGACGCGCCGGGTGGTGGACCTGGCCTCCATGGTCCTGGCCCGGCCCCGCCTGCTGCTCCTGGACGAACCCACGGCGGGCATCGCCCAACGGGAGGCTGAGGCCTTCGTGCCCCTGCTCCAGCGGCTGCACCAGCTGGCCGACACCACCATCGTGCTGGTGGAGCACGATGTACCCCTGGTCTTCGCCTTGTGCACCAAGGTGGTCATGATGGAGACCGGCTCCGTGGTGTCATCGGGAACGCCCGACGAGGTGATGCGGGATCCGAGAGCCCTGGCCGCCTACCTGGGGGCCAGCGAAGAGGCCCTGGCCGTGTCCGGGGCGATCCCCTCGGCGACCGCCGCCCACGCCGCCGCACCGAAGGGCCCGGCCTCAGGGGGAACGGGAGGAGCCGACGCCCCGGACGATCCCGGGCCATCCCCCTTGGCCGGTTGCTGACCGGCCCCTCGGGCGACGGGCCCCTCAGCGACGGGGCATGGGCGGCCCGAAGGGCACGTCGCCCCGAAGGGTGACGCGGTGGGCGATGCGGGTGGCGTCCCCGTAGTCGTCCAGGGCGTAGTGCAGGGTGGCCCGGTTGTCCCAGAACGCCACCGAGCCCGGCTGCCATCGGAACCGGCAGGTCAGCTCGGGCTGGGTGCAGTGCCGGTACAGCAGGTCGAGGATCCCGTCGCTCTCGTGCTTGGACAGGCCCAGCACCGACTGGGTGAACTGCGGGTTGACGAAGAGGCCGTTCCGTCCGTTCTCGGGGTGGGTGCGCACTACGGGGTGGAGGGCAGGGAGCAGCTTCTCGTACCGCTGTCCTTCCCACTCGTAGCCGCCCCGGGCCTGGACGTCGGCGGCGAACCACGGGTCGAAGTGGATGGCGATCAGGGAGTTGCACAGCGTGCGGACCGGATCGGAGAGGCGGTCGTAGGCATCCTGCAGGCTGGCCCAGGTGGTGTCCCCGCCCACCTCGGGACACTCCCGCATGGACAGGATGGAACCGAAGGCGGGGGCCTGCAGGAACGTCACGTCGGTGTGCCACCAGCTGGCCCGGTCCTCGCGCCCGTCGATGGCCAGCACTTCGCGGTTGCCGTCGATGGCCGGCAGCACCGGGTGCCCCTCGGTGACCTCGCCGAACTGGCGGGCGAAGTCGGCCTGCTGAACCGGGGACAACTCCTGGTCGCGGAAGAAGACCACGTGGTAGCGGTTGAGGGCCTGCCGTACGCCCTCTACCTCCGTCGCGTTCAAGGGTCGGGCCAGGTCGAGGCCGTGGAGCTCGGCGCCGATGAGCGGCGAGAGGGGCCGCACGTCGAGCTGGGTGTCGACGGCCATGGGGCCAGTGTGCCTCACGGCTGGTCCCCGCTCAACCGGTATGTGGCAACGTGGGTGTCGAGCGCGGCGTCCCGGGGCCGGTCGGTCCGGGTCCGGGAGGTATCCGTGGGCCGGTGGGCTGCGCTCCCGCGCCGAGAGGAGTGTCACCCCCATGTTCCCGACCCCACGACGCAACTTCTCTCCCTGGTACCAGGCGGTCAGCCGGTTGGCGGCCATCGAGGAGACCGACGGACTGCCCGAGGATCCGGGCGAGTTCGAACGGTGGTCCGTGCGGTTCGCCGCCCGTCTGCAGGACACCCTGGGACCGTGGCCCGAGCCGGTGCCCCTCGAGGTGGAGGTGACCGACGAGGTGGCCGCCGACGGGTATCTGCGTTCCCGGATCGTCTTCGACACCGAGGTGGACATGTCGGTGCCGGCCTACCTGTTGGTGCCCGATGGGCGCCGTGAACCCGGGTCGGCCGTCCTGGCCGTCCACGGGCACGGGCCGGGGAAGTCCCGGGTCTGTGGTCTCGATGATCCCGAGGCCGCCCCGGGGAGCGACTACGCCGCCGAGTTGGCCCGCCGGGGACACGTGGTCCTGGCCCCGGACCTCCGGTGCTTCGGTGAGCGGGCCGACTGGAACCCCGAGGACCACTACGCCTGCGACACCAATCTGGTCCATCAGGTCATGGGGGGGTGGAATCCGCTGACCCAGAACCTCTGGGACCTGGCCCGGTCCCTCGACGTGCTGGAGGCCCATCCCCTGGTGGACCCGGGGCGGTTGGGGGCCGCCGGCTTCTCCTACGGCGGAACCATGGCCCTGTTCCTGGCCGCCACCGACCTGCGCGTGGCCGCTGCCGTGGTCAGTGGGTACTTCTCCTCGTGGTCGGAGTCGCACAAGATGCCGTGGAACATGTGCGGCTCTCAGGTCCTCTTCGGCATGCTCGGCCGGATGGAGCACGTGGACCTGGGTGGGCTGGTGGCCCCCCGGCCCCTGCTGATCGAGAACGGTCGGGACGACCCGCTCTTCCCGGTGGCGGCATCGGAAGCCGCGCTGGCCCGGCTGCGACCGCACTATGAGCGCTGCCGGGCCGGTGACCGTCTGGTCCACGACGCCTTCGACGGTGAGCACCAGTGGCACGGGGACGAGGCCTATCCGTTCCTCGACCGCTGGCTCGGACTCTCGGGTGGTGGGGGCAGGGCCTAGCCCCATCCCGGGCCGGGCCGGTGCCGGTGAACTCAGTGGTTGAGCAGCCCGGCCGAGTGGGGTTCGAGGAAGACGGTGGCGTGGGGCGTGCGCTGGAGGATGGATGCCGGACAGGCCGTGGTCACCGGGCCCTCGAGCGCGGCCCGCACGGGCTCGGCCTTCCGGGCCTCGGGTACCACGGCCAGGACCCGGGCGGCCCGGAGCAGGGCGGGGATGGTCACCGTGACCGCCCGGGCCGGCACGTCGGCGTCGGAGGGGAAGTGGCCTTCGTTGACCTGCTGGCGCCGACAGCCCTCGTCGAGGGTCACCACCTTGAGGTCGAGAGGGTCGTCGAAGTCGGCCACCGGGGGATCGTTGAAGGCCAGGTGGCCGTTCTCGCCGATGCCCAGGCAGCACAGATCGAGGGGATGGCGGGCCAGCAGCGAGGCGTAGCGCTCGCACTCGTCCTCCGGCGGGGCCAGTCCGTCGAGGTAGTGGGCGGCCCGGGGACGGGCCGGCACGGCGATACGGTCATGGATCCAGTGACGGAAGCCGGCCGGGTGGTCCGGTCCTACCCCCACGTACTCGTCCATGTGGAACACCACGATGTCCGTCCAGGGCAACGACCGGTCCGACTCGAGCAGGGCCTCGATGAAGGCCAACTGGGAGTTGCCGGTGGCGAACATGGCGTGGGCCACACCTCGACGGGCCACGGCGCGGCGGAGGATGTCCGCCGCCACGTCGGCCGCCGCTCCGGCCATGGCCGGGGCGTCGGGCAGCACCTTCACGTCGGCCGGGCTCATGGCCGCACTGTACGGGAGGAGACGGTGAGGAGAAAGTGGCGGCAGCATGGCGGTGGGGTGCCGCCCTCCCGGGGTGGCGGACTGGCGCGCTACGGTGCCCAGCGGGCACCCTAGGGCCCACCCGCCGAGGCCGCCGAGGCCTCCGGTGGCGGGACGGTTCGAACCAGGGGAGGACAATTCAGGTGGCAGACGACATCCTGAGCACCATCATCGGGAAGCCCACGGGAACCACGGTGGTGACGGTGGAGCGGGGACAGCTGGGTCTGTTCGCCGACGCCGTGAAAGACGACAGCCCGGTCTACCGGGATGCCCGGGCGGCCGCCGATGCGGGCCTGGCCGGCATCCCCGCCCCACCCACCTATCCGTTCGTCATGGGCAACTTCGGGGTCTTCCCGGAACTGCAGACGGCCGACGCCCCGGTGGGCAATCCCATGGGCGAGGTCCTCGGGCCGTTGATGGCCAACGGGGGGCTGATCCTCCACGGGGAGCAGGAGTTCACCTACCACCGGCCGGTGCTGGCCGGTGATGTGCTGGTGGGGGAGGGCAGTGTGGTCGACGCCTACCAGAAGGAGTCCAAGGGTAAGACCATGACCTTCATCGTGGTCGAGACGGCGTGGAGCGAACAGTCCACCGGCGCGCCGGTCTGCACGTCACGCATGAACATCATCCACCGCATCTGATGGCCGAGGTGGCCGTTCCGCCGGCCGGTCCGGCTCCGGGTGAGGACCCGGTGATCCGGCGGATCGAGGACGGGGTGGCGTGGATCACCCTCAACCGCCCGGAGGCCGGCAATGCCATCACCCTGGCCATGCGGGAGGTGATCATCGGCTGGCTCGAGGAGGCGTCGGCCGATCTGGCCGTCCGGGTGGTCGTGTTGACCGGGGCGGGCGAGAAGGGCTTCTGTACCGGGGCCGACCTCCGCTCGGCCGGGCCCGGCCCGGCCCGGCCCGAGGGTGCTCCCGATCGGGCCGTGGGCGACGCGGCGCGACTCATCAGGACCGGGTGGCAGCGGTTGGTCTCGGCCGTGCTGGACTGTGAGAAGCCGGTGATCGCCGCGGTGAACGCCACGGCCGCCGGGGGCGGGATGCACCTGGCATTGGCCTGCGATCTGGTGCTGGCCGCCGAAGAGGCCAAGTTCATCGAGGTCTTTGTCCGGCGGGGGATCGCCCCCGATGCCGGCGGGGCCTATCTGCTGCCCCGGCTGATCGGACCGCAGCGGGCCAAGGAGCTCTTCTTCTTCGGGGACGACGTGCCCGCCGCCGAAGCCGAGCGCCTGGGGCTGGTCAACCGGGTGGTGCCGAGGGACGAACTGCTGGCCCTGGCCGGCGAGTGGGCCGCCCGTCTGGCCTCCGGGCCGACCCGGGCCATCAGCGTGGCCAAGTACCTCACCAACCGGTCCCTCGAGTCGGACCGGACCACGGCCCTGTGGGACGAGTCCGTGGCCCAGGAGTTGGTCACCGGGACCGACGACTGCCGCGAGGGCCTGGCCTCGTTCGCCGAGCGCCGGCCCCCGGTGTTCCGGGGCTGGTAGCAGGCGTGGGCCGGGTAGAACCGGTTCTGGTCCGGTCGGGAGGGGATGGTAGAAACTCCTCCGTGACCGCCCGCCTGACCGCCGTCCCCTCCATCACCGGGGGTGCGGCCGACGCCCACCGGTCCGGTGCCTGACCGTGCCCATCGGGATCCGGGACGAACACGAGGAGCTGCGCAACACGCTGCAGCGCTGGGTGGAGGCGCGGTGCTCGCCTGAGGTCAGTCGCGCCGCCCTGGACGCCGACGCCGACACCCTCCCGCCCTTCTGGGACGAGCTGGGGGCCCAGGCCACCCTCGGCATCCATGTCGACGAGGAGTTCGGTGGCCAGGGGGCGGGCCTGGTGGAGTTGGCCGTGGTGGCCGAGGCGCTGGGCCGGGCCGTGGCCCCGGGCCCCTGGGCGTCCACCGCCCTGGTCGCTGCGGTGGTGGCCGAGTCCGGTCCTTCCGAGCTGGCCAAGGACGTGCTGCCCCGACTGGTGGACGGGAGCCTGCCGGCCACCCTGGCCGTGCCCACGGCGGCGCCGGACGGATCGGCGGTGGCCTCCGTCGGTCTCACCGGGGAAGTCGGGCCGGACGGCTCGATGCTCGTCTCGGGTTCCCTCGGACCGCTGCTCAACGGGGCCAGTGTGGCGTTGGTGCTGGCCCCGGTGGCCGTGGAGGGAGGCGTGCACTGGGTGCTCGTGGAGGTAGGCGCGGCGGTGCGGATCGAACCGCTGTCGAGCTTCGACCCGTCCCGTCGATCGGCGCGTTGGTGGCTCGACGGAGTGGCCGTGCCCGCCGTCCGGGTCCTCGACCGGGCCTCCACCGAGCGCATCCGTGACCTGACCCTGGTGGTCGTGTCGGCCGAAGCGGCGGGCGGTGCCCGCTGGTGTCTCGACACCGCCGCCGAGCACGCCCGGACCCGGCATCAGTTCGGTCGCCCCATCGGCCAGTTCCAGGGGATCAAGCACAAGCTGGCCGACCTGCTGGTCTCGGTGGAGCAGGCGGTGGCGGCCACCTGGGACGCCGCCTCGGCGTTGGACTACGAGGCGTCCGAGGGCGGAGACGGCGCCCAGGGACGACTGGCCGTCCAGCTGGCCGCGTCACTGGCCATCGACGGCTACGTGGAGGCGGCCAAGGGCACCATCCAGGTCCTCGGCGGCATGGGCTTCACCTGGGAGCACGATGCCCACATCCACCTCCGCCGGGCCACCACCCTGCGTCAGGTCATCGGCGGCACCGCCCCGCTCCGGGCCGAAGCCGCCCGCCTGGCCCTGGCCGGACGGCGCCGACGGTTGACCATCGAACTGCCGCCCGAGGCCGAGCGCCTGCGGGAGCAGCTGACGCCGGTGGTGTCCTCCATCGCCGCGCTGCCCGACCCGGCCGACCAGCGCCGGGCCCTGGCCGACGAGGGCCTCCTGGCCCCGCACTGGCCGGCCCCGTTCGGCCGCGACGCCGGAGCGGTGGAGCAGTTGGTCATCGACCAGGTCTGCGCCGAGGCCGACCTGCGCCGGCCCAATTTGGCGGTGGCCGGCTGGGCCCTGCCCACCATCATGGCCCACGGGACCCCGGCGCAGACCGAACGGTTCGTCGAGCCCACGCTCCGCGGCGAGATCCTCTGGTGCCAGCTGTTCAGCGAGCCGGGAGCCGGCTCCGATCTGGCCGCTCTCACCACCCGGGCCACCCGCGTGGAGGGCGGCTGGTCGCTCGACGGCCAGAAGGTGTGGACCTCGGTGGCCACCCGCGCCAACTTCGGGATCTGTCTGGCCCGGACCAACCCCGATGTGCCCAAGCACCGCGGGATCACCTACTTCCTGGTCGACATGACCTCCCCGGGGATCGAGGTCCGACCGCTCCGGGAGATCACCGGTGACGCCCTGTTCAACGAGGTCTTCTTCGACGGGTGCTTCGTGCCCGACGACTGCGTGGTCGGCGAGGTCGACGGGGGGTGGAAACTGGCCCGGACCACCCTGGCCAACGAGCGGGTCTCGTTGTCCACCGACTCGGCGTTCGGAGGCGCCCTCGAAGGGGTGCTGTCCCGGGTGACGGCGGACCCGACGCGGCAGGACCCGGTGACCCTGGACCGGCTGGGCCACCTGTTGGCCGACGCCCAGTCCCTGGCCCTGTTGGG
>Ga0207933_1001793_pt1 | contig 15106 bp, 11 predicted proteins | sample NGESurdeep092012_4_FD_184488 | JGI IMG/M metagenome (GOLD analysis project Ga0207933, IMG submission 184488) | Arctic peat soil microbial communities from Barrow, Alaska - NGEE Surface sample F53-3 deep-092012 (SPAdes) | ecosystem: Environmental > Terrestrial > Soil > Wetlands > Peat ... | reverse complement strand
CGACCGCGATCTACTGGCGCTCCTCGGTGAATTGATACGAGAGACGACGACGTCCTTCGAGCACTACGACTACGCGCGCGTGCTCGAGCGCACCGAGTCCTTCTTCTGGTCCTTCTGCGACAATTACCTGGAACTCGTGAAAATCCGCGCGTACGGCGACGGCGACGTCGGCGACACGACGTCGGCGCGCGCGACGTTGACCATCGCCCTCTCGGTGCTGCAACGTCTCTTCGCCCCCATTCTTCCATTCGTCACCGAAGAGGTTTGGCACTGGTGGCACGACGACTCGGTGCACCTCGCCGCGTGGCCGAGCATCGAGGAACTCGGCACGCTTTCGCTCGACCCCGGATCCATCTATCGCCCCGTCTGTGACGCGCTCGAGGCCATCCGCCGCGAGAAGAGCACCGCCAAGGTCTCGCAACGTGCGGAAGTCTCGCGCTTCGTCATCAACGCTCCGGAAGAAGTCGCCGAGGCGCTGCGAGCAAGCGCCAACGACCTCGCCGCCGCCGGCAACGTGAGCGAACTGATCGTGAACGACGCCAACGAGCCGAGCTTCGACATCACGCTCACACAGAGTTAAGCGAGCGCCACGTCCGACACCGCGTCGCGAACTATGACCGCGTCCTCACCGACTTCGTAGAAGGCGAACTGGTCCCACGCGCGCGTGAGCGAACGGACGTCCTCGCGCGAGAGGTCGCGCAACGCCACGCCCGCTTCGTCGGGCCAACGACCCTGGGGATCTTGTCCTAGGGTCTCGTGGAAGCCAACGCCGCGACCACGAAGAAAAGCGCGTAACGAGGCGCGACGGGCCTCGTTCTCTTCGTCACTCAACACCTGGGAGTACGGGTTGTCGGACGTGACGACGAAGTAGGGACCGAGTACCGACGCCGCCTCTTGAGCGTCGAGCCACGAGTCCTCGACACGAACCTTGAGACGCGTTGGTGGCACCTGGTAGTTCGCCACCAGCTGGGGCGTCAGCGTCGGTCGTGCGTTCACGACCGACGCCGCGAAGGCGACGGCCGCGCGCGTCGTCGCCGACGTACGCGGACTCGCCGTGACGTCGAAGGCGTGTTGGGTGAAGGGCAGTTCGACGTAGTACAGCGGCGAAAAGGCGACGCTACGGTACTTCTCGACGAAGGCTCGCGCGACGTTGACCTCAACCAGCGTGTCGTTCACGCCCTGGACGACGAAGAACGGGGGCGAGTCGGATTTGATGAGTTCGTAGGGCGAGAGCGAGAGGTAGAGGGCCTCGTTGCCCTCGTAGGGGAGTTGCACGACGTGACGCTCTAACAACAGACGAATACCTCGGCCGAGACCACGCCAGTGCGCCTCATCGCCCGTCATCTCAAGTACGCCGTAGAACGAGAGAGCGCCGCGCACCGACCAGTCCGTGACGTCGCTCATCTCTGGGGGGCGCCACGTCGAATCGTTGGTGCTGAGCGACAGAAGCGACGCCAAGTGCCCTCCCGCAGAGCCGCCCGCGACGACGACGCGGTCGGGGTCGCCTCCGTAGGTCGCGATGTTCTTCTTGATCCAACCGAGCGCGCGCGTGGCGTCCTCGATCTGCGCGGGCCAGGGAAACTTCGGCGCGAGGCGGTAGTTGCTCGCCACGACGATCCATCCACGACGGACGAACTCGTGCAGCATGGGCCGACCCTGTTCGCGTTTGTCCCCGAAGGTCCACGCGCCACCGTGCAAGTAGTAGATGACGGGCGCGTCGGTAGGCGTGGTGGAAAGACGCCAGACGTCGAGGCGATGGCGATCGAGCGGTCCGTAGACGAGGTTGCGATGAAGTTGCATGTCGCGAGGGTGGAAGGGGATGAGGAGCGCCGTCCGCCACCACCGACCGAAGACGTCGTCGTTCGCGCGCGGTATCTGCAGGGGTCGATCGGGCGCCGTCTCCATGGCCCGTCGCACCGTCACGCGTGAGCGAAAGAGGATGAGGAGGAGCGCGAGATTCTCCACGACGGCGACGCACGCGACGATGATGACGAGCGCACCGAGCCAGTGGGTCTTCGGCCACCCCCACCACCAGAGCAGCGCTACCAACAGTCCTTGGACGACGACACCCTGGCCCGCCAGTTCACCGGCCGCCCACCCCACGGGGTAGGCGAAGGCCGCGAAGAGACCCTTTCGCCCCGGTCGTAGCGCCGTGGCCGCCGACAGCACCAAGAAGGCGCTGGCGAGCGCGACGAAGTAGGCCATCCCCATATTCTGCTTGCTCTTCGTGACATCGTGTCGTCCTATGCTCAACAGCGTGGCAACCTGGCCCGCTTCGCTCGAGAAACTACGAGGAACGCTCGGCCTGTGGACACTGACACTCGACGCACTCGCGCCACGTTCGAGTGCCGAGATGGCCGAAGAGATCGAGTCCCTCGGCTACGGGGCGCTCTGGCTTCCAGAGGCGTGGGGCCGCGAGGCGTTCACGAACGCGTCGCTCCTCCTCTCGTCGACGTCGACGCTCGTCATCGCGACCGGCATCGCCAACATCTGGGGTCGCGACGCCGTCACGGCGGCCAACGGAGCGAAGACTCTCACGGCCGCCTACGAGGAGCGCTTCGTGTTGGGTCTCGGTGTGAGTCATGAGCCCCTGGTCCAGCGCCTTCGCGGCCACGAGTACGCGGCGCCCCTCAAGGTCATGGAGGAGTTCCTCCTCGCGATGGACAAGGCCCCAATGTTCGCCGAGGAGGGGGCGACGCGCGTCGCGCGCGTCATAGCGGCACTGGGTCCGAAGATGCTCGGCCTCGCGGCGACCCTCACCGACGGCGCCCACCCCTACCTGGTGACGCCGGAACACACGCAGCGCGCGCGAGCACTCTTGGGCGACAAGTTCTTGGGCGTCGAACAGTCGGTCGTGCTCGGCCAGAGTCGTGAAGAGTTCCTGCGACGAGCCCACGAGCATCTCGCGTTCTACACGGGACTTCCGAACTACCAGAACAGTTGGCGCCGACTCGGTTTTGGTGACGAGGACTTCGTTCGCGGCGGGTCTGATCGACTCTGTGACGCTCTGGTCGTACACGGTGACGAGGACGCCGTGCACGCGAGCGTGCGCGCGCACCGCGACGCCGGCGCCGATCACGTCTGCCTCCAAGTGCTCGGCCACGACCGTCAGGGCCTACCGCTCGAGGAATGGCGACGACTCGCCGGTCGAGGTTAACTGCCACGTCGCCGAGCGCAATTCGCGCGAAAACTCGACGCTCAAGTTCGCTCAACGTGGCTGCATTGAATGCAATCCGCGTAGAGTCTCAATCATGTCGCCAACGAGTACCTTCGAATAATGGCTGATTCAGTGAGCAACTACTCCGCGAGTGACGTACTCATCGAAGCGACGTCGCGTCGACTTTGGGACGAAGACGAGAGCGAACTTCGCATCTTGGACATCTGCAAGGAGACGAATCTCAGCACCAGCGTCATCTACGGGCACTTCGGCTCTCGTCAGGGACTCATCAACGCGTCGCTGTTGCACATCTTCGGTCTCGTCACCGACGAGATCATTGAGAACCTCGAGACGTCGGCGGCGCGATCGCTCTCGACGGGTTCCATGTTGAACGCCCTCTTCGGCCTCCTGAACGACGCCGACTTCCAAGAACGCCTCAATCGCCAGCGCCAGATGTTCTTTCGAGTGTCGGCGACGGCCCTCTCACGGCCGAGTATTCGACCGGGATTCCTCGAGCTCTACGAGCATTACGTCAAGCGGGCGGACGCGGTCTACCAAGAACTCCTTGACGGGGGGCACTTGAGCAGTGAACTCAGTGCCCGCCAGTGGTCGTTGTTCTTCGAGGGTCAGATGCTGAGTCGGGCCTTTCACGGCCTCTCGGCTAACTGGTACAACCAAGACGACTGGCTACGAAGCGCCTATCAGATGTACGCCGCAGCGAACCCCGAGATCATCTCGTAACCACGACGCTGGAGCGATTCGACAGCGTCGAGCTATTGGCGCTCGCCGGGCCCCAGAATGACGACGGCGTCAGGGTCCGAGGAACCACGAAGGGCCCGGACCAACAGCGCGACCATACCAAGCCACGCGAACTCCACAAAGCCAATGGCGATCCAGCCGAAGCTGACCACCAACAGGCCCACGAAGAATCCCTTGAGGATGCCAAAGTGGATCATGCAGGCGATCTCCAACGGGAACCACGCGAAGAGCCAGCTCACCATCGGCGCGACGAACACCGTGCCCACACGACGCTGCCAGCCGAGGTAGGCGCCGAGGATCGCCGAGATGCCAAAGCCAATCCACGTGACGACCGACGACGGCGCGACGACGTCGATGAAGAGCACGACCATCATCGCGAGAGCCCACAGGACCATCGGGACCGACACGTTGCCGCGGGCACGGTCTCGGAACTGGATGACGACACCACTCACGCCCCCAACCTAGCGATTCTCTCGTTCCCGTCGGCGGCCGCCACGGTACGCTGGCGAAATGTCCAGCGGCGTCCTCGCGATACTCGGGTCCGGTGAGACCGCACCGGGCATGACCAAGGTGCATCGCGAGATCCTCGCGCCCTTCACCTCACTTGACGCGGTCAACCTCGACACCGCCTACGGATTCCAGTTGAACGTCCCCCAGATGAGCGAGAAGCTCGAGGAGTACTTCAATATCTCCCTGCAGACGAAGCTCACGACGCTGCACTTCGCCTCGTACAACAGGGCCAGTGAACTCGAACGGACACTCTTCAAGCTGCAGGTGCGCCAAGCGAACTACGTCTTCGCCGGGCCCGGGAGCCCAACCTACGCGCTGGCTCAGTGGTACCCACTCAACTTTGGCGATGACCTGCTCGAGGTGCTCGACCACGGAGGCACGGTCTGTTTCGCCTCCGCCGCGGCGCTCACACTCGGCGCCTACACCGCGCCTATCTACGAGGTCTACAAGGTCGGCATCGAAGAGCCGCAATGGCGCGAGGGACTGAACGTCCTCGCGGCGTTTGGTCTCAACTGCGTCGTGATTCCCCACTTCGACAACAACGAAGGGGGCAATTACGACACCCGGTTCTGCTACCTCGGTGAGAAACGACTCCTCGAACTCGAAAGCCTCCTACCCGACGGCGTCGCGACGCTCGGCGTCGACGAACACACGGCGGTGATCCTCGATCTCTCGAACGACACCGTGACGGTGAAGGGTCGCTCGAACGGCTACTGGCGCTTCAACGGTGAGACGATCGTGTTGGCCAACGCCACGACGACCAGTCTCGACACGCTGCGCACGCTCGTGCCCGCGCGTACCGAGCCAGCCCTCAGGACGCCAGCGGCCCCGACGACGGGACCCGTGGCCCTGGGCGAGCTCGCGTCAAAGGGTGGCGAGGAGGGCCTCGAAGCGCTGGCACAGCTCGTCCATCTCGCCACGACCGGCGGCGAAGGCTTCATCGACCCGGCGCCGCTCGTCGAAGGGATGTTGAGCGCTCGAGTAAGTGCCCGAACAAGCGCTCAGTATGAACTCGCTGACGAACTGCGAGACGCCCTCCTGAAGGCCGGCATCGAAGTTCACGACGGTCCCGAGGGTACGACGTGGACGATCCGCGGGGTCTCGTGAACCGACCGCTCACGATCATCCGGTAAGTCAGGATGAAGTCTCATGGTGCCCCCTCCCGAAGGAGGAGGCACCATGAGACTTCTGACGCTGTTGCGCTATCGAAGGTTGAAACGCACTGCTGCCCTCTTGCCATTGCCCAGAATGACGACAAGAACACGAATACCCAACGGCGCACCGGGCTTCACGGAAACGACCACGACGAGATGCGTACCCGTGTCGCGAACGACGCGCGCGGTAAGACCTCGCACATTGCTAATGATGCTGGGGCGACCATAGAAGCCTGAACCCACCAAGGTTACGATTCTCGTCCGACCGACGAAGATCACGCCGGCAACTCGAACGACTTTGAAGGGCACAATGAAAGACACCGTCGTCGCCGCTGAACTTCCGGCGATGTAGGTGGTGTCGCCGGCCTTCGTCGCGGTGACCACGCAGGTACCCGTCCTCGCGGCCTTGAGCGAACTCCCCGTCAAGGTGCAACCAGCTGACGAACCCGCCGCGAGCGTGTAGGTCACTGCGCCGGTACCCGATCCGCCTGACGTGGCGAGGTTCAGCGGCTTGCCTACGACACCCTTCAGGGTTCCGATCGTCAACGTCGGTTGCGGGGTGCCCACCGACGTCGTGTGGGTCGCCACCGTGGCCGTTCTAGAGGAGTCTGTTGCGGTGAGCACGCACGCTCCGGTGACGCCAATACTCAACAAACTGAACGTCGCTACTCCCGAAAGAGCGCTCGCAGTCGTGGTGCCGCCGAGGGTGCAGGGCGACGTAATGGTGATGAGATCCGCCGAACCAAGACCGGACGTCACGACATTGCCGTTCACGTCTTCGACCGAGACCTTAAACGCTGCGAGTATCGTGCCGGCGGTGGTCTCCGTGGCAGGCGGCGCCGTCGTGAAGACGACCTGTGTCGCGGCGCCCGCGGTCAACGCTACGACGGTGCTCGTCGCGGTGGCAAGTGTCCTCGACGTATCCGTTGCCACCAACTGGCAACTGCTACCAGTCTTGATGGAGACAGCACTAAATGTCGCGGTGCCGCCGATGGCCTGGACGCTCGTCGTACCCGTCAGCGTGCACGCCGAGACCAGCGAGATCGTGTCCGTGGCGTACGGCGCGGTCACGTCGACGACGCCGTTACTCTCCTTTACCGCCACCGTAAAGGCAGGCAGTACCGTTCCGGCACTTGCGGACGTCGGCGGTTCGATGGTGAAGCCGACTTGGGTCGGCAACGTTGACGCGAAGGTGACGGTGGTCGCGCCTGTCGTTGAAGACAAATAGGCACCAGCCGCTGCCTGACTAGCAGTGACCGTGCACGTGCCCGCACTCGTGGCGTTCAGCACGCCGGACGTAATCGAGCAGCCTGCCGCACCGGCAGACGCTACCGTGTACGTCACCGCGCCCCCGCCTCCGCCGCCAGAAGAGGTCAACGTGAGGCCGGTGCCGAAACTACCGTTCACGCTCGTCAGCGTCAGCGCCGTGGCGGCGGTGAAACTGAGTGGCGTGCCGTACGCGGTACCGCTGCTATCCGTCGCCTCAGCATTGAACCAGTAGGTTGCGCCAGGCGTCAGACTAGTAGGGCTGCCCGTCACCGCTGTGGCTGCGACGTTTATACCCAAATTATTAGGAGTCGCGGCAACAGGAGTACCTCCGGTGCACGAAGTGACATTGTTCGTGATATCGGCTTCGACCTGGGCTTGAGTACCGAGACAGAACTGGATCAGGGTCACCGCATTCGCTCCACTGGTAACCGTGCCGTTCAACGTGGCCGTCGTCGGAATTGCGGTAGCCGCGGACGTTGTTGTGGTACTCGTAGTAACTGCCGAAGCAGGCGACACCGCGACAAACACGAGTCCGCCCACCATGAGCGCTGACGCCGCGCCTAGAGCCACGAGGGCCTTCATCCACGATCGGAATGACCGACTGCCTGCTTGGGGATTCAGAAAGTTCATCATTGGGTTTCCACCTTTTCACGACCCGTCAACTTCGAATACCTTGACAGAGGCCTAATTGCTTCTATCCAAAGCATAGGTACAAAGAAGGAAGAATTTCCTTGCCGTTGTGTTACAGTTCCCTGTTTTTTCCATGGGAGCCGCTCAAACGACGTAAAGCGGGAGCTGATACGTGAGTGTTGCGTCGCAGTTTTTCAGAATGCAATTGCGAATATCCACGAGAGGACAATATCTTCCCAACCTTGCTCTGTGAACCACTTTCTCAAGCGGCTCGGTTAGACAAGACATCTCTTGCAGTACTAAGGAAGGCCCCCTCTTTTGAGGGGGCCTTCCTTAGTACTGCTTGGAGTGAAGTTACTACCTGACTGAGTAGTTCGCCCGACCCGTCTTACCGTTCGCCAAGCGAATGGTGAAGGTGTAGGTGCGGTGCTTAGTACCAGCCTTGGTCGTCACGAAAATCGTGAGCAAGTGACCAGTGTCATGTGCAACGCGGACTCGTGTACCGGCAGCGCTGCTGGTGATCCTTGGCTGGCCGTAGAAGCCCACACCCGAGATCGTCATGTGCACAGTCCTACCTGGCACCGCGTAACCGTGAGCACCCACGACACGGAATGCCGCTGGTGGCTTACGGGTCGAAGCAGCAAGGATCGTGCCAGAGGTGGCAGTACCACCGTTAGCGTTCACCACGGACAACGTCACAGCAGCCGCACCCGGCGCACCAATGGTGCAGGAAACGGTGATCGAGGTCGCACTAGCAACCGTTGCAGTGCCACATGTGCCGTCCGAGGAGAGCACTACCGTCGCGCCAGTCAGGAAGCCCGTACCAGTGATGGTGAAGGCGTTCGTCGAAGCAGGCGTGGCGGTAACCGGTGAAACTGCGGTGATCGTAGGTGCAGCCTGAATGACTAGACCAGCAGGGGCGACGGCCGTAGCCTTCGACGTACCACCGTTGGGGTTAGTAACGGTGTATCCATCAACGGTGTTCGTGTCGGGAGCCGTAATCTTGACGGTCGCGGTGAGCTGCGTACCAGCCAGGTTCACGCCGGTGACAGTCGCCGTAACAGCAGGGTCAGCGACAGCACTTCCGTTGACGAAATTCGTCACCGTGGACGTAGCCGAAAAGCCTGACCCGTTGATCACGATGGTCTGAGCCGTCGCGCCAACGCCAACGCCCGTCGTTCCGGTCACGTACGTGATGGACGAGATGGTCGGTGCGAGACCAATGGGCAGCGCGAAGGGGGCCGCGACCGACTGGGCACCGTAGGCATCGTATGACAGCACATTGATGGCCGACGTTGTCGAAGCGGCAGTAGGCGACCCCGTGACAACGAAGTTCAGCGTTGTCGGGCTCACGTACTGACATATACCAGCGAGTCCCGTAGCAGTACCAACAGTAACGGTGCACGTCGTGGTGGAGCCGAAGCCCGTTCCCGTCAATACAACGGTCGTACCGACCGGGGCACCGACGGCAAGGCCCGTAGGCGCAGCCGAGGTGACCGTGGGTCCAGCAACGGTAAAGGCATTCGGGAAGTAGGAGCCGTCAACAACAGCCGAGTGCGGCCCGGTAATCGCACCACTGGAAACGGTCAACTCACAGGTGAGCGACGTGCCAGTCTGGCCGCCGAGACACGAAGCCGCCGTTGTGCCGATTGAAGCGGCGGCGTCGGACGTGGTTGACGTGCCCGCAGTGGTCTTGGTAGGCGCCGTGTACTGGCTGAAGCCCGTACCCGTGAAGGTAATGGTCTGCTGAGGCGCGCCAGGTGATACAGCGGCGGCCGCCGACAAACTCGAAGCCGTCACGAGCGGAGCAACAGTGGACTGCTGACCGAGTCCCAGTGCGCCAGCGATGGTCGAGTAGGAGTCGGTATTACCGGTCGTGTTCGTCACCGTGAGAACGCAGGTACCGGTCGCCGAAGGGGTCCCGGTCACCACGACGGAATCCGTCATGGTGGAGCTGCTCTGAATGGTTCCCGTGTTACTGAGAGTCGCTCCCGTGCAGGTAGCAAGCGTCAATTGCGCGCCGGAGGTGAAGCCGCCGCCAGACACTGTAATCGGGTACGTTCCAGCAACAAGGGGAACGGCCGATGGGCTGATCTCGTTGATCACATTGCCGGTCACCGTGAAGAGAGCGGCCGAGGGAATCTGACCACCGTCGGGGTTAATCACCGTGAAGGTGTAGGTTCCCGGGGTCGCGGGCGTGCTGTTCACCATGTTCTCGGGCGTAACGGCAACCGTCAACGTCGAGGCAGGAGCAGCTATCGTTCCACCACTTGCCGTGACCGAAACACTGGTCAATTTGGTGCCATCAACGGTGCTCGTCAAGTAGACGACTGGAGTTCCGACAAAGCCGGCACCCGTCAGTGTGACCGTCGCCGCGGTGTTAGTGGTGGTGTCCGCCATGCTCGTAGGACTCACTGAAGAGACCGTCGGCGCAGTGTTCACAGTAAACGCAGCGGTGAGCGTGGCGGTCCCGTTGTTGTCCGTCACGGTAATCGGGTAGCTGCCAGGTGTCGTCGCGGATGTCGAAGCGAAACTACCGGTAACGGTCGTTCCGCTCGTGTCCGTCACACCCGTAAAAGTAACTCCCGGAGCGGTCGTTGTTACGGTAGCCGTCGTTTCTCCATCGCCAGCAAACCCACCAGCAATCGAGAAGGTACCAGAAGCGCCCGTACCGAAGTAGGCATTAGCCGTCGTGGTACCACCCGAGGCAGTGGTGTTAAAGGTGACGCTGGTGAGAGTGACGGCCGCACCCGCAACTGAAGCGATAGCCATAGGCAGCGCCGCAGCAACGAGCACGGCGCCAGCAGCAAGTGCCTTTACCAAGTGGCGTTGTATCCGTCGTGGATTATTCATGGTCAATTCACTCCATTCATAAGGGTCGAACTTCGTCAACCTTTAATTTTTAGATCTTGCGGCACAGCGATAAAACTCACAAGGTAGCGCCTCGTGACATAACACGGCCGTTTCCTTAAGACCAAGTATAGGTAACGCGCAACACCAAGGCGAAGTGGTCGGCAATTTCTTCCCTCGTACAATTGTTGAAAGTTTTTGTTTGAATGGCTGCGTAAAATACCTGGTCAAAGCAAAGAATAAAACTATTTCAAAAACGATGATTACGTGCCTTGTGAGGCCGCAAAAAAATCGTAACCATATTGTAAGCCAATGATTTAGTGATTTCGCGCCACTTTTCGTCAACCATTTCGTCGCATTCTTTTGATTGCAATCGTCTTAAACAGTGAAGGCAGCGTGTCATTTCTTGTTGGAGATGGTCCACACTGAGGTGTGCACCATCTCAGGGCTTAAGCGTCGCTTGACGAAGAAAGCGGGGTCGAGTTTCAGTTTCGACACTGCGGCTCATTCACGCAAGTCAATCATCGTGTACAACGATCGATTTTCTTTATTCGAAGACGAATCTTTGCGGTCAGGCGATTGCGCAGCGATTTGGCCCTATCTCCAAGTCCCCAGCGTCGCCGTTTATCTTCGCGTCACCTTCGTTGATGCGAACGATCCGTTGGTAGTTCCCGGGCCGGTCCTTGACGTTCGCGAGCGCCCAATCGACGAAATCGTGTTCGTTGAGTGCCAAGGGTGCCAGGACGTGGCGAAGCGATCCAAGCTTCTTAGCCACAAACTGATTGGTGTGAACAACGACATCGGGGCCGAAATGGGCCGGAAATACGGTTATTTCATCGCTGAGGGTCAGGACGCGCTCGTGAAGACTCTTAAAAAGATGGTGCGCGAAGGCCTCGGCTTGGTCCGCCAGGTCGGGCCGCCCAACACTCTCTAGAAACAACGTGTCGCCAGTAAATATGGCTTTCTCGCCAAGTTGGTACATGGTCGAGCCCTCCGTGTGTCCAGGAACACTGACCGAAGAAACCTTGAGGTCCACGCCCGGCCTCAGTTCGATGGACTTGCCGTCAGAAAGTGGCACGAAGTCGAAATGAAAGTGATCGGCCGGATTCAGCCACAGGGCCGCGCCCGTTGCGGCCGCGAGTTCGCGAGCACCGCTCAGGTGGTCGGCGTGGAGATGGGTGTCGAGAACGTGCGTAATCGCCCAGTCTTCTTTCTGCGCAATATCTGTGTATAAGCCAATCTCTCGCGAGGGATCGATGACAACGGCACCCGAGCCCGCACCCACGACGTACGAGAGACATCCTTTGCCTCGACGTCGCAATTGGACGACGGTGGCGCCAGCAAAGTCACCCGCAACGTGGTCATAGGTCGAACCCCACGTAGCCATGCCACCCTCGAGTACTCGACTCTCGAGTCCATATTGGGCCAAGAGTTCAGCGGCTTCGAGTGCCCGAAACCCTTTCGCACAGACGAGGACAAGGTCCTTGTCCAGTGGAACCTCGGCGATTCGTGAACCCAGAGACGCCAACGGAATATTATGCGCATTAGAGATTTGCCACTCCGCTACTTCATCAGGTTCCCTCACGTCGATGAGGTAAAGCAGTGGATCATCGAGCCGCGCCGCGAGCTCCTCTCCACTCATGAGCGGAGTCGACTTCTCTTGCACGACACCAGCCTAATGGGGGTGGATATCTCTGTCCATGAGGGCAAGGATGTCCCTGAGTCGCTGATCGGTCACGGAGTAGATTCGAAAAGTGAGGCCGTTTCAACGGCGAGTTCGACGAGCAAAGGGGTCAAGATTCCAATGTCGGTCAACGAAGTAAGTGCCAGTGAAGCCTTCGAACTCCTCGACGGCGACGCGATTCTCGTCGACGTGCGAGAAGAGAGTGAGTGGGACGCCGGTCACGCACCGATGGCGTCACTCATCCCCCTCGCTGAACTACCAGATCACCTCGACGAACTCCCGCGCGATCGCCTCATCGTCTGCGCATGTCGCTCCGGAGGTCGCTCGCTACGCGCAGCGACGTATCTTCAGGGCAACGGCTTTGACGTGGTCAACCTTTCTGGCGGCATGATGGGCTGGTTCGCTGAAGACTTGCCGTTTGAAAGTGAAAGTGGCGGGGCCACCATCGAATGAAGTCAGTGAACAGATGTTCGAAAGTAGTTGAGCGCATGCGACTTACTGCTCGACAAAGGTGAATCCTTGATCGCTTTCATGTATAACGCAGAGAGACTTTTCGCTGACTTTGGAGTGGACGAGAGAACATGTTCAACAACGTGCCGGAGCGAGGCGCGTCAGACATGCTGGCCCAACGCAATGCACGTCGTTAACGTGAGTGCCGTGGGCGCGAGACGCACTGAAGCTGTTGCGAGAACTTGGGCACAAGTCCACAGAGTTTCTTGCGTCTGAGAGTGAAACATCATCGCTTCGATTCCAGCTCGCTCGACCGACCAACAAAGGGAAGTCGCTACGGCGGTCAAAAGTACAAGAAAGTGTTCAATCTTTCGACGAAAGTTCTCCTCGCCTCGCTTTTCATCCTGACGAGTTCAGTCGAAACTGCGAACTTCGCTACAGCTGACACGTCAGTACCTTCGGTGTGAGTGGGTTATGACATCAGTTTCCCCCAGTGAAGTAGCAACCTTCCGACTTCACCTGGATTTGACATCGTCGCCGTTAACAACGGACGACCCTCTTACCGCGAACCCGTGTCTTGCGGAAGAACTTCAGTGGGCCGAGACGACTGTCACGGGCAGTTCTCGGTTTTTCGCTGACACCTCCAATCTGGGAGCTGTCGGCAATTCGAACTGCCCAACTTCTCAGGAGAGTTCGCAGATCTGTTTTCGCGGTCCCGATCGCGTGCGCCTATGACTTTGGTTGGAATGATGCACGAGGTTGCTTCCAACCACGTAACTCCCCCGCGGAAGCCGCATCGGCGTCAAATGAGCACCCGCTCTCAGGTTGCCAAGCCAGGGAAATCAGTACAGCGCGGCGCGAAACTATTTAGGTGTCCATCCCACCGCCGCCGTGACGCCATACTCCAACGCTCCTTTGGGAGTAACGAGCATGACATATATCACCTCTGGGTGACGAAGCACTTTCGTGCCGTTAAGACTGTAGATCAGTATTTTTACGCTGCCTGGTGTCGCGTCTGTAACGGTTCCCGACGCCTTGTGGCCGGCGAATGTCTCATTCTTGAGCCAGACAAGAGTGTTTCGTGCCGAAGGCGCGATGAAGTATTTAGTGGAGCCCATTTGGTATGGCGGATAGCCGGGTGAGCTTCTCGCGGACGAGAACGGCTTTATCCTCAAAGCGGCTTCGGTCGTTATTTCGCGCGAACCGGGTGGCTTCGGCGCCGCAGAGTGCAGGTAGAGAAGCTCGCGTTTAGCCAGGGTCTTTCCCGAGGGAGTTGAGCCGTAAGCCGACGTCGAGACAGCGACGAAGGCGAACGCTGCAAGGAGGGCAACGACACCTCGCGCGGTCCGGATTCGAATGTGCGTGAGTTGAGAAGTGAGCGTGCACCCACCCTACGTCACTGCGCTCGGCGAAGACACTTCACCTGAGGAACTTCAACAACGACTCCCATTGCCCCTGGTACAACGTGTTACATAAATTCCCTTGTCAGAGCAGTGACCTTGCGCAGCAGACCCCACCCAGTTTCAACCTGAACGCGCGTGTTCAAGCGCGCTGGCACACCGTCGCAACCGACTTCTTTCGGTGCAGTCAGCTGACTTCTGTCGCTAACTTCTCGACCTTGACCCCGTAAATGACCTTGATCCCATATATGCGTCCACTTTTGTAGCACATTGGCCGTGATCTACCTGGAGGTAGTCATGCCCAAGTTGTATTCCGCTGAGCTCCGTAGAGAGGTGTGCGAACGGATGCTCGCCGGTAACGCCGTGCTCGATCTCGCTAGGGAATTCGAAATCGGTTTCTCGACGCTTTATTGCTGGAAGCGACAGGCGCTGGTCGATATCGGCAAAGCCGAGGCACCAGGATCCTCGAAGCGGACGCGCTAGCCAAAGCGAGACGTCGCATCAAGGAACTCGAGGACGAGTTGACGCTCGTGAAGGCCGCGAGCAAACTCTACGAGGAGGCTAGCCACAACCCAAAAGCAAATACCAGATGGTGAGAGGTCTTAGCCACCTGGGTTACTCCGCGCGCCGGGCCTGCGCGGCTATCGGACTTGATCGCTCGACCTACCTGAGGCACAAATACCACCGACAGAGCAACTCAGCGAACTGCAGGTGATCTTGGAGGACGTCGTTCGCTACTACAACGCCGTGCGACCGCACCGCGGGATCAACCGACGCACGCCCAGAGTGGCCTACAACGCTCGCGCCAAGGCCAAAGCGAACACCCTCATCAATGACCCACACTGGCGCATCCGCACCGACATCGTCGACGTGCGCGGCCACGTGACACTGGGCTACTTAGGCAAGCTCGGACACCTCAACGTCGGTTGGCGATACCGCGGACACTCGATCCGTCTCTACATCCTCGACGACGTCGTGACCTTCGCAACCGACGACGGTGAGTTCATCGGCGAGACGAGAATCGACCCCAACCGCGACTACCAGCCAAAAGGTGAAGGCTTCCGATTGCCTTCACAGGTTCAGCTGTTCACGATGACGTGACAGATTTCAAATGGCGGGTTAACGACAGAAGTCGTTGATCAGCACTGTTGACTCGCTCGTTTCACTTCGTTCCCACCCTAAGAGAGTGATTGTCCCACTCCGCGTGACGTCTATTTTCGAGCGAGGTTTGACTCGAACTCGC
>Ga0207933_1001790_pt1 | contig 15129 bp, 13 predicted proteins | sample NGESurdeep092012_4_FD_184488 | JGI IMG/M metagenome (GOLD analysis project Ga0207933, IMG submission 184488) | Arctic peat soil microbial communities from Barrow, Alaska - NGEE Surface sample F53-3 deep-092012 (SPAdes) | ecosystem: Environmental > Terrestrial > Soil > Wetlands > Peat ... | reverse complement strand
GGACGACGACTGACCCACCGGTGGACCACGGCTGTCCGGTGCACTGCGCTCCTTCGGCGGACTGCGTTCCTTGGCTCTGCGGTGCCCTGCATCCACCTGCAGATCGATCACCACCTCGGAGTCCTTCACGAGACCTTGACCGGTTATGCGACGACCCCCGACGGCAAGGGGCACTGGGTGGCCGCCGCCGACGGCGGGGAGTTCGCCTACGCCGCCGCCACCGGAAAGCTCACCCGGCTGGTCCCGTGACCGGGCCGACGACGGTCTCCGGGATCGCATCGGCGAGCCGCGGTAGGTTCGCGTCGTGCGGATCGCGGTGCTCGGAGCCGGATCGTGGGGGACCACGGTGGCCACCCTGGTGGCCCCGCGGCACGACACCGTGCTCTGGGCCCGGAACGCGGACGTGGCCAAGGCCATCAACGTCGACCACACCAATGCCGCGTACCTCCCCGGCTTCGACCTGCCCCCGGAGCTGTCGGCCACCGCCAGCCTCGAGGACGCCGTGTGCGAGGCCGATCTCCTCATCGTCGGGGTGCCCACGTCGGGATTCCGCACCGTCCTCGTGGAAGCCGCCTCGTGCATCCGGCCATGGATCCCGGTGGTCAGCCTGTCCAAGGGCCTCGAACGGGGTACCCACCTCCGCATGACCGAGGTCATCAAGGAGGTGGTTCCGGGCCACCCGGTGGCCGCGCTGACCGGTCCCAACATCGCCACCGAAATCATGTCGGGTAAGGCGGCCGCCGCCGTCATCGCCACCGAGGACCTCGAGGTGGCCCGGGCCATCCAGAAGGTGGTCACCCGGGGACTGTTCCGGGTCTACCTCAACGACGACGTGGTCGGCTGCGAGATGGGCGGCGCGCTGAAGAATGTGATCGCCATCGCCGCCGGCATCGGTGAGGGACTCGGGGTGGGGGACAACACCCGGGCGGCGGTCATGTCCCGGGGGCTGTCCGAGCTGGCCCGGCTGGGCATGGCCATGGGGGCCCAGCCCATCACCTTCGCCGGACTGGCCGGCATGGGTGACCTCATCGCCACCTGCATGAGTCCCCACAGTCGGAATCGGAGGGTGGGGGAACAGCTGGGCAAGGGCCGACGGTTGGAAGACATCCTGGCCGAGATGCACATGGTGGCCGAAGGGGTGAAGACGGCCAGTGTGGCGCTCGAGCTGGCCGGGCGGCACCAGCTCGACCTGCCCATCTGCACCATGATCGACAAGGTGGTCAAGGGCGAGATCGAGCCGTCGGGCGCCTACTGGGGGCTGACTCCCGCCGGCCACGAGGACGAACCGGGCTGAATCGGGCCGGGTCGGGTCGTGCCGGGTTGAATCGGTCCGGTCGCCACTGCCTCCTCGGCGGCGCGGAAGGCTACGGCCGGATGGAACTGCCATCGGGCCAGCTGGCCTTCGATCTCGGCCCGGTCCGCCCCCGATGCGGCCAGTCCGCCCGCCAGCCTCCGGGCCCGCCGGCGCATCTGCTCCGGTTCGGGAAGCCGTTGCTCGGCCAGCCAGCGGCGGTGGCTGGCCTGGAGTGACGCCGGCAGTCGGCCGAGGTGCCGGAGGGGCAGGGGAGGGATGTGGACGCGCACGGCCATGGCCTGGGGGCCGTGGGGCCGAGCCAGCTCGAAGGTGCAGAGGCGCTGCAGGGCACGCCGGAACGGCGAGTTCTTGCCCATCCGCTCGCCCAGGCCGAGCGAGCGGGCCGTCTCGACCAGGTCGAGGTCGAGCCCGGTCGCGTGCATCTCGAGGCCGTAGCCCAGTCGACGGAGGAGCCACGTCGTGCTGGGGCCGATCACCGGCAACCAGTACAGCTCGACATAGCGGGAGCAGGGATGGACGCCGTGGGGATCGGCCACGGCGTCCAGCCACGGAACGATGCGTATCCGCTCCTCGGCCCCGACCGTCACCGCGGGTCGGCGGCGGACGGGAAGGGGCCGGTCGGGGGTGAAGGCGGTGGGGACGGGCACTGGGACCTCCGGGGTGGGGCGGGCCGTCACGACCCGGACGGGTCGGTCCGACGCCGGACTTGTCCCGGGATGGTCGCCCCGGAAGTTGGCGGCGACCTTGCCGGCCACCTGGCCGGCCGTTGGACGCGACGGTGCCGCCACTCAGGGGCCGGGTGCTCCCTCCACGACCGGGGCCAGCCGGTCCTGGACCATCTCCCCACCCGGCCCCCCGTTGTCGGCCACCGTTGTCAGGCCGGACCGGCTCAGTCCGCCACCGGCTGGTAGCGGGCCACCGAAAAGGCCAGGATCAACGGGACGTCCACCGCGAACAGCAACAACATGGCGCTGAACAGGGCCAGCTGCCGACCCGGGGTGTGGTCGTAGATGAACACGTACTCGAGGATGCCGGCGATGGTCACGTAGGCCAGCAGGGACCACCCGAAGACCCGCAAGAACGTGTCCCAGGCGAACTCCTTGATCCGGGCCAGCATGACCAGGTTGACGAGGAGGAGGAGGGCGGCGGCGATGGCCAGCGCCAGGGGTGGCACCAGGGTGACCGAACGGCCGATCTGCGCAGCCATGTAGATACCGCCGATGACGATCAGGCCCAGGGTCAGCGTGGCCAGACGGGCCACCGGGGGCAGGCCGGCCTGACGCCTATCGATCTCGTCGGACTCGGGATGAGCGGCTCCCGCCACATCGGTCACCGGCTGGCCAGGAAGGTCATGATCAGGATGGTGGCGATCTGCATGATTCCGGTGATCCCCGCCGTGTAGACGAAGACCTTCATCAGCCTTCCGATCCGCTCGGGATTGGGGCGGGGCTTCTTGAGCTCGAACAGCACGGCCAGGTTGGCCGGCTCCAGCAGGCCGAGGGCGATGACGGCCATCGCCCCGACGATGATGTACGAGGCCACCAGCCAGCCGTGGTGGGGATAGTTGGCGTCGAGGTTGCCCACGTGTCGGGCCAACTGGAAGCCGGCCCCCAAGGTCATGGCCACCAGCGTGGGCATGATGACCACCATCTTGGGCATGAACCTCACGGTGAACTCGATGCGGGCCGGCACCGACAGCCGACCCAGGATCGGTCCGATGATGAGGCCGAGGAACAGGTCGATGCTGGTCCACAGTCCACCGCCACCGACGTGGAAGAAGGTCAGGGCCCACAGGTTGTTGGCGCCGATGGCCACGATCAGGCCGACCAGCAGTGCGGCAGCGATGGGGATACCCCGCAGCGGGACGATGGAGAACTCGGGGATGGGCGGGGGTCCGCCCCCGGCCACCGGTGGTGCGCTGCCCGGGGCCGGCGGAGCGGTGCCCGAGGCGATCGCCGTGTTCGTCATGGATGCGCTCCTGTCCTCGGTCGTCCTCCGTGCCGCCGCAGGCGTCACCTGTATCCGCCGTTCCCCCGAGCGTCGATGGTAGGCCGACGGCCCTCTTCGATTCAATCGAACCGGCCGGGCCGGGCCGGGTCGACCGGTCGCCCTCTCGCTCCTGGGCCCCGCTACCAGCGGCCCCGGTGGACGCTCTCGGCCACCGTCCGTCGGGGCCGGGACGCCGACGACGAGGGCGGGTCGGGCTCGGCGCCCTCGCCCAGGAGTACCGCCCCCAGCCACCGGAGCCCCGCCGGCACCCCGAGCGAGGACCGTAACCGCTCCTCCCCCCGGAAGTTGCCCAGGAACGCCGCCCCGACACCCCGGTCGGCCGCGGCCAGCAGCAGCGTCATGGTGGCGAACGAGGCGTCGACGAACCAGTACGGGACCACCCACTCCACCTCGATCCCGCCGGTTCGGGCCTTGTCCGGCTCCCGGTAGCGGGCCGCATAGGCCTCGGGATCGGACAGGACGAGCACCACCACCGGCGCCCGGGACAGGCCCTGGAACCGCCGGGAGGCGGCCCGCCAGGCCTCGTCCGTGGTGGCCCGCCAGTACTGCGATGTCTCCTCGGGCCCCTCGAGGACGACGAAATCGCGGCCCTGGGTGTTCCCGGCCGACGGAGCCCGCAGGGCGGCGGCCAGCAGGTCGTCCACCACGGCCCGGTCGAGGGGTCGGCCGGTGAAGTTCCTGGTCATGCGCCGGCGGGCGACGGCCTCGGTCAGCTCCAACGTGGCTCCATGAGGCGAACGCTACCGGCGGCCGATGGCCCGGGCATTTCACCCGGCACCGCCCCCGGGCAGTCGGTAGTGTCGTGGCCATGGGGGAATCGAAGCCGATCTCACGCCGGGCCGTCCTCGGGGGTGCCCTCGCCGGGGCCGCCGCCCTGGGGGCCGCCGCCACCACGACGGGCGCCGGGGCCAGCACGGTCCGGGTGACCTCCCGGACCAAACCGGGGCCGGGCACACTGCCCAATCCGGCGGCGCCCGCCGGCACCGATCAACTCCCCATCATCACCAACATCGTGGTGGTGATGATGGAGAACCACTCCTACGACAACATCCTCGGGATGCTGCCCGGCCGGGGGGACGGCTTCGTGCTGGACGGGAACGGCGTGCCCACCGCCACCAATCCGTGGCCCAAGAAGAGCACCTTCCCGCCGCCGGTGAAGAACGCCGTCCTGCGCGCCTTCCCCATGCCCAACCCGTGCCAGGAAGCCCACTACCCCTACAACACCTGGGACGCCTATTGGGCCTCGTACGCCGGCGGCAAGATGGACGGGTTCGTCAAGAGCCAGAGCGGCCCGGTGTCCATGGGGTACTTCGAACCGTCGGTGGTGCCGTTCGTCAACTCGCTGGCCACCACCTTCCCGGTGTGCGACCGGTACTTCTGTTCCGTCGGCGCCCAGACGTATCCCAACCGACGGTTCCTGATGGCCGGTACCTCGTTGGGCCTACTAAACGACACGTTCCCCTCGGACCGGCCTCCCAACGGCACGGTGTTCGAGGCGTTGATGGCCCACTCCATCTCGTGGAGGAACTACTACTCCACCCTGCCCTCGTCGGCCATCTGGAGTTACCTGGGCGGGGTCTCGGGCTACGGCTCCCACCTGTCCAAGATCGGTCAGTTCTTCACCGACGCCGCCGCCGGCACCCTGCCGTCCTTCAGTCTCGTCGATCCGGACTTCGACAAGCAGTCCGAGGAGAACCCCCAGGACGTCCAGTACGGCGACCAGTTCCTGGCCCAGGTGGTCAACGCGGTGATGGCCTCCCCCCAGTGGCCCGGCACGCTGTTGGTGTGGTGCTACGACGAGTCCGGAGGCTACTTCGACCACGTCCCCCCGCCCAAGGCGGTCAAGCCGGACCGCGTGGCCCCGATCACCTCACCCGGCGACCATGGAGGCGGGTTCAACCGGCTCGGGTTCCGGGTGCCGGCCGGCGTGGTGTCCCCCTTCGCCCGGCCCGACTACGTGTCCCACGTGGTCCACGACCACACCTCGGTCCTCAAGCTGGTCGAGACCAAGTGGAACCTACCCGCCCTGACCTACCGCGACTACGCCGCCGACAACCTGCTCGACTCGGTGGACCTGACCGCTCCGCCGGCCTTTTTGATACCCCCGACCCTGGCCCCGGCCCTCGACCCGTCGCTGGCCGCCGGCTGCCTCTCGACCGGCCCCGGGACGATCCCGCCGGACGGCTACGTCACCTCGGGCTGAGCGTTCGGAGATCGGCGGGTCCGGGTCCCACCCCATCGACGCCGCCCTCGCCCACCGGGAATGTTGACCCCGCTGGTAGTGTTTACAAGACTGCTGGAGGTTCAGTCGGCACCGGTCGGACCGGCGCTGTGAGGTGCGTGGGCCCTCCGAACGGGGGTGTCACGCCGAAGAAGAAGGATCGTGATCGCCGTGCCCACGTTCAGGGAGATGCTGGCCAACGCCAAATCGTCCATCCGGGAGATCGAGCCCTCGGCCGCCGCCGATGAGATCGCCGCCGGGCCCACGGTGGTCCTCGACGTCCGTGAGCCCGACGAGTACGAGCAGGGGGCCCTGCCCGGCGCGGTCCACATCCCGAGAGGCACGCTCGAGACCTCGGTGGAGGGGCGCATCCCCGACAAGACCAGCCACGTGGTCATCTACTGTGCCGGCGGTACCCGTTCGGCCTTCGCCGCCCAGACCATGCAGGAGCTGGGCTACACCGACGTGGCCTCGGTCGTCGGCGGGTTCAACCGGTGGAAGGACGAGGGACGCGACTGGGCGGCCCCCCAGTCCCTCACTCCCGAACAGCGGAACCGTTACCAGCGCCACCTGCTCCTCTCCGAGGTGGGAGAGACCGGCCAGCTGAAGCTGCTCGACGCCAGGGTGCTCCTGCTCGGCGCCGGGGGCCTGGGCTCGCCGGCCGCGCTCTACCTGGCCGCCGCCGGGGTGGGGACCATCGGGATCATCGACATGGACGTGGTCGACGCCTCCAACCTCCAGCGCCAGATCCTCCACAACACCGACCGCATCGGCGAGCGGAAGGTCGACTCGGCGAAGAAGACCCTGACCCTGATCAACCCGGATGTGAACGTGGTGACCTACGACGTCCGTATGGGCGCCGACAACATCCTCGACATCATCGACGGGTACGACGTGATCGTCGACGGTACCGACAACTTCCCCACCCGGTATCTGGTCAACGACGCCTCGCTGCTCAAGCGGATCCCGGTGGTCCACGGCTCCATCTTCCGGTTCGAGGGCCAGGCCACCGTGTTCAATCCCTACCAGGGCCCCTGCTACCGATGCATGATCCCCGAGCCCCCTCCGGCCGAGCTGGCCCCGAGCTGCTCCGAGGCCGGCGTCCTCGGCGTCCTGCCCGGCATCATCGGCTCCATCCAGGCCGTGGAGGCCCTCAAGATCATCCTCGGCGTGGGCGAGACCCTCCAAGGCCGGCTCCTGGCCTACGACGCCCTGGAGCAGAGCTTCCGGACCTTCAAGGTGCACCGTGATCCCCAGTGCCCGGCCTGCAGCCCCGACGCCGGCGAGATCGTCATCGCCGAGTACGACGACCTGTGCATGCCCCACGGGGTGGCCCCTTCGGTGGGCGCCTGACGTCGCCGTCCCCGGCCTACAGGGTGGGCCGGCCTGGGGGGAGGCCCCGGACCCGGACCCGGGCGCTTTTTCCCGCAGGGAGCGGGAGACCGTAATCTGTGCGCCATGACACCCGACCGCCCACCAGCCAAGCCTGAGGACCATCGGTTCACCGACTCGGGCATCGAGATCCGTCCGGTCTACGGTCCGGCCGACCTCGACGGATGGGACGCCGCCAGCCGGTTGGGCACCCCGGGGCAGTATCCCTACACCCGCGGCATCCGGGGCGACATGTACCGCGGTCGCCTGTGGACCATGCGCCAGTACGCCGGTTTCGGAACGGCCGAGTCCACCAACGAACGGTTCAAGTTCCTGTTGGGAGCGGGCCAGACCGGCCTGTCGTGTGCCTTCGACCTACCCACCCAGATGGGGTACGACTCCGACCATCCCCGCTCCGAGGGCGAAGTGGGCAAGGTGGGCGTGGCCATCGACTCCATGGCCGACATGCGGCTCCTGTTGGCCGGACTGCCCCTCGATCAGGTCACCACCTCGATGACCATCAACGCCACCGCGGCCATCCTGCTCCTCTTCTACCAACTGGTGGCCGAGGAGAACGGGGTCGATCCGAAGCAGCTGGGCGGCACCATCCAGAACGACATCCTGAAGGAGTACGTGGCCCGGGGCACCTACATCTACCCGCCCCGGCCGTCCATGCGCCTGGTCACCGACACCTTCTCCTACTGTGCCGAGCATCTCCCAGCGTGGAACACCATCTCCATCTCCGGCTACCACATCCGGGAAGCCGGCTCCACGGCCGTCCAGGAGATTGCCTTCACCATCGCCAACGGGATCGCCTACGTGGACGCAGCCCTGGCCGCCGGTCTGGACGTGGACGCCTTCGCCCCCCGGCTCAGCTTCTTCTGGAACGCCCACAACAACCTGTTCGAGGAGGTAGCCAAGTACAGGGCCGCCCGGCGCATGTGGGCCAAGATCATGACCGAGCGATTCGGGGCCAAGGACAAGAAGTCCACACTGCTCCGCTTCCACACCCAGACCGGTGGCTCCACCCTCACGGCCCAGCAGCCGGAGAACAACATCGTCCGGGTCACCCTCCAGGCCATGGCCGCAGCCCTGGGCGGCACCCAGAGCCTTCACACCAACGGCTTCGACGAGGCCCTCGGCCTACCCACCGAGCGGGCGGCCAAGGTCGCCCTCCGCACCCAGCAGATCGTGGGCTACGAGTCGGGTATCGCCGACACCGTCGACCCGTTGGCCGGCTCGTGGTTCGTGGAGTCGCTCACCGACGAGGTGGAGCAGGGGGCGTGGGAGTACCTCGAACGGATCGACGCCATGGGCGGGGCGGTGGACGCCATCGAGGCCCAGTACATGCAGCAGGAGATCGAGCAGGCCGCTTACGCCTACGCCAAGGACATCGACTCCAGCCACAAGATCATCGTCGGCGTCAACAAGTTCGTCGACGAGGAGCTCGAGGCCACCGATGTCTTCCCCATCGACCCCGAGCTCCAGCGCTCCCAGGTGGCCCGGGTCAAGCGGGTGCGTGAGGAGCGGGACCAGGCGGCCGTGGACGCCGCCCTGGCCGACGTGGAAGCGGCCGCCCGCGGCACCCAGAACCTGTTGGTGCCCATGAAGACGGCCCTGGCCGCCATGGCCACCCTGGGCGAGGTGTCCGACGTGCTGCGCGGGGTGTTCGGGGAGTTCCACCCCAAGGGATGACCGGCCCCGGGATCCTGGAGCACCGGTGGCGTCAGGCCGGTCGCCGCGACCGCCACTCGTTGGCCAGCACGGCGTAGACGGCCTCGTCGACCCACTCGCCCTTCACGAACTCATTCTCCACCAGATGGGCCTCGCGGCGCATGCCCAGCCGCTCGAGCACACCGGCCGAGCTCCCGTTGCGGGCGTCGATCCGGCCGGACACGCGGTGGACGCCGAGCCCGGTGAAGGCCAGGTCGATCACGGCCGTCGCTGCCTCGGTGGCGAACCCCCGGCCGCGGCAGTCGGCAAGGAGGGCGTAGCCGATCTCGGCCTGGCCGTGGACGTCGCTGGTCCAGCACAGTCCCACGTTGCCAGCCACGGGCCCGGTCCGGCCCTCCCGGCCGGTCACGACCTCGACGGCCAGGTCCATCCACGCACCCGGCGCTGTGATCTCGCTGACCAGCCCGGCCAGCCTGTCGGTGGCCTGGGCCCGGTCCATCGGCTCGTCGTAGAGGTACCGGGCGATCTCGGGGTCGCCGCGCAGCTGGTGGTAGCGGTCGACGTCGTCCATCTGCCAAGGGCGCAGGGCCAGCCGTCCGGTGAGGATCGGGTACTCCGGCCGCAGCACGAACCCGGGGAGGGGGCCGGCCTCAGCCGGTGCGGCCGGCCAGCAGGCGGTCCCGCACGGGGCCGGTCCGGGCGGCGTCGATGGCTGTCCAGGCCATGGCCACGGCCCCGTCGCGGACGGCGGCGTCGGCCGACGGGGTGACGCAGGCGGCGGCGAACTCGGGCTGGTGATTGACCGAACCGGCGGCCTCGATGCGGACCAGCGGATGGATGGTGGGCACGGCCAGGGACACATTGGCCATATCGGTGGAGAAGGTGGGCCGTGGGGCCTGCTCGTCGTCGAGGGAGAAGCTGCGCCCGAGGGCTTCGGCGTTGGGCCGGTAGAGGGCCAGCAGGTCCGGGTTGCTCTCCATGTGGGAGTAGACCGGGGCCAGCTCGGTGCGGGTGAAGGTCGCCCCCGTGGCCAGCGCCCCGGCCTCGAAGCATGCCATCACCCGGGGCTCGAGCACGGCCAGGCCGGCCAGCGAGGTGGACCGGCACATGAACCGGCCGGTCACCGATTCGGGGATGATGTTGGCCGCCTGTCCGCCGTAGGTGGTGATGCCGTGGACCTGGTCGCCCGGACGGAACTGCTGGCGCAGCATCCCGATGGCCACCTGGGTGATGGCCATGGCATCGCCGGCGTTGATCCCCTCGAACGGTGCGGCCGAGGCATGGGCGCTCTTACCGGTGAAGGTGACGTCGAAGTGGGAGACGGCCAGGCAGGTGCCCTGGAGCCGCTCGGTGGGCCAGGGGTGGATCATCATGGCGGCGTGGACGTCGGCGAAGACGCCGTTCTCCAGCATGGTGATCTTGCCGCCCCCGCCCTCCTCGGCCGGCGTGCCCAGCACCCGTACGGTGAGGCCCAGCTCGTCGGCCAGCCCGGCCAGTCCGATGCCGGCGCCCACCGCCGAGGCGGCGATGATGTTGTGGCCGCAGGCGTGGCCCACGCCGGGCAGGGCGTCGTACTCGGCGCACAGGGCCAGGACCATCGGTCCCGAGCCGATCTCGGCGGTGAAGGCGGTAGGCATGCCTGAGGTGCCACGGGTCACCGAGAACCCTCCGGCCTCGAGGGCGTCCGCCGTCCAGGCGCTGGCCCGTTCCTCCTCGAACGACGTCTCCGGATGGGAGTGGATGGTGTGGCTGAGTTCGATGAGCGGGGCCAGGTGGGCGTCGACGACGGCGCGGGCGGTGGCCTTCAATGCAGCGATGTCGGTCACAGCGGCATCGGGCACGGCGTCGTCCGTCCGCTACTCGATGACGGCGATGACATCGCCCGGCCCGACCGACTCGCCGGCGGACACCCGGACCTCTTTGACGGTGCCGGCCTTCTCGGCGTTGACGTTGTTCTCCATCTTCATGGCCTCCAGTACGCACACGGTCTGGCCCACCTCGACGGCATCGCCCTTGGCCACCAGCACCTTGACGATGGTGCCCTGCATGGGGACGGCCACCGTCCCCGAACCGGCTCCCGACGGCGACGCCTTGGGTCGTTTCGGCCCTGCTCCCCGGGCCGCGCCGGAGGCGCCGGCACCCGCAGGGACCACGGCGTCCCCGAGATCGGGCACCCACAGCTTGACCTGGTAGCGGCGTCCGTCGACCTCGGCGGTGACGTCCCGGAGCACTCGGGGCAGGGCTCCCGCATTGTCGGGCCCGGTCGGGGCCGGAGGAGCCTCAGCACCACTCGATCGCACGCCGGTCAGGTCGAGGGTCTGCTCCACCCAGTTGGTGGAGTGCTCGCCGGCGATGAAGTCAGGGTGGGCCAGGATGGCCACGTCGGCGGGCAGCGTGGTGGCCACCCCTTCGATGACCGTCTCGTCGATCGCCCGCAACATGCGGCGCCGGGCCGCCTCACGGTCGTGGCCCCACACCACCAGCTTGGCCACCAGGTTGTCGTAGTACTGGCTGACCGTGTCACCCGAGGCGTAGCCGGCATCCAGCCGGACGCCGGGGCCGCCGGGCTCGACGAAGCGCGAGATCGTCCCCGGCGACGGGAGGAAGGCGCCACCGGCCGGGTCCTCGGCGTTGATGCGGACCTCCATGGCATGCCCGTTGCGCTGCACATCGTCCTGGGTGAACCCGAGCGGTTCGCCGGCGGCCACCTTGAGCTGCCACTCGACCAGGTCGAGGCCGGTCACCAGCTCCGTGACCGGGTGCTCCACCTGCAGGCGGGTGTTCATCTCGAGGAAGAAGAACTCGCCCTCCTGGTAGAGGAACTCGACGGTGCCGGCGTTGACGTAGCCACAGGCCTCCGCCACCTTCACCGAGGCTTCACCCATGGCCCGGCGCACGTCGTCGGGGAAGTTGGGGGCGGGGCTCTCCTCCACCAGCTTCTGGTGGCGACGCTGGGCTGAGCAGTCCCGCTCGCCCAACCACAGAGTGTTCCCGTGGGTGTCGGCGATGATCTGCATCTCCACGTGCCGAGGCCAGGCCAGGTACCGCTCCACGTAGCACTCGTCCCGGCCGAAATAGGCCAGCGACTCCCGCATGGCCGATTCGAGGGCCTCGCCGGCCTCGTCCGGCCCGGCCACCACCTTCATGCCCCGGCCGCCACCGCCGTAGGCGGCCTTGATGGCCACGGGCCAACCGAACTCGGCGCCGAAGGCGGTGACCTCGTCCGGCGACGTCAGGACCTCGGACCGGCCGGGCACCCCGGACACGCCGGCCCGCTCGGCGGCGTGCCGAGAGCTGATCTTGTCGCCCATCACCTCGATGGCCTCGGGGGGCGGGCCGATGAAGGTCACACCCCGCTCGGTGATGGCCCGCGCGAAGTCGGTGTTCTCGGAGAAGAACCCGTAGCCGGGATGGACGGCGTCGGCCCCGCTCCGCTCGATGACGTCGAGGATGGCCTCGGTGTTCAGGTAACTTTCCGCCGCCGTCTGGCCCCCGAGGGAGAAAGCCTCGTCGGCCAGTCGGACGTGGAGCGCGTCACGGTCGAGGTCGGAGTAGACGGCCACCGTGGCCACCCCCAGCTCCCGGCAGGTCCGGATGACCCGGACCGCGATCTCCCCCCGGTTGGCGATGAGAACCTTCTTGAGCACGCTGCGCCTTTCGCATCAGTCGGACGTGGGACATGGGGCACGGGGCGACGTCTCCGTCGCTCCGAGGCGTTCTAACACTGTCACGGCCCGTAGGGTGTGTGCCATGCCGGGCACACGCTTCACCGACATCCGGCGTTTCGGGACCATCGATTCCACCAACCGGTACCTGTTGGAGGAGGCCCGGTCCGGAGCCCCCGACGGCGTGGTGGCGGTGGCCGAGCACCAGACTGCCGGCCGGGGCCGGCTGGGTCGCCGCTGGGAGGCACCGGCCGGAGCCAATCTCCTGGTGTCCATCCTGCTCCGCCCGCATCTCCCCGGCCCCCAGCGGCACCTGGCCAGTGCCGTGGTAGCGCTGGCCGCGGCCGAGGCCGCCGAGTCGGTGGCCGGCCTCCGGCTGGGGATCAAATGGCCCAATGACCTTCTGGCGGCGGACGGGCGCAAGGTCGCCGGGGTGCTGGCCGAGGGCGATCTGGCTGTCGGGGACCCCACCGGCAGCGACGGGGTGGCGGCCATCGTGGTGGGCATCGGCGTCAATGTGAACTGGCCGGCCACCGACGCCGACCTGCCCGAGGAGCTGGCAGGCATGGCCACGTCCCTCCGCCGGTTGGCCGGGGGCCCCGTCGACCGGTCCGAGATCCTGGACGCCCTGCTCGGAGCCCTCGAGCCCCGCCTGGTCGACCTGGGAACGGCGGTAGGTCGGACCCGCCAGGCGGACGACCTCCGTCACCGGTGCACCACCCTCGGCTCCCCGGTCCGGATCGAGCTCTCCGGTACGGGCTTCGAGGGGACCGCCGTCGACGTGACCGCCGAGGGCCACCTGGTGGTGGACGTCGGGGGGACCCGGCGGACCGTGGTGGCCGGCGATGTCATTCACGTCCGCCCAACCATCTGACCAGGGAAGATCCCCTCAGGCCGTCGGCCGCCCCCCACCTCCGCTCTCCGGGCCCGAGCCGGCCGTGAGTAAGATTCCCCCTTCATGCGACTACTTGTGACCGGTGGAGCCGGCTTCATCGGATCGAACTTCGTGCGCTACTGGGTCCAGCACCATCCGGGCGACCAGGTGGTGGCCTTCGATGTGCTGACCTACGCCGGCAACCGCCCCAACCTGGCCGACGTCGAGGATCGGATCACCTTCGTCCAGGGGGACATCGGGGATCTCGAGGTGGTGGCCAAGACCCTGGCCGAGCACGAGATCGACATCATCGTCAACTTCGCCGCCGAGTCGCACAACTCGTTGGCCATCCTGGACCCGGCCCGCTTCTTCCGGACCAACGTTCTGGGCACCCAGACCCTGGCCGAGGCGGCCCGCCGTCACGGCGTGACCCGGTTCCACCACATCTCGACCTGCGAGGTCTACGGGGACCTGCCCCTCGACTCCGACGAGGTGTTCACGGAGGAGACGCCGTACCGTCCCCGGACCCCGTACAACGCGTCCAAAGCCGGGGCCGACCACGCCGTCCGGGCCTACGTGGAGACCTTCGCCCTCCCGGCCACCATCACCAACTGCTGCAACAACTACGGCCCCTACCAGTTCCCCGAGAAGGTCATCCCACTGTTCACGGCCAAGGCCCTCGACGACCAGCCCCTGCCCCTGTACGCCTCCACCCAGAACCGGCGGGAGTGGCTCCACGTGGACGACCACTGCCGGGCCATCGAACTGGTGCTCCAGCACGGCGTGGTGGGGGAGACCTACAACGTGGGCAGCGGGGTCGAGGCCAGCATCGAGGAGATCGCCGACGCCATCCTGGCCGCCACCGGCAAGCCGCAGAGCCTGAAGGAGATCGTCCCCGACCGTCCCAGCCACGACCGGCGCTATCTACTGGACTCGAACAAGATCCGCCGGGAGCTGGGCTGGGAGCCGACCGTGCCCTTCGATCAGGGACTGGCCGACACGGTGGCCTGGTACACCGCCCACCGGAGCTGGTGGGAGCCCCTCCTCGGCCGGGCCCCGGTGGTCGAGGGGTCGTGGGCGGCCAGCCCACCCCCGGGACCGACCTCGGCTCCGTGAGCCGCCCGCTGCGGGTCCTGCTCACCGGGGGGAACGGGCAGCTGGGGCGGGACCTCCGGGACGTCCTGGCCGGAGCCGTCCCCGACGGCGGTGCACCGGCCGGCTCCGCCGGCATTCTCCCGCCGGTCGATGCCGGCACCTTCGAGGTGCTGTCCACCGACATCGACACCCTTGACGTGGCCGACCGCACCGCGGTCCGGGCCACCGTCGATGCCTTCCGGCCCGACATCGTGCTGCACGGTGGGGCCTACACCGCCGTCGACGCCTGTGAGTCCGACCCCGACACCGCCTTCGCCGTCAACGCCCTGGGCACCCGCCACATGGCCGAGGCGGCCACGACCGTCGGGGCCCATCTGGTCTACGTCTCCACCGACTATGTCTTCGACGGCACCCTCGACCGCCCCTACGTCGAGTGGGACCCGACCGGCCCCCGCTCCGTCTACGGCCGCAGCAAACTGGGCGGCGAGCAGGAGGTCCACGCCGTGGCCGGCCCGTCGGCCACCATCGTCCGCACGGCCTGGGTCAGCGGGGCCCACGGGGCCAACATGGTCAAGACCGTGCTCCGCCTGGCCCGGTCGACGCCCGACGGCACCCTCCGCTTCGTTGACGACCAACACGGCTGCCCGACGTTCACCGCCGACCTGGCCACGGCGCTGGTCCGCCTGGCTCTCGACCGCCGACCGGGCACGTTCCACGTCACCAACCAGGGCGAGACCAGCTGGTTCGGCTTCGCCCGGGGCGTCCTGGCCGCCGCCGGCCTCGATCCAGGTCGGGTGGAGCCCATCACGACCGCCGACCTCGACCCACCCCGCCCGGCGCCCCGGCCGGCCAATTCCAGGCTCGACAACGCCGCCCTCCGCCTGTCCGGGCTCCCCCTGCTCCC
>Ga0207933_1001789_pt1 | contig 15145 bp, 10 predicted proteins | sample NGESurdeep092012_4_FD_184488 | JGI IMG/M metagenome (GOLD analysis project Ga0207933, IMG submission 184488) | Arctic peat soil microbial communities from Barrow, Alaska - NGEE Surface sample F53-3 deep-092012 (SPAdes) | ecosystem: Environmental > Terrestrial > Soil > Wetlands > Peat ... | reverse complement strand
ACGGAGAACCTCGACTACGCGTGGGAGTACGAATCGGTCGCGAAGAGCCTGGGATTGCGGTATGTCAACCTTCCACCTGAGGTCGACCTCGGCGATCCGGCGCTCGGAGCGCTGTATGCAACTGCGAGCGTTCAAATCGGAACGGTCGCAACTTCGACCGCCGATGGCCGGAGCAGCAGGCCACTGGTAATGCACGGTGCGCCGATAGTGTTTGGTGCTGCAATCCTGAAGGGGTCACCCAATCCGTCGGCTGGCCGCGGTTTTATCACATATCTTATCTCTCCAGAAGGTCGGGCGATCCTCTCGGCGAATGGGCTCCGCTAGCTGAGTCATCCCGCCGAAGGTCGGGACGCAGTCGTCACCGCGCTGGAGGCCGTTGCTGGAATGGACCATGGAACACCTTGTACCCAGAGTCGCCTTTGCCCGGGGCGTTTCGTTTCGTGAAGTATTCTGACGCGTCTTACTGTCCTACTACCTTACTCCAGCTTGGTTGCGAACACCCCGATGGACGAAATCATTGAGTTCTTCACACGCAGGCCCCTTGCACAGCGAGCATTTCTTGCATTTACCGTCGCGATGTTTGTCGCATGCGCTGCGCGAATTGCAGCGCACACATAATCGCAGAGTTGGCCTCCTTGCAGTCGCGCTTGTTCTCGCGGGGTGTGGCGATTCGAGCGTGGGACCCAATCCAGGAAACCCGGATCCCGTAGCTGCGGACCTTGGCAGTATGAATGTCGGCGATGTACGCACGATGACCTTCTCTGCGGCATCCGGCGGGCTCTCCATACCTGCGTCTCTGGCTACTGCTCAATACGCGATCATACTCGGTAACACCAAGGTCGCGAGCAGCGACATTGGGAGCTACCAGGTCCGTGGGGATTGGATGCAACCGGCCGCCCAATCGGCCGCCTCTGACATATTTGCACCAACACAGTCGACCCTGGCGGGCCCGGTGATCAACGTGCGCGGCGAAGCCTCCGAAGCCCGCTTGCGACAGATCGAGCGCACGGAATTGCCACGACCGGGTGGTCACGGAGGCGCGACGTCGATTGGCGCCGACGCGAGTGTGAATCCGTCTTTGGGAGCGCGACTGGTCAATCCGCCCGCCGTCGGGTCTTCCGTCACCTTCAAAGTCCTGACTCCAGCGGGATTCAATGGCGGACAAACCCCTTGCTCCGCGAGCGGTTTCACGACCACAACGGGAACGGTTAAATACGTATCGCAGTATGCGGTCGTCGTCAGCGATGTCACGTCGCCTTCCGGTGGTTTTACCGACGGGGATTTCAAGTCGATTGGTGATGAGTTCGACCAACTCATTTATCCAACCGATGTCGGGTATTTCGGCACTCCGACCGATCTCGACAACAACGGCCACATCTACATCTACTATACGCCGGCGGTCAACAAGCTCACGCCCGCGGGCCAGGCGACTATTGGAGGCTACGTCGGCGGGTTCTTCTTCGCCGGCGATCTGTATCCACCAACATCGGCCGGGTGTCTCGCGAGCAATCACGCTGAAATATTCTACCTGTTGTCTCCGGATACTCGTGGCCAAAACGGCAACACATTCACTACCGCATTCGTGCGCCAGATCACGCGAGGCACTGTGGCGCATGAATTTCAGCACATGATCAATTCCGGCAATCGATATGTGTCGTCGACAAACGCGCCGTTCGAAGCCACCTGGCTCGACGAAGGGCTCGCCCATTTTGCGGAAGATGCAGTCGGCCGAGTCAAGGCTGGTTTTTCAGACAACACAACCGTGTCGAGCAGCGATTTGCTCAATCTGGACTCGACTGTAACTAGCGCGTTCTTTCTGCAGAACTTTGCGCGATCGAAATACTACGTCGAGCGTCCTGATACCACTGCGGCAATCGTAAGCCACACCAAGGCTGCAGCGAACCTGGCATCGCGAGGTGCCGAATGGGCACTTGTCCGCTATGTCGCCGATTGGTTCAATAAGGGTGGTGACCCGCGAACGCTTACACGTGCGCTGGTGGCTGGCCCCGACACGGGAGTCGTGAATCTCGTCAAGGCCGCGGGAGTTCCACTCGATACGATTCTTGCACGCTTTCTTGTGACGCTGTACACGGATCACCAGCCATACATGGCAAATGGTTCTCCGTACAGCTACAAGAGCTACTACTTGCGCGACATCGTCACCGGGACATTGATCGGAAACGAACAATCCGCTGGATATCTGCCCACGGGGCAGGTTGGAAACGGGACAACGACGCTGACGGCAAAAGTGCCGCCGTCCTCTGCCGCATATTTCCGTACATCGCTCTCAACCGGCGGCGCGCGCACGATTCGAATCACAGATTCCAGCGGCAACCCAACGGCTGACCCGAATGGGCGTGTGTACGTCGTTCGCGTGCAGTAAGCCCCACGGCGTTTCTTTCAGCTCTCCCGCAGCGCCGTCATCGCAGTCTCCTTGAACACACCGCGACCAGCGATGACGCCGATCGCGATCGCAATTGCCATCATCACTACGGTGATTGCAATCGCAGGACCATAGGCTGGCGAATATTTGACGCTGAATATGAAGTGGACGAGCGCCCAGCCACCGCCCAGCGCCAGTACGAGACCTGTGAGACTGCCGAGCACGCCGAGTAGCGCGTACTCGATTACCAGAATGCGCATGATCTGCGCACGAGTAGCTCCGAGCGTCTTGAGCAGAACGCTCTCGCGAATCCGCTCACGCCGTGTCGACGAAACGGCGCTGAACAGGACTGGAATGCCCATGATCACGCTGAACAGGGCCATGAATCTGACTGCAGTCGACGCTCTGTCGACGATCTTCCCGATGGTCTCGGTAATGAGAGTGAGGTCTATGCTCGATACGTTCGGGAAACGTCGTACCACGTCGCGTTGTATTGTCGCGACACCCGTAGGTCCCGGAACGTTGGCCAGTACCGTGAACTGATGCGGCGCATCGCGCAACACGCGGCTCGGGAACACAGCGAAAAAGTTGGGTTCGAAACGCGTCCAGCGTACGTCGCGCAGGCTGGTGACGCGAGTGGGGATATCTACACCCTGCACATTCCACGTTATCTCATCGCCAAGTTTCACCTTCAATTCGCCTGCGACGCCAGCGTCGAGCGAAACCTCGCCCGTGTCGCCAGACGCGAACGGTTTTGCATTCGCAGTAGTCGGAGTGAACCATTTGCCAGCTGTTATTGTTTCGCCGGCAGTTATGGAGTCGCGGTACGTTGAGCGGTATTCGCGTCGTACTGCCCAGCCGGCTCTGCGATTCTTGAGTGTGTCCCCGGAAATGGATTCCGTGCTGCGTCCGTTGATCGAGGAGATTTTCATCGGTACGACGGGCGACTGCTGAGTAACGGTGAACCCGCGTGCGTGTATGATCGAGTCGATCGGCGCAGCCTGATTATCCTGAACGTCAAACATCAGCAGGTTGGCGCCGGATGAAGCCGCGTTGAGCGACAGGTCGCTCACGATGCTGTTCTGCACCAGGTATAGCGTTGTCACCAGAAATGCGCCGAATCCCAGCGATAGCATTACTGCACGCGTTTGATTGGCCGGCCGGTACACATTCGCCAAACCCTGGCGCACGACATACGGCCAGCGAGGGCGAATCGACTTCTTCGCGCCCCAGGCGAGTGCACTCGCTACCAGCGACAGCACCAGCAGCACCGCACCAGTAGCGGCGGCCAGCCACAACCCCTGTCGCACTGTCTGTGCGCGCGCAACGGCCACTCCGACCACGCTCAGTACCAGTGCGGCGTCCACGATCAGACGCGGCGTGTCCTTCCAGCTCATCCGCAGTATCACCGAATCAGAGTCGCGCCGAAGAGTCTGAAGTGGTGAAACGTTCCGAAGCGCGAGAAGCGGTCGCAGCGCGAAGATCAGTGCGATCCAGCCGCCAATGAGAATCCCCGAAATAATCGCGACGGGCTCTGCTGTCACATGGACATCAACTGGCAGCATGCCGACGAATGCCATCGGAAGGAGGAACTGGATCACCACCCCTGCGGCCGCTCCAAGCACCGCACCAAGCAGCCCCATGACTGCGGCCTGGGCCACGTACATGGCCAGGACCTGATTGCCGGAGGCGCCGAGGCAACGGAAGATGGCTACCGTGTCTATCTTGCGCGCCACAAAGGATCGCACACCGCTCGCAACGCCGATGCCGCCAAGCAGCAGCGCAACCATACCCACGATTCCGATGAAGTTCGCGAGGCTCTCTGTGGCGCGCGCGGCTCGTTCTTCAGCTTGAGTTACCGTACGGACCTGAACGTCCTGCTTTGTGAGCGTCGCTCGAAACGGCTTCACGAACGACTGCGGGTCGGTGTTCGCGTCGAGCTTGAGAAGAGCAGAGTATTCTGCCGTGCTACCGAACACGAGCAACCGTGTCTCGGGAAGGTAGCGCGCAGGGATGTAAACTCTCGGCGCGAATGCGCTCGATAGTCCCGATGCACCGGGCACATCCTTCAACGTTCCACGAATGACGAATTCGCCGTACCCCACCTTCAACGTGTCGCCAATACGTGCATCAAGGGTGATCAGAAGCGATGGATCTATCAGAGCATTCGGGCCGGACTGCAGAGTCTCGTACTGACCTGCTGGCTCGGTTGTAATCTGTCCATACAGCGGGTAACCGACCCCGACTCCGTAGATCTGCGAAAGGCGCGTGTCTCCGTTCCGTGGCAACACCGCCATGGATGGGAATGTTGTGAGTCTTACGTTGGGAACGCCGGCTGTGTGGAGCGAGTCCATGAGATGCTCGGACTCCTTCCCGAACGGACGCCGACTCGACAACTGAACGTCGCCACCCATTACGGCGCGCGATTGCTCGCGCACCGAGCGCGTGACGTTCCGCGCAAATGAGTCGATGGATACGAGCGCGGCGACACCGACCGCAATCGTAGACATGTACAGGAACAACTTGCGGCGCGTCGTACGACTCTCCCGCCATGCGAGCCGCGCGAGCTGAAATGTCGACGCGCTCAAACTGTGTGGCCCGCGGAGCCTGTGTCTTCGATGACGGCGCCGTCGGCAAGGCGAATCTGACGTCGCGCGCGAGACGCGAGAACCGCATCGTGCGTGACGATCACGACAGTCGAGCCGGACTCACGATTCAGTTCTTCGAGAAGTGCGACAACTCTCTCCCCGCTTGCTGCGTCGAGGTTGCCGGTTGGCTCGTCAGCGAACAGAATTGACGGTCGGTTGGAAAAGGCGCGTGCAATCGCAACTCGCTGCTGCTCACCGCCGGACAACTGCATCGGGAAGTGAGTGCTGCGCTCAGCGAGTCCTACGCGTTCGAGTAGATCAGCAGCACGCCGCTCGGCACCCGCCTCACCGCGAAGTTCCAGCGGCACCTGTACATTCTCCGACGCTGTGAGAGTCGAAATGAGTTGGAAACTCTGAAAGACGAACCCGACTTTTGCCGATCGAATGCGAGCGCGATCATCCTCGGACATGCTGGACATCTCGGCGCCATCCAGGATCACGCGGCCCTGACTCGGTGTATCGAGACCCGCGAGCAGGCCTAGCAGCGTAGTTTTACCACTCCCCGAAGGACCCGTTATTGCAACAAACTCGCCGGGCTGCACAACGAACGATACGTTCTTGAGAACAGCGAGCGTGCGCTCGCCGCTCCTGTATTCCTTGGTCAATGATTCCGCGATGAGCATTAATGAAGACGTCCGATATATGTGTAACTACACCGCCGCTACGCTTGTCGCATCGCTGATGTTGGCCGGATGCGGGTCCGCATCCAAAGATAGGGGAGGGAAGGCCGAGGGGTCCGAGCCGTTACAGACGACATCGACATATCAATCCGATGCCGGCGTCGCGGCAAGCTCCGCTCCGCGGGTGCTCTTTATTGGCACCAGCCTCACTGCAGGCCTCGGACTCGAGCCCGAGCAGGCCTACCCGGCGCTGATTCAGGACAAGGCCGATTCAGCGGGGACGCCGATCGTGGCGATCAATGCCGGAGTCAGTGGGGAGACCTCGGCTGGTGCGTTGAATCGAATCGGCTGGGTGCTCCGCGCGCCTGCCGATGTTGTGGTGCTTGAGACCGGCGCGAATGACGCCCTGCGTGCCCTACCGGTCTCCGAGGCACGCGCAAACATCTCTGCAATTCTGGACAGCATAAAGGCCCGCAAGCCAAAGGCCCGGGTATTCCTCGTCCAGATGGAAGCTCCTCCCAACCTCGGGCCGCAGTACACGGCGGCATTCCAGGCCATGTACGGGGATCTTGCCCGGGAAAAGGGGGCGACCCTTGTGCCGTTCCTCCTGAACGGCGTTGCTGGCATTGCGGATCTGAACCAGGCGGACGGCCTGCACCCCAACGTTCGAGGAGAGCGGATCGTGGCTGGTAACGTGTGGAAATCGCTGCGACCTGCCCTTTCTTCCCCCTGATCCAGCCGTTGCTTCGGTCCCGGCCAACCGGCTACCTTTAAGGGCTATGTACGTTTTTCCGAGGATTTGACGAATGGCCTTTCCAGCCACACAGATTCGGCGGGGAATGGTTCTCGTGTTTGAGGGTGAGCCATGCCGCGTCGTCGAGTTCCGCCACCACACTCCTGGCAACCTCCGGGCGATGGTGCAGGCGAAACTCAAGAATATTCGCACGGGCAACAGCTTTGATCACCGTTTCCGTGCGGCCGATACCATCGAGAGAGCTTCGATGGAGACCCACGATCTCGAGTTCATGTACCAGGGTGGCGACACCTATCACTTCATGAATACCGAGAACTACGATCAGATCGAGATGGACGAGGAGGCGCTGGGTGATGCAGCCCAGTGGATGCAGTCGGGCATGAAGATTCAGGCCGAGTACTACAACGGTAACCCGATCGGCATCCAGCTTCCCAACTCGCTGAATCTCGATATTGTAGATACCGCTCCGGTCATGAAGACTGCGACGAAAACCGCATCCACGAAGCCGGCGACGTTGAGCAACGGCGTGACGATCAACGTGCCCGAGTTCATTGCGCAGGGCGAGCGGGTTCGTGTGAATCCGACGACTGGCGAGTACATGGATCGCGCCAAGGACTGACCGGCCGCGAACCAACCCGGCAGCATTGGTTGCTGGGTTTTGGTGGCGGGGTTAGAATGAACTGCTCGGGCGGGACGGCCGAGTATGGTGGCTGTAGCTCAATTGGTTAGAGCACCGGATTGTGGTTCCGGGGGTTGCGGGTTCAATTCCCGTCAGCCACCCCTCTTTGGGGTTCGGAGAATAACTGTAGGTCCGTAGCTCAATTGGTAGAGCACCGGTCTCCAAAACCGGGGGTTGCAGGTTCGATTCCTGCCGGGCCTGTTGAGGTAAATTGTCGCTTTACAAGCAGATGGAAGCACGAGAGGCCGCCCGAGGGGTGGCCTTTGCCGCAAATAAGAACCCCTGTTGGAGCGTGAACATTGGCTCCCACATCGCTTTCTTCGGCGGACGCCGTCAGCCCGCGCCGTGCACCGATGCGTCCGCGGGACGACGTAATCCGGCCCGTCGTCCCATCCCGCGCTCTGGCTCTACTGGATCGGCTGCAACCCCAGAATGCTGCTCAGCACGCTTCCGAGTATCGAATATGTGCCGTTGGATGCGCTGCCGTACTGAGACCTGTTGTTGTACCCATCCTGGTAGCCGTGCTGGAATCCCTCGCGGAAGTAATAGCTGTAGTCACCCTGATCCACGTACTGGCCCGCGTAGCCGTAGGTCGCGTCCTTATATGCGGGAGAGTTCTGGTAGCCCGACGCCCACCGGTCCGATCGGTCCGCGCGGCCGGCGTCGTAGCCTTCCTGGTAGCCGTACGACACGGCGCGCTGCAGTACGTTGACTCCGTACTGGTTGGTCTCTCGTGAGGCGCCGCTTACTTGGTATCGATACGTGGGCGGCGCAGTTATGTATGGATCGTTCGAATAGCTGCGCGACGTCCGTGCATGCTGCTGGGCCAGTTGCTGCTGCTGTTGCTGGAGCTGCGTAGCGTACTGCTGCTGCACGCGAGCCTGCGCGTTGCGTCGCTGCTGCTGCAGCTGCACCGTCTGCTGCTGCACCACGGGCAGCTGCTTTCCCAGATGCTGCTGATACTGTGTCGCTCTCTGCTGTTGTTGCTGGACGCGCTGGCGCTGCACCGTCGGGGATACCGTAGTGTGCGGCAGGGTCTTGCCCTGCTGAGTTGCGCTCTGACTGCCTCGCTGGCCCTGCGCGGTCGCAACGGTGCTGCCGCCGACCAGCAGACAGAGTGCTGCGGTGCTGAGGATTACGGTTTGCTTCATCATTACGGTCTCCGAGCGGTGAACAGTGTCCCGCGGCTCCGCCGAGCCTGCCGGTGTGGCTTCGCTCGGGGCGGCTACCGTGTGCTGCGTTCAGGCTCGCCGTCTGCCGCGGCTGGGCCGCCGCCACTGTCGCCATTTGCGCGCGTGGCCAACTTGCCGTTTCCAGCTGTTGCCGCGATGCCTGATTCCCTAGGAAAGAGCAACTCGCGTGCCCTTGAGCTTCCGCGTGGCATGCTGGCGAAACTGCCTGGCGAAACTGCAAGTCGGGCAAGGCTCAGCTCCGGGGCGTGTTCAGACGTTCGGCGCAGTTTTGCGTCCAGATACGCGACCAGATACGCGAGGTGTTACCCGGGAAAAATTCCCTGATCCGTGCCGGCATCCTTCGATCGTTCGTTCGTTCGATTATCGTAATGGGTTATGGGATAACGACTTACGCAGATCACATTTTGCCCGCGAAGCCAACCAAGCCGGATACTATCAAGACGGATACTCTCAAGCCAGCCGTTGCAGCAATACCGGCGTCTTCCACGAATCTGCCGGTGTCTCCAATCAAGCCGTTCTAGTTGTTGGTTTGATTGGTAAATACGGGTGTGATGGTCTCTGAGCTGACATCACACCCGTATTTTTTTCGTCGATCGATCTAGAACCGGCGGGAGACGTGCAGGCAGAGAGGTGTGCGCCATTGGTTCCGGCGCGCCGACACGGATGCTGGCGAAGACTGATTTCCCAGCGGATTGAATGTTGCACCGGATCGCAAGCATCTTGCGATCCGGTGACGTACTCGTACCCGGTGACCAGGCGCCAACCTCCGAACCGTCACCACGGCGAACATGCTGCTTCTCGAACCATATCGTCTTGGACCCATCACCCTCCCGACGCGGATGGTGATGTGTCCGCTCACGCGCAATCGCGCGCCGGGCGGTACCGCGAACGCCTTGATGGCGCAGTACTACGTGCAGCGAGCCACTGCTGGCCTTATCGTAACAGAGGGGACGCAGGTCAGCGCATTGGGCCAGGGATACCAGGACACTCCGGGCATATACACAGACGAGCAGAGGGATGGCTGGCGGGTGATTACCGACGCCGTGCATCACGCGGGTGGACGGATTTTCGCGCAGCTCTGGCACGTCGGGCGTATATCGCACTCGTACTACCATGGTATGCGTCCGATCGCGCCGTCGCCGATCCCGCCCACCGGCAAGGCATACACACCAGAGGGGCCGAAGGAATATGAGGTCCCTCACGCGCTCACTACTGATGAGATTCGCGGCGTCGTAGCCGACTTTCGTCGCGGTGCACAAGTCGCGCATGAAGCCGGCTTCGACGGAGTCGAGATTCACGGCGCCAACGGCTACATAGTCGACCAGTTTCTGCAGACCGGCTCCAACCAGCGCACAGACGAGTACGGCGGCACGCCGGCTGCGCGAACGCGCTTTCTCATGGAAGTTCTGGACGCTGTCACATCCGTATGGCCAACGGACCGCGTAGGAGTTCGCATCGCGCCCGCGGGAGGTGCCGGCGGAATCCACGATAACGATCCGGTTGAAACGTTCACGCACGTTGCACGCGCGCTGGATTCGCGCGGCCTCGCGTACGTACACGTGATCGAGGCTCCGGTTGGCAACAACAGCCCCGACGAGCGCAACATCTGCTCCACCGAGCTGGTGCGCGAAGCGTACAGTGGGACTCTCATCACCGCAGGCGGTTACACACCGCAAAGCGGTGAGCGAGCGCTACAGCGAAACGCCGCGGATCTCATCGCGTTCGGCAGACTCTTCATCGCGAATCCGGATCTCGTGGAGCGCGTTCGTCAGGATGCGCCTCTCAACGAGCCGGACAAAACCACGTTCTACACGTCGGGCCCGCACGGCTACATCGATTACCCTGCGATGCAAAGCGGCACAATCAAACCCTGACTGGCAATGGCGGGCGTGATGGTCTCTGCGTCGACATCACACCCGGATTGTTTTTGGTCGATCCATACTTGACACCCTACGGTTTGCGAGGTTTTTGTCAGCGCGGTGTCTCCGCCGCGCGGGCGCGCTCATGGTGTGCGGACGCCGTTATAAACTTGATCGATAGCGCGTAACGCTGCCTTATCTTGAAGTGTGCCGGCTTTGATCTCGTCGCCAAGTTGCATGATGTCCGTGGTTGACGAGTCCCACGCTGGCCACGCTGGAAAGCTCTGTCCGTTGGGATCGCCGTATTTCGCGAAATTGGTCCAGTATGTTGTAATATCGTCGGCGAGCTTGCGATCCTGCGACGTCCATGCGCGCGTGCTCCGGTCGAGATGATCGAACACGTATGGCATTTCCGCGCCATGACTTGCACCAGCCACAAATTGCTTGCCATCTGAACGACGCGGCGGCACACGAGAAAACTGATAGAAGAACACCTTCTGTCCCGATCTGGATGCGAGACCAGCCCACGTCCACATGTCCCAGCGAAACCGCATGTCTCGCTCGAACGCAGCGGCGGCGCTCTGCGCCGCGGAGTCAGTCGCGCCAGGAACGGGCTTGATCGCGTGGACGAGCGCACCGGGGAAATCACGCTCCAGCTCGCGCGTGAAGTTCTGAACAGTGATCGTGCGGCCCACAAGAAACGACTGGCCCTCGTCCGCGTTTGAGCCTATCAGTAGAGCGACGTCATTCTGCTCGCCCTTCTGGTACGCATCATACGGCGGTTGCCGGAGTACGTATCCGTCGATGATCAGGTGCGCATCGAACGGTATCTTCATTAATTCAGCCGCGGATCTGAGGCGCAATTCTGCAATCGTATTCGCACCCGCATGCGACATGAACGCTTTTCCATCCTGCTCGGCGCCAGCCAATCCAAAGGCTGGAGCCATATCGAGAGGCTCAAAGAGACCACCGCTCTCTCCGATGGCGCGCTGAAATAAACCCTTCGCGAGCGACGACGTCGCGAGCGCGCTGATCGAGATCGAGCCAGATGATTGGCCAAACACGGTAACGCGATCTGGATCGCCGCCAAACGCGGCGATGTTGCGATGTACCCAACGTAGGGCCGCGATCTGGTCGAGCAGACCGTAATTGCCCGAGGTGCCGTGTGCGGATTCTCGCGAAAGCTCACCATCCGCAAGAAAGCCGAACACGCCGAGTCTGTAGTTCGCGGTGACGACAATCACTCCTTTCTGGGTCAGTCGATCGCCAGCGTAGAGCGGCGTTGATGCTGACCCGTTCTCCAGTCCACCGCCGTAAATCCACACCATGACGGGCAATTTTTCCTTCTTCGCGGATGCAGGGATCCAGATATTGAGGTAGAGGCAATCCTCGCTCATCGCCTCTGCTGGTGCGTCTGGCGGATATGAACCTGTCTGCATGCAGACTGGCGAAAAACGCGTGGCCCTTTTCACGCCATTCCAGGAATGGGGAAGTTCCGGCGCACGCCATCTGAGATCGCCAACTGGCGCCGCCGCGAATGGAATTCCCTTGAAGACGATGGCGCCGTGGTCTCTGGTACCGCTTACAAGTCCACTGTCTGTGCGAACCGGGTGTGATATCCCGGATGTAGCGGCGAAACCCGTGACCGCCATTGCCGAGATAAGACTCGAAGTTCTGAGCGCGATGAAGTTCACTGCTCTCCCGATGCGCGACAGGTGTACCAGGTGATGTCGTCAACGCACGCGGCGTCACTAAATAGACAAATTCCCGAAGCCGATGGTTGCCGTACGCGAAGGCGACGCGAATCAGGCGCTAATGCGTGGTTGCTCGGGCGAACAAGGGGGTAGAGACGACATAGCCTCTACTCCCTTCGAAAGAGTCCAACCTGTCGCGTCTCCATGCTCGACGCGACGGTCAGATCACTGAACCGTTATGACACCCCTCATGCCCAGCGCGAGATGTGGCGTGCAGTAGTAGTGGTACACACCCGGCTTGAGCCCGGAAAACGATACGACGTAGGCCTGATTGGGTGCGATCACAAGCGGCCCGGTGAGCGGTGCTGTGGTGTTCGGCATATTGGCCGTCAGCTGCGCTTCCTGCCCCGCCGGAATGCTGTCAGCCCAGAACGTGACCTGGTGCGGGCCACCGCTGACGTTGATGAACTGTGCCCCGTCACCGGCTTTGACGGTGAAATTCGCAGGCTCGAAGCGATACCCCTTGGCGTCACCGACCATCTTGACGTCGACCGTCTTGCCGGTGATTGGCATGGCCGTTCCTGAGGCGGTCGTGGCAGGGGCTGCCGTGGCAGTGCTACCAGCCGCTGGAGTAGCTGCCATAGTCGCAGTGGTATCCGTCGCTGCAGCCTTGTTTTCTCCGCCGCCGCACGCCGCCAGAGCCGTCACCGCCAGGACCGCGAGGGATCCGTTGATCCAACGACGCATCGAACTTGTGTCTGATAAATCGGTCAACCGCATTTCATTTCTCCGTTCAACTCCGCTACGGGCGGAAACCGTCGGACGTGTCGGCGATGCACCAAAATGCCCGCCTTTGGCAGCCCGAAACACGCGCAATACCGCTGCGCAATAAACCCAACCCTTGTCCTAATGCAAATCTCGCGCTAAGACGCGCAGAGGCGGCGGGATTCGGTAGTCGGGTGGGAGGCGCCAGTGGACCATGATGTTGACGTATCAGCCGGAACGGCACACTAGATATTTGGCAGCAGGTCGAAGTATTCGTCATCCTCGTTCGCTCCGCCCTCGCCATCACCCAGTTCTTTTTCGGACTGGATGAACTCTATCCTCTCGATCCATTTGACCATCTTGTATCCAAGCTGGTTCTCGACCCGCAAGCGCAGCGGCGCCCCGTGTTCGCTCGGCAGCGTGCTGCCGTTCATCTCATAGGCGAGTATGCACTCCGGTTTCAGTACGTTCTCCAGGCTTTGAGTATCGTAGTACGGTTTCCCGTATTGATCTTCGCTGAAAGAAAAGAAGGCGACCGTCCTGGCCGATGGCTTCGGCTGCACGAGTCCGATGATTGTCTTCATGGACACACCGTTCCATTGTGCGATACCGGACCATCCCTGGATGCAGTGATGCATCGTAATCTGTTCTTCTTCTGTGAGCGCTCGAATTTGCGGCAACGACAGCTCGACCGAGTTCTCCACGAGGCCGCCGATCTTCAGCGTGTAATCGCGGAAGTTGTCACGCTGCAGCTGCTTCCAATCTTCACGATCGGGCGGTTGGCCGTTTGCCCAGAAGTAGGGAGAGATCTGTTCCTTCGTGTATCGACTCCTGGGATGGAACCGGTTGATGAGAGTGAGTCGTAGAGGCAACGACACGAACTTCTGCGCGTGTTGTAGCAGGCGCGGCGCCTTCCATGAGATGTAGTGGGCCGCGATCCACGAAGCGATCACCGCGCCAAGGCCAACAAAGCCAAGAATCATTCCCAGAGGGCGGAGGTCGTCAGTTCCCAGGACGATGTGGTTCATGTTTATCCGAAATCCGGTCAGAGCCACCATTGTTACATGCACGATGATGAACCCAGCCCAGACGAGCATCATCATAAAGTGGATGGAGCGCGCGCCTTGTCTGCCGCCGAAGATGCGGGGAAGCCATGTGAAACGACTGACCACGGCCGGCGACATCGCGACACCTGCGACAATTGAGATGGGAGCGAACACGTACACAACAAAGAAGTATGCGATCTGCTGTAGAGCGTTGAATGCGTAGAAACCATCGGGCTCGGGCGGGAGATGGAAATTCGCGTAATGAACAAAATCCGCCCAGGCGTGCGGCAGAATCGACCACGAGTTTGGCACCAGCCTCTGCCACTGGCCTGAAAAGAAAAGCAAAGGTATGAACATCAGGCCGACAATGATGAAGCCGTACACGTCGAGGAAATGCCACGAACGCGCTATACCGACGCTGTGTCGATAGCCGGGCGTCGCAATCAGCGGCGAGATGTATCGGTCATCCTCGCTCGCCCGCCACACGCGATCTGTGGGCACCTTCAACGGGGTGAAGCGAATCCACTCCGTGCCAGGCGTGCAACCATTGTTGAAATAAAGTCGCGGGTGGTCCATCAAGATGGACAGACCACTGCGGATCAGCATCATCAAAAAAACAAAATTGAAGAAGTGTGCCCAACGCAGCCACCATGGGAAGCCGTGCACTCCGGTGAAAGTCGCCGGATCGACTGGAGCGATGGGTGCGATGTACGGCAGTCCATAGCGCGCCCGCTGATACCACGCCAACGCCAATGGAACCAGCACGAGACAAACGCCGACGATGAGGAAGGAGGGCTTGATCCAGATTCGAAACCGCCGGTCGGCGGGGTAGTGAACCGCCTTGTGTGCTGCATCGAAAGCAATCATGGTTCTAAAAGGCTCCTCATATTGTCAGATCACAAACGCCATTGCTTGCGCAGCGCGCCCGCGCTATCAAGCGCATTCGTGGCTCGGTCTCGGAGTCAGCTCGACGGTGATGGCGGCGATTGCGTGCGCCGGCATCGTCACGTCCAATTGGAGAGTATCACCGTCGTGCTTCCACCGCAGTGGTTCGCGCACGATCTGTGATGCGGTGCGCAATTGCTCGACTTCCCGCGGTCTGGGAAGCATCGGGCTACCCATTTCTATCCACAGCTTTTTGGCGTTTGCGTGATCGTCATCGATCCGCTCAATGTAGACGTTGCGCGGCGATAGCAGCCCGGTTAACTGAATGTGGACCGACTCACTTCGAATCCGGTGGTGCGGCAGTGCGTGGTTCGTCAGCAGGACGGTGGCTGCGTCGCTGCCGCGCACCACCCAGACGTCGACCGTGTCGTGCGCGCCCGAAACGGGCAACGTTTCTGTCCCCAGTCGATGCAGCAACTCGAAGGCACGAAAGGAGGGCTTCGGAACGCCCTGCATCGTCAGCAGGCCGAAGCCGCCCTGGAATGCCGTCGCCGGCATGTAATTCTCTTCGAAGATGTCGCTGAAGGCCCAGAAGCTGTAGCCCTGTACGAGCCCGACC
>Ga0207933_1001783_pt1 | contig 15193 bp, 17 predicted proteins | sample NGESurdeep092012_4_FD_184488 | JGI IMG/M metagenome (GOLD analysis project Ga0207933, IMG submission 184488) | Arctic peat soil microbial communities from Barrow, Alaska - NGEE Surface sample F53-3 deep-092012 (SPAdes) | ecosystem: Environmental > Terrestrial > Soil > Wetlands > Peat ... | reverse complement strand
TGAACCCATTGGCCGTCGAGCACGAACTGCGGAATGGCCCGCTTGCCTACCTTCGCAATGACCGCAGCCGCCGCGCCCGGCGTATGTTCGATGTCGATTTCCTGAAACGGGATGGAATGCCTGGCAAGAAAGCGCTTGGCCTCGCGGCAGTCGCGGCACCAGCTGGCTGAGTAGACGAGAAGCTCCATGATTCTATTGTCGCAAATGGAGGATAGAGATTACAAATCAGAGAACAGAGATCGGAAATCAGAACGCGAACCGCGGGCTTGGTTATCGGCGCTGGGCTCGCAGATCGGACACCTTCCTATCCTGATCTCTGATTTCTAATCTCTGTTTACTGCTCGTGGTAATTCCGGATCAGACCGCCGTCGATAAAGTACGTCGACCCAGTTACATAGGCCGCCTCGTCGGAGGCGAGGAACGCGGCGAGGCCGGCGACCTCCTCGGGCTTGCCGAGCCTGCCCAGTGGAATGTTGCGCAGCAGTGGATCGAGCTTGGCGGGATCGCTCATCAGCGATGCATTGATGGGAGTGGCGATCGCTCCGGGCGCGATGTTGTTGATGGTGATGCCGAGCGGTCCCAGCTCGACGGAGAGGTCGCGCATCATCATGCGCATGGCGCCTTTGGAGGCGCAATAGGTGGTGAAGTGCGGGAACACCATGTCCTCATGGACCGAGGAGATGTTGACGATGCGGCCGGGTTTCTTTGCCTCGCGAAGCTTGCGGACGAAGGCCTGGGTGAGGAAAAATGCGCCCTTGAAGTTCACGTTCATGACCACATCGAAGTCGGCCTCGGTGACGTCCCAGAAGTCCGCGCCCTTTTCAATGCCGGCGTTGTTGACGAGGATGTCGCAGGAGCCGAGCTGCTGCCATGCCTGCGCGATGAGGTTGGTGCAATCCGCGAGGTTTGAGACGTCGGCATGCACCATGATGCTCTTGCCGCCGGCGGATTCGATCGCCTGGCGGGTTTCGTTGGCCTCTTCGACGTGGTCGCGGTAGTCGACGACACAGTCCGCGCCCTCCTGGGCCAGCCGTTCGGCGATGGCGCGCCCGATGCCAGAGCCCGATCCGGTTACAACGGCCACTTTGCCTTCGAGACGTTTGGGCATAGTCATTTGGTCTTCTCCGGGGATTTTTTAGCCGAGGGTTTTCTGCCCGGAGCTTTCTTTGCAGAGGACTTCTTCCCGGAAGACTTTTTGGAGACTTCGCCTTCTTTCTCGCGCAGGATATCCTTGGCATTTTCGAGGGTGTGCTTACGTTCGGGGGAGAGGTTCTTGCCAGCGCGATTCTCGTAGAAGCTAAGCATCTGCATGCCCTGGCCGGGGCCTTTGGGCGAGACGGACTTCTTTGCGAGACCTGCGGCGATGGCCTTGGCGGATTTTTTGAAGAGGCCGGGGCCGGGTTTGGTGGAGTCGGTCTTGACCTTCGCGGACCAGCGGCGCGAGGGCGGCGTGGTGGAACGCTTGCCGGATTCGGTGGGATATGTCTTCTTCGCTGCCTTCTTCGTTGCCTCTTTGGGCGCCTTCCTGGTTGCCATTTCGTGCCTCCGTCCCCTACTCAGATGCGGGTCGCGTCGCTGCTGCTGTGTCGCCGGCGATTTTCGCGCGGCGGCGGCGAAAAAAATCGCTCAGGAGAGCGCCGCACTCTTCCGCGAGCACGCCTTCCACCACGTCTACGCGATGGTTGAGCGACGGATGATTCAATACGCTCAGCACCGATCCGCACGCACCAGCCTTGGGATCGCGTGCGGCGAAGACGAGCCGCGCGATGCGCGCGTGAAGGATGGCGCCGGCGCACATGGCGCAGGGCTCGAGCGTGCAGACGAGCGTGCAGCCGCTGAGGCGGTAGTTGTGGAGAGTGCGGGCGGCTTCGCGGAGAGCGACGATCTCGCAGTGGGCGGTAGGGTCCGAGTCGGCGATGACGCGGTTGTTGCTGTGGCTGAGGATGGTTGCGCCATCGGGCGCGACAACGATGGCTCCGATGGGAACTTCGCCGGCGGCTTCGGCGGCGCGGGCCTGGTCGAGCGCAAGGCGCATGAGCTCGTCGTCACTGCGGCGGAAGGCGTCGGCTTTCATGCGGGCTCCTGCTGGGTGAGGCAGTGCAGCGCGCCGAGGCCCCAGATGAGGTCGGTGCAATGGATGCCGGTGACGACGCGGTCTGGGAAGCAGGACGCGATGGTGTTGAGCGCGATGCGGTCGTTGGGATCGTTGAAGGTGGGGACGAGGACGAGCGAGTTGGCGATGTAGAAGTTCATATAGCTCGCGGGCAGGCGCTGGTTCTCAAAGATTACGGGTGCGGGCATGGGCAGCGTCTTGATCTCGAAGGGTTGGGGCTTGGAATTCGCAGAGTGGAGGCTGCGGGCGGAACGGAGGCGGTCGAGATTTTCGGCGAGCGGAAGGTGGTTTTCGTCGGCGGTGTTCTCTTCGATGGCGGTGAGGATGGTGTTGGGGGCGACGAAGCGGGTGATGTCGTCGACGTGGCCGTGCGTGTCGTCGCCGGCACAGCCGCGGTTGAGCCAGAGAACCTGCTCGATGCCGAGGTAGTCGCGGAAGACTTGTTCGAGTTGTGTCTTGCTGATGCCGGGGTTGCGCTGCTGTATGTCGGAGAGGAGGCACTCTTCGGTGGTGAGAAGGATGCCAGCGCCGTTGGTGTCGATGGAGCCGCCTTCGAGGATGAGGCGGTGGCCGTTGATGGTGGGTTCGACGGAGGGCATGTTGTAGAGCGAGGCGATGTGTTGGGGGATGAGGTCGTCGTTGTGCCAGTTTTCATACTTGGCCCAGGCGTTGAACTTCCAGTTGGTGATGGCGATCTTGCCGTTGGGGTCTTTGACGAAGATGGGGCCGGAGTCGCGGAGCCAGACGCGGTCGGTGCGCCAGAGGTGGAAGTGCAGGCGGGCGAGGTTGGCGCCCTGGCGGCGGAGCAGGTTGGTGGCGCGCTTTTCAGCGGCGGCATCGTTGACGAGGATGTGCACGTCTTCGACCGAAGAGAGCCAGCGGACGATCTCGCAATAGACCCACGGGATGGGCTGGAATTTGTTGGGCCAGTCCTCGGGGTTGTGCGGCCATGCGATCCATGTGGCCGCGTGCGGAGCCCACTCGGGGGGCATGCGATAGTCGTGATTGGATTCCATTGATTTCTCGTCTTCAGTGTGGCGCGATGAACCCCGTCTGCTGTGGACTATTCAGATCTCGCATGCCGTTTACAATTTTCGCTCAATCCAAAAAGCGGCTCGTGAGACCGGCGTAGGCGTCGATGCGGCGGTCGCGGAGGAAGGGCCAGTGCTGACGGGTGATCTCGACCTCGTGGGGATCGAGGTCGGCGTAGAGGATCTCTTCCTTGTCGTGCGAGGCCTGGGCGAGGATGCGGCCGAAGGGGTCAGCGATGAAGCTGCCGCCCCAGAATTCGAGGCCGGACTGCGGTGTGTGGTCGCCGGGACCGCAAAGCTCGATCGTCTTGCCGCTCTGGTCGATGAAAGTGACATCGCCGTGCTCGTGACCGACGCGGTTGACGGCGCAGACGAAGACGCCGTTGGCGATGGCGTGGGCGCGCTGGATGGTCTGCCAGGCGTCATACTGGCGCTCGCCGAACTCGGATTTTTCGCTAGGGTGCCAGCCGATGGCGGTGGGGAAGAAGAGAGTCTCGGCGCCTTTGAGGGCGGTGAGGCGCGCGGCTTCGGGATACCACTGGTCCCAGCAGATGAGGGTGCCGATGGGGCCGGCAGATGTTTTCTGCGCCTGGAAGCCGAGGTCGCCCGGGGTGAAGTAGAACTTCTCGTAGTAGAGCGGGTCGTCGGGGATGTGCATCTTGCGATAGAGGGCGACGACGTTGTCTGGCGCAGCGCTGTCATGGTCGAGGATGGTGGCGGTGTTGTGGTAGAGGCCGGGGGCGCGGCGCTCGAAGAGGCTGGCGATGACGACGAGCTCATGTTCGCGCACGACTTCGCTGAGCGCGGCGGTGGAGGGACCGGGGATGGGCTCGGCGATCGAGAAGAGCGCATGGTCCTCGCGCTGGCAGAAGTACTGGGCGCGAAATAGCTCGGGCAGACAGATGAGGCGCGCGCCGTTCTCGGCGGCCTCGCGCACACGAGCTACAGCCTTGGCGAGGTTCGCGGCCGTGGAGGGCTCGCAGGACATCTGAATAAGGGCGACGCGGGTCGGGTTCATGGCTCCTCAAGCGCGCAGGTGCGCCAAGTGCGTGCGGACGGCGAAATCGAGAACGTCGCGATCCCGGGTGACAAGCGTCATGCGCTCGACCCGAGCTGAGGCGATCAATATTCGATCGGCCGGATCTTTATGAACCGGCTGAGGCAGGTTCACTGAGTCGATGGCGATCTCGGGAGTAAATGCGAGCAGATTGATGCCTTGTTTCGAGAGCGCCTCCTCTGTCCAGCGACCGACATGCGTATTCAGACTAAGGCGGCCGCGTTTAACCAGCAGCGCCAACTCCCAGATAGAGATGACGGAGATAAACAAAGCGCCTTCTTCAGCGGCTTTATGCAAAATCGGCAGGGAAGAGATCCTCACGGCACCCGAAATGCCCTGATAACGCAGCCAGATATGCGTGTCGAGAAGAAGACGCGGGCTCTTACTCGTCGCCAAATCCCCAGTCCTCTCCCGTCGGGCCTACGATATCTCCCAGTTCCACAACTGTGCCGCGCATCGATCCATATAGCGCCGGTGTCTCCGTCTGGAACGGAACGATCTGTGCGATGGGACGTCCACGACGAAGGATAGTCACCGGATGCCGGCGTTTTTCGACTCTGGTGAGCAGTTCAGACAGATGGGTCTTCGCCTGTGCAACCGAGACCTCTCCGCCTGTCGATTTGGAACGAGCGCTACGAACGGGCACGATGGTCACCTCCAAATGACCATTTTAGCATGGCGCGCAAAAGGCGCTGGAGCGAGCCAGCGCCTTTTGCCTTAGATCCGCGCTCGAGGCTACTTGTCTTCGAAGATAAGAATCGCGGCGGCGATGGTTGTCGTCCAGAGGCCTTTCTTGTGGCCCACGGCTGATTGTGTCACGTTGGCCGTGCGCACAATCTTGTCCGACATGCGGTAAATCTCCTTCTTCTCATCCCAGCTCTTGTCGGGGTCGAAGTCGACGTCCAGCGTGGTGGCGAGCATCTCGGCGGCGAGCTCTTCGGCGTAGTCGCCGGCCTGCTCCTCGGTCTCGCCGAAGCTGTGGTGCTCGGAGAGATAGCCGTAGGTGCTCTTGTCGGTCGGGATCGCCACGCCGATCGAGCTGACGACGAGACGATGCGGTTCACGCGTGGAGTTTTCGGCGACGACGGCAAAGACGACCTCGCCGGGGTTCAGATACTTCAAACCCTCCTTGCGCGGAATCAGCTTGCAGTGCGGCGGAAAGATCGACGAGACGCGAACCAGGTTCTGGGCCGCGATGCCAGCGTCACGAAGCGCCAGCTCGAAGGAGGTCAAACGCTCCTTGTGTTTACCAACGCCCTTGGTGAAAAAAAGGCGCTTCGGGACCATGTCCTTGCCCAATGATGAACCCTCCAAGATGTGTCCGCTTGCCAGATTTGGCCGCCCGGCTAGATAGCGAACACGCGTTCGCCCCAACGACAATTATCACACGTGTGACATGAGGAAACCATGAAGATGACGGCTGAGCGTGCGGCATTTTTTTGTGCGGCGGTTTCCGTCGAAAATTAGCGTGTTCCTTGCATTCATCGTAGTTCTTGATGGTTCTTTCTGCTAGTTTTTAGGTGTGGCCGAAGCGGGCGTATCACTTGCCAGGCGAGCCATAGCGGACCCCACCTACAACAATCTTTCGGGCAGTGAGACTGCCGCAAGGAGTGCCATGTCGAGCGAATATCGCAACTTTCTCGAGCTCTCGTATGACGAGCTGGAAGAGCTAAACCTGAAGGCCAAAGACCAGCGCCGCAAGCGTGTCGCTCCCGACAAGATACAGGAAGAGCGCCTGAAGTGGCTGACCGATACCAAGGGCGTGAAGGCCGTCACCGTGCTCTTCTCCGATCTTGAAGGCCGGCTGCACATGCTGGACTACGACAAAAAGTTTCTTCTGAAGAGCTTCGACAATTTGACGTTCGATGGATCGTCGATCCGGGGCTTTACGGCGCAGCGGGAGAGCGATCTCCGCCTGGGCCTGGACTGGAGCGCCTTCTACTACGCGCCGGCCGACGTCTTCGGCGCGGGCAAGGTGCTGGTCTTCGGCGAGGTGATCGACAAGAACGGCTCGCCTTATGCGGGCGATGTTCGCGGCCTGCTTAAGAGCTTCTCGAACGAGCAGTTCGACAAGAACGGCTACACGCTTAACGCGGCTAATGAGATCGAAGGATTTCTCTTCGAGGGTCTTGACGCGGAGCGGAATTATCACCAGACCGGCAAGTTTGAGTATGTGAATACGGGTGGCTACTACCACTCGCTGCCCGGCGATCCACTGCGCGAGTTTATCGATCTCTCGGCCGAGGTGCAGCGCGCGATGGGTTTCGAGAACGAGAAGGACCATCCGGAGGTCGCGCCGTCACAGTTCGAGATTAACTACAGCTACGGCGACGCGCTGGCTGCCGCGGATCAGATCCAGATCTACAAGCTCATCTGCCGCCAGGTGGCGACGCAGATGGGGATGACGGCGAGCTTCCTGCCCAAGCCTGTCACAGGCGTCAACGGAAGCGGCATGCACACCAACGTGTCGATCACCAAAGACGGAAAGAATCTGTTTTGGGATCCGAATGGCGAGGAGAAGGTCTCGAAGCTCGCCTGGGAGTTCGTCGATCGCATCCTCACGGCCGGCAACGATATTTGTTTGCTGCTGAACGCGAGCGTGAACGCGTACCGCCGCCTCGATCCGCACTTCGAGGCGCCGAACCAGATCAAGGCTTCGGCTGTGGATCGCGGATCGATGGTCCGCATCCCGATCGGCAACGAGAAGTCGGCGCGTGTGGAAGTGCGCTCCGTCGGCCCGGACGCGAATCCGTACATGGTGCTGCACTCGATCTTCAAGACTGGCATTCAGGGCAAGATTGCGCAGATTCCCAACCTGCGCCAGGCGGAGCGCTATCTGCCGGACAACATCTACACGGCGCTGGAAGACTTCCGCAAAGCTGGGTGGACGACGGAGCTTCTAGGGCCGGACGTGAAGGCCCGCTACGCCGATCTGAAGCAGGGCTCGGCCGACCGCTGCCCGCGGCTGCTGGGCACGATTGTGAAGGGATGCGAGGTGCAGTTCCATCATGACGTCTATAACCAGTTGCTGTGGGGGCAGTTCTAAAGTCGAAGGGAAGTTGCCGTCGAGCGGGGAGCCGGTCCATGCGGACTGGCTCTTTTTTTAAGAGAAACGCGCGTTAAACGCAGAGACTGGTCGTTTAGCGGACGGCTGCGTTGCAAGGCATCTTGCGGCTTTGGTAGCTTGGCTGAATCTTCGATTTTCTGAGGAGCAAGCCTGTGCAGACCAGCTATAACGAGATCGCAGTCCCGGCGGACGGCGCTGCCATCCAGTACGCCGACGGCAAGTACACCGTGCCCGACAACCCGATCATCCCCTTTATTGAGGGCGACGGCACGGGCCGCGACATCTGGCGCGCCTCGCAGCGGGTCTTCGACGCGGCGGTTGAGAAGGCGTACGGCGGCAAACGCGCGGTGAAGTGGTTTGAGGTGTTGGCCGGCGAGAAGGCGTTCCGCCAGACGAGCAACTGGCTGCCTGACGACACGGTGAAAGCCACGGTCGATTTTCGCGTATCGATCAAGGGCCCGCTCACCACGCCGGTCGGCGGCGGCATCCGCTCGCTGAACGTTGCACTGCGCCAGCTCATGGACCTCTACCAGTGCATACGGCCGGTGAAGTACTACGCGGGCGTGCCCAGCCCGGTAAAGCATCCCGAGAAGCTGGATGTGGTCATCTTCCGCGAGAACACCGAGGACATTTATGCGGGCATCGAGTTCCGCGAGGGGACGCCTGAGGCGGCGAAGTTCATCACGTTCGTGAACGACGACATGTTGAAGGGAACCAAGAAAAAGATTCGGCAGGACTCCGGCGTTGGCGTGAAGCCGATTTCGATTACGGGCTCCAAGCGGCTGGTGCGCGCGGCGATCCGTTATGCGATCGACACGAATCGCAAGGTTGTCACGCTGGTGCACAAGGGCAACATCCAGAAGTTCACCGAAGGCGCGTTCCGCGAGTGGGGCTACGAGGTCGCGACCGAGGAGTTTCGCGACCAGACCATTACCGAGCGCGAGAGCTGGATTCTCGGCAACCTCGAGACGAACCCCAACCTGACGCCGGAAGAGAATGCCGCGCTGGTCGAGCCGGGCATTGAGTTCGCGCCGAAGGAGTTCGGCAACGGCGTCGTCCAGGAGATCAAGGATGTGGTCGCCAGCATCGGCAAGTCGCACGGCAACGGCCAGTGGAAGAAGAAGATTCTGGTCAACGACCGCATCGCTGACTCGATCTTCCAGCAGATCATCATTCGCCCGTCAGACTACAGCGTGCTCGCTACCACCAACCTCAACGGCGACTATATCTCCGACGCAGCGGCAGCGCAGGTGGGCGGGCTGGGCATCGCGCCGGGCGCCAACATCGGCGACGGCTATGCGGTGTTTGAGGCAACGCACGGCACCGCGCCCAAGTATGCCGACAAGGATGTCATCAACCCTGGCTCGGTCATGCTCTCGGGCGTGATGATGTTCGACTTTCTCGGCTGGAGCGAGGCTGCGCGGCTGATCGAGAGATCGATGGAGAAGACCATCCAGCAGAAGTATGTGACCTACGACTTCGAGCGGCAGATGCAGGGCGCGACGAAGGCGAAGACCAGCGAGTTCGCTACGCGGATGATCGAGAATATGGGCAGCGGCGCCATTTGATAGCCGATGTTCGCACTCCGGCGCACTGCGGTGCGCCGTTGGTGTTTATGCGGCTCTATGATGGAAGAGAGAGCTACTGGCACTGCCACGCTCACGGCGCACACGCGCCACAATCTCCGGAGAGCTCAATTATCCATGCGTAAAAAAGTCACTATCGTAGGCGCCGGCAATGTTGGCGCGACGGCCGCTCATTGGATCGCGGCCAAGGAACTGGCCGATGTTGTTTTGATCGACGTCGTTGAGGGTGTGCCGCAGGGCAAGGGTCTCGACCTGCTGGAGGCAATGCCTATTGAGAAGCGCGACTGCGCGATCGCGGGCACGAATGACTACGCCGACACGGCGAACTCGGACATCGTCGTCATCACCGCCGGTATCGCGCGCAAGCCAGGGATGAGCCGTGACGACCTGCTCAACACCAACTTCAAGATTATGAGCGACGTCGTCGAGAAGGCCGTCGCCGCATCACCGAACGCGATCCTCATCATCGTCTCCAATCCGCTTGACGCGATGGCGCAGACGGCCTTCAAGAAGGCTGGGCTTCCGCGCGAGCGCGTGATTGGCATGGCCGGCGTGCTGGACTCGGCGCGCTTCCGTACCTTCATTGCCGACGAGCTGAAGGTCTCGGTCGAAAATGTAACGGCGTTTGTGCTGGGCGGGCATGGCGATACGATGGTGCCACTGTCGCGCTACTCGACCGTTGCGGGGATTCCCATTACGGAGTTGATCGAGCCCGCACGCCTGAAGGAGCTTGAGACGCGCACGGCCAATGGCGGCGCGGAGATCGTCAAGCACCTCAAGACCGGCTCCGCGTATTACGCTCCGTCGGCCGCAGCGGTCGAGATGGTTGAGGCGATCCTGAAAGACAAGAAAAAGATTCTTCCCTGCGCTGCTTATCTCGAAGGCGAGTACGGCATCAACGGCCTCTATGTCGGCGTGCCGTGCAAGCTTGGCGAGAAGGGCATCGAGCAGATCCTCCAGATTAAGCTCACCGCCGAAGAGCAGGCTGCGCTGAATAAATCTGCCGCAGCTGTTAAGGAACTCTGCACCGTCATCGGCGTAGCGTAGAGCTGAAAAGCCATGAAAGGGCCATCCCTGCAAAGACCTGCTTCGAGGAGCGGGTCTGTGCAATTTTTCAAGGCTGAACAGAGTGAATTGGCGCTCGCACCTGCATACGGTGACCACGCAATGACATCACCGCCACAGTCTTTGACCGAATTCCACTCAACCGCGTGCAGGGTACCTCAGCGATCAGTTCAGGCTCCAGGATTCGGTCGACCGGCTGCTCGAAGCATAGGATCACGTCGGCGTTGTTTAGCATGGTATCGTTGACGGCACGCCTGTCCAGGTTAGTGAAGTTCGATGGATGAGCGAACCAGAGATTGTAGTTGCCGATGACGCGCAGTTGGTCAGCCGGTTTTCCTTCCACTGCAGCCACCTGATCGATCTTTTCGGCCACTTGCCGTTCATCGCTGCGAGAGAAACCGGCGTCCCGCGATTGCCAGAAGTAAAAGCGATAGACGTACTGCGGTAGTGTCAGCAGAATAATGCCGGCGAGAATCCAGTTGCGATATCGCTCCGAATACAGCGCTTGCAGAATGAACAGACAGAGGAACGGGCTAAGAAACGCAAAATACGGCGGGTTTCCCCAACATATGACCGCCGACACAATGATGACCGCGAGCGAACACAATGCGGGCCAGTCGAGCAGCAGTTGTTTCCTGCCGCGAAGCAGGCAGGCAACTACAGCCGCCACGAGGATAGCGAGCTCCGGCAGATGCCGCTTGTCCGCGAAGTAGTAGTCGGCCACAAAACCGCCGGGAAAGGCTCCGTTCTGAATATTTCCCCATGGAGCCGTTCGCACCGTTGTGACGATATGCGGGTGCAGCGCCAGGTAGATTGCGGCTGCCGCTACCATTCCCGCCAGAAGCCGCAGAACGAACCGCCCGGTTTTTTTATGGCCGTAATGCTGCAGCACGAGCATCACCAGAATTGCGATCGGAACGACGATGGCGGCCGGCTCTACCTCCGCGGCCAGCGCACCGAAGAACATCGAGAGCGCGACCTGGCTGCGAACGCCCAGCCAGAGTGCGAGGCACAGCAGAAAGACCGTCAGGAACTCACCGCGGGCCTTCTGGCTGGCGGAGACAAACGATTCCGTGAGCCCGAGCAGCGCGACAGCGCAGGTCGTAAAATTGACGCTGTAGCCAAGGCGTCCGCATGCGTTCGCAAATAGAAACAACGCAGCTACAACAAACGCGATGCTGATGCCGATGGCCGCAGCGTAGGACCACCCAAATAGTCCAAGCAACGCCCCCTGCACGATTCCAGGCAGCTTGCCAAACGCAACGACACCGCCCATTCCAAAAGGAAACGGCTGCAGCATCAGCGTATCTGTCTCGATGTGCTGAACCCAATAGTTGTGCGAAAAGCTGAGCGACCAGACGCTATCCAGATCGTAGGCCCGGTACCTGCCAATCATCACAATGTAGAGCAGGGCAATTAGAAAAACGACAATGTATTCGCGTTTTTTGTACCAAGGACGCGAGTATGACGGTTCAGGTTTCTTTGAACTCACTAGGAAAGAGACCCCGGCGGGAGATTGCAGAGACATCGATGGAGAGTCCCTGCAATCTAGATTGTATGCGACACGGATTGGTAATCCTGGGAGTCTTGAGTCCGGTTAGCTGCGTTCGATGGTTACGCTTTCGAGGACGACCGGCTTCTTGGGCCGGTCCATGCCGTCGCGCGGGACTTTGCTGATCTTTTCGACGATGTCATAGCCCTCGGTGACCTCGCCGAAGATCGTATGCTTGCCGGTCAGCCAGCTGGTGTCGGTGACGGTGATGAAGAACTGTGATCCGTTCGTATTTGGTCCGGAGTTCGCCATCGCCAGTTTGCCCGGCTGCTTGAAGTGATGCGGCGAGCCCTTGGTCTCATCGGCAAACTTGTAGCCCGGTCCACCCATGCCGGAGCCTTCGGGGTCGCCGGCCTGGATCATGAAATCCGGGATCACGCGATGAAAGATCGTGCCGTCGTAGAGCTTCGCACCTTTCTTCGAGCGCGAGTTCCACTCCTTGGTTCCCTCGGCGAGCCCGATAAAGTTTGCCACCGTCTCCGGCGCTTCCTGCTCAAACAGCTTGCACTTGATGGTTCCCTCTGATGTTTTAAAAATTGCTGTAGTTGGCATTGCTCTCCTGTCTCTCTTTACGTTTGAACTCGTTCTGAGTTTTGGATGCGAACCGTCCGCACTCAACGCATCTTGGGTGCACTGGTCGGCGGTGACGTCGGCACTGCTGATGGGGCCGAAGCCGGCGTGCTGTTCGGCGTGGTGACCGTCTCCGGCGGAATAGGCTGGCCCTCCGGCACAATCGTGACCTTATTGATCGTCACGGGCGTAATCGGCTTGTCTTGCGCATCGCGCTCCACGCGCGCGATGGAGGCGACCAGAAGCACCGAGTGCGCATCGCACCGGCCGAAGATGGTGTGTTTGTCGTTCAACTGCGGCACCGGCACTTCGGTAATGAAAAACTGGGAGCTGTTGGTTCCCGCTCCGGAGTTCGCCATGGCCAGCCGCCCCGGCACATCGAAACGCAGCGCCGGCGCGAACTCATCCTCAAAGTAATAGCCGGCGTCCCCGGCGCCCGTGCCAAGCCGATCGCCGCCCTGGATCATGAACTGCGGAATCACGCGATGAAAGGTTGTGCCGTCGTAAAAAGGTTTCCCCGTCATCTTCTGCTGCGTTACCGGATCGGTCCACGTCTTGGTCCCGGTCGCCAGTCCTATGAAGTTGGCTACGGTTACCGGCGCTTCCTTGCTGAAGAGCTTGCACGTCAACCGGCCCATCGACGTGTCGATCAGCACCGTCGGTCCCGTCGGCACTGCCGGAGGCACATCATGCGCCGTTGTTGAGGGAGCGTCCGGAAGCGCCGCGGTCGATTGCGCGTACAGAAAGCCCGGCGCACAAACGACGGCGACAGCCAGACAGAGAGAACGAGACGAAAGCGAAGCGAAGATCATGCAGCTTCTAGGCTACCCGTTTGGCCCGGCTGCCGCAAAGCGGCCCTATGTGCCCTGGCTGCGCTAGACTGATTCGCGCATCACAATCAGGAGACAAGCGGGAGACAATTATGGCAAAGCAGGCACTGTGGGTCATGCTGAAGGCGAAGCCAGGCAAGGATGCCGATGTGGAGGCGTTCTTAAGCCAGGGCGCATCCATGGCGCTCGATGAACCGCAAACCGTTGCGTGGTACGGCGTCAAAATGGGTCCCGGCATGTACGGTGTCTTCGACACTTTCGAGGACGAAGAGGGACGCGACGCTCATCTCAACGGCGAGATCGCGAAGGCTCTGATGGCCAAGGCGCCGGAGCTCTTCGCCAACGCCGGCGATCTGCGCATCGAACGCATGGAGATCCTCGCCACGAAGTAAAGTTGTAAATTTGCGCAACACCTCAATCCGCCGCGCGCTGCACTGCCGCAAAGACGCGCAGCAGATTGCCTCCGAGCATTTTGCGCAGCTGCTCGCTTGTGTATCCGCGAGCCTTTAAGGACGATGCGATCTTGGGGAGATCGGCCGCGTTTCCCAGTCCAGCGGGCAAGATTGCGAATCCATCGAAGTCCGAGCCGATCCCCACGTGATCGATGCCCGCCACCTGCGCCACATGATCGATGTGGTCCACCACACGTTCGAGCGACGGACGCGCCAGCGTTTCGGATAGCCGCTCAGCATAAAAGTCGCGATCGACCTTGAGCGGAACCGAGTAGGGAACTGGCTGGCCGCGCTCGATGTAGGGCGCCGCCGCGGCAGCATACAAGGCTTCGCGCTCCGCCGAGGTCGCGCTCCAGGCGTCGCGCCAGGCATCGTCGATAAACGACGGATAGAAGTTCACCATCACGACGCCGTCGCTGGTCGCCACCGCGCGTAGCTGTTCGTCCGTCAGATTCCTGGGTGCGCTGGCCAGCGCGCGCGCGCTGGAGTGAGATGCAATGACCGGAGCGCGCGTCGTCTCCAGCACATCCCAGAACGTCTTATCCGAGACGTGGCTTACATCGACCATCATTCCCAGTCGATTCATCTCGCGAACGACATCGCGCCCGAAGGCAGTCAAGCCGCCGTGGTGCGTCACGCCGGCATCGTCAAGATCGCCTGAGCTGTCCGCCCACTCATTCGTGTTTGCCCAGGTGAGCGTCATGTAGCGCACGCCGAGCCGATGATAGATCCGGAGCAGCTCCAGGCTGTTCTCAATCGAGTGGCCGCCCTCCAAGCCCAGCAGCACGCAGAATCGGCCCTCGCTATGCGCGCGCAGTACATCCTCAGGAGTTAAGCCGAGCTGGAGTTCCCTGGGATGTTTGCGAAGCTGCTCATAGACGTCATCGATCAGCTGGAGTGTGCGAAAGGCGAAACGGCCTGGCCACTGTGACGGGTCGACCCAGATTGCAAAGAACTCCGCGGACAGGCCGCCGCGCCGCGCTGTTTCCAGATTTAGATGTCCCGCGCCGAGCGGCCCATCGAACTCCCAGCCCTCATCCACAAACCGCTGAGGCGTATCCGCGTGGCCATCTATCACAAGCATGTCTTTCAGGTCATCAGGCAGCAGCAGAAGTCTCCTCCATGCGTTCATTCTCCGATATCGGCGATATCGGTTCGTGACCTATCTCGGCGCGCAAAATAGATGCCGCGCGGACGGCGACGAAGACCGAGATGTCGCCATAGATTCGCACCTCAAGAATCTGGCCCGCATAGAACAGCATTAGCACCCACAACGGAAGCACCATGACGCAAGCGCGCAATGGGCGTTGCTTGCGCGCGAGTACCAGAATGCCAACCGGCTTCGCAACCGCTGAGCTTCCATCCGATTCCAACCGTCCGAGCAGAAAGGAGCGCATCTCGTTGCAAGGACACACTCTCGTATCGCTACCCTACTATAGCGCCGTGACCACAGCATTCCGCGCTTCAGTGGCAACCCCTCAATGCAAGCTTCCATCTTAATCAGGCAGAGGTGAGATATGGCTAGCGGCTTAGATTCGACCAAAACAGGAGCACGGCCCGCGCATGAGGCGATCGAGTCCGGCGGCGAAAAAGCCAGCAGGGCGAACGAGACTCCTCGTCAGCGGGAAGACGGCGAGGCGATGGAATCGGCCAAGCGTGCCCAGAATCGTATGCATGAGAATGAGACGAAGAATCCGGGCAATTCGATTTTTACGAAATAGTCCGCGGCGGACTCTTTCGTATGAAAGCCCTGCTGGGAAGCGGGGCTTTTTCTTTGGGGCTGTACCAGATAACTATTTCATAGTGTTTTTAACTAATTGAAGTAATTGGTTTTGTTGTTGTTTTGGGCTGGGGGTATTGAATCTCCACT
>Ga0207933_1001782_pt1 | contig 15193 bp, 13 predicted proteins | sample NGESurdeep092012_4_FD_184488 | JGI IMG/M metagenome (GOLD analysis project Ga0207933, IMG submission 184488) | Arctic peat soil microbial communities from Barrow, Alaska - NGEE Surface sample F53-3 deep-092012 (SPAdes) | ecosystem: Environmental > Terrestrial > Soil > Wetlands > Peat ... | reverse complement strand
CGCTTCTCGGCAACCGTACGAAATCTGCGAACGCGACGATCCGCTCCTTCTGCCTGATCCATGACCACATCGTCAGACTTGAGCCTGCAGGGATGCCAGAGGGGAAGACCGAACGCTTACCCTGGTTCAATGTCAGGAGCAAGTCCACGGAGGCAATTCAGCGGCCTGAGACAAGAAAGCCCGCGTCGGGCAAGCAGACCTTAGCGATCTTCCCTGTCCAGCGCGGGCTAATTTGTGGATGAATCGATACTATGAGCGAAAATCAAGCCTCTGCGTCTCGACCGTGAGATAACCTGCCAGGCGTCGGCATTGCAACCTGTTCGGCGAGGCTTCCATAGCAAGGCTCAGCCTTGCGACTGCAGCGGCGCCAAGACGGCCGCAGCTGCCAGTTGAACATCTGCGTCTCGGCGAATGAGGCAAGCTCGAAATCCGAACCAGCGTCCATGGGCGTCAACCACGCTCACCCCGACTCGATCTGCGGCATTCAATGGACGTCGTTCTGCCATAAGTAATAGAAACAAAACGCTTAGACGCAGACAAACAAAAGTAATCCAATAGTAACAAAATGTGGTTACCTACGTGCGCACTTGTTGCTAAACTCTGAGTAGCGTCCTCCGATAAAGGAAGTAAGGGCATGTGAGTGCTTGAGCTTACAGCTACTCGCCAAGGTTAAGCCGTGCACGGAGTTCTGGTTCCACCTTCACCGGATCTCGGGTCAGCTAGCTGCATCGCGTCGCCTTGCAACGGCGAAACGCGATTGAAGCTACACCGTGCGCGCGATTCCGTTCAAATGCGTCCCCTCAGCAAATGGGGCAGAGCTCTACTCATCATCTTATGCTGTAGCATGTTCTTCGTCTTGTCGGGCTGCGGTGGCGCTCTGGTGAACGAGGTGAATTCCGGAGCTTCTGGAGCTCTCAAGGCGTCCCCGAATTCAGTCTCTTTCGGCGCTGTGTCTATCGGTCAAACGGCCAGTACTGCAGTTTCTCTCGTGAATGGGGGTTCCGCACCGGTGGAGATCACCCAGCTCAACTTGACTGGGCTGCCCTTCTCTGTTGTCACTTCAAGCGACCTCCCAGTCACCATAGGTGTAGGCGGAACCTATAGCGTGAATGTGCAATTCAATCCGGCCGCCACCGGGACAGCGACGGGACAACTGACAGTCGCCAGCAACGCTTCGACAAATGGAACGGCAGTGATTGCTCTGACCGGCACAGGAATGGCGGTGGCACCGGCGTTGAGCGCGCTATCCTGCAATAGCGGAGCCATGACGGGATCGGGCACGGAGGCCTGCACCGTGACGTTGAGCACTTCGGCGCCAAGCGGCGGGCTGATTGTAAATCTGTCAAGCAGTAATTCCGCGGTGGCGGTTCCAAGCTCGGTGATAATACCGGCGGGTGCGGCCAGCGCAGGATTCACGGCTACAGTGTCCTCTGTGGCGACCGCTCAGGCAGTGACGATGACGGCGAGCGCGAGCGGCGTGTCTGAGATCTTCAACTTGCAGCTGGGGGCCGCGGTTCCTACGCTAAGTGTTAACATCGCCAGTTTGGCCTTTGGCAGCGCGGTAGTGAATTCTGCGACTACGCCTCAGCCCGTGACCCTGACGTCCATGGGTACTATTCCGGTAACGATCAGCGGGGCCACGTTGAGCGGTGCGGGCTTTACGGCATCGGGAACCATCTTCCCTGTGACGTTGAATCCGGGCCAGACGGCGACGCTGAGTGTTGGGTTTGAGCCAACCGCCGCAGCCGCGGTGACGGGTCAGTTGACCATCACCAGTAACTCTTCCACAGGCAGCTCAGCCGTGATCAGTCTAAGCGGCACGGGAATGGCGGCGCAGGTGGCCTTGAGCGCGCTATCCTGCAGTAGCGGAACCATAACGGGAGCGGGAACGGATACCTGCACTGTGACCCTGACCGCGGCGGCGCCTAGTGGCGGCTTGACGGTGAACCTGTCAAGCAGCGATTCGACTGTAACGGTGCCGAGTACGGTGATAATACCGGTGGGTGTGGCCAGCGCGGAGTTCACGGCCACCGTATCCTCGGTGGCGACAGCTCAGACGGCGACGATAACAGCAAGCGTGGGCAGCATGTTCACTAGCTATACACTGCAGCTGAATGCGACAATGCTCGCGCTGACCATCAACCCCGCCAGCGTGGCATTTGGCAACGTCGTCGTCAACACTCCGACGACGCAGCAGATAACCTTGACCTCCGCCGGCACTGCACCGGTAACGATTAACGAAATAACGCTGACGGGCGCCGGTTTCACGTTGTCGGGGCCTGCGCTCCCCATAACGTTGACACCGAACCAAGCGACGACGGTGGATATATCGTTCGATCCCACCGCCGTGGGTGCAGCGACGGGTCAACTGACGGTTACGAGCAACGCTTCGACGAAGGGGACGGCAACGGTCGCCCTGACTGGCACAGGCACCGCAGCGCCAGTGGTTGCCGTCGCAGTGACTCCCGCCACCGCATCTGTAACTATTGGAGCCACTCAACAATTCACGGACTCCGTCACAGGAACGACGAACACGGCAGTCACCTGGACAGTGTCCGGAGCTGGCTGCAGCGGATCAACTTGCGGAACGATTTCTCCGACCGGACTCTATGCTGCCCCTTCAGCGGTACCATCCCCTGCAACCGTAACCATTACAGCAACCAGTGTTTCTGACCCGAGCAAGTCTGCCTCAGCCGTCATAACAATTATCCCTTCTCCTGGCTCTACGTACTATCTTGCACCAGCCACAGCAGGTGGCAGTGACACCAACAGCGGTTTCTCCGCTGCTGCACCTTGGCTCACGCCGAATCACTCTGTGAACTGCGGCGACGTCATCATCGCAGCGGTAGGAACTTACTCAGAATCAAATCTCACCTATAACGATTGGGGTGCTGTTTCCTGCGATGGGGGAAACAACGTGGCGTGGGTAAAGTGTGCGGCCTTCGATGCCTGCAAGGTCAGCATATCAAGTGGCCAGGGCATCGATATCGATATGAGCTATTGGGGTATACAGGGCTTTGAAGTCGATGGAACAAGCAAAACAACGGCTTGCTTTGGAGCATGGCCCCAGCACGGAACAGAAATCCACCACATCATTTTCGCCAACGATATAGCGAATGGATGCGGTCAAGGCGCTTTTTCCCCGGGAGGCACCAACAGATCGGCGGGCGTTGATTACTTTGCTGTTGTGGGAAGCATTGCCTACAATTCCGCATCGAACTCCACTGCCTGCTTCAGCGCCATCGACAGTTATCAGCCAGTTGCCTATGACAGTCAGCCCGGTACGCACGGCTACTTCGGTGGAAATTTCGTCTGGGATAATGTCGACGCCAACCCGTGCGTTGGCGGCACACCTACTGACGGCGAAGGGCTGTTTTTCGATACCCTTGGAAGCTACGCGCAGCAACTCGTGATTGATAACAATATCTCGATCTTCAACGGTGGACGTGGAATCCAGTCCTACTCGAATACTTCAGCCGATGTCTACATTCGACACAACACGGTTTACGGAAACAATACCCAGACCGGGCAGCGCGCTGGTGTCTGCGGCGAGATAGCGATCAATACAAGCCCAAATACGCAAGCGCTCCTAAATATTGCACAACCCAGTTTTCCATCAGTCGGCTGTGGTGGAGCTGCGGTTTATGCATACTGGGTAGAAAACGGTAATGGGACAGATCACGTAGACCAGAATTATGCTTATGATGCCTCGGGAAATAACGGCGGGGCAGCTAACAGCACGGGATTCTCCTACGGCCCGAACAATATTTTTGGTACGAGTCCAAGCTTTGCTAACCCCGTTGCCCCCGGCGCACCGAACTGCGGAAGCTACGTTAGTGTTCCAGCCTGCATGGCTCAGGTGATTGCGAACTTCACTCCGACGAACGCAGCCGCGAAGGCCTACGGCTACCAGATACCGTCAAGTACGCCAACGTACGATCCGCTTTTCCCACAATGGCTGTGCAAAGTTAATCTTCCTCCTGGTCTGATTTCGATGGGATGCCAGACTGCTCCGTGACCTCCAACGAGGCTTACAGTTAGGTTGGAGCATCGCAACTGAGCCGCGTGATCCCTCAAAGCTGGAGGATCGGCGTGTCGAGCCAAGGACACATTAACCAGCCGGTGAAAGTCCGGCTAAGGCTAACAGACTTAAGCCTTGTAGCTTGGGAGGCGCCGTGGAGCGAGAGCGAGACGATGAGGCCCTCCGACAACATGCTCAGAAAGGATTATGCGCAACTCACCAGGTTGCAACGTGCAGTGAACGCAGATGTAGCCTCGTTACACTCAAATCCCGGAGGCTGAGACGGTCGATAACGTGCGAAAGCAACAAGAGCCGATCGAAACGAGTCCGATGCGGCGGCTCTCTCCGGCGGCGTATCAGCGACGACATGGTGAGAAGGAGAATGTGGCAACTGGAGAAGCCCTCGGTGCCCGGCGAAGAAATCTCGTCGAGGAGGCGACTGTTATAACCGCGAGTGGGAAATGCAGGCGCAGGCACCAGGGTGGCGGATCGGGTCGTACTACCGTTGATGGACGATGGACGTGCAGCAAAACGCGTCCGGAGGGAAGGGCCCGGACCGGTAAGTATTCCGCTCGACAAGGTGAGGCAGGGGTGAGATGACAAAACCACGTATCAATCTGCAAGATCTGCGGCGACGGATATGTCGAAAGGCGAAGTCGGACCGTCTGCTTGTTGCGATGGAGTAGTGATATGCGAAAGTGTCCGTCACCCGACACGACACATAACCCTTTCGATGAAACTCACTGGGCGAGCTGCTTGAGGGAAAATCTCACGAGCAGTTCCTATGGGCACGGGCTGGAAAAAGATCGCGCTTGACGCAGATGCCGCGCCAGTCCCTTACCCGACAAACCAAACTGCAACTGGAACTCGATTTGGGCTTCGGCGAAAGCATCCGCCGCAAACGCGTTGGCCACGCGGTACAAATCTCCCCTACGCTTAATCGGGTATCGCTCGAGCTGCCCCAAAAGACATATCCTTCAAACACGGAACTAAAGAAAAACACCGAAGGCCCAGTGGGGATCATGCCTGCTAGTTTGGGATTGATTGGAATGTGATACACACCGTCCGTTCAGCGATAGCTGGGTTCATCAGGCAACGGTTGCGTCAGGCAGGCGACAAAGGGGCTAATAAGCTTCTCTGTCTGATAACCATTTGGTAGATTTCGATCTGTCGTTGAATACTGTTCTCGGGGGCATACTTGGTCTCATATTCTCGCCGGGCCGAATGGCGCATGCGTTCGATCTCTTCATGATGGGAAAATGCCCATCGCACCTTCATTGCAAGGTCATCAGCGTCTCCGGGTCGGAAATGAAGTCCGGTCCGGCCGTCGTCGATGAGGGTGCTCATTCCCCCGAGATCACTTGCGATGACGGGAACGCCGGCTGAGAACGCCTCTCCGATGACAGCGGGGGATCCCTCGTACCAAATCGAAGGCAGAATGAGTGCACGGGCATTTCTGAAGGACTCTCTCAGTTGTTCGCTGGGGACGCGACCCAAGAACTCTACCCCTTTTATGCGCCGAGCCATGTCACGGACTTGGTCCTCCATGGGGCCAGAGCCTATGATCTTGACCGGAAACCCCGGGCCCAGCTTCTCGCAAGCGGAAAGCAAAACGTTGAGGCCCTTTTCCGGCGACAGGCGCCCAACGAAAAGAGCATAATCGCCGCTCCCTTGACCAACTCCCATATCGTTGGCCACAAAAATCGGCCTCAGGAGTATCTTCTCTTCAGGGAAACCGCTCTGGATGAATTTGTTGCGCACAAAATCTGTGGGAGCGGTGTAGAAATTCACTTTTGTGGTGAATGTTTTTATTGCGCGATGAACCGTAAGCATGCTCGCCAGGGTAGCAGAGGCCGCACGACCTCTGAAATAACAGCTATGTAAAACTCCAGGCCATGGCAGAAACTTGTTCACACAGTCTTCACAGACCGCTCCATTTCGAACAAGTTGGGAGTTGAGGCACAAGAGCCTGTAATTATGTAATGACTGAAGAACCGGAACCCCCTCGGCCTGCGATGCATAGTAAACTGCAGGTGAAATCAGGGGGAAGCAATTCTCTACGTGAGTCAGGTCAGGGCGCTCCTTTTTTATTAGGAGCCGCACTGCTTTATAGTCTTCGCGGCTCCAAATCGACCGCAGGGCTAGGTTCAGAGGTTTCGAGGCATCTATTCTCGAGCTGTTTTGCGTGTAAGTGACAACCTGAATTCCTCTAGATGAAAGTAACTCAATCTCAGCGTCGAAACATTCATCTTCTCCGCCACGCCAAGAATAATAATTGTGAACTATTAGAACCTTCACTTGGGCTCCTTTGGACTGCCAAGCCTTGTGTGCGAGCAATTTTCCTAGTGTAGTGCGAAATTGAGCGGTGTGCCTCTTCTGTAGCTCCCGCATTTCGCTTCATAGACCGATGCACTCTGCAGCCAGTTCTCGCGATAGTACTCAAGTCATTGAGAATGCTCCAAGTTTTGGATTGTCGCATACGATCGTAGCAGTCTCAATGGAGTAGTTCGCCGAAACAGCGTCGCTACGAAACATCTTGACCGTCTCGAGTGAGAACTCATTCAGATCTTTCCCGACATTGTTCAACCTAGCGAGAATATCGGAGGTTACGGTAATGATGTGGCATCCGATCTCATCTGCCTGGAAAACGTTGAGGAGTTCGCGAGGACTAGCCCAAAGCAGCTCAGCCTTGGGATGGCAGGAAAGAATTGACAACGCTTCCTTCATCAGCGGTATTGGATCTAATCCAGTATCTGCTATGCGTCCAGCAAACACCGAAACGATCGCAGGGACTTCAGGATCTAGGACTTCGGCTATTTCTCGGACCTGCTCAAGGCTAAAAACTGCCGTGACGTTTACTGCAATCCCACGAGCAGCCAGTTTCCCAATCAACTTAGCAGAGCGCTGCCTTCTTGTATTAGAAATTGGGATCTTTACGTTGACATTGCTCCCCCAACTCGCAATCGCAAGTGCTTGGGCCTCCATTGCGTCAAATTCGTCAGCAAATACCTCGAACGAGATGGGCTTGTCCTTGATCGCCTCCAAGACCTTTCGCGCAAACTCTTCATAGTTCGCAACGTTGGCTTTGCGCATTAGGGTTGGGTTCGTCGTGAAGCCCTTGATAACGGGGTTTGCATACAATCTCATCAGATTGTCAAAGTCGGCGCCGTCAGCAAATATCTTGACTTTCAGATCTTGAACATTGAGCATTAGACTCCTCCAGAGAACATGTTGGTTATTCACAACTCGACTTAATCTTCGCGCCAGCAAGCACCGGTTTAAGATGGTTGCATCCTTACGCTCGCTGCCAGCGCAGACGCCACGACAAATGGCGTCTATTCGAAAAATGTCATGCGCTACTGAGAGTGGTGTGGGGCCTAATAGAGGGAACAGGAATCAGTCACTTTCCTTCAATGCGCGGCGCACGCAACGATTTGCAGCATGAAGAATTATCGCAACAGCAGCCTTTAGACCATCGACCTGAAATTCTGCGTGCATGTCTCCATCCGCGGCACAAGAATCCTCTTCGTTGTTGAGCACCCGAATTGTTCGCACGCCCGCCGTTTGGCCGCATTGGATGTCGGTATTCCGGTCTCCAATCATCCAGGAGTGCTCCAGGTCCAAGCAAAACTTATCGCGTGCTTGGAAGAGGAAGAATGGCGAGGGCTTTCGGCATAGGCAGAGACCGGAGTATTCACGCACGACACCATGCGGATGATGCAGGCAATAATAGAAAGCATCAAACATAACCTTCTCATTGTTCAGTTGAGCCAGCAGGCGGTTATGTATGCGATCAAGAGTTTGGAGGGAAGCTTTGCCTTTTGCATGGTTTGGTTGATTGGAAACAAGAAACAAAAGAAAGCCAGCCTCTCGCAAAGCGCGCAGCGCCGAACCGGTGTTCGGAGACAAAACAAGGTCCTCAGCCGTCATAGGCGCTTCCCACGCTCGAGTTAAAGGATTCATGACGTTGCAATTGATGACGCCGTCGCGATCCAGAAACACCGCCACCGATCGCTTTATAACACTGACTCCCATTTCATTTCATTCTCCTTGAGGCGGGGATGAGAAACTATTAGATGCCAGACAACCGCCTGAAATGACTCTGTGTGCGGCGTCACTGTATCGGGAGAAGCTGTTGGGATGATGACGACAGCGTCCGCCACCTTGGCCGTGTAACCGCCATCGCGCCCGACAATGCCAACGATTTTTGCGCCAACCTCGAGCGCCAATTCCAGTGCTCGCACAATGTTGACGCTAACGTTCTTCTCCTGATTGCCGCCGCCTACCGAGAACACAAACAACGTGTCCCCTCGGCGCAGATGGCTCTCACTTAGCCAGCGTGAAAATGACAGATCCCAGCCGTCATCGTTCACTCGAGCGGTCAGTTCGCTCACATTATCTGTAGGCGTATAACTCTCAAAATTTGCAATCTTGCGAAAGTCGTTAACGGCGTGGGTGGCATTCCCAGCCCCACCACCAACTCCGATGAAGAATAGGCGGCCTCCAGCTATACGGGTCTCTAGCAAGATGTCAATCATCTTGTCGATCTTCGTCTGATCAATCATTGTCGCGATTGAGGAAACCTCAGACAGGTATCTCGAAGTGTAACTGTTCACAAAGTCCTCCAGTTCTTGAAGTACAAGACCAGATTGCCTACGAGCAACACTCTCACACATGCATGAGGAAATCTTCATGCAATGGCAAGTTGAATCGGATCGGCTCAGGCTTGAAGCAAGAAGGTCCGCGTGTACTTGAATATCGCTGATGCTACGAGAGCGCGCAAGGGACCCTTAAGTGTTCTTCCCAAGATCGGCATCATGTAAAGTTCATGGTCCTAATTGCGCGAGATGGCAATTGAACCATTAAAATCGAAGACGAAGTTCATTTCCACCATTCCAGCCTCGTACATTGTTCGTCGCAATCGCGCCCGGTCAGTAGTTTGAAAAAGAAGGAACCCACTGCCTCCAGCGCCCACTAGTTTCCCTCCGGTTGCCCCCCCTTTGCTAAGCGCAAGTTGGTATAGCTCATCAATGTGATCGCTGCTCATTCCTTTCGTGCGACTTCGTTTACGTAGCCAATGTTCATGCATTAGTTCGCCAAATCGTGATATCTCTCCTGCCTGTAGGGTGCTCTGAATCTCAAGGCCAAGTTGCTTGATGAAGTGCAGGCCCTCTAGCATCGTCCGGTCATGTTGTTCTGACTTCTGCTTCTGATCAATCAAGATACTCGATCCATTTCTCGTCGCCCCTACGTAGAACAGCATGAGCGAGTTACGGAAGTCCTGGATGGAGGACTCACTCATCTTCAGGGAATAGACATTTGCGGTGCCGTCCCGGTTGTATTCCTGACAGAGTATCCCGCCGTAAGCCGCAATATAATGATCTTGCTTTCCAACTGGCTCTTGAAGTCGGTTCATTTCAATTTCAATCGCTTCACGTGCGAGCTTTTCGGGGCCTACTGGGGTTCTGGTGAAGGCATGCAGCGCGTGGATAAGACCAACCAGGAACGTACTCGACGAGCCAAGTCCGGTGCCCGCTGGAACGTCGGCAATGCTAACAATTTCAATCGGGCTCTCGATGTCGTATACATTCAGCGTCTCTCGGATGAGACGATGACGAATTTCTGCTCTCGTGCGGACTGTCTCCATCTCGGAATACTTCAAGAGGTATCCTGGCGAGAAGCAGCGATTCACACTTACATAGGAATACTTATCGATCGCTGCTGATATGACAAATCCGCCGAACTCCTGGTAGTAGGAAGGCAGATCCGTCCCGCCTCCTCCAATTGATATTCTTAATGGCGTTCTCGTGATAAACATAGATCGCTCCTAGGCGGTGCAATAGAGAGTTCTTCAGAAGTTTCCCAATCTCTGTCTGACATCTATTAACCGGAATGTTTTAAGCGGAGAAGCATAACGCATGTTTCGTTCAGCCCTCGGGGTGTCCCGATCTCGTAAAAGCGTTGAGTGACTTCGTATCCGCTGAGTTGTCCTGTATTTACCAGGTGACCATACACCATGCTGAGGTCGAAAATATCTTTCTGTGTCCAGGGCTCAAATGCAGCTGACCGGAGTATTCCCAGACCATAATCGATGTGCTGCATCTGCGGTGTGATCTTTACTTTGTCATACCTCAGAATAGTGAGATCCTGGAATTCGACATTGCTCGTGTCCCATTGATTCTCATTGCGGAAGACGGTCATCAGTCCATCTTTCCCCATTTGAAGAAACCTCTCATAGACAGGGCAAAGCGCAATCGGAAGATAACTATCTCCGTACATTACGAAGAAATGCTCCCCCAGCTTAGGTAGCGCCTTCTTAATTGCCCCACCGGTTCCCTTCAGCGGAGTGCCATCGTAGGAATAGCTAACCGAACATCCGAATACAGCACCATCGCGAACATACTCTTCAATCTGTTCTCCAAGAAAGCCACAGCAGATTACGACCTCGCGAATACCCTGATTCACGAGGAGTCGCAATTGATGTGCAATGAAAGGTTCTCCGGCAACGGGGACCAGCGACTTGGGAATATTTGCGGTGATTGGGCGCAAGCGCGTCGACAATCCTCCAGCCAAGAGCGCGACGCTTGGCAGACGATCATTCATGGTCTAGGAAACCCCCGCGTAGCGATTGTGGCGAGAAACAGCGAAATATTGGCGACCCTTATGCCTGCGCAATACCATACCTGTAAGAGGTACGGGATACGCAGTCACTCGTAACCTGTCTAGCGGCCTGGCTAGCCAATCCTCACGACCATACACTGATCGCCGGTCATCTCTATTAGTGGCTCAGGCCTGTCGGCGAGAAACTCGTCAAATGCCGCCTTCACGCCTCTCACGGTGTGATAGTCATGCGAGATGATCACAGCTCCAGGAGACATCCGAGGATAGAAAAACTCCAAACAACTCAAGGTGCTCTCGTAGAGATCCACGTCAATATGAACAAATGAGAACCTATGATTATTGCTTAGAGGTGCTGCCGTCTCCGGGAAAAGTCCTTTGTAAAAGGTGATTCCCGAATAGGAATGAAGATATTCGCGAACGGAATCGAGAGCGCAAGTGTATTCGCCTTCAGTGAATTTGGCCCGATCAATGCTTCTGAGTGGCGGGAGACCTGCAAAGGTGTCAAACAAATGGAGCTGGCGCGCCCCTTTTGCCTCGCATATCAGCTTCGAGGATCCACCCTGATAAACGCCGACCTCCGCGATATCGCCAGGAACCTTGGCGGTCTGCTTCACGGCCGCAAAGATCGAGTACGCTTCTGGAAGGCTTAGAAGCATTTCTCGTTCCGCACGGATCTGCCGAATCAATCTAACCCCTTCAGCGCGATAAGGCTGATCATATGACAGTACCTGAAAGTCCTGCCCCGTATAACGGGAACGCGACGCGTATGCTGCCACTTTCAACATTGGCCTCACCAATGGGTCGAAAGCAGGTTGAGCGACAATGCTATCAACAATACGTTTTGTAACGGCCATAAGCATTGTTTCTCTCCCTCGGCTGTCCTTAGCCATCCAATGTATGCGCGGAGCAGCTTTTCTACGCAAAGAACCGGTGAAATGCGCTGGTTATGAACTCCACTTCGGAATCGGTCATAAAAGAATGAAACCCTATGTAAACTCCCGACTCATTGACCCCTTTCGCTGCGGGATAACGGTCTTCCAGATCGTCGCCAAAGATGCGCTTGTAGATAGGTAGACTGGTCAAAGGCAATATATCCCGCGTCTCAACATTGGAGTGCTCGAGGAAGTAACATATCACCTTGCTGATGGTCGACTCCTCGCATGTTCTGTTCTTAACCAATCACGCTGTGGCATTGAAGTGACTTTTTCAGCACCCTGCTAGGCGCTCATCCCTTGATAGGCTAGTGATCGATTGCCTCAACGCCTCGCGGCAGTTCCGTTCGCATTTCCATCCCAGGTTCTGAATGCGGTCTGTGTTCAAACGAACGACCGGGACGTCTCCCTTCCAGCCACGAACTCCGCCAGTGTATCGATATTGCGGAGGGGGCTTGAGGCCGAGAATCTCCACAGCCAAATCCGCGATTTCTGTGACAGTGATATAGTCTCCCGTCGCTACATTGAACGCCCGAAATGCCGATTCCTCCCTAGAGTTGGCGCACAGCACTGCCGCAACTACATCGTATACGTGGATATACGACTTGCTCTGCTTCCCGTCCCCCAGGATGCGAAGTTCGGACGGATCAGTCTTCAATCGGCGAACAAAATCGAGGCCTACTCCGTGCGTCTGCCGAGGCCCTACTACATTGCCAAAGCGGAAAACGAGTGCGCTAAGACCAAACATGCAGCAGTAGCTGGAAATCAACGCCTCTCCTGCTAGCTTGCTCGCACCATAGGTAGAGACGGGAACCAGTGGTCCACGATCTTCATGGGCCTCCGTCGAGCCGATCTCGCCATAGACTCCACTGCCCGAGGCATATAGTAACCGCGGAACTCTGGCACGGCGCATCGCCTCGACAACATTGTTAGTCAAGAGTGTACCGTGATAGAAGTCAATCTCCGGCTCAATGGCAGCACGAGCTATGTCCGGATTCGATGCCAAATGTATCACGACATCATGACCCGCCATGGCGCTTGTCAGTTCTGTGAGATTGCCGACGTCGTATCTTAGGATCCGTAGCCTAGAGTCGCTCAAATGATGCTCATAGTGCCACTCCCGCCCCGACGAAAAGTTGTCGTACACCGTAACTGAGGTAACCCCCGTATCTGCGAGCAGATGATCAACAAAGTGGCTGCCAATAAAACCTGCGCCCCCCACAATGAAATATTGAGTGAAATGTCTGCTATCCAGAATGTTTGACATTGGATCCTAACTTGCGCATTCGTAAAGCGAATGTCAAGGATGTGTTTCATGGCGCGACCCAATGTCGCATATCATGAGGGAAACAGGACCCGCGAAGCCAGTAGTTAGCCTGGTCAGGTAGCTAGCGCGCATCACAGCTAGCCAACCGACAGTGGTAGAGCCTCGCGACAAAGCCCACGGATTGTGGGTGAGCCACCTTCCTAACCGTAACCAGAAACCCAGTCAACACTCGGCTGAATAGGGAACCCTACTCTTCGTGCAGAGATGCCATCATGAGGGCGGCTGCCTCAATTGACTGGGGCTTTCGCGGAGGCAACTGTTGGCGGCAGCGTCGTGGCTGCTGCTTCCTGCTGCGAGTTCTGGTATTCGTGGGTGCGTTCAATACCTTCCCTCAGGCTTACCTTCGGCTGGTAGTACCTCAGCATCCGTTGGCAGTCACCGACACGAGCAAAGACTCCTTCAGGTTTAGATTGATCGTTCACAATCGGTGCCTTATGGCCCAGGACCTCACAAGTAATCTCTGCTAGGCGACGGAAGGAGGTTCCAACTCCCGAGCCTAGGTTGAGAGCATCGCCTGGGGCGAGCTGGTCTTTAGCAATGAGTGCCGCGTCAATCGCGTCATCAATATAGATGAAATCTCGCAATTGTTCGCCACTGCCCCATACGACAACAGGAGATTCTCTCTGGGCTACCCGCCGTACAATGCTGGGGAATGGATAGGTAAAGTCCTGGTCTTCACCATAACCGGAGAATGGACGATAGATGACCACATCCAAGCCATATTTTTGCACTGCAAAGCCTGCGAGAAACTCACCTGTGAGCTTTGACCATCCGTAGGTCATGTCTGGTACACCGATTGAATTGCCAAATGAAATAAGACCTTCGGAAAGAGGCCTATTGACTTCAGCACTTTGCAAAGAAATTGGGTATGCGGCTGATGAACTAAAGTACAGGAGCTTTTGGGGTCTTACCGGTCCGACAACCCAGTTAAAGAGATCCGCGTCAATTGCTAGATCGGTCGCGACGGCTAGTGGATCCCCGTCGATCGTCATGCGGCCACCCACTACGGCAGCTAGGTGACATATGAGGTCAAATTTGGGTTCTGCACCTCGAACGTAAGCGCGAAAATCTATGTTGAAAAAAGTCACATCCTTCGAGCTACGCTCAGGAATCCGAAGATGTGCCGGCCACACCCCTGGGTGCAACCCTGTGGAAAGGTTATCAACCAACGTTACCTGATAATCTAACGACAAGAGTGCCTTTACCATATGGCGGCCCACAAAGCCACAGCCGCCAGTAACGAGTGCTTTCTTCTTGCTCATGCCCGCCCCCATTTAATTCCAAGCCTACTTCTCATAACGGCACCTGCCAAGTAAAGCAAAAACGGACTATCTTCAACAAAATATCTTCGCCCTAGTCTGCGGGGCTCTAGCAGCGTTCGGTAGAACCACTCCATGCCAACAGACTGAACCCATCCAGGGGCACGCGGTTTGTCGCCGGATATTATGTCGAATGCGGAACCTACTCCTATGCCCACGCTCGATCCACACGCCTCCAGATACCCGCTGACCCAACGCTCCTGCTTCGGAGCTCCAAGTGCCACGAGAACAATCGCGGCACCGAGCTCACGGACTCTTTCTGCCACTTCCAAACTTTCGATTCGCCCTAATGGGAAGGGAGTTGGAATTGCTTCGACAATAGCACCGGGGCTGCGCCGCATCATATTTAGTGCGGCACGAGCAGCGACACCGGGCGCTGCACCTATCAGTGCCACTTTGCAGTGTGTCTCGGCAGAGACTGCGGCGCACTTCCAAACCAGTTCCGTACCACTTACGCGCCCACGGATAGGCGTTCCCAGCAATGAAGCTGACCAGACAATCGGAACGCCATCTGCAATGATAAGGTCGGTGGACCGAAGTAGCTCCGCAAACGATTTGTCTCGCCTCGCCTTGACGACAAAGTCGATACTCCCAGGCACCACCTGTAGGCGTGAGCCTGTTTTCACGGCTTCGCGGATTTGCTCGACGGTATCGCGAAAGCTGATTGCGTCAAATGGACAACCCAGTATGTCAACGCGACAAATATTTCTCATTAGGGCACCTCGTACTCGAACTTCGCTCACATTTAATGCTCATGAGCAGAGCCACAATGTGATTCATACACGACCTTCATAGAGAAACCAGCGTTACACTCCGTCGGCTTCCGCCGAAACGGAGCACCACATTACTTCCATATACAGCCGAACTCAACGTATGCTAGAGCCTGTTATTAACTTCATGCGAGCAGCCTGAAGAGGCTGGCGATCATGAGGCAGGCGAAGGCGAGGAAGTGGAAGGCTCCGAGAGTTGTTGC
>Ga0207933_1001781_pt1 | contig 15197 bp, 11 predicted proteins | sample NGESurdeep092012_4_FD_184488 | JGI IMG/M metagenome (GOLD analysis project Ga0207933, IMG submission 184488) | Arctic peat soil microbial communities from Barrow, Alaska - NGEE Surface sample F53-3 deep-092012 (SPAdes) | ecosystem: Environmental > Terrestrial > Soil > Wetlands > Peat ... | reverse complement strand
CCGCCGATAGCGCGCCCACTTGAACCGCGTCGAGCGCCGCGACTGCATTGCTCGTGAGCCCGCGGAGCTGCACCGTGGTCAACACCGAAAGCTGCGCTGTCGTCAGGCCGTCGACGGCGGTCGTGCTTAGAGAGCTGAGCTGCGTCGTCGCGAGCACCGCCACCTGGGCCGTGCTGAGGGCTCCGATCTGAGCGTCATTCAAGCTGCGGAACTGCACAGCGGTGAGCGCCCTCAACTGCTCAGAGCCGAGCGCGCTGACCTGTGTGGTAGTCAGCGCGCCCACCTGGGCGCCGGTCAGCCCCACCAGCGTGCTACCTGCAATCGCCGTCAGCTGCGCGGTCGCGAGCCCGCTGACCGTAGTCGTGCTCAGAGCTCCCAGCTGGCTCGAGGATAGACTGCGAAGCTGAGCGTCCGAGAGCTGCGCCAGCTGATCGTCGTTCAAACCCGCCATGGCGCTGAGCGTCAAAGCCGAAAGCTGCGTTCCGCTCAGCGCACCGACCTGAGCATTCGACAGTGCCGCGCTCAACGTCGACGTCAGCCCGCGCAGCGCGGTCGTGCTCAGCGCAGCAATTTGAGACGTGCTGAGCGCGCCGATTGCGTCCTGACTGAGAACGCCGACCTGCGCCGACGTCAAAGCGCCCACTTGAGTTGCATCGAACGACCCGACCTGCGTTGCCTTGAGCTGCCCGAGCGCGCTGGGCGACAGTGCCGCCACCTGCGTTGCGCTGAAACCGTCGAGCTGGGTGGTGGTCAGGCCGGAGATCTGGTTCGCGGTGAGGCCGCGCACTGCTGTCGTGCTCAGCGCAGAGAGCGTTGTCGGCGTGAACACCGCAAGCTGGTCCGCGCCCAGCGAAGCCACTTCGCCGCCGGTTAGCCCGGCAAGTTGTGACGTCGACAGCGAGACCAGCTGGGTCGTGCTGAGCGCGTTGAATGCCGCAGTCATCAGCCCGCCCAGCTGGCTCGAGCTCAGGCCGCCGAGTTGCGCAGTGCTCAGCGAAGAGACCTGGTCCACGCCCAGGCCTCGGACCGCCGCAGCACTCAGCGCCGAAAGCTGCGTGCTGTTCAGCGCGCCGAGCTGGTCGACGCGGAGGCGCGCGACCACGGTGCTGGTCAGAGCTTTGACCTGAGTCGACGTGAACGCGGCGACCTGACCGGTAGTCAGCGCCCCGAACGCGGTGCTTGTCAGCAAGCCGAGCTGCGCTGCACTGAGGCCCGTGACTTGGGCACTGCTCAGGGCCGCGATCTGACTATCACTGAAGCCCATCACGGCCCCCGGCTTCAAGGCGGAGAGCTGCGTCGCTGAGAGCGCTCCGAGCTGATCGCTGCTGAGCTCGGCCACTTGTGACCCAGCCAGCCCCGTCAACTGGGTGGTGCTGAGTGCAGCGACCTGGAGCGCTCGCAGCCCGTCGATCGTGCCTGTGCCAAGTGCTGCCACCTGCACCGCGCTAAAGCCGGTGACCTGCTGCTCCGTCAGCGCGGCGAGCTGCTCACTGCGCAGCCCCGGGATGGCCGTAACGCTCAGGGCCCCGAGTTGGCTGGACGAGAGCGCCCGCAGCAGAGTGAAGCTCAGCGTGCCGACGTCCGCGCTGCCGAGCCCACGCAGCTGCGTCGGGCTCAGCCCAACCATTTGCGTGGCAGACAGTGCCGAGAACTGCGTCGTATTGAACGTTCCGAGCTCGGTGCTCGTCAAACCGGCGAGCTGCGTCGTGAGCAGAGCCGCAATCTGCGCCGTGCTCAGCACTTCCACCGACTGACCGAGCACGCCGAGCTGTGTCGCGGTCAGCCCCCCGACCTGGGTCGTCGTGAGCCCGGCGATTTGAGCTTCGCCCAAGCCGCGAATCTGCGCGGCGCTGAGCAGGGTGATCTGGGAGCTGCTCAGTGCTGCAAGTTGAGTCGCGGTCAGTTGCGCGATCTCGCTGCTGGTGATCTGACTGAGCTGCTTGCTCGTCAGCGCCGAGACGTCAGTCGTGGAGATCGACGCGACTTGCTGCGTGGCCAGCGCGTAGAACTGCGCCGCCGTAAAGTCCAAGATCTGACTCACGGTCATCGCCGAGACTTGCGGCGAGGTGAGCGCTCCGACCTGTCGCGTGCTCAGCGCCGCCAGCTGCGACGAGACCAACCCTGAAAAATCGGTCGCAGAAATGCTCTGCAGATCGGTCGTCGACAGACTCGCGATCTGATCAGTGCTGTAAGTCGAAATTCCGGTGACGCTCACGGACACAAAAAAGTGCCACGCCGAGGTCCCCGGATCCCGCGAAAAATATTCGAAAACACCGAGAAAATAGCGTCAAACGGCTGACACGGCATGGCTTGCGTAATTAGCCAAGCGGCGTCAGCTCTTTGACTCCCGGCCTTGAAACAAACCTTAACGAAACGGCGCCCGAAACGGCCCCTGCGAGTCGCTCAGTTGGCGCGTGCGCGCAGAGCGCGCTGGGCAATCCGTTCGGCGCGCTGCAAGTCGCTGCGCCGGAATGCGTGCCCTGGGCGCGACAGCTCGAGCATACCGGTCAGGTTCTCGCCGATGAAGATCGGAATCATAGCCGCTGCGCCAACGCCACCGCGGCTACTCGCAAAACGGATTGCCAACGCGTCCTCCGTCGGGCCATAGGGCGGGCCGAGCACCGGTCGACCCTTGCGCGCGGCCTTCAGCACTAGGTCGTGCTCGGGTAGCGCGTAGCCGAGCCGCTCATTGGAGATGGGACCAAGCACCGAGCGTGTAATCAGCGCGCGGGCGTTGCGACCGCGGTAGTGAAACATGGCGCTCTCGGCGCCGGTCGCCATCAGGGACAGCCAGGTGATGGTATGGCTCAGCTCGGCTTCGTCTTTGATGCGTTCCACCGGGCGCGTCCACTCGAGCAACTGCTCAGAGGTGGGGGCAGTGCCCGTTACCTTGCTATTGAGCGCTGCGATCTCTCGTACCGAATTCAGAGTGCGCCAGTCGCCGCGGAACGGGCTGACATGGCAGTAGTCGGGAACTCTTCCGAATTCGACACCGCGAATCAAAAGACCGGTTACCACTGGGCCAACGGTGAGCTCGCCGTTCGTGACATACCAAAGCGGTGGCGGCGTCTGCTTGAAAACACTGCGCGGGATCTGATTGAGCTCCATCTGGCCTCCTTCGAGTGACGTGCGCGAATCGTCCCTCGCTACCCCCCCCTCGGGCCAACAAATCGGGCGTGATTTCGTGGCCCCGCCGAGCTGTGGCAACTCACCGGCGAGATTCGTCGGATTAGCGTAGCGCGCCTGCTCGACCCGGCTTAGGGGCTGCCCGCGTCGCTCGGGTCCTGAATGTGCCCGAGCATCAGCACGGCGCCGGTTGGGTTGTCGATGATCGATACGAGGTACGGGCGATTCACGTTCATGAGCACGGGCGTTGGGCCGGCTGAAGAGCCCCCAGAACCAATGACGCCCGTGGCCGCGGCCGCTTCCACTATTTGTTCGCCCATTGAGATCGTCGTCTTTTGGAGCACATCGCTGACGTACACGTCGGCGGGCGTGCACAAGCCGCTGAAGTCAGAGCCGTCTGCAAACGCGAGCTGCATGCCCATCTGCTGCAGCGCCGTCCTCAACGAGAACGTGTTTGAAGTGAAGGTTGTCTTTGGTAGCGACAACCTGACGAGCTCGGAGGCGCTGAACGAGACGAACGGAGCCGAGCTCGTGGTCAGCGTGGCTTCGTACTGGGCGAGGGTCACGCCCTCGTGCGGCAACGCGATCACGATCGACAGCTCGCGATTCGACAGCGGCAAGGACACGACCTGCGCCTGCCCGTCGTCCACGTAGCCAAAATCGTCGATTTGGTTCATGAAGCTGGTCGAGACCTTGCTCGAATCAGCACGCACGAAGTCTCCCGATATGGTTTCCTCGGGCACGAACGCGGTATCCCATGGCAATTTCAGGTGAATCGCGTTGACCAGCACGATGCGTGTGTGTTGGTCGAGCGAGCCGGGCGACAGCAGATTCTTGATCTTGTCGCCGGTGTGCGTCTCGACCCAGTCGTTGATCGTGAGCCGCGCCTTGTCGAAGTCGTTGATGAAATCTTGTTGGTACACGCCCGTGCCGTAGTTGGCGGCCAAGATGTCGAGGAACGGCTGGTTCCAAGTGTAGGTTTTCTCTCCCCAAACCGAGTTCAGCACTTGCAGCTGGTAGTCCGAGTCCAACGGCGGCGCGTTCGGGTTCGCGTGCAGCTTCGCCTGAGCAAGGGCAGCAGCGGCACGGCCGTCGAGTGCCTGGCTCAGCGCATTTTGCCCAACAAAGGCCGCGTCGCCCGCGTTCGGATCGAGATGCAATGCCGTGGCCATTTCCGTCTTCGTCGCGCCGTTCGCGCCCGCGTACGTCATCATCAACGCGAACGACGCGCTGAGCGGTGAAGTGAGCACGTTGGTCCCCCCTTGCTGCAGCACGTGCGCATACAAATCGACGGCGAAGGCATTGTTCGCCGTGACGGCCGCGTTCAGCGCCGAAGCGGGAACGGCGGAGAGCGGCGTGCGAGCAACACTCGACTTTGCAGCAGCAGGATCAGCAGCAGGTCCGCCGCCCTGTGCGCCTGCGCTACCGGCAGCGGAGCCTGTGCTCGAGCAGGCGACCGCGGCCACGGTCGATAGCAGCAATGCGGCGCTAGCCGCGCCAAACAGAGCGTGTGATTTCACGAGCCCTCCATATAATTTGTGCCGGTTCGACTCGGCGTTTCTCAAACGCAAACATTGGTAACTTCAGCTGCGGCGGGTTGCGCCCGTCCCTCGACCCCCCTCAACGCTCCCCGACTCCGCTTACGGGTTGCCGCGTCGCTCGGGTCCTGAATGTGCCCGAGCATCAGCGGCCGCTCTGAACCAAGTGCGGGACGTCATGACCCGCTGACAAAGCAGCTTCTGTGCCCGCCCGGCCCAGCCTGTTTTCCGCAACGATCCGTCCTCTACGGCCCAGGGCTGCGCCAAGTTGTGCCGCGCCGGATCGACCTGTCCCGCAGCGCCGAGCTTCGCGCAGCGCTCACGAGGCGGCGTGGACCCGGGGACGAACCTCACCAGCTAAGCATTGGGCGATCCGCGCGCTCTGCTTCCTGGCGCGTAAGTAGCGGAATTGGTTTAGTTTTTTTGTTGGTTGGAGCTCTCGATCGGCGCTTCCTTGCTCTGCTACGGTGCTTTAGCTAGCTTTCGCGCCCCCTAGGAGCCTCATCACCATGGCACGCGTCACCGTCGAAGATTGCTTGGAACAAGAAGAGAACCGCTTTGCCCTCGTGGTGCTCGCGGCTCAGCGCACCCGCACGATCATGAAGGGTGGTCCTGCTCTAGTGAATGCGAAGAACAAGCCCCCCGTGCTCAGCCTGCGTGAAATCGCAGCCGGTAAAGTGCGCTTTCACCGCCCGTCGGTGGAAGCCGTCGCCGAGTACATCAACGAGCTCGGCCGCGTAAATCTTTGAGCGTAGAGGTCCGAAGAAGAACCGACGGGAGGTTTTGTGAGGACCTCTAAGTCGCGCAGCGAAGGTCCCGCGCGCACGATCCGTGACTTTGGCGCCGCCGGTGATGACGGCGCCAAAGGGCACTACGAAGACCCGGCGTACTACGCGAAGACGTACAAGGATCGCCGGCACGATATCGACTACTACGTGCGGCTCGCGCGCCAGTCGAAGGGCCCAGTGCTCGAGTACGGCGTCGGCAATGGCCGCATCGCGCTGCACGTGGCGCGTGCGGGCATCGAGGTGCACGGTGTCGACCTCTCGCGCCCGATGCTCGACGATTTCGAGACGCGCCTCAAATTAGAGCCAAAACAGGTGCGCGCCCGCGTGGCGCTGGCTCAGGGCGACATGCGCGAGTACCGGCTCGGTAAGCGCGTGCCGCTGGTCTACGCGCCGTTCAACTGCTTTCTACACCTGTACACGCGCCCCGACGTGGAGGCGTTCCTGAAACGCGTCCGCGCGCACCTTGCCCCCGGTGGCCGCTTCGTGTTCGACTTTTCCGTGCCGCATGGCGAGGACTTGTCGCGGGATCCCGAGCGGAGTTACGGCTCACCGAAGATCCGACACCCTACGACTGGCGAGCTCGTCAAATACGCAGAGCGCTTCGAGTACGATCGCTTGCGCCAGCTGCTCCTGATCTGGATGGAGTTCGAGCCCGAGGAAGGCGGCAAGCCCTGGAAGGTGCCGCTCACGCATCGTCAGTTCTTCCCGCGCGAGGTCGAAGCCCTGCTCCACTACAACGGCTTCACCGACATCTTCTTCACCGCAGATTTCACCGATCAACCGGCGGACCAGTGGGTGGATTCCATGGTCGTGAGCTGCCGGGTCGCGAAGGCATCCGGTGTCCGGAAGCCCCTTCTGCGCCGCGGAACGCCAGGTCCGGCCGCTAAGAAGCCCGTTCGGCGCGGCTGACCTTGCCGGGTCTCGCGCGGACGCTTAGCTTGCTGAAGATCCATGGCTGCTGACTTCTACAAAGACCTTGGGGTATCGCGGACCGCCAGCGACGACGAGATCAAGAAGGCTTACCGAAAGCTCGCCGCCAAGCTCCATCCCGACAAGAACCCCGACGACAAGAAGGCGGAAGCGCGCTTCAAGGTCGTCAATCGTGCGTACCAGGCCTTGTCCGACAAGGAAAAGCGCGGCCTCTACGACGAGTTCGGCGAGGAGGGTCTGCGTGAAGGCTTCAACCCCCAAGCGGCGCGTGCTTACCGCAGCGGGGGTATGCCTAGTAGTCGCCGAGGCCGTAGTGGTTCCGGCCCCAGCATGGAAGATCTATTCAACACTCCCGGCACCGAACCCTCGGGCGGCATTGGGGATTTGTTCGGGGATCTGTTCAGTCGGGCCGGCCGTCGCGGCCCGAGCCAAGGCATGAAGGGCTCCGACATCGCCAGCGAGGTCAGCGTCGATTTCATCTCCGCTCTGCGCGGCGCCGAGCTCAAGCTTCGTCTCCAAGATGGCGGCGACGACATTACCGTACGCGTCCCGCCGGGCGCTGGTGACGGCGATAAAGTGCGCATTGCCGGCCAAGGCGCGCCCGGTTCGTACGGCGGTCCCCCTGGGGATCTACTGCTCACCATCCGGGTCGCCAAGCACCCGCATTTCGAACGCGCGGGTCTTGATCTGTACCTGGATCTGCCGATTACGGTCGGTGAGGCCTACCGCGGTGCAAAGGTGCGTGTCCCCACTCCTGACGGCCCGATCACGCTGACCGTGCCGAAGCACGCCCAAAGCGGGCAGATCGCGCGCCTCAAGGGCCGCGGCGTGAAGCGAAAAACCGAAATGGGCGATCTGTACATCCGCTTTCAAATCAAGCTGCCCGCGGCCGACTCGGACGAGATCGAGCAGGCCGTGAAGACGCTCGAGTCTGCCATGGCCGGCGACGTGCGCGCCGACGTGCATTTCTGAGCGTTCGCTATTCGGCGTCTGCGGCGATCTCGGCGCTGCCGCGTGGACGACGCGAACCGCGTTCAGTGGCGCCATTGACAGGCGGGTTGCGCAGCACTCCGTTGTCGTCGTAACGGTCGAGCTCCACCCCGACACGCCGTAAAGCGGCTTGTTTCTCGTGGAACGGCTGAAAGCTCGACTTGAAGCCGGCCACGATCATGCTCTTGATGTCGGCGAACGGTACGCCCATCTTCGTGTGCACCAGGTACAGCTCTTTCGAAACACTGGTGTCCGTGATCAGTCGGTTGTCGGTGTTCACCGTGACACGCAAGCCGAGGTCGAAGTAGAGCTTGATCGGGTGCGACGCCAGATCTTTTACGGCGCCGGTTTGCACGTTGCTGGAAGGGCAGCACTCGAGTGGCACGCGGTGGTCGTTCACATAGTGCAGCAAATCGCCGTCTTCGCGTAGCCGGCAACCGTGACCGATGCGATGTGCACCGCACACGTGAATCGCCTGCGCGATCGACTCGGGGCCGTACGCTTCGCCCGCGTGAATCGTGCAGTTGATGTTGTTGTCGCGCACGAGCTGGAACGCTGCGCGGTGATGTTTGGCCGGGAAATCAGCCTCCGCGCCGGCTAGGTCGAAGCCGACCACGCCGCGCCCCTTGTACGCCACGGCGAGCTCAGCCATCTGATAGGAGGACTCGGCCGAGATATTGCGAATCCCGCACACGATGACGTTGGCCTTGATGCCGTACGTCTCCCGGGCGCGTCGCAGACCGTCGAGCACTGCTTCCACCACCTTGGTGAGCTTGAGCCCGCGCTGCGTGTGGAGCATCGGCGCGTAACGCACCTCCATGTAGCGCACGTTTTCGCGATGCGCGTCTTCGGCGAGCTCGAACGCAATGCGCTCGAGCGCGGCTTCGTTCTGCATCACGCGCAGCGTGATGTCGAAACCACGCAGGTACTCGACAAGCGAGCCGAAGTTGTTTCCGCAGCCAATGGCTGCGCGCAGCCCAGGGACGTCGGTCGCTGGCAGCTCGACCCTCTCCTGTTTTGCCAGTTCGAGGATGGTTTCGAGGCGCAGCGACCCGTCTAAATGCACGTGCAGGTCGGTCTTCGGCAGTGCCTTGAAAACCTCGAACGGAACTAGCCCGTGGGCCTGGTTAATCGTGTCAGCGGCTACAGCGGCCGCGCTGTCCGAATTCGATTGTTCCATGTCAGAGCGTAGCACGCCGCACGCGACCAACCCAACTTACGGCGCCAGCCAATGCGAGCACGGACAGCCAATAGGCCGGGGCCGGAATCCCGTGGTCTCCCTCGTTACGTGCCGCCTTGTCGAACGCATCCCGGAAGACTTCTTCCGGCTGCGCGCCGATGATTGTTCTGGCGCCGACGTAGGTAGTCGGGAGCCCTTGTAAGCCGCTATCGATCAGGATTTTCGACTCTGCATCGATCACGCGATCGGCGTCGCCCGACGCTATACAGCGGTCGTACGCGCCGAGCTCGACGCCAAGCTCTTTTGCAACGGCGCGGTTGGTCTCCGGGCGTAAATCGTCGGCCGCAAACAGCCGGTCCGCCATCTCGTCGCCCTTGCCCTGCGCGCGTGCGCAGATCTGTGCCTGGGCCGCCCCGTGAGCGAATTCGTGGCTGTGCAGTGGCAAATTCAAGCGCGCAAAGTTCACCTGATTCGGGTAGCTCTTGATCACTTCTTGCAGCTGCGGGTGCAAGCGCCGGCAAAAGGGGCATTCGTAATCCGCGAACTCAACGACGTTGATCTTCCCGGAGACGTACAGCTTCTGCACGCCGGCCGGCACCGGCGCTGCGGGTCGCAATTGCGGCCAGCCGAGCGGGGCCAGTAGCCCAACAACGCCCAAGGCGGCCCACGCTCCGCGGTATAGACCGCACTCCTCGTCGCCATCGCCGCTGCCCTTCCAAAACAGCAGGCCGCCCAGCGCGGCCAACACACCGAGCGTGTCCACCGTCACGCACAGCGTGCAGAGGTGCTTGATCTTGAAGGCTTGCAGTCCGAACAGGCCAGCCGCCGCCAGGCCTCCGATGCCGGCCACCAGCGGCAGCCAACGGCGCAACTCTCGGGTCAACGCGACCCCGAGCAGTATCGCGAAGCCGACCATGCCGAACACCGGCACCGGCAGCGGCAGCGTGCCGATCATCACATAGCCAAAGCCGCTGCTGCGGACCGCCGCGCAGCCGGAATCGACTCCGCAGAAGGTCGGAACGCCGTTCGTGTAGTCCACGAAGAGGGCTGCCGACACCGCCATTGCCAAGACCGCGGCAAGCCGCATTCCAAACAGACCAAGCGCCCTTCGCACGCTTCGGTTCTTAGCCGATCTGAGCGAAAAGCCCAACGAGGCCGAAACCTCGATGGTAGAAGGCCGCATGGCCAGTCGAATCCCGGCGCGCGGCGAAGTGTTGCGCATGCTTGCCGAAGCAAAAAAGCCCGTCCACGCGCGCGAGCTCGCCTCGAAGCTCGGCGTCAGTGAGGCCAACGTACCGCGGCTGATCGCGGCGCTCGATGAGTTAGCCGAGCAACGCCGAGTCAAACGCTTGAGCGGGCAGCGCTATGCCATCGAGCTGCGCGAAGTCACCGAGAAAGAGGGCTGGGAAGGCGTGCTGTCAATGAACGCCCGCGGTTTCGGCTTCGTCAATGCCGTCGGTCACGACGACGTGTACATCGCGCCCGAGGCGATCGGCTCGGCACTGCATGGCGACCGCGTGAAGATCATCGTAGTCAATCGCTCTCAACGCGGAGCCGAGGGTCGAGTCGACCAGGTCGTGTCGCGCCGTAATCCGCGTGTCGCCGGCGTGCTGCGTAAGCGCGGCCGTAGCATGTGGCTCGAGCCGGATGACTCGCGCCTGCGCGGCCCCATCGTGCTGTCGCTCAATCTGAAACTTGGCCAAGACGGCGATGCCGCGGTCGCCGAGATCACGAAGTTCCCCGAGTTTCCCGACGAAAACCCGGAGGGCGAGCTGATCACGGTACTCGGTGCTCCGGGCGACCCGAATGTCGAGGTTGCCAAGATCCTGATCCGTGAGCAGGTCACCGAGCAGCACCCGGAAGCCGCGATCCACGAAGCAGAGGCGATGGCCGTTCGGCTCTTGCCGCTCAACATGGAGGGTCGAGTCGACTTGCGCGCGGTGCCCCTGCCAACGATCGACCCGGAGGACGCACGCGACCACGACGACGCGGTCTGGGTCGAGAAGCAAGGCGACGGCTTCCGAGCTTGGATCGCCATTGCGGACGTAAGCGAATACGTGCAGCCAGGCAGCGCGCTCGACAAAGAGGCGCTGCGTCGTGGCTGTACGATCTACCTGCCCGACCGCGCCATTCCGATGCTCCCGGGCGCGCTCGCTGCTGACTTGTGCTCGCTGCTCGCCGAAAAGGATCGCTTGTGCCTGTGCGTGATCGCGGACCTCGACCGCGAGGGCAAAGTGAAGACCTTCGAGATCGTCGAAGGCGTGATGCGCTCGGCCGCCATGCTCACCTACGGTGGCGTCGCGAGAACCCTTGGTTTTACCGAGATCCCGCCGAAGAGCGCGCCCGCGGAGGCCTTCAAAAAGGAGCTCCGTGTGATGGAAGAGCTGACCAAGAAGCTGCGCAAAGCGCGCATGGCACGCGGGTCGTTGGATCTGGATCTACCCGAGGCGAAGCTCACGCTCGACCCGGCCACCAAGGCTCCGATCGACGTCACACGTCGCACCTCGGACCCCGGCATCAAGCGCGCTTACAATATGATCGAAGAGCTGATGCTCTTGGCCAACGAGCTGGTCGCCACTTGGCTCGGCAACAAGAATTCGCCGGCCATCTATCGCATCCACGGCAAGCCAGACGCCGCGAAGCTCGCGCGTTTGGGTAAGGTCGCAGAAAAGCTGGGCGTCGAATTCGACGCGGACGAGATGACTGAGCCGCTCGGGGTCTCGAAATTCTTGCAGCGCATCTCGACGCACGCTAGGAAGCAGGTGCTCGAGATGCTGCTCCTGCGCTCGCTGAAGCAGGCCGCCTACGATATCAAGAACGTCGGGCACTTCGGGCTCGCCTCCACGAATTACCTGCATTTTACCTCGCCGATTCGCCGTTACCCGGACGTGCAGGTGCACCGCGCCGTGAAACACTTGCTGCGCGGTGGCAAGCCAATCAGCAGCGAGCCCGCGCTCGAAGAGCTCGCTCAAAGCGCGACCTCTGCCAGTGTTCGCGAGCGCGCGGCGATGGACGTAGAACGGGAAGTCGTGGATCTGTATCGCTGTCTCTTGATGCGCGACCACATCGGCGAGACCTGTGAAGGTGTAGTGACTGCCTTAGTGGGCAGTGGCGCCTATGTCACCCTGGACACGCCCTTCGTAGACGTGCTCGTCAAGCACGAGAGCATGGGTCCCGACCAATACGAAATCTCCGACGATGAATTGAGCGTCGTGGGCGTTCGCTCCGGTGACACCATCTCGCTCGGCGACCGCATCGCCGTCGTGATCGAGGACGTCGCTATCCTGCGTCGCCAGACCTTGGCCAAGCGCATCGTGCCCGAGGCGGTGCTCAAAGCGCTCGAAGACGGCGAGCACGAATCCGGCGAATCCGGTCAAAAACCCCGGCCGCGCGTGCCCGGGCAGCGCGGCCCGCGCGTACCGATTCGTGGCCGTGGCGCGCCGCCCTTGCTGAAGGTCGGTCATCGCCCGACGCCGACTCGCAAGGGTGCCGCCAAGCCGACCACCGGCGGCGGCAAAAGCTACAAACCGGGTCGCGGTGGCGGCAAGAGCGGCGGTGCCGCCAGCAAGAGCGCTGGCGGTTCGTCCAAGTCCGGCGGCGGCAAGACCGGCGCTGGTGGCGGCCGCTCGAAGAAGCGGCGCTGAGCGATCGCATCAGCGCGCAGGCGCGCTGATGCGATCCGTACCCATCAACGCGCGCAGCGCTTCAGGCACGAGCACACTGCCGTCGGGCTGTTGATACTGCTCCACAATGGCTACCCAAGTGCGGCCAATGGCGAGCCCGGAGCCGTTCAACGTGTGCAAGAGCTTCGGTTTGCCCTTCGGCTCCGGGCGATAGCGGATCTTCGCGCGACGCGCCTGAAAGTCTCCGAACACCGAGCAGCTCGAGATCTCGCGGTAGGTGTTTTGCGAGGGTAGCCAGACCTCGAGATCGTAGCCTTTTGTGGCTGCAAACCCGAGATCCCCTGCGCAGTGCTCGACCACCCGGTAGTGCAGCTTGAGCCGCTTGAGCACCTCTTCGGCGTGCAGCGTCAGCTTCTCGAGCTCCGCCATGGATTGTTCGGGCGTGGCAAAGCGGACAATCTCGACCTTGTCGAATTGGTGCTGCCTTATCAGCCCACGCACATCGCGACCGTACGACCCTGCCTCGCTGCGAAAGCAGGGCGTGTACGCCGTGTAGCCGAGCGGGAGCTGCGCAGCCTCCAAGATTTCGTCGGCGTGCAGGTTGGTGACCGGAACCTCCGCCGTCGGGATCAAGTACAGCGCGCTCGGGTCGTTCGGGTCGCTGCGCTTGGTCTTGAACAAGTCCTCTTCGAATTTTGGTAGTTGGCCTGTCCCGCGCAGGGCCTCGGCCTTGACCAAGTACGGCGGATACACCTCGGTGTAGCCGTGCTCACCGGTGTGCAGGTCGAGCATGAACGTAGCCAAGGCGCGCTCCAGCCGCGCGCCCAAGCCCCACAGCACCGAGAAGCGCGCCCCGGACAGCTTGGCCGCGCGCTCGAAGTCCAAAATGCCGAGCTTTTCGCCCAGCTCGTAGTGCGGTTTGGGCTCGAACTCGAAGCTCGGCTTTTCGCCCCAAGTGCGGACCACGACGTTCTTGTCCTCGGTCTGCCCGTCCGGCACGGAGTCGTGCGGCACGTTCGGGATGCCGAGCAGCACGTCTTCGATTTGCGTCTCGAGGCCCGCAAGCTCGATCTCGAGCGCCTTAACGCGCTCCGACAGCGCCTTGAGCTCGTCGCGCCGCGCCGCCATGCCGTCTTTATCGCCACTCTTGGCGAGCTTCGCCATGGCGTCGCTGGCGGTGTTTCGCTCGCCTTGAAGCAGCTCTGTCTTGCGCGTCAGCTCGCGTCGAGACGTCACGAGACTCAGCACACCGTCGAGAGCCTGAGCGAATTCCGACCCGCGGCGTGCGAGCTGGGCTCGAACTTCATCGAGGTGATCGGCGACGTAGCGTGCATCCAGCATGTGAGTGTCCTTGGGCTGCTCGAAGGAGAGCAGGGCTCTCTTCATAGCGTAAATTGCCGCCTAATGCATCGCTCGGGCCAGCACTCGGCGCTCCAGCGGCGCTTCACAAGCCCACGCCGACGCCTACCCCGACGCCGAACGTTACGCCGCTGTTCGGAACAACGCGGTAGTTTCGCATCATGAAGACTTGAGTCACGAGCGTGCACGCGCGCCGTCCCGGACCGTCGCAGCCGGTCCATTTGCCGTGCTCCGAACGGTCGCCATTCGGCGCGTAGAACAGCACTCTTCCGTCTGCCTGCAAACTAAACCAGGCATGTTCTTCGGACGGCGGCGAAGCATTGCTCAGGCCGACATAGCCCAGCACGCGGTCGTCGTTGCCGACCAGGTGCCCGTCAGGCAAAAGCACGGCAAACGGTTCGTAGTCTTCGTCCGTCACTCGTCCGACCCGGTCGATCACGAAGCGCAGATGTCCGCCTTCCAGCACCCGCCCATTGGGCTGGATCTCGACCGTGTCTTCGTCGCCGCGTTCCCAGTGGGCGGGCTGAATGAACAGCGCCGCTCCGCCCTCAGCCCAGCGCGGCGGAACGCTCGGCGCGCAGCTCAGCGCTACAAGGGACATAAAAAGCGCACTCGTCGAGAGCAAAGCTCGTTGCACTCAGCCAGGATAGCGCCACGAACGAAGGCGCGAAAGGACAGCGGCCCGCCGACAGCGAATGCTCGGAATACGCCACTGCTCGGGCTGCGTTTACCGGCTAAATTTTGCGGCGAGTGCTCTCTATCGAGCGGAAGGATTCTGACAACGGCGCTTCGTCCACGGCTGGTGAGTCTAAGCGCGCTCCGTTCTACAACGCGGAAGACGTCTACGACTACGTGAGCGCCAGAATGCCGCTGCCCAAGTCCGCCGCGGGAACGCTCAAGCCCGACGATGGCGTCCCCGTGCCAGCCGGCGGCGTCACCGAAGCCAACGCCAAGAGTGTCGCACTGCGCTAGGTCTTGTGTGGATCAGCGGGCGCGCCCGGCGCTCCGCGTCGCAAAGCTCATTCGCCGTCAGCGCTTCGTCGCGCTGACCAGGTACTCATACAGCTCACGCTTACTGGTGCGTTTGCGGAGCGTCGTTACGCTCGCATCGCGAAATCCGCACAGCTCGAAAATCTCGACAAACAGCCGCTCTGCCGGCACCAGCACGTCGAAAAACTTCGAGTTGCCGACCACGTAGTGCACTTGCCCGCCGCGAGCTACCACACGCGACAAGCTGCGCACATGAAGCAGCATGTCGACGAAGTACTTGGCGACGTAGCGCCCGAGCACGTCGCTGTGTTTGGCGATGCGCTGCGTGAGCGCTGCCAGCTCTTGCAGCGGCATCGCGCTTTTACTCTGCCACGCAGCGACGCGACTCGTGGCCGATCCCCAAGTGCCACCGATGGCCTGCCAGTCGAGCTCGCCTGCGTCACTGGCCTGCTCGAGGTAGCCCAGCCAATACATGTACGGCCGCAGCTCACGCACGTAGCTCATCCGGTTCACATATGGCGGCGAGGTAATGACCGTGCCGAATTCGGCGGGCTTTTTGGTCGCGTCTGCAACCCGACGCGCGTCCCCCAACAAGACGCGCCGCGGGCTGTTCGGCAGTGCTATGCGCGCCGCACTCGCGATAGGCGTGAACGCGTCGCTCAGCGCTTGCGCG
>Ga0207933_1001780_pt1 | contig 15209 bp, 14 predicted proteins | sample NGESurdeep092012_4_FD_184488 | JGI IMG/M metagenome (GOLD analysis project Ga0207933, IMG submission 184488) | Arctic peat soil microbial communities from Barrow, Alaska - NGEE Surface sample F53-3 deep-092012 (SPAdes) | ecosystem: Environmental > Terrestrial > Soil > Wetlands > Peat ... | reverse complement strand
GCCGATCGCGTCGCGCAGCACGGAAAGTGTCACGGGCTTGCCGTTGATGACCCGCACGGCAGAGTCGCCGCGGCCAATCCCGCACACCGTTCGATTGCCGAACATCTCATTCAGGGTGGCGAATGTCGACGCGGTGACCGTCCAGTCGCGGGTCGCCGGGTTGGTCACCATCGGGCCCACGATGACGCGATGCGTCGCCGACAGGATCTGGCTGTAAATGACGTACGGCTCCTGCCACAGCAGGTGCGAGTCGAAGGTCCACACGTAGCCGAAGCCGGCCAGCTCGGCCTGCTTCGCCAACTCGACCGTGCGCCATGCCGGTGGGTTGCATTGCAGCACGACGCCGAACTCCATCGGTGCCCCTTCTTGTTGACAGCTTGTTAGAGCAAGTACTGCGATTGGCCGCGCTTCAGGTAACGACCGTGACCCTTCGGTCCGACAAACTCACGATCGCGGACGACGACAGTGCCACGCGAGATGACGGTGTCGACCCGACCCGCGACTTCGAAACCCTCCCACGCCGAGTAGTCCATGTTCATGTGGTGAGTGTCGACCGAGATGCGCGTCGTCGCGTTCGGGTCGTACACCACGACATCGGCATCGGAGCCTGGCGCGATCACGCCCTTGCGCGGGTACAGACCAAACATGCGGGCCGGCGTCGTCGAGCACAGTTCGACCCAGCGGGCAAGCGTGATGTGGCCGTCGACGACGCCTTGATAAATCAGATCCATCCGGTGCTCAACGCCGCCAATGCCGTTGGGAATCTTCGAGAAGTCGCCGATGCCAAGTTCTTTCTGCTCCTTCATACAGAACGGGCAGTGGTCGGTGCTGACAACCGAGAGATCGTTGGTGCGCAGCGCCTTCCACAACTCGTTCTGGTGTCCTTCGGCGCGCGATCGCAACGGCGTCGAGCACACGTACTTCGCACCTTCGAAGTCCGGCGCAGACAGGTGTTCTTCGAGCGAGAGATAAAGGTACTGAGGACACGTCTCGCCGAAGACGTTCCAACCGTCGTCGCGACCTGCGGCCAGTGTCGCCACCGCCTGCTTGGCCGACATGTGCACGATGTACAGCGGCGCACCCGTCATGCGCGCCAGCATGATCGCCCGGTGGGTGGCCTCTTCCTCTGTCTCCCACGGCCTGGTGAGTCCGTGGTAGCGCGGTGCGGTGTCGCCTCGCGCAATCGCCTGCGCAACAAGGACGTCGATAGCAATGCCGTTCTCCGCGTGCATCATGACCAGGGAGCCGTTAGCTGCAGCCGTCTGCATCGCACGCACGATCTGACCGTCGTCGGAATAGAAGACGCCGGGATAGGCCATGAACAACTTGATGCTCGTGATGCCTTCGCTGACCAGCTCGTCCATGGCCTTCAACGACTCGTCGTCGACGCCGCCGATGATCTGGTGGAATCCGTAGTCGATCGCGCAGTTACCGTCAGCTTTCTCGTGCCACGCAGCCAAGCCGTCGAGCACCCGCTCGCCAGTGCGCTGAATCGCGAAATCGATGATGGTCGTCGTGCCGCCCCACGCCGCGGCGCGAGTGCCGGTCTCGAAGGTGTCCGATGCCTGCGTGCCACCGAACGGCATCTGCATGTGCGTGTGACCGTCGACACCGCCCGGCACGACGTACTTGTCGCGCGCGTCGATCACGACATCGGCGCTCGCTTCGAGATCGACGCCAAGCTTCGTCGTCCCCGGTTCGAGAAGTGCGACGATGCGCTCGCCGTCGATCAGAACATCAGCGGCAATCGCACCGGTCGGACTCACGACGGTGCCGTTCTTCACCAGGATCGTCACTCGATGCTCCTAGGGCCGGGTGAGGTCGCCGTACGCCTCGGGACGCCGGTCGCGATAGAACGCCCAGCGATTACGTACTTCGGTCAACAGATCCATGTCGAGGTCACGGACGACAAGATCGGGCGAGTACGGGTCGCCGACGTCGCCGACGAACTTGCCCTCGGGGTCAACGAAGTAGGTGGTGCCGTAGAAGTCGTCGTCGCCGAGATCCTCGACGCCGACCCGGTTGATGGCCCCGATGAAGTATTCGTTCGCGACCGCTGCGGCCGGCTGCTCGAGCTTCCAGAGGTACGAAGAAAGCCCGCGCGAGGTGGCCGACGGGTTGAAGACGATCTGCGCGCCATTGAGACCAAGCGCCCGCCAGCCTTCGGGGAAGTGCCGGTCGTAACAGATGTAGACGCCGATCTTGCCGATCGCCGTGTCGAAGACCGGGAAGCCAAGATTGCCGGGGCGGAAGTAGAACTTCTCCCAGAAGCCGTTGATGTTCGGGATGTGGTGCTTGCGGTACTTGCCGAGGTACTTACCGTCTGCGTCAACAACCGCGGCGGTGTTGTACAACACGCCGGGCTGCTCCTGCTCATACATGGGCAGGATCATCACGATGCCAAGCTCGGCGGCCAGCGCCTGGAACCGCTCAGTAGTCGGGCCAGGAATCGATTCGGCGTATGAGTAGTACGCCGCGTCTTGGACTTGGCAGAAGTAGGGACCGTAGAAGAGTTCCTGGAAGCAGATCGCCTGAGCGCCCTGCGCCGCGGCCTTCCTGGCGTACTCCTCGTGAGCCAAAATCATCGACTCCTTGTCGCCGGTCCAGCTGGTCTGCACAAGAGCTGCGCGAATGACCGCCATGGCCTGCTCCTCCCCGCCGCTGCGATAGGGGTCCGTTCGAGATAGGGAAGCTTACCTACGCCCCAAGCGGATAAGCTCGCGCCCAGCTACCGAGATGAGGAGCGATTCCGTGCCCGGACAATACAGCGGGTCAGCCGTCGTCAACCGCCCGATCGACGAGGTCTTTGGCTACCTCGCGGCCGGCACCAACGACCCCAAGTTCAGCCCGCGAATCCTCGAGATCCGCAAGGAGCCCGATGGCCCGTCCGGGCTCGGCACGGTCTTTGTGAGCAGAGCCAAGGACGCCGGCTTGAAGTCGAACCGTCGGTTCGAGTTAACCGGTTTCGCAGCGCCGACCACGATCCGTTGGGCCGAACGCTCGAAGAACCTGGTGACGGTCACCGAAGGTGGCTACGACCTCGAGGAACTCGGCAACGGGCAGACGAAGGTGACCATCTTCAACTCGTTCGCCGGACACGGCTTCGGCAAGCTCATCGTCGGGTCGGCCCTGAAGTCCGCGAAGAAGGACGCCGACGCGTTCGCGCAGCGCATCAAGGCCGCGGTCGAAGCGAGCTAGGTCAGGTCACTTCTGCGGGACGGCGACAGCTGGCTCCTGTGCGGGCGCGGCCGGCGTGCGATTCGCAAAGTCACTGCCGCGCACCAGCGCAGCTCCCGCGATTGCGCCGAGGATGACGAGCGCGGCGCCGATCACCAGGATCAACCGGAAGCCCGACAGAAATGCCCCGTGGGCAGCAACCGCGATGCCCGGCGTCGACGAACCCGCCGCGACGGCCGCGCGGATACCTGCCGACGCCACGACCTTGGCGAGCTGCGGAGCCGGATGCCCGAGGTTGCTCGCGAGTGACGTCGTGACCTTTTGTTGGAAAATCGCACCTAGTGCGGCAACGCCGGTAGCGACGCCACCGATCCGGAACGTGTTGTTGATCCCCGACGCCATTCCACTGCGGGCCGGCGCGACCACTCCAAGAGCGATTTTCGCGACCATCGGGTTGGCGATGCCGATGCCGAGGCCGGTCAGCAGCAACCCGGGAATCAGTGCAGTCCAGCTCGACTTCGTCGTGACGACCGTCATCGCAGCGAGGCCCACGCCAGTGATGCCGAGACCGATGGCCAACCCCAGCCGCGGCGACAATCTCTCGGCTACCGAATGCAGGGCGAGCGGCACGACGAAGCAAAGCAGGGTGCACGGAAGCAGCCGCAGACCACCCTGCAGCGGTGAGTACCCGAGGTCGTTCTGCAAGTAGAACGTGATGTAGGGCAGCAGCGCGAACATGCCGGCGCCGAGTGCGAACGTTCCGATCGAGACGCCGGTGAACGACGGCTTTCGGAACAGCGAGAGATCGAGCAACGGGTGTTCTTGATGCAGCTCGGCAAAGATGAACAGCGCCATCAAGACAGCCGCCGCGGCGAACAGGGTCAGGATTGTCGCGCTGGTCCAGCCGTCTGCACTCGCCCGGATCAGTCCGAACACCAACAGGAACATGGAGCTCGAGAACGTCGCAAGGCCGGGTAGGTCAAGTCGGGCTGTGCCCGAGTCGCTGACGTTCGTCATCCACGTGACCGCAAGCCAGCCGGTCAGGATGCCAATGGGAACGTTGACGAAGAAGATCGACCGCCACCCGAAGCCGCTCGTGAGCGCCCCGCCGATCAGCGGTCCGACGGCGACCGCGCCCCCGACCGTTGCGCCCCACGCGGCAATCGCCTTGCCTCGCTCGCGCCCGTGGAACTCCTGCCCAATCAACGCGAGCCCGGTCGCGAACAACGCGGCGCCGCCGATGCCCTGCAACGCGCGCGACCAGATGAGCATCGGCGCATTTGTTGCGACTCCGCACAGCAGCGAGGCGAGGGTGAAAAGCCCTAAACCAAAAACGAAAACGCGCTTGCGACCGAACCGGTCTGCGGACGAGCCCCACACGAGAATGAGGGTGGACATCGCCAAGGCGTAGGCGTCGATGACCCACTGCAGGTCACTGAAGCTGGCGTGCAGGCGATGCTCGATCGTCGGGAGCGCGACCTGCACGATCGTGATGTCGACCAGCAACATGAACGTCGCCCCGCACACGGCGATGAGCGTCAGCCATCGACGCTCGATGCCCAACCAGGTGCCTGCCACGAGTGCTTGAGGTTCGCTCACGCACCCGAACCTACCGGTTACCCGTTACGACGACTCGCCGCTGCCCTCAGCCTTCGCAAGACCGCCGCCGCCGAAGTTCTTGTCGTGGTCGAGTGTCATCCGCAGGACCGGGTAGGCGATCTCGCGCATCTGGGTTTCGTACGTGCCGATCGCATCGAACAAGTCGATCTCTCCACGGCCGTAGCGGTCGAGCTGCTCGGTCAGCAGCGCGGCGTCGTTGAGTGCGAGGTTGGCGCCCATGCCGAGGGTCGGCAGCATGCCGTGTGCGGCGTCGCCCAGGATGGTGACCCGCGAAGGCTCCCAGTTCTCGGCCGGCTCGAGGAAGCCGAACGGGATCGCGAATACCGAGTCGAGGTCGAGGCCGCGGACGAGCGCTTGCGCCGCGGGATGCCAATCGGCCACAGCTTCGAGCATCGATTCCTGCAGGACGCCGGCAGTGTCGGCCGTCCAATCCGATGCAGGCGGGACGACGGTGCCGGGCATGACGCTGCAGCTGATCATGACGTACGCAGGCACGTCGTCGAGCTCGACGTCCGGAGCGATGTCCGTTCCATCGACGAACCCCATCAGGTCACGCTCGTCGAAGTACTTGAACCCGTGAACTTCGTCGACGATGTGCGCGTGGCCAGCGAGCCTGTTCGCCAGCAGTCGGGCGAGTTCGAAACAGACATCGAGGCGACGCGCCCGCAGATGAAACAGCAGGTCTCCGGGCGTCGCGACCGCGGTGTGCCGGGCACCATGCAGTTCGACGAACGGATGGAGGCCACTCGGCCGCGGCCCGACGAAGAGTCGATCCCACAGCGCAGAGCCCACTCCCACGACACAGCTCAGGTCTGAATCCGGCCGCCTGAATCCGACCGACCGCGTCAGCCCGGCCACGTCGGCAAGCAGCCCGCGAACGTCGTCCTCCGCGCCAGCCTCGACTGTGACCACGAGGAAGATCGCTGCGGCGGCCGGCCGGACCCCCGACCGCAGCGAGGGCCGTGCCGACGAGACGAAATGGCCGTCTGAGGCACGGTAGTTCGCCAAACTGCCCCCGCGGACTGCCGCACTTAAGCACGGGACGAGTCCGAAGGTGAGGAATCCGCTTTGACTACGGACCGATCTAGCATGAGGGCATGCACTTAGCTTTGACCCTGTTCGGCGAGAGGACGGGAACGCTACGGTCGGATCGGGTGCACACGGCGTTAAATGACCTTCGGCAGCAAGGGGTCACATGCTCACCGACGACGACCTGCGAAGCTTGTCACGAGACGAACTCGAAGACCTTCGGCGGCGCCTCGCACACGCCGCCGGGGACATGCCGAGCCTCACCGCCGACAACAAGCGCCGGCGCCGATTCGTCGTCATCATGGCCGTCGCGACGCTCGGGCTCATCCCCTGGGTGATCGTGCTCGGGGTGACACTGCCCAAGCAGTACGTCGCCGGCCACTGGACACTGACCTGGGTTGGCTTCGACCTAGGTCTGCTCACATCCCTGGGACTCACTGCGTACCTGGCGTGGCGCCGCCGACAGGCCGTGATTGGAGTCGCTTTCCTCTCGGCTGCGATGCTGACCTGCGACGCATGGTTCGACATCACAACATCGTCGGGACCAGTAGACGTCGTGACGTCGATCGCGTCCGCGGCCTTGGTGGAACTCCCCCTAGCAGCGATGCTATTCGCAGTCGCACATCAGCTTGTCGCCGCCGCGACGGACCACACCCACCGACTAGACCGCGGCGGCACCTCGGCGCCGAAATCTTTTAAGACCCCACTATTCGGCGTGTCCGAGCAACCGCCTTCTCGCGCCCGTTCCTAACACGCACATCAACGTCGCCGCGCGGCACACCGACAGGTGCGCATGGGGTTGTGTCCCGCGAGCGTTCGGCGCAGGACGGCCGGTTGGGCCGACCAGGGCGAGATACGATTGCTGTCGACGACCGCCACATCCAGCGGCGCGGAACCAATTGGGACCACGGGGGCCGTTCGGGCATTGGCACCCGACTCCGATCTCGCCGTGCTGGCCCACTCGACGCACAGATTGCAGCCACTGACGCCATCGACATGACTGGACGACCTCGTTAACGCAGTCGTCAGGTCATGCAGCGAGTATTTTCGCGGGCGCCCGGTCGTGTCTCTCCCCCGGGGCTAGCCGGGCGCTCCCCATCTTTGATTCGCGGTGCCGCACGGCGCTCGCTCACCCACGGGTTCGCAGCCCTAGGTAGCTCGCAGCACCCGGCCAATCCCTAGATGGGGGCGGGCGTAGCCGGGCTGCGAGTTCGCGCGCAGCGGTGGTCGCTGTCGAGGCTGAGCCTGGCAGTCACCTGGATGGAACCCGGCGCTGTGACAGTGACGTTGGTCCAGCCGTCTGGCGCGGGCGACAGGCACGCGTGTCCGCTGTCGATCTGCCAGTAGGGCGACCAGCGCAGCCTAACTAGCGTCGGACCGGCTCGCGGCGCAATGAGTGTGAAGCTATCCCCACCCACAGCGGTAATGCTGCCGGCGCCAGTAGCTATGGGCGACGGGTCGTTCACGCGCCAGATCCGCCAATGCGGATCGACGTATACCTCACGCAAGTAGCTGGGAGGGTGAGCGAGCAACGCGGCTTCAGCTTCGCCGCCGTGATCAAGTGGCACGTCCGGCAGAGCAACATACTCGACGGCGTTGTTATGCAACCACTGCGAATACGCGGTCGCTGTCAGCGGCTTGTACAGCAGTCCGTTGCGTTCGATGTCAACTTGGCGATACCAACCTCTTGCCAACGGAACCTTCTCGGCGACGTAAGTCGCCTCCCAATGATTTCGGGTCAACGGAATCTCGAGCCGCTGGGCGACATCATTCTGTGCACTTAGGAACCCGAGCATGCCCTGGTAATAGCTCGCGTGCGCCGACGGATCGACCGCGGCGTTCGCTACCGAGTTCATCACTGGCAGGAGCTGGAAGCCGAGCAGCGGCACGGTCAACAACAGCAGCGTCCGTGCACGATGGGCGCGTAAGAGTTGATGTGCGGCGATGGGGCCGATCAGCACCCCCGCCAGCCGAGCCATGTTGCCGCCGACCGGGTTAGGCCAGACAAAAAGAACAACGCACGCCACGCCAAATATCACCAAACCACGCCGTACCGCAGGGTGCGACCGCGGAGATACGAGGAGACCGATGACGACAATCGCCAGCTGCCCCAGCAACGTCGTGATCGGGAACGGAAAGAATCCGCCGTCGCCCGCAGCGGCGGACACACCGATGCCGACGGTTGCGGCGAACAATGGCATTGCGCGTCGCCACCCGATGCTCGGTGCCCATGCGACCGCGACGAGCAACAGAAACATTGCTCCGAGTGGACTAAACATCGAGGTGGCCAGCGCCGCCAAGACAGCAAACCAGGGCCGGCGGCGACGAACCGCCAGAACTGACCCCAAGCCAAAGGCCAGGGCGCACGCGAAGGGTCCCTGCCCGACCACAACATTGCCGACGACGAAGACCGCAAACCACAGCCGCGCGAGTGCGGTTGCCCAACTGCGCGGTGGGCCAACCAATTTACCGAACAGCCAGCTCGAGCAGATCGCGGCAATCGAGGTGGCTGGCATCGCGCCGACGAGTGCACCGAAGGCAGGAAAGAGCACGCTGTACCCGAGCGCAGCATGTCCCCCGTACCAGCTGACATCCCACAACGTGAACCCGTGCGCACGGAACTCCCACACCCGATAGTCCTGTGCAGCCAGATCAACACCACGGATCCCCGCGACGTCAACAACCCCACACAACACCAACGTGACAACCCACGGGTACCGCGCGAGGAACCACACTCCACGCCGAGCATCCAGGCCGAGGCTCGGGCCCGAAATGTGATACGGCTTAGACCCAGCGGCAGACATCTCGCTCACTGCGATCAACCCCTCCGGTGAACAGTGGTCCGCTCGCGCGACGTCCGCGAGTCAGAGCCGAACTCCATGAGCCCCACCACTCCAAGCACATCCCCACCTAGCCGACGGTAAAGCGCCGAAAGCTCAGTGAGCCATCCGTTGATGTCCGGCCGATGTGTAAATATCCGCCACGCACCTGACTGTCACTGACGATGACCTGAGCAGGCTGCAAGCCGTCGGTGCGACGCCAGGTGAGCGAAGTCGGTGTGACATCGAGCCGGAATCGCATCCACCGACCGCGTTGTGGCGCGGCCGTTGCAACGTGGCTCCCGAGTGGAATCCCCGTCGTCGAGCCCGCAGCGTGCCGGTAGAGCTCGAGCGATCCCTCCGCCGAGTGGACGGCGTGATAGCCGTCGCTTCGGCCAAGCCCTTCCTCGTAATAGCGATCGTCGACATGAGCGAACACCAACGACATGTTATGAGTGCGGTCAGTCGGAAGTTCGTCCCAACGGGCCTCGAACTCGACGCGGTAGCTGCCCGTTGCTGTCACGATCGGGCAGAACTGACCGAGGGTCAAAAAATGCTGGGTACCTGCTGCGTCCAGCGCCAGCACACCTCCGGCTTGCAGCGTCGGCGCGAGGCCGGGCGACGCCGGATCAAGACTCATCTCGCCAACGGCGATCTTCCCCGCGCTCCACTGATCTGCAGTGACCGGACGAACACGGCTCATGCTGTAACCGACGCTCGAGCTAACGAACCCACGGACCCCGAGCCGCCGGTAGTGGTCGGCCTCCGAACGCCGATGAACGGGATACACCCACGTCGGCACCCCAGTGCTAACCGCGGCCGCGACCAGGTCGTCCGGTAGGTACTCCTGCCCGTCCGCGGACGACGTCGGGAGCACGAGGTAGTCACGAGCAGCGTCGAGGCGCGCGGCGGTCGCACGGATCGCGCCCGCCGACACATCGTCGGTACCGAAGTAGACGAACAGCGGGAAGCCTGCCTGCTTCGCGACGTCGATGCGACTACTCGTGTAGTAGAGCTTCATCACCACCGAGTCGCTGAACCGTCGCCGTTGGATCGCCGCCGCAACCGCCGCGTAGTCGGCATCCCGCTTCGGTTCTACGCATAGCACCACGCGACCGCGGAATCGTGCCAGCACGTCGTCCAACAGCGGTATCCGCGGCAGCGGTGGTGTCGTCCAGAACGGGCCGAGCTGCGGTTGCCGCACGCGCGCGGTTCGTAACACCGACGACGGCAGATCGTTGATCACCCCGGTGATGGTCGTCGTCCGGTCATAGGTCAGGTCGTGCATACAGATCAAGACGCCATCGGACGTCGAACTGGTGCTGACCTCCACCGCGCGTGCGCCCCAGCCATACGCGCCCTCATACGCCTGCATCGTGTGTTCGGGAAGGACGTCTCCGGAGCCGCGATGTCCCACGACGTACGCGGCGCCGCGCGCGCGAACCCATTGCTCGACGGTCATGCTTGTGTCGTCCTTGCGCCGCCATACGGATCCCGCAGCAAGCCCCAGCGCTCCCGCGCCCACCGCGGCCAGGAAGGTCCGCCGCCCGAACGTCGGCGCCTGATGCATCTAGACGAGTCCTCCGTTGCCAGCGAGCAAACACCACACGGCGTCCTGTTTAGACCCTCTAGGTCCAACATGACGAGTACGTGAAATTCGCGCGCACAACGCTCACGACCACCCGGGAATGATGTCGGCCCGCATGGATTCCGCTTCTCACAGACGCAGATCACTGATATCGGGCCACGGACGGCGACATGTCCGCGAGCCGGATGATCGCGCCGCGACGGCAGCGGTGTTCATCATGCCCGGCTCGCCATCGCACCCGCGTCGTCGAATGGGTCTGGCACACCGTCACGGGCGGGACGAGCGCCACTGGCACCATGCAACTCGGCGTACCTGCCCAACTACCGGCCGCCCAGCCCCGCGATATCACCGCCAGCGGGCGGCGATGCAGGCTGCCGTACCCATGACGCTCTCGGTCTGTGTCGCGTAAGTTCGATGCCATGGACGGCGAGGGGCTCCCGCGGACCGATCCCCGGAGCGTCGATCGGCGCGCGCGTGCTGTCTCCGAAGTTTGCCTTGCGGTACTGACGATGCGCGTCTACTGAGCACAACGCAACCAGTCAGTGGCTGTCGATCGCCGTCTCGGATTCGTTGGCTGCTGGTGCGGGTTGCGGTGAGCGCATTCGGTCCTACGATGGATGGGTTAGTCGTCTGACGTGGGCTCTGACGATCTCGGGAGAGCTGAATGGCGGGCCACTTTCGTGTCGTTCGGGGCGGAGGTAGCTCTGCTACGCCGCTCATCGTTGCGTCCTTGTTGATCGCCGCGGCGTTGCTGGTGGGCGTTGGCCAGATCAAAAGCACGTCCGTCCAGCGCGCTTACCGGCATACCCAATATGCAGCCGCGTCGGTGGTCAGCGTTGGTGCGAACCGGATCGCGAGCGTTCGCTTTCTGTGGGCTGGCAAGCCGCGGACGGGACAGCTCAATGTCAGTGCTGCCTCAGGCGTCGATCCCGGTGATCGTCTCGCGCTGCGCGTCTCTGACGGTGGTCGCCAGTTGCAACTGGAAACGCCGTTCTACGGTGCGGTTTATCCATGGACGGCGGCTGCGCTGACACTCATGGCGTTTGTCGTCATGGTGTCCTCGCGGCGATCGTTGGCGGGGTCCGGTCGACAGGTCAAGCGTTGGTTGCCTGCGGAGCTCAGGCGTCCTCGTCGCCGGTACCGGGTCAGCTAGCGGCAACAAGCCGCGGAGTCAGCAGCTCAGCCACGGAGGGCGGCTGCTGACCCCCGTATCGTAAATCGCAATGGCGAGGACGACGACCAGTGGCGCTGTGCCCGGATCGGTAGCGTGGCCACCGAACAGTTGGCTGAATCCTCCGCCGACGATCCAGAACCCGCAACAGATCAGCGCCCCGACGACCGCAGCGACTTGACGTAAACGCGCAGGCGTGAACGCGGCGAGCCCGATGAGTACTTGGAGCGCGACGAAACCGTCGAGGACAGCGGCACCGACATGTCCAACGCTTCGAGCGGCGGAGAAGTCGAAGCGACCAAGCCAGCCGGGCGCGCCGTTGGCACCTTCCGCAACAGTGGCAGCCAAGTCCGGCCCAGTGCGCGGTCCATGCCATAGCTGCAAGATCGCCCCACCGACCCAGTAGACCGCCCACGCGAATGCAAGCCAGGCCGCCGGCTGCAGGTCGCGGCTGCCCGACGACGCACCGGGCCAAGCACCCGCAGCCAACACCGCATACAACAATGCAGCGCCCGGTGCGCCCGTCAGCAACGCCGCGTTCGACCCGGTCAGCCCGCCTAGCCCTTCGCCCAAGTACCAGACCGCAAAGGCCCACGCGATCGACACGAAGAGTGCAGGGACGACAGCGCGGCGCAGTAGCAGTCCGACGCCGATCGCGAGTTGCAGGCAGGCGAATGCGGCATTGAACGCGGCCGGATGTTCACTAACCAGATGTGCGACGTGCTCGACCGGCGCCGAGACGAACGATGCTTGGCCGGCGGCTGCAGGGCTGAGTACGTCGGCCGCCAACCGTCCGCTGAACATAGCGGGCTGGAACTGCAGGCCGGCATCGATCAACCACAGGACGCCGAGGGTTATCTGCAGGCCCCGCCGAGTCATCGCTGCAGCAATCCCGAGGCGGGCTAGCGGAAAACGCCGGTGTGGCCCAGCGAGTACCGGCCTGGCTGGGGGTATACGCACAGGCCGTGCGGTCCGCTACCGACCTTGATCTTCTTGATCAAGTGGCCGTCGACGGTACTGATCTCATAGACCACCCCGTTGTACCGACCCGACACCCACAGTTGCATGCCGTCCACCGAAAGGCCGCCCATGTCGGGGGAGCCGCCACCAGGGATCCTCCACGTCGTCTTGACCGTTCGCGTTGCCAGGTCGACCACTGAGATCGATCCCTCGCCGCGATTGGTGACGTACATGAGGGATGCATCGCGACTGATGTAAAGGCCATGGGCGCCCTTGCCCGTAGGCAAGAAGCCGATCTTCTTGAACGTGGCGCCATCGATCTCCCACACGCCGTTGCTTTGCATGTCGGCGATGTAGAACACCTTCCCGTCAGGTGAAACCTTGACGTCCTGCGGCATCGCGTCCGGCGTCAGTCGCATGACGCCGACTATCTGCTTGGTCAGCGTGTCGATCTTCAGCACCCGACCGTCGAACTCACAGCTGACGATGAAGTAGCGGCCATCTGCGGAGAAATCGGCGTGGTTGACCCCGGAACACGGAACAGGCGTCGTATGAATCAACGCCATCGTTGTTGGGTCGCGCCAGTCGATGCGGTGCAGCCGCTCCGCCATCACCAGCGCGTACTTGCCGTCCGGGGTGAAGTAGAGGTTATACGGGTCGGCAACCGCGATCGGCTTGCCGGGCAATCCCGTCGCGGGATTGATCGGCGTCAGCGCGTTACCGATGTCGCTGTTCACCCACAGTGTCTTCAAGTCGTAGGACGGCACCACGTGTTGCGGCTGCGCCGGCACCGCGAAATGCTCAACAATCGCCCCTGTCGACGGGTTGATGACGTCGACAGTGTTGCTGTTGCTATTAGGGACATACACGAGGTTGGGGAACCCGGCGACGACGGGGCTGAGCATGTTCGCGCCGTCATGGTTGTAGATGTTTGCGGCGTCATCAGCCAAGGGCATCCCCGGCAGTGGATCTGCAACGCCCGACACAGCAGAGGTGGACGCAGGTTTCACCGGCGGGCTAGAACCTGGAGTTGCGCCAGCGCTTGTGCGGGGAGCTGCAGGGTCGGTCCCCGCGGAGCTGGCGCCTTGGGGCGTCAAGCTTGAGGATGCCGCCGTGGGCGACGCACTGGCGGTCGGTTGAGCGGCCCCGGGCCCGGCACCGAGCCGAGGAGCGAAGCCGTCGTGACCGCGCGCCGTGCAAGCGGACAGTCCGAGTGCTGCGACAAGGCACAGCGCGGCAGATGCTCTCCGTCTTCCAGACGTCATCCGCGTATCGCCGAACACATCGAGTCTCAACCCATCAAGTCCGACATCGTCACCGCAGCCAAACCACGTGACCGAAGGCCATCGAGTATCGCGGGTATCGCCTGCACGGTACCGAGATGGCCCAAATGCAATGAAACGATAGAACCCGACCGCGCGCTGGCTAACACTCGCGTCGTAACCGCCGTCGCTCCGGGATCGGCATAGTCCGCGGGGTCGACGTCATACGACAAGCTCGTCGCGTAACCGGCGCGACCGGCAGCTTCCAGAATTGCGGCCGTCGCGTGCACGGTGCCCGAAGGCCGAAACCAACGACCCGCCGAACCGGTCAATCGTCGGAGAACATCGGCGCAGCGAGTGATCTCCGACTCATCGACCACCTCAGACAACGGCGGCATGGTGAGATGCCGATAGGTGTGGTTGCCCAGTTCATGACCGCCAGCAAGGATTCGCTTTGCCATCGCGGGCTCCTGATCGAGCCACTGCCCGACTGCCAGCACGGTCGCGCGCGCGCCAGCCGACTCGAGTTCAGTGAGCAGCCTGGTAGCAAGCACTACATCACCCGCACCATGGAATGTCAGAGCTACGCCGGACGCCGACGCGGGCCCGTGGGTGATCTCTACGGCAGGTGCGCCGGGTCGGACGTCGGACGCTGCCGCTTGCGTCGGCGCAGACTGACTAGGTAACGGCGAGGTTTGCTCCGACGTTGACTGCGAGGCTGAATGCGTGGCAACAGGGCTCGATGCCTGTGGGCTCGGCACGTATTGAGCCGCCGCACTCGTGGCCGCCTCGGTCGGTGGCGCAACGGGCGCGGCGCTGGCGGCCTCAGAATTCGCTACCGCGCGCGACCCTGGCTTGTCCCTGGTCGTGCAACTGACCAAACCGCCGCCGGCGACGCCCACAACTGCGACCGCGAGGCCCGCCTTCAGGACAGTGCGCCGGTCGATGCTCCGCTGGTCCCGCCGTCGGAGCTCGTCGCCGTCCATGCGTCGAACCTACGCGACTCAACCAGACAGCGTCAGATGTACCTGGTTCTCCGTCATGAAATCGTCAGCTACGAGGGGCGCGAAATCACCGAGACTTTGAGTCCGCCATCAGTCGCTCCCTATCACCGTGCCTTCCGTGCGCGCGACGTCAGCGAAGGCTCGCGAGGACGTCGTCGAGCGGAGGTTTCCGGGGCCGACGACCTTGCTCGACGAACCACTCGTGACCGAATGCGACGCGGAAGAGCGGCCAGGGAAGTCGAATGAACCACCTCATGGCACGAACAGGGCCGTCGCTCGTGGATTGGCTCGCGTGCGCAAGCATGGCGGCGCGCTTTTGCGGCAAAAACCCTCTGACGTTGACCTTGTGGGTGATATCCAGCGGATGGGTGTAGCGGTCCGCGAAGCGGGCGGACCGGAAATCTGGTGTCCGAGGGGCAAACCACCGCACGAGCCGCAGCGCCCGTTGCAAGCCCACCCTGTCGACGGTCACTTGCAGGACAAGAGGTGTGCGCGCGAGTTCGGCCGCGCGTCGACCGACGCGATGGACCTGTACATGATCAGGGTGGCCGTAGCCGCCGACGGGATCGTAAATAGTCA
>Ga0207933_1001779_pt1 | contig 15209 bp, 12 predicted proteins | sample NGESurdeep092012_4_FD_184488 | JGI IMG/M metagenome (GOLD analysis project Ga0207933, IMG submission 184488) | Arctic peat soil microbial communities from Barrow, Alaska - NGEE Surface sample F53-3 deep-092012 (SPAdes) | ecosystem: Environmental > Terrestrial > Soil > Wetlands > Peat ... | reverse complement strand
CGGTCGCCAGCGAGTATTGCTACCCCTGCTGCCCCACGACTTGCATGTATTAAGCCTGCCGCTAGCGTTCATCCTGAGCCAGGATCAAACTCTCCATTGTAAATGTTGTTTGATCTGACTATCAAATTTTCTCATCGAAAAATCAACGTCAAAATTCTAATTTGTTACGCTAAACTTTACCTTGTAGAATTATAAAAATTCTGTGCTGTTACTTCCAAACTTTCAAAGATCTTTTGGCCTTTTTGACCACCCATTTTTATTTGGGAGTGCAAATGTAAGAGCCTTTTTTATATCAACCAAATGTTTTTCATAAATCTTTGAAAAACACCTTTTTGACTTATTTTTTTTAAAGAACTACGCCCTTTTTTTAAAAGCGGATTGCAAAGATATGGTGAGATAATTTCTCAGTCAAAACTTTTTTAAATAAATTATGTTAACTGTCTTAAAAACCTTTGCCACAGTAGGTTTTAAAAAGAAATTTTTTTTGCAACATTAATAGTTTACAATTCTGTAAAAAATAATTTCCCGAAATTAAAAATTATCAAATCCAACTTTCACCAGGAAAAGCCCATCTGGCGGAACTGAAAAATCTGCATTGGAACAATTTCTACTTTCAATAATTTTTCCGAATTCTTGTAAAGAAATGATTCCTCTGCCAACCTTAAGCATCGTTCCCACAAGCCCTTTCACCATTCCTCTTAAAAAACGGTTGGCTTCAACATGGTAAACCAAAGTATCATTTTCCAAAATCCATTCACTTTTTTTTATGCTGCAAATAAAAAATTTTACCTGTGTATTTTTTTTTGAAAAACTCGTAAAATCTTTATTCAAATAAATAACCTCCGCGCATTTTTTTAATTTCTCTAAATCAATTTGGTACGGAAAATAATAAGCCCTTCCTTCCAAAAAAGGATTTTTATTTTTATAAATAAAGTATTTGTATTCCCTGGACACCGCATCAAATCTGCAATGTGCATTCTCACTTACCCGAAAAATTTTCTTTATAACTATATCCCTTGGAAGAATAGCATTTAAATGATAAACTGGTTTTTCTAATTGGAAATCTTCTGTCTTATTTTCTCTTTCATCCACATCATTGATCAAAGGATGATCTGTGTCGAAATGAAAAAAATTTTGTAAGGCATGGACGCCGGCGTCTGTCCTGGAAGAACCTGTGAGGTGAAAGGGCTGTTTAAAATAAATACTCAAACCTTTCTCTATTTCTGCCTGAATGGTATTTGCATTTTTCTGAGCCTGGAAACCGGAATAAGCAGTTCCTTTATAACTTGTTTCAATAAAATAGCGCATACAATTCTTTAAGGATAGTTATTTTTTTATCATAGCCATAAAACGGTTACGATAATAATCATCTTTAAGCTGAGATTCAAGTACAGAATACTGATCCGAATCTGATGTAAAAGCGTAGGCTGCGTCAAAGAACATGTACTTTCCTTCATCAGTCAAAAAAAGATAAGAAAGGTTTTTTATTTGCTCCGTACTATAGCATTTTGATTTAAAATATTTCCTGGCCACTTTTATCATATCTTCTCTATTATTTTCTGCAGCCATTTTTTTACGCAGCCTTAAGAAATCTTCATTGTCTGCAAAAGCCTTACAATCAGAATTCACTTTAGATGACGTAACTACTTTTGGTAGTACTACTAACTGGGTACCAGAATTTTGATTATCATCATTTTTTTTCTTTGATGAATTTGTTATTTTCACATCAGTGATTAAGGAATTTTTTTCCGAAGTTGAATTACCAGTAGAAGCGTTTTCATTTTTTTTAGGCCCGATATAAAAAACCTGTTCAGGAGCCGTTTTTCCAGCTGAATCATTTTGGGCAGGTACATTATCATTACTCAAAACTATTTCCGCTTTTTCTTTTCCTGGTTTTATTACTGTAGGTGTTTCGGTAAAATTGAAAGTATCTGTATTTGAATTATTTGCTTTTTTATTCGCAGTAAAATCAAAATTATCATTATTTGTTTGTTTACTGGATGTAATAGTTTGGTTGTTTTGGAGGGGAATAAAAACCAACACGGTATCTAATTTATTTTCATTGCTGTCACCATACATCATTTGCCATCCATCTTCATTTTGCATGCTCAACAATTTTGAGACAGGTGAAGTTTTAGCAACTGTTGTAGAAGAACTTGCTTTAGAAACCACGGAAGTTTCCATGGTATTGGTAACTGAACTATCTGTGGACTTTAAAGCTGTTTCAGATACATTTTTTTCAAGGTTTAAGCTATCCGTTTTGTTTGAGGGCGGAGTAGGAACATTTACATTGGCTAAAGCTAATGAAGTATCAGCAGGCTTTATTGGATTCTCAACTACAACCTGGTGATTTTGCAGTATTGACGAGTCTTTTACCACGTTCGCCAACATTTGTGTAAAAGGATTCGCCTCTTTTTTTACCGAATCTGGCTTTGCTATCGCCGTATTTGCAATTTCATGGCTCCCGCTTATTAGAGCAAGAGTTTCGATATTGAATAATTGCAAACCATTTTCATCAAAGTGTTTTATAAGGTACCCTTCATTGTTGTTATCTACAGAAAGAGTAAAATTTTCTTCAGGATATTCATTTTTAGCAAAACCAACTTTTATTTGATAAACCCCATTCGTAACATTTGGAATGATAATATAACCTTCCGAAGAAGAACTTAGAATTTTCTTATCCATCTTCACATAAAATGGTTTGCCATTATCTGTTTGCAGATAAATAAAATGATCTTGCTGAGCGCTAGTTGTAAAAGCAAAAAGCATCATCAAAAAAAGAAAAAACAATTTTTTGGGTTGAAAATTCAACATAGCAGCAAATCTATTTAATATAAATAATTAAAATTGACTTCTCTTGAAAAAATAAGAAGGTTTTATTATTACAGAGTATTTTTGCTGCCATTAAACTTTTTTTATGAAAAAAATATTTTTAGCTTTTTTATTTTTAGGAAGTATTGTATCAGCAAGTGCCCAGGATTCTGACAATGCTTCTTCAGATACCGCATGGAAAACCATTTACCGTGGCTCCTATTCCCGCATCAATGATTTAGTGCATACCAAACTTGCGGTAAATTTTGATTATCAAAAACAATGGATGAATGGCCAGGAGTGGGTTACGCTTCAGCCACATTTTTATCCGACAGATTCTTTAACCCTTGATGCAAAAGGAATGGAGATAAAAGAAATTGCTATGATGAATGGGAAATCAAAAATTCCTTTAAAATATTCTTATGATAGCATGCAATTGAGAATCACTTTAGATAAAACTTACAAAAAAGGAGAGAAATATACCGTTTACCTAAATTATATTTCCAAACCCAACGACCTTAAACTTCCGGGTAGCGCGGCTATTACAGATGCAAAAGGTTTGTATTTTATAAATCCTTTGGGCAATACCGATGAACACCAGGAAATATGGACGCAGGGAGAAACAGAATCGAACAGTGCCTGGTTTCCTACTATTGACAAACCTGATCAGAAAACTACAGAAGAAATCCTGATGACAGTTCCCGAAAAAAATGTAACGCTCAGCAATGGGCTTTTGGTTCATCAACAAAAAAATGCTGACGGAACACGTACAGACGACTGGAAAATGGATCTTCCTAATTCACCCTACTTATTTTTTATGGGAGTTGGCGATTATTCTATCGTAAAAGATAAGTATAAAAATATGGAAGTGAATTATTACGTAGAGAAAGAATATGCTCCTGTAGCCAGGAAAATATTTGGTGAAACACCGGCTATGATTGGTTTTTTCTCTAAAATTTTAAATTTCCCTTACCCATGGCAAAAGTATGACCAGATGGTTGGCAGGGAATATGTAAGCGGTGCGATGGAAAATACAACTGCCACTTTACACCAGGATGGCGCTTATCAAAATGCGCGGCAATTAGTAGATGGAAATGTTTGGGAAGATGATATTTCACATGAATTATTTCACCATTGGTTTGGCGACCTAGTTACTACAGAAAGCTGGAGCAATATTACCCTCAACGAATCTTTCGCCAATTACAGCGAATATATGTGGCGCGAATTCCGGCATGGTAAAGATGCTGCTGACGAATTGAATTATGACGATATGCAGGGCTATTTACAGAGTGGCAGCGAGAATAAAGACCTTGTAAGATTTTATTATAAAAATATGATGGACATGTTTGATGCGGTAAGTTATAATAAGGGCGGCCGAATTTTAAACATGCTAAGAAATTATGTGGGCGATTCGGCATTTTTTACTGCATTAAATGAATACCTCAATCTTTATAAATTTAAACCGGCAGAAGCCCAGGAACTGAGGCTGGTGTTTGAAGACGTAACCGGCCAGGATTTGAATTGGTTTTGGAATCAATGGTACTATGGTAGCGGGCAGCCTACGCTGGATATCAATTATGATTATACAAATGGCGTAGAAAGAGTAATCGTAAATCAAACTCAGAATACAGGCAAAATTTTTAAATTGCCTACTGCCATTGATGTTTACAGTTCCGGAGCTAATAAAAAAAGATATAAGGTTTGGCTAGAAAATCCTTCTGACACTTTTTATTTCGCAAGTGCCCAGAAACCATCTTTGGTAAATGTAGATGCAGATAAAGTTTTGCTTTGCATAAAAAAAGATAATAAATCTGCTGAAGAATTTGAACAGCAATATAAATACGCGCCTAACTATCTTGACAGAAGAGAAGCGCTTACTTACTTTGCAAAGAATAAATTGAGTGATCTTTCCCTGGGTTTGAATGATAAATATTACGGTTTGCGATTGCTTACTTTACAGTCTATCGAAAAGCAAAACGGATATTCTGTTCCTTCTGTGCTGAGCGTTATAGAGCAAATGGCATCAAAAGACCCTAATAAAAAAGTGCAGGCGCAGGCGATAGAAATTCTTGCCAAAACCAATGATAAAAAATACCTTCCTGTTTTTGAAAAATATGTAAACGATTCATCCTATTCAGTTGCGGGCGCTTCTTTGGAAGGGTTAACTACTCTTGAACCGGACAAAGCTTATTCTTTGGCAAAAAAATACAGCAGTGATGCATTAGGAAAATTGGGTGAAGTGGTTTCTTCAATCATTATTAAAAACGGTTCTGAAGAAGACTTCAATTTTCTACTTAATCATTTTAAAGATGAACCGCTGGGACGCGAAAAGATGACAAGTTCAATAACTTTTGCAAAATACCTGGCTACAGTAAAAAATAAAGATGATGTAAGAAAAGGCGTGGACGAAATCATGAAATTCAGAAATCAAGTTCCCGAAGAATACAGGGGTTACATTGATCCCGGCTATAAACAAGCATTTAGTAAAATAAGTGCAGCTCAAAAAGCGAATGGTAATAATGATTTGGCTGATTATGTTGATGGATTATTGAAATAATTAATCGAAGCTTTAGTCCAAAATTTTTAAAAAAATCCTGGTTCAAAAAATTTATTGAGCCAGGATTTTTTAATTTATATCAAAGGGAACTAACTTTCTCCCAATCCAGTAAACAAACAAATAAACAAGATTTTTGTTTTAGATTTTTCAGTGAATGAATTAGAAAATATCTTCTTTTATGGCATAAAAAATCTCAAAAAATTTTCAGGCAATTCGTTTAACAATTATATTTGCCTAAAAATACCTCCGATGGCAGAAGCAAAAAACACAGAAGAAACACAACCCGTAGGAATATGGTGGCTCATGTTTATTATATCCGCAATTGTACAGGTCATTTTTCTAATCTGGATCAGGGAATATTTCTGGATGGTTCTTCCCTGGTGGATCACTTCACTTGGTAAAGCTATGAGGCTTATTTAATTTTTTTTATTTCAATACTTCAGCCAGTTTATCATGTAATTCGGTACCTCTTAATTCTGTACCGATTATTTTCCCCTGCGGATCGACTAATACATTATAGGGAATAGCTTCTATATGGTATTCTGCTGCTGCGGCACTGTTCCAGAATTTAAGGTCGCTTATTTGTTTCCATACAAGCCCGTCATCTTTTATTGCTTTCAACCACGCTTTTTTATCCTGGTCGAGAGAAACGCCCAGCACAGTAAAGTTTTTATCTTTAAACTCCTTGTAATTATTTACCACATTCGGATTTTCCTGCCTGCACGGCCCACACCAGCTTGCCCAAAAATCTACTAATACATATTTTCCACGAAGTGAACTTAATGAAAAAGGCTTTCCATCAACATCTGGTAAAGTAAGAGCTGGCGCCATTTTCCCTAAAGCGATATCTGCATTTTGCGGTGTATTTTGAGTCGCAACATATTGGTCCAATTGCTTTTGCATATCGGCGACTGAAGAATTCTGAGGATATTTTTTGGTTAGGATCAACATCATGTTTTTTACGGTATCCATCGGAATATCTTCTGTATATCCAAGCGCAAACAGCGCATTTATCGGGCTAGATGCAGTATCAATATAATTTATTAAAAAATGATTGTACCATTCATTACTTACGTTGAATGTATAGTTGGCAATTAAAGCCATTGAATCATTATTTTGTTGCTTATAATCTTTTCTTGCCTGGTCTTCAGCAATCAGGTTAGTGTGGATTGAATCAAGCCGCATAATAAACGCAGTAAGGGATGCGTTGGCAGGGGTATTAAATTTTGTGCTGTTTAAAACCGTGTCATTAGCATCTGCTGAAAAATCAATATTGTCTTTATCATTTATAAAAAGATATCCGGCACTTTTTTCAAACCGTATGCGGTACAAGCCTTCTTCAGATGCATTTGCCTTTACGGTAAATTTACCGTTTTTGATATCAGACGTATCTAAAACCCGAGGAGGTATTCCACTAAAATGCAATTGTTCCAGGAAAACTTTTTGATCTGGAGCATTTTTTAAATCACCATTCACGGTGAAAAGCCCGTTTTTATGTGTAGAAGTGCATGAAAACAAAAAAAACACGCTGAAGAAAACGACTATTTTTTTCATTGTAGATTATATTAATTTATTGATTTAATTTTTGATTGAGTAATTGCATTACAGCCTGCATATCTGCTTTGCCTTTACTTTTCTTCTTTACTTCCCCGGCAAATAAAGCTGTTAGGTTTTTTTTACCTTTTTTATATTCAGAAACCTTCTCAGGCAAAGATGACAGAACTTCGTCTATCCATACCCGTAATGCCTCATCATTTTTTTCCTGGATAAGGTTTAATTTTTTGGCAACTTGCAATGGTTCTTCTTCCGGCGAATTTATTAATACGGGGAAGATTTTAGACGCTGCTATTCCAAAGCTTACTTTTCCTTCTTCGGTGATATCAGCCAGTTTCGCCATTGAAATAGCATTGATTGGAAAACTCTCTATTGCTAAATTATTTTCATTTAAAAACGACTTTACCGGGCCAATAATCCAGTTCGAAACCGCTTTATATTGATGAGTATGCCGAATAATTTTCTGGAAAAAATCAGCAGTGTTTTTATCGTCAGAAATTATTTTTGCTGCGTCTCCGGATAGTGAATACTGATTTACCAATCTTTTTTCAAGTGCCAAAGGCAATTCAGGCATAGATAATTGTGCAGTTTCGATTTGCTCTTCCGAAATTAAAAAAGGAGCCAAATCCGGCTCAGGAAAATATCGGTAATCATTGGCTTCTTCTTTTGACCTCATTGAAAAAGTAGTTCCGTTATTCGCATCAAAACTCCTGGTTTGTTGATGCACTTCTTCGTCATTTTCCAACAAATTTATTAACCGCTTTATTTCAAAATCAATTGCTTTTTTTACATTCCGGATAGAGTTCAGATTTTTTACTTCTACTTTGGTACCCAGCTTTTTTTCGCCTTTCAAACGTACGGAAACATTCGCATCGCAACGCATACTTCCTTCTTCCATATTGCCATCGCAAATTCCGAGGTGGCGAACCATTTTTCTTATTTCTGTAACATACGCAAAGGCTTCTTCAGAAGAATACAAGTCAGGCTCCGAAACAATTTCAAGCAAGGGAACTCCGGCACGGTTTAAATCAATGCACGTGTAATTTTCGTCCACGTCGTGCACACTTTTTCCTGCGTCTTCTTCCAAATGGATCCTGTTCAAAACAACATTTCTTTCTTTTCCGTTTATAGAAATAACAACGCTTCCATTTTTACAAATCGGTGTAGTATGCTGCGAAACCTGGTAACCTTTTGGAAGGTCAGGATAGAAATAATTTTTCCTTGCAAAATAATTATTGCGGACAATATCGCAACCAAAAGCAAGCCCTAGTTTGATGGCTAATTCAACGGCTTTCTCATTCATTTTTGGCAAAGTTCCCGGATGTGCCAGGGAAATAGCACTTACGTTAGTGTTTGGCGGATTTCCAAACTCCGTGCTATCCCCACAAAACAATTTACTTTTTGTTAGTAATTGGGTATGCACTTCAAGCCCTATAACAGCTTCATATTTATCAAATTCAGGCATGGCAGCGAAGGTAAGAAAAGAGATTTCCTTTTTTATGGAATGAAAACTTAAATATTTTATGGCTTGCCTTCATAATAATTGCATTGTTCCATTGAGCCAAGCCTAAAGCGGATAGGAATATTGGTAGCTTTCTCTACTTTTAATTCCTGCTTGCAAAAAAAACCATAATTACACATAGAAAAATTGGCAGGAATTATACTAAGTGAAATAAAAGGAGAAAGATTTTTCGTTGTTTGTTTTGTATCCGAAGAATTTAATAATTCAAGCTTTTTGAAATAAATCTTTTTATCAATATTGGAAAAGTTTGGGAAATTTGAAATGCTTTTCAGGGAAATATTTTTTACAGGATAATTAAGCTGAATTGAATTTTGTGCAGTTACAGAAATGCTCAAAATAAAAAAAATCATAATTAAGCCACAAAACTTGTTCCAAAAAAACATATCAGTACATTTGCCTGTAAATTTACAACAAATAAAAAGAAAAAAAGTACATGTCATTAAGCCAGCGTTTACAACAAAAGCTGTTACAAAAATTATCTCCCCAACAAATTCAATTGATGAAGCTATTGCAGGTACCTACTGCTCATCTTGAAGAAAGAATAAAGGAGGAAATGGAAGAAAACCCTGCGCTTGAAACAACTGAAGATGGCTATATAGAACCTAATGAAGGTGCAGATGAATTTGAAAGTGCGGATGAATTTGAAAGTGATGGAAGCGAAGATGATTATGGTAATATTGATATTAGCGAATATGTAAATGACGGAGATGACGAGCCAGGAGATTATAAATACCGTGATGATAATTATGGTGACCCGGATGAAAAAAAGGTAGTGCCTCACAAAGTAGAAACTTCTTTTTATGATACGCTTAAGTCACAATTACTGATGCTCAATTTGAATGATCAGCAAAGGAGAATTGCGGAGCAAATAATTGGAAGTATTGATGATGATGGCTACCTGCGCAGAGAAGTTACTTCTATATGTGATGACCTTGCCTTTCGACAAAATATTATTACCACCGAACCCGAAATTGAGAAATTAATCAGTTTAATTCAACAGTTTGACCCACCCGGAGTAGGTGCGAGGGATTTGCAGGAATGCCTTTTATTACAGTTAAGAAGAAAAGAAAAAGTTGGTTTGCCTGTAGGCATTCCAATAGAAATTATTGAAAAGTATTTTGATGAATTTACGAAAAAACATTACGAAAAAATTCAGAAAAGCCTTAACCTGGATGAGGATGAAATTAAAGAGGTAATCAATCAAATCATTAAATTAAATCCTAAGCCTGGTGGCGAAGTAGGCGAAACGAATAAGTTACAGAGTTATGTGATCCCTGACTTTTTTGTTTTAAATAATAATGGGAAACTGGAAGTAACCCTCAATTCAAAAAATGCTCCAGACCTGCGTATCAGCGAAGGCTACAGAGACATGCTGAAGGACTATGACCGTGGCACAAAAAAAGACAGAAGGCAAAAAGAAGCGGTTCTTTTTATTAAACAAAAAATAGATTCTGCCAAATGGTTTATTGATGCGATCAAACAAAGGCAGCATACGCTTTTAAGTACGATGCAAACCATTGTTGATTATCAAAGGCAATTCTTTTTAACGGGTGAAGATATAGACCTAAGGCCCATGATTTTAAAAGACATTGCGGAAAAAACGATGCTTGATATTTCTACCGTAAGCCGCGTAGCAAACAGTAAATTTGTTCAAACAGAATTTGGAACCTACCGTTTGAAATTTTTCTTTAGTGAAAGCCTTGTTACTGATAGCGGCGAAGAAGTAAGCACCCGCGAAGTGAAAAAAATATTGAGCGGCCTTATCGAAGATGAAAATAAGAAAAAACCGTTGAGCGATGAGAAACTTACTGAACAGTTGCAGGAAAAAGGCTATAATATTGCACGCAGAACAGTGGCTAAATACAGGGAACAGTTGAACATTCCGGTAGCCCGCTTAAGAAAAGAACTTTAGATATGAATCAAAATTATTCTCATGGCGCTACTGAAATTCCAACAACGAAAACCATTGATAGCGAACTGAATTTTCCTTGGATCCTTAAATTCTGGGCCCAGTTTTTTTCTATTATTTTTCATCCACTTTTTATTCCTGTTATTGGAGCATGGTTTTTAGCGTTTGTTCAGCCCGGATATTTCACCGGCATTTCTCCTCATGCTAAAATGCAGGATGTAATAATTGTAGGAATTAATACTATTTTTTATCCTGCCGTGTCAGTGCTATTATTAAAAGCGCTTGGTTTTATAAAAAGTATTTTGTTAAAAACACAGCGTGAAAGAATCGCTCCTTACATCCTTACAAATTTTTTTTACTTCTGGGTTTTCCTGGTTTTTAGAAACAAGCCTGATGTGCCTGTAATACTTACCGGTTTTATTTTCGGCACCTTTCTCGCTTCTTCTGCCGCCTTAATCGCCAACATTTATTACAAGATTAGTATGCATGCTCTTGGCATTGGCGCGTTATGCGGATTAACATTAATTATTATTTTTTCGGGATTTACTTATTCCGTTTTTCTTACTACGATGTTGGTTTTTTTGATTACCGGGCTCGTCTCTACTTCCCGGCTAATCGTGAGCGATCATAGACCTTTTGATATTTATTCGGGAATTTTTATCTCGATTTTATGCCAGCTAATTGCTTATGCAATTTTTGGATAGTTAATACAGTAAACTAACAAATAACTGATATTCTTATTTAGGCATAACCCTTCTATTCAACCGTAAGTGAAAAAGTTAGCATTCGGGAATTGATCTTGTCTATCACATTTGAATATTTTAAATTCGGATCCCGGGCATGAAGATTAGTAATGCCGGCGCTGTACTTTATTTCCGGAGATAAAACGAAATAAGGAAAATAAATATGAAAGCCGAGGCCGATTTCTGCGCTTAAATCAGACCGGTTTAATTTAATCAGGTCTTCCGCTTCCGAAGCTCCTGCATTACTAGCCAGGTCATAATCAAATTTAGCACCAGCCATAGTATACACTTTAAAATTACCGATACGATCGCTGCTGAAGGCGACATTTATAGGAAAACTTAAGGTGATGGATTGAACTTTTTTGGTTACTGAAGAATCCGTATCATATTTTTGAGAATATACAAAAGCCTTTTCAGAAAAAGTGAGATCAAGCGGATGGAGCCGCACATCAAAATGATTGCTCATCCTCACATTTACGAGCCACGCCAGGTTTATACCAGGGTTATTGATACTTTCTACATCCAGAATAGAATCGTACTGGAGAAACTGCGGATGATGGGTAAAATTAAAATGAGATTGATTGTATCCGATGTTGATACCAAAATGATATGGTTTATCATCGTGGCCATCCTGGTTTAACCCGTATTCCTGAGCCATAGACGCAGAACAAAACACGAATGACAATAAAATTAAAACTATTTTTCGGCGCAATAAATGGTGCATATTCCTAAAGTCAATGTTTTGTAAAAAGCGTTTCTATAAGCTGATTTATTTAAAATGTGAATGAATGATTCTTTCTCAGGAAATTGCAGGACAGAATCGTTTAAATATTGATAGGCTTCATTATTTTTTGCAATAATCTTTCCAATTTTTGGAGTTACCCATTTCATGTAAAAATTATAAAATTGTTTTATCACTGGCGCCGATGGTTTGGTACATTCCAAAACAATCAATTTACCACCCGGTTTAAGTACTCTTTTTATTTCTGATAAACCTTTTTCCAGGTTTTCAAAATTCCTTACACCAAAGGCAACTGTGACAGCATCAAACGTATTATCATCAAATAAAATTGCCTCACTATCGCCATTTAATAGTTCAATTTGGTTTTGCAAACCTGCTTTTTCTATTTTTTTTCTTCCGAAATCCAGCATTCCTTCGCTGATATCAATACCTGTAATTTTTTTTGGCTTTAATATTTCATAACATGTCAATGCAAAATCTCCTGTGCCTGTAGCTACGTCTAAAATATTTTGCGGCTGTGATGAAATAAGTTGTTGAATTCCTTTCCTGCGCCAGCCAACATCAATTCCTGCACTTAAAAACCGGTTTAAAAAATCATAACGAAAAGCAATTTTATCAAACATATTTTCCACCTGCCTCTTCTTACTTTCTGTAGAATTTTTAAAAGGAACAATCGTATCATGCGGATAAATAGTCATCGCCCCAAAGATAGTTTTTTGGGTTAATAAGTTTTACTCTTAACCATTCTTTCACTTTTATTTTTGAATTCTGCTTTGAGCTTTTGCATTCAGCCTTCCGCATTTAGCTTTATTGTAAATTGCAGCATGCACATTAAAAAAGCGCAATATATTATTAGCAGCCCTTCGTTTGAAAAATGCCCTGCACCGGATAAGCCCGAATATGCATTTATCGGCCGAAGCAATGTGGGAAAATCTTCGCTTATTAATATGCTTACCAACAATGATAAATTGGCAAAAACATCAAACTCGCCGGGAAAAACACAAATGATCAATCATTTTGAAATTAATAGTGTTCCAAAAGCAGGGGAATTTAATGAAACAAAATGGTACCTGGTTGACCTGCCTGGATATGGGTTTGCAAAAATTTCGCAAAGCAGCCGGAGAAGATGGGAACAGATGATTGAAAATTATCTCAGAAAGAGGGAAAATGTAGTAATGATTTTCGTGTTGATTGATTCGCGGCACTCACCGCAAAAACTTGATCTGGAATTTATAAAAAACCTCGGGATATGGCAGGTTCCTTTTACATTGATTTTTACAAAAGCCGATAAAGAAAAACAAGCAATGGTAAGTAAAAATGTAAAATCATTCCTGGAAGAATTGCGAAAAACCCAACAGTTTTTACCACAACATTTTGTAAGCAGTGCTGTAAAGAAAATGGGGAAAAATAAAATTCTGGATTTGATTTCTGAATTAAATTCAAATTTCACCGTTAAAAAGATGGAAGAATAAATCAGCAAATTCTTTTCCTGTACATCCCAATCTCCTTAAAAAGAATAATCGAAAGTTCTTCCTGAAAACATTTCAATAAAATAAGGTTGTTAAAAAAAAGTAAACCTTAATCTTTTGAGTAGGTTTTTTTATTTTGCGGCGTCTGATTTACAGAATAGTCAAAACTTAAAAAGTAATAAAAACTAACTCGTTCAATAAAAAAATTCACTATTAATGATTGCTAATTTTAATAATAAACAAGTTAATAAATTTGGAAGTGGAATTCTATTATCAATATGAAAATAGAAAAAAAGAATATTATTACACACATTTAAATCTATAAAAATTAAATTCAGCAACCTCTTTGATACAGAAATTAATTTTAATGGCTTCTTTTTTCTTGCTACTTAATTGCACCAGTTATGGGCAATCCATTATTGAAAAATCCGGGGGAAATAAAGATTCTTCCCTTACCAACCAATTTGAAAATAAGGATTCTATTTTTCGAAATAATCTCACTGTTCGGGATTCTATTTATAAATCAACAAAAACAAATACTCCGCAAAAAGATATCCGGGATGTATTTAAAAGTGTTTTCCATCTTAAACCATTGCCGGCTACAGATGGGGAAAAGAAGGATCTAAAAAAACATTTTTCAATAATTCCTGCCGGTGGTTATACTTTGCAGACAGGGTTTGCAGCAATACTAAGCGCAAACATGGCTTATAATGTAGACACATTAACTGACGCAAAGCTGTCAAGTATTAGTACCAGCTTTACTTATACTCAGTACGATCAAACTATAATTCCTTTACAGGCCAGCCTTTGGGCCAAAGGGAACCGCTATGATTTAATTTCAGATTTCCGGTATGTAAGTTATCCTTCTGCCATCTTTGGACTTGGAGGAAGAATAGATCCCAACATCGGTTATACTATCAATTTTAACGGATTAAAGCTTCATCAAACAATAATGAAAGCCATATCGAATAATATATATCTTGGGCTTGGATTGTATTACGATAATTTTCAGAACATTACCGCCATAGAAAAAATATCCGATACTGTATCACGTAGAATTATAAAACTATTGGGCAGTCATGAAACTGCTATTGGATTAGCCTTACGTTTTACTTATGATTCCAGGTTGAATCAGATAAATCCAAAGCAAGGATTGTATTATAATATCACCTATAGGGCAAATGCCAGGGCCTTTGGTAGCGACAGTGCCTGGAATTCATTACAAATTGATAGCCGTGCCTATGTGCCTTTCCCAAAAGGATCAAATAATGTATTGGCTTTTTGGATGTTCGATTGGCTTACGGCCTCGGGTACTCCTCCTTATTTACTACTACCCAGCACTGCCGGAGACGATAGTTATAATACGGGCCGTGGTTATATTCAGGGCAGGTTCAGGGGAAGAGACATGCTTTATTTTGAAAGTGAATATCGGTATGGCATTACCCGAAATGGGTTATTAGGTGGAGTATTTTTTGTGAATGTCCAGAATTTTTCCAGTGATTTATCCAAACAATATAGCAAATTATTTCCAGGGTATGGCTTAGGGGTGCGGGTAAAATTTAATAAATATTCCAATGCGAACTTATGCGTTGATTATGGTTTTGGCGCAAAAGGTTCTCAAGGCTTCTTTGTAAATATTGGTGAAGTGTTTTAGAGAATGCACGCGCCCGGAGTTATCCTTTTTTATAGTAAACAAACAAATAAACTCATTTCTTATTTTGGTGGAAAATAAAAAAGGTTGCCCAAAGCAACCTTACCCAACCTACTAAAATTTATAGGATTAGGTAGAATAAGCATAAAGAGTTTTTAATACTGGATAAGGGTGAGGAATTTGATTCATCATTTCATCAATTACTTTCTGAAAAATTGCCTTTCGATTATTCCTGCGGTTGAATCTAAAAA
>Ga0207933_1001778_pt1 | contig 15211 bp, 14 predicted proteins | sample NGESurdeep092012_4_FD_184488 | JGI IMG/M metagenome (GOLD analysis project Ga0207933, IMG submission 184488) | Arctic peat soil microbial communities from Barrow, Alaska - NGEE Surface sample F53-3 deep-092012 (SPAdes) | ecosystem: Environmental > Terrestrial > Soil > Wetlands > Peat ... | reverse complement strand
ACAATCGTGTGCAATTCGTCAATGAACAAAATGATGTTTTTCGCGCGACGAATCTCATCCATCACGGCCTTGATGCGTTCCTCGAACTGGCCGCGGTATTTCGTGCCGGCAACCATCAGCGCGAGGTCGAGCGTGATGACGCGCTTGTTGTGCAAAATTTCCGGCACGTTGCCCGCCGCAATTTCCTGCGCGAGACCTTCGACAATGGCCGTCTTGCCAACGCCCGCCTCGCCAAGCAGAACGGGATTGTTTTTTGTGCGGCGGCAGAGAATCTGGATGACGCGCTCGATTTCATTCTTGCGTCCGATGACCGGGTCCATGTCGCCCTTGCGCGCGATTTCCGTGAGGTCGCGGCCAAACGCCTTGAGCGCGGGCGTCTTGACTTCGCCTTTTTTGTCCGGCGTTTTTTCCCCGGCGGGAATCGAGGATTCCTCGGCGGCAAAATTCGGGTCAAGCTCCTTCAAAGTCCGCTGGCGCGCCTCCTCGATGTCCACGTCGAGATTTTTCAAAACCTTTGCGGCCACGCCGTCGCCTTCGCGCAACAGGCCGAGCAAAATGTGCTCCGTGCCGACGTAAGTATGGTTGAGCGCCTTGGCCTCCTTCGACGCGAGCGCGAGGACTTTTTTCACGCGCGGCGTGTAGGGGATGTTGCCGATCATTTTCTGGTCGGGGCCGGTGCCGACTTCCTTCTCGACGGCGATGCGGACGGTTTCAAGGTCAATTCCCATGCCCTGCAAGACATTCACGGCGACGCCCTGTCCCAGCTTGATCAGGCCGAGCAGCAGATGTTCCGTGCCGAGGAAATTATGGTTGAAACGGTCAGCTTCCTTGCGCGCGAGCGCGAGCACCTGCTGCGCGCGCGGCGTGAAATTGCTCATGGATTCGTCACTCATACTGGAAACATAATGCTACAAACCGGGCGATTTGTCCAATCACAACATGAAAATATCGGCGCACGGCGGGCGCAACCCCGTTCTTGACACATTCAATATTATGTGCAAATCTTTGCGCATGAATACGATTACGGTTTCCATTGGTGCCGGGCGCGCCGACCTTTGCAAGCTGATTGAAAAGGTCGAGGCGGGCGCACGCGTCATTTTGACCAATCACGGACAGCCCAAGGCCGTCATTTCCGCCTACCGAGAATCGGGCAAACCATGGCGCGTGGAAACGCCGGACAACCCGAAGCTTTACGGCGACCTGCAATCCCCCGTCATGGAAAACTGGAAATGAAAATTCTGGCCGACACGAATTTGTTTGTGAAGTTCTGCCGCCGTTTGCCGCTGCCGAAGGAAGTGGAAAAAGTTTTGGCGGACGAAAAAACCGAGCGCTGCCTCTCGCCGATTTCCGTGGTTGAAATTTTACGGCTGTGGAAAAACGGCGACATTCCCGGCAATCCCGACACATGGCTTGACCTCGCACTGCCTTCGTGGACGGTGCTGCCGGTAACGGTGCCGATTGCGCGGCTCTCGGTTTTGTGGCCGTGGGAACACAAAGACCCCGCCGACCGGATTCTGGCGGCGACGGCGGAATTCGAGGGAATCGCCTTGTGGCACACGGACACGGTGCTCAAAAAACTCACCGGCTTTCCCCAACGCTATTTCGTGAACGCGGCCTGAATCAAATCCGCTCGACAGGAAATTTTTTTGGGTGCAGTGTAAAAATTGTGAAAGTGAACTGGATGAAAACTTGCGGCTCAAAACCAGATTAGTTAACAAATGGAGTCACCATGCAGGACAATTCAACAATGGCATTTCTCGGACTTGTTTTTGGCGCGGTATTTTTGCTGGTGGCCATCGCATCCACGATTTCTAAAGTTACACTTAGTCTTTTTAATCCGTGGCTTGGGCGTCAAGTCAGATATAGAGAAAATCCACGAACTTTTATTGCGCTTGTTTCTTCTTACTGGCTAATCGGCATCGTGGCAGTAGTGATGGCTATGGTGAGTGCGTTATCTGGAAGATAATTCCTGCGAAAAATCTTTTTTCAATTCGTCGTGTTCGGCGGCGGCTTGACGACTGGCCGGCTTACGTTCTTCAACCGTTCGCGCACCATGTCGGCGCGGATCAAATCGCGTTCCTCGGCGGTCAGCTTGTCCGAAAGTTTTTTCTGCAAGTGCGCCGGCTGCGTGACCAGAAACAGTTCGTCCACCAGCGACCGTTCCGCGCCGGGAAATAATTCCAAATCAATGCCCAGCCGCAACAGCGACAAAAGATTCATCGCTTCCTTCGACGAAATACTGTGCGCGTTCGCCAGAATTCCAAACGCGCGTCCGATGTGATTGAAAACGACCTTCGTCTTTTTTTCCAGCAACGTCTGCCGCGCGTTCTCCTCGTGCTCGATGATCTGCGACAAAACCTTTTCCAGCCGCTCGACGATGGCCGGTTCATTTTCGCCGAGCGTCATTTGGTTTGAAACTTGAAAAACATTTCCGAGCGCCTCCGTGCCTTCGCCGTAAAGCCCGCGCACGGCAAGGCCAAGCTTGTTGACGGATTGGATGATGGGATTGATCTGCTCGCCAAGGACGAGTCCGGGCAGATGCAGCATCGCGCTGACGCGGATGCCGGTGCCGAGATTCGTCGGGCACGCGGTCAAATAGCCGAGGTTGCCGTCGAAGGCGTAATCCAGTTTTTTCTCCAGCTCGGAGTCCAGATGGTCAATCGCGTTCCACGCCTGCTTCAATTGCAAACCCGGACGCAACGCCTGCATCCGCAGATGATCCTCCTCGTTGATCATCACGCAAAACGTTTCCTCGCGGTTCAAGACGAGGCCGCTGCCGGAACTTTTCGCGGCGTGTTCGCGGCTGATGAGATGGCGCTCGACGAGAATCTGTTTGTCCAGTGCGCCGAGATTGTCCATCGCCTCGGAAAATGCGTCCTTCATCTCCGGCAAACTTTCGACTGCGGGGCGGATCGTCTCCAAAATTTTCAAGCGCTCCGGCTTTTTCGCCCAGCCTGGAAACGCCGCGTCCTTCAAATTGCGCGCCAGCCGCACGCGGCTCGACATGACGATGCGGTCGTGCGGCCCATGACGACGCGCCGTCTCGGCGGGAGAAACCAGAAATTCGTGCAGATTATTCATTTCAGATTCGCCGCGAAAGAACGCACAGAACACAAAGAATTAAAAAATCTCTGCGCTCTTTGTGTTCTATCGTGGCAATTTTGCAAATTCATCGCGGCAAATTCGCCGGTGCAACCGGACGCTCGTTGATTTTTTTCAATTCATCCCTCAACTGCGCCGCATCCTCGAAATTTTCCGCTTCAATCGCCTTGGCCAGTTTTTTCTGCAACGTCTTGAGACGGTCGGAATTTTCCCGCGACGCGCGCAACGCCTCCGGCGCCTTGCCGGTGTGCCGCGTGCCTTTGTGCATCGTCTTGAGCAGGCCGCCCAAGCCTTCCGCAAACGTCTTGTAACATTCCGGGCAGCCGAGCCGGCCGGACTTCTTGAAATCCGCCTGCGAAAATCCGCAGCGCGGGCATTTCAAATCCGTGCCGACGGCCTGCTCGACTTCCTGCGCCGCGCCGAGGCCGAGCATCAAGTCCGCCAGCGCGAAGCCCGACGGGTCATTGACGCCCTTGGTCTTGGCGCAATCCTCGCACAAATCCAGCTTCTGCATCTTGTCGCCCACGATCTGGGTCAGATGCACGGTGGCCGGTTTTTCTTTGCAAATGGAACACTGCATTTTTGAAAATGTGATTCGTTAAATCGTTGAATTGTTAAATCGTCGGCGTTAATGAATTGGTTTTGCGTTGAAATAATTCCCGCACGTCGCGCCGCATTAAAACCCAAAACACCCAAACGTCGCGCGCAATGATCGTGAACATATAAAATGCCACCGCCAATGCCGAAGCGGGTGGATGAGGATTGTTATCTAAACGAACTCCATAAAAAATGACAACCAAACTCTGCAAATGCGATAAATCCCAAATGGTAAAATACAACGCACCGATTATCCCTGCTCCAATCAAGACTAACCCACAAATTCTCGCAGCACGCACTCGTAGCAATAAGCCAATGCTAATGAACAAAACAAACAAAAGCATTATCAGTTTAATTGCCACACTAACAGTATCGTTAGAAATTGGATTGTCGTTGTGATGCAAAAAAGCTCTGATTCCAGCCCAGAGAAAATACGCAGCAACAATCAATAATGAAATTGGCCTTTTCATAATTTTGTCTTTCGTATTTTCCGATTCAACGATTTAACCATTCACGATTCACACAATCGGTTCTCCCGACACTTTCGTCAAGGCGTGATAATCTTCCACGAGCTTGCGCGTGAGCGCGCCCGGCCTGCCGCTGCCGATGAAGCGACCGTTTGTATAAAATGTTCCCATGCAATTTTTCACATTTTAATTTTATCACTTGCCCACGGCCTTGACAACTTTCTGCGCCGCATCCGCCATCGAATCGCCGGTGATGATGGCCACGCCGGATTCGGCCAGAGTTTTTTTGCCGGCGAGGACGTTGTTGCCCTCAAGCCGCACGACGAGCGGAATTTTCAAATGCGTTTCCTTCACCGCCGCGACGATGCCGGTGGCGATGACGTTGCAATCCATAATGCCGCCAAAAATGTTCACGAGAATACCCTTCACGTTCGAGTCGCTCAAAATGATCTTGAACGCAGCCGTGACCTGCTCCTTGCTCGCGCCGCCGCCCACGTCGAGGAAGTTCGCCGGGCTGCCGCCGAAATGCTGGATGATGTCCATCGTCGCCATCGCAAGGCCCGCGCCGTTGACGAGGCACGCGATGCTGCCGTCGAGCTTGATGTAATTGAGCGAAAATTTTGACGCCTCGATTTCCAGCGGTGCCTCCTCGTTCAAATCGCGCATCTCCAAAATGTCCTTGTGGCGATAAAGCGCGTTGTCATCGAGCGAAATTTTTGCGTCAAGCGCGACGACAGTTTCTTTTCCGTCGGCCAATTCAACCACGGCCAAAGGATTCAGTTCCACCATCGCCGCGTCACATTCCCACCAAGTGTTATAGACGCCGGTGATTAGCTTCACGCCGGCATTGAATAAATCGCCCTTCAATCCGAGCGCGGCGGAAATTTTGCGCGCCTGAAACGGCATGATGCCGACCGCCGGATCAATCGTTTCCTTGAAAATCTTTTCGGGATGCTTCTCGGCGACTTCCTCAATGTCCATGCCGCCCTCGGTGCTGGCCATGATGAGCGGGCGGGAATTCGCGCGGTCGAGCAACACGGCGAGATAAAATTCCTTTTTAATTTTCGCGCCAGCGGCGAGCAACAGCGTCTGCACTTTACGTCCGTCTGCGCCGGTTTGCTTTGTGACCAAAATTTGTCCGAGCATTTTTTCGGCGAACGAAACTGCTTCGTCCACCGACGCCGCGACTTTCACGCCGCCCTGAAAACCGCTCATGAAAGTGCCTTTGCCGCGACCGCCGGCGTGGATTTGCGATTTGACGACGACTTTGGCGCTGCCGGTGGCGGCGATTTTTTCCGCCGCCGGCCGGACTTCGGCGAGCGATTTGGCGGGGATTTCGAGCGGGACGGCGACGCCATATCTGGCGAGCAACTCTTTGGCTTGGTATTCGTGGATGTTCATTTCAAAAATTCAAGCTGGAATTAAAAACGATTGCCGCCGGAAATCAAACTTTTAAGCGGATGAGCAGCGGCTTGGCCAGATTATTTTTCCTCAAATGCCGCGACGATTGGCCGGTGGTCGGAACCGACGCCCCAGTTCGGAATCGCGGGAATGTAAGCCCCGGCCTTCAACCAGCCGCGCGCCATTGCGGGACTCAACAAAATGTAATCAATGCGCGAGTAGGTGTCGTCTGCGCCGTAAAAATAAGTCCATGCCACGTTACGCGGCTCGAAATACGGGGGTCGGGCGGGCGCGTCGTCGCCGTTGCGCTCGGCAGGGCGTGCGTCGGTGAGCTTGAATTTTCCGCGCCCGATGATTTCTTTCGTCGAATCGGAATCTTTCGTGTCATTGAAATCGCCGAGGACGATCAGCTTCGCATCCGGGCCTGCCTTGAAATGTTCAGCAATGATGCCGCGCAAAACGCGTGCTTCACCGAGGCGTTCCTCGGCTTCGTCGGCGTTGGGCACGGACAGACGCGATTTCAAATGCGCGGCGATGAGCGTGAAGATAAAATTCGTCGCAGCCTGGATTTTTTCTTCCGCAAATCCGCGCTCGACGCGAAAGCGTTTTCCGTCCAGAAGAAATTCGTCGTTTGTGTGCGGATGTCGCGCGATGATGGGAAACTTGCTCAACACGGCGATGTGGATGTTCGTGTCCGCGCCCTCGACGTAATCCCAAAATGGAAAATCCTGACCTTCGGCCTTGAGCGACGCGCGCAATTCCAACAGCGCGTTCGTTGTCCCCATTTCTTCGAGCGCAATCACGTCTGGATTCATCGCCTCGATGCTTTCGCGAACTTTGGCTTTGGCCCCGGGAGATTTGGCGTAGTGGCGTGATTCGGTCGGCTGATCCAGATAATTTTCGATGTTGTAAGTGGCGACGCGGAAAGTTTCGGCGAAGGTAGCGGAGTAAAATAAAACTGCAACGGCGAAACAAAGTGAGAACCATTTAAGCATGGGGAACAATATACTTAACGACCCCGATTTTTGCAGTTAATTCAGCCTTTCGTCATTTATTTGGTTTGCTTGACGATCCGGTATTTGATTCTTCCTGCAATTTCTGGAGCAGGGGGGTCCGGCGTTTTAATTCCTCCTGTAGTTCGCTTGCATCTTTGGCGCTGTGGATCACAGTCGGGCGCAAGAAGACCATTAACTCCACTTCCTGTGTGGTCTTGTCCTTCTTTTTGAAGGCCCAATCAATGAGCGGAATGCTGCCTAGCAACGGCACCTTGCGCACCACCTGGGAAGTTTGTTTTTGAATGATGCCGCCGAGCAACAGCGTCTGGCTGTTCTTGGCGGTCACCTCCGTGCGGAAATTGTCGGTGTCAAAAACATCGCCGCCCAGCACCGTCGTGCCGGAATCCACGGTTGAAGATTCGGCGTGGATTTTCAACTGCACGTCGCCTTCGCTGTTGATGTGCGGCGTGACTTCCAGGACGACGCCGACGTCCTTGTAAGTAATGCTGGTGTTCTGCGATCCGACGGAAGAAACCTGCGTATTTTGCGGCACCGGCACTTCCTGTCCGACGAACAGCTTGCCCATTTCATTGTCATCAATCGTGATGCTTGGTTCGCCCAACACGGTGGCATCGGTGTTTTTGCGCAAGAACTGGACGAGATAATCAATGTTGAGCGTGCTGCTGACCATGCCGGACCGGAGACTGGCCAGGGTTTGAATCACGGTTCCGGCCGCGTTGTTGGCCGGTGTGTTGACCGTCGTCGTTCCGCCGAAGCCTTTTTGATAGTTGCCGCCGGTGCTGGCGAGAATCGAATCTTCATAATCACCCGGCGTAAAGACCTGGCTGCCGTTAGGCGACCAGAGAACGCCGAGCTTGTCCAAATAATCGCTGGAAACCTGGACGATGCGTGCTTCAATCGTGACCTTGTCCGACGGCGCGTCCACTTCCTGGATCAACTGCAAAATTTGCGGGAAAAAATGGACGTTGGCGGAAATCAGCACGGCGTTACCGCGCTGATCGGCGACGCAACGCACACGGCCGATCAAGTCGCTGACCGTTCCCGATGAACTGCGGCTGGCTGACGAGCCGGTATTATCCGGCTGACCGCCAAGCCACGAATAATAAACATCCTCCTTGGTGTCCTGGGTGATGTCAAAGCCGGTTTGATCCGAGCCGGCCTGTGGCGATTGCTGGTTGGGTTGAGTCGTGTTGTTTTGATTTTGCGGTGCCGTCGGGCGCAGTGCCGGTGAACCATTCTTGGCGAACAAGACGTTCAAGCTGTTCGCGACCGTGTCCGCCTTGGCGTATTTCAGGCCGATGCGCAGCGTGCTTTCACCGGCCTGAGACGGCTGATCCAATTGTTTCACCACGTTCTCGATGACCGCGAGATTTTCCTTTGAATTCGACGTGATGATGATGGCGTTGGAATACGGCTCGCTCGTAATGTGGACTTTGCCGTAAAGCCGTCCCACATCTTTGTCGGATGTGGAATCATTCCCGGCATCCATGTCATAAATTAAATCATAATAACTCCGCTGCTGCGTTTTTTTCACGAACAAGTCATTCAGCACCTCTTCGATGTCCGTGGCGCTGACATATTTGAGCGGAATGATTTCCGGGGCCAGGCCGTTGTCGGCAACCGGCTCGTCCAGTTCGGCGATCATTTTAGCCAGACTGTCCATCTGTGAGGGCGGAGCCTGGACGATGATGGCGTTGCGGCGGCGATCCGCCACCACGCTGAATTTTTTTGAACCTGTGTCCGGCACCGATGAGTAATAAATTGCATAGCGCGATCCGGACGAATTCTGGGTGTCGTTCAAGTCCTGCAACTGTTTCGCCACGTCTTGCGCGTCGGCATTTTTTAAGGTGAACGTCTGCGTCACTTTTTCCTGCGCGTCCTCGGTGTCCATCATCGCCACCAATTTTTCGATGGCGCCGAAGTCCGTCAGATCAGAAAACACGATCAGCGAGTTGGAACGATCATCGCCCACCACATCAACGGTGGTTTTGTTCCCGGCTTTCCCGGTCATTTTTTCGTAAAGCGGTTCAATCTCCTTGGCAAGTTCGCCCGCCGCGATATGTTTCAAAGGAATGACCCGCACCGCAACGTCTTCTGGATGTTCGCTGTCCAGCGCGTCAATCAAATCACCCACCACGCGCAGATTGTCATTGTAGTCTGTGACGATGACTTGGTTGGCGCTTTGATCCACATCCACCGCCCCTTTGTCTGACAACGCCGTTTGGATGCGCACCTTGACATCCGCCGCCTGGATATGTTTGAGCTGAAAAACTTTCACCAGCAACTGCCGTCCGGGAGGAATGTTCGTGAGTGAACCGCTCACCACTTCCGGGCTCATCTGCGGTTCCTTTCCCTGCGGCACAATCAGAATGGAATCGCTCAACTCAACCGCCGAAAAACCTTCCATCGCCAGCGCGCGGTAAATCATGTTGATCGCCTGGCGCACCGGCACCTTTTTTGAACTCATGATGGTCAACTGACATTGCACCTGCGGACTTTTAATCACCGTTTTGCCCGTCGTTTGCGCCAGCCATTCCGCCACCATGTCCACGTTAGCGCCTTGAAGACTCAATTCAATCCCGTCCGCAGAGTTAGTTGATGCGCCCGTTAACAGCGGCTCGGATGGCACCCATGGCTCGCCCACGGGATTTTTCGGCGCGGAACCCTCGGCGGCCGACGGCGGAGGATTGCCGTCGTTTGGCAGCACGATGCCCGTCGGCAAGTTATGCGGAGTGACCCGCGTCTGGGCCATCAGTTGCGCGGCGGCGCCGAGCAGCGCGGCGGTGAATAAAAAAATTCGCAGCCGGATTTTCGCCCGGCAAACCGGCATGCGTTGGAAGAGGGATGTTTTCATTTTGTGGTTTTGTCTTGGTTGGAAAGCAAACTGTCGCCGCCGTAGCCGTTGAAGATCGTGAGTTCCTGTTCTTTTCCGTCCTGTTCCACCAATACCCGGTTGATGCCGATCTTCAGCAGTTTCAAATCGCCGAGCGAATCGCCCGTTTTCACCAGTCCTGTCTGGCCGGTGGCTGTCCGCAAGAAAGCCGTTTCGCCCGCGATGCCCAAAAGCCCCATCGGCATCGGGTGCATGATGGGCGCGAAAATTTCGCTGTTCACGATTTGATCCACGCGTGCCTGGATTTCCGGCGGCAGCTTGGGCGCGTTCCCCGGCATTTCCGGCATCATGGGAACTCCGCTGGTTCCCATTCCGCCCGCCATCGCCATCGCAGGGATCAAATTATTTCCGGAAATTTTTGCCGCGCCCATGACGGCTGGATTTGTTCCAGCAGCCAGGCTGTTGTTGGCCGCCATTTGCGCCGAGGCGTTGGTTGAAACCAAATTTGTTTCTGCACTTGTTTCCGCCGCAGCATTGACCGAAGCCGGCGTTTGGATTTTTGCCGGAGCAACGTCAGATGAATTTGTCATTTCAATTTTTACGATCGTTGCCGGGTTGGAACTTAAAGCCTGGTTTGTTTGCGCCGCCAAACTGTTCGTTTCGACCGGCGTCATGACATTGGTTGCAATTGAATTTGTTTCCTTGCTTGTGAGCGTTGGCGGATTGGTTTGACCTGATGTTCCCATTTTTGTCACCGGCACTGATGCTGAACTCGCAAACGGATTGGTTTCCAGCGCCGGCACGTCCGGAATTTTCACTCCCGCGAGCGGGTTGACCTGGAATCCCGCATAGACCAGTTGCAGGACAACCAGCGCGGCGAGCGTCAGGCAGGAGATGCGCAAAATCTGTTCAGAACGGTCACGCATGGGACGCCTCCGCCTTTTTCCAATCCAGCACGATGATCGTGACGGTCAATTTCATTTGCCCCGGACGCATGGCATCACCCGTGATTTGCATCGAATCAACCAGCAGTGGATAACCGAGCAACGGCAGCCGGTGCAGCAACGCAATCACGGCGGCGACCGGTCCCGAACCGTCAAATTCTATCGTCGCCATTTCCTTTGCGGATGAATGGCCCGCCGATTCGCGGATCGAGCCGAGCTTGATGCCGCCGTTCATGGCCGCTTTTTGGATCGCCGCGCTGGCATCCGCCACGATGGTGTTCGTCGAAAGCGTTGCCGGATCGAGCTGGAAATCTTCCATCATTTTTTTCACCACGGTCGCCTGGCTGGCGTCCAGGCCCGCCCCGGATTTCAAATGCCGCGCCTCGGCGACCATTTGGAGATAATCCGCGCGCTGATGCGCTAAAAATTTCCAGACCTTGACACCGCCGAGCAGCACGAGGCAGATCGAAAGGAAAATCACCGCGTAGCGGATTGTGCGTTTTTCGCTGGGGTTTAAAGTGCGCATGAAATCAAGATTTGGGAATTTTGTCCGGCATCGCCGGCATGGCGGGGGCATCCGGGGAATTTGTTTTCCCGGCTGACACTGGCGAAAGAACTGCCTTCACGGCGGCGCGCGAGCCGGCGGGTTTCCACTGCGCCGTCATGCGCACGTTCACCCTGGGCTGATTTTGAATGGGCGTCTGTTCCTCCACGGTGATGTTGGCGAAAAAGCCGGACTCGATCAACTTCGTGCGAAAGTCCATCACCTGCTGTGCGCTTTGCATCGCGGCTTTCAGCGTGATTTCGCCATGCTGATTGAGGGTGAGCGAATCCAGATGCGTGCCTGGCGCGGCGGCCTTGGAAAACAAATAGATCGCGTCTAGATACGGCGGCTCGCTTTGCTTGAACGATTGTAGAAAATGCAGTTCCGGACCGACGACCGACACAAACTGCTGCCGCTGGACTTTAAACGCGGCCAGCTTTCGCGCGAGCAGAGGCTTGAACAGAATCGCTTCGGCATATGGCAGAATCAGCAGTAAAATCAACAGCACGCCGATGCGCGCAAGCCAGCGGCGGTTTTCCGCGCGCGAGAAATCCATCTGCGAAAAACTGAACGCCGTCTTGGCCGGCTGCAGTTTTGATTGCAGGCGGGGCATGGGAATATTTTCCGAAACGGATTTTTTCAACCCAAGTGTCGCGGCAGAGAAACCGTCGCCGCCTGGAATTTCCAGCCGGCGGCAGTCCAGCCGCGCCGACAATTTTTCAAAGAGGCCATTTTGCGTGGCCGCATTTCCGGAAATGTAAATTATTTTCGCCGGCGAAAATTTCAAAACGGCGTCGGCGATGTCTCCGTCGGACGGCAGAATTTTCAGACTGGTCGCCGCGCCATTTTCAATGAAAACCAGTTCGGCGTGGCTGCGATCCATTTCCAGAATCGCGTGCGCTTCGTTCCGCGACGGGCAAGCCAGTTCGCGCGCAAAAGCCGACACCGTGAATTCAGGATTCGCGCCCGCCTCCGACAAAAGACCGGCGTAATCCGCAATGACTTCCTTGCGCACTGCGGCAACGATGGTTTCGCGTCCGGCCGGGCCGTTGGACATTTCGCGCCAGCCCCAGGCCAGATCGTCCGGCGACAGCGGAAATTCCTTTTCAATTTGCAGTCGAAGAACACTTTCAATTTCACCGCCGGTCAGCGCAGGCAACGCGATTTTTCGCAGCGAGACTCCGTGCGCGCTGATGCCGCAAACGGCGCGCACGCGCGGCTGCCAGTGTTTTCGCCCCAGAAAATTCTGCAGCGCGGCCATCAACCCCTTCCGGCACGCAGCGGTCAATTTCCCGTCTGCCGCGCGCTGCAACTGTAATTCAAGTCCTCCGCTTTCGCGCAAAATCCGCAGCGAAGTCGGATTGATCTCGATAAAAACCGGCGGAGGATTGAAAAATTCCTTCATAAATCGTCCTCCCGATACGAAAGGGTTTTCACGCCGTCGAGATTGACGCGCGCGATGACTTGAACGCGTTGGCGCACGCCGGTGGATTTCACGCGGCCCTCGGCCAGAATGCGAAATGTCTCCGAACGCGCAGTGACAAGCGTCACCACTTGGTTGAAAATGTCACGCGTCATGCCGTCCACCTTCAGCAACTCCGCCGGGTTGGCAAAAAATCCGGACGACTGCCGATACGAAATAATTTTCTGCGCCAGATTGCGGTCAATGCCCGGCAGACAAACCAGCAGGTCCAAACCCGCCGTGTTGATGTTGATCGCGCCGGCCAGCGCCTTGTCGTCCGTCGCCGTCACGTCGTCCGCGATTTGCATGAGCAGATTTTCGTCAATGACGTGCTGGCCGGAAGAATTGTCGGCTGACGAAGCAGAACGGTTCCGCGCGCCCGGCGCGTTGCCGTTGTTTTGCGGCGGCGTCACGTCGAGCAAATCCGCGATGCTTTGAAAACGATTGCGGTTGCGATACGAAACCATCGCCCGCGCAATGTCGCGCGTGATTCCGGTCACCGCCGCCAGCGACGTTTCGTCGGCGGTTTGAATGTTCACCCGGTCATCGCCGGCGGCGTTCACATTTTTGACAGAAGAGTCCACGGTCAAAATTCCAGCCCAGCCCAGGTCGCTGTCGGAAACGGTTTCCTGATACTTCGGAGGCTCGTCAACGCCGTCCGACAAATCATCCAGCAGGCCGTTTTGATGGACATCCCGGCCCAGCAGCAAATCCGGAGTCGCGCCGCGCACCATCAGCAGTTCGCGCACGGTTTCAAACGCCGCGCCGCGCGGCACGTATGGCGGGCGCAATGCGAGGTAATAATCCTTTTCCGCACCGGCGCTCCCCGAGCTGCGCCAGCCCAAAATCGCCGTGGCCATATCGCTGCCCAGCCCCTGAATTTTTGTAAGTTCGTCGCTGGTCGCCGTGTTAATGTTCAGGCGGCTTTCCTCGTCGGAAACGCCATAAACCACGCCGCCGCCCTCGTCATCGCGTCCACGGCGCAATACTGAATAGGTTCCACGACCAAAAGCGGTCTCACGAAAATCCTGCGGATCGCTGTAAAGCTGGCCGGTGTGATTCACGCCGCTGTGGCTGCGATCTCGCGCGTTTTGATACAGCAGCGCCTCGGCTTTCTCAATTCCCGCCAGCGCGAGATAGCGCGCCTGGATTTTGTCGGTGAAATTTTTGCCGGTCAGCAAATCCATCCGCGCCGTGTGCAGCACGCCGACCACCACCACCGCGAGCAGCGCGACGCACCATAGCAGACCGATGAGAATGGAAGCGCGTTTGCGCATGATCAATTTTGCCCTCCGTCCGGCGTTCCCGGCGCGGACTGATCGCCGGGATTTTGGGTTGAATTGCCGCCCGAATTTCCGGTGTCGTCCTGCGAAGCGTCGGCGAGATTCAAGCACGCGACCGACTGGAAAACCAGCGGCGGTTCGACGATGCGTTTGCCGGTTTGCGAATCTGTTTTTGAGTTGGGATTGGAATCCAGCAACAGCGTGATGCGCACGGCTTCGGGCAGTCCGTCGAGATTGCTTTGCACGCGCTGGGAATTTTCCGCCTTGGCGTTGCCTTCCACCTCACCCCAGTTGTCATACCAGTCCGTGCCGTCGGAGTATTCAAACTGCACGCCCAAAATGTCGCTCGCGATTTCTTCCTTGCTGCCGCCGGACAACGGGTCGGGCGCGAGCGTTGGATTGCGACGCCGCCACAGGCTGAAATGACCTGATTGCGGGTTCGGCTCGACGTAGTAACTGACTTCGCAAAAATCACCCTCGCGCGCATGGCGCGGCGTGTAGTTGTGCGTCGCAAAATCCAGATTGTCGGCCTCGACTTCGCCGATCATCCGCTGCATTCCGAGAAACGGCGAATCACCCGGCAGCGGACACGCGCCCCGCAGGTCGGCGGTGACCAACGCCATCGCCACCCGTGCGTTCTGAAAAATGTCCGCGCGCGGCTCCACGATGTTCCGGCCCTTGATGCAGGCGCTCAAACACAAATACGCGCTGACCAGAATCAGCGCCATCAACGCCGAGCTGATGACGATTTCAATCAGCGTGAAGGCGCGGGAATGGCTGAAAGTTGCAGGTTGAAAGTTGCAGGTTGCGCGCCGACGAAGGCAAAGCCACGTGCAACTTTCAACCTGCAACTTGCAACGGATTTTCATTTCTGGCTGGTCCCTTTCTTTTTGGACTGGGAATCTTTGTCGGTTGAATTCTTGTCGCTGCCATCGCCGGACGGCTCAAACAACAGCGTTTTGAGTTCGTAAATTTCCTGGTCGTCCTGGGCGCGTTCAATCACCACGTCCACGTCGTGCAGGCCGTCAACGTCCGTGTCGCCGATGGTCTGTTTCCAGCGATACGCCGCCAGTCCCGCGCCGCAATCGCCGTCGGTCTCGCCGTTTTCCAGGCCGCCCTCGGCGCGGAGCGTTTCGATTTTCCCGGCGGCGAACAGCGCCGCCGTCGTCTGCTGTTCCGATTCTTTGCTCGATTCCAGCGCTGTCGTGATGCCGTGCGTAAGGCCCACCAGCGCGACGCCTAAAATCAAAATCGCCACCATCACTTCGATGAGCGAAAATCCCGCGTTGAACGGCGTCACATTCATTCGTGTTTCGGTTCCGTAAGGTGAACGCGCGCGGTGACCGGGTTTAGTTGCAGAAACACTTGAAAACCATCGCGGTCGCGCAGCAGGATTTCCACCGCGTCCGCCGTGCCGTCCGGGAAAAAGGAAATGGCATCCGGCGCGCCTTGATCGGACGGGCTGACGCCCGAATCATCTTCGGCTGAACTTTCATCCGCCGGGTTGATGGTGATGGTGATGCGCGAATCCAGTTTGCCTTCCGCGCCGGAAACATCCTTCA
>Ga0207933_1001777_pt1 | contig 15220 bp, 19 predicted proteins | sample NGESurdeep092012_4_FD_184488 | JGI IMG/M metagenome (GOLD analysis project Ga0207933, IMG submission 184488) | Arctic peat soil microbial communities from Barrow, Alaska - NGEE Surface sample F53-3 deep-092012 (SPAdes) | ecosystem: Environmental > Terrestrial > Soil > Wetlands > Peat ... | reverse complement strand
GAGCGAATGACGCTCTCTGCGTGCCCTTGCCCATACGACTGGTCCGGTGTCAGCATCCCTTCAAGGCTATCGGGGCCCCGCGGTCCCTGCCGCCTCCTGACCCAAAGTAGACGTCGAGCCGACCAGTGGGTGTCATCAGACCCATACCTGTATCGGGCTCTAATACTGTTAACGACCAGTTGACACCCAGATATCGGCGAGTACCATGGGTGTCATGAAGAGCCCCTCTGTATCCTATACAGCTACTTCTACGGCCAAGCCGACACGCACGATCCCGCCTTCGCTCAGCCCGATCCTCACCGAGCTGGAGCTCGAGGCCGCCCAGGTCGTCAGCCTCGCCGAGCTCGCCGAGCTGGTGCAACGAGCGGGGATCGGCACCGAGCCGAGGGTGGTGGCCGACCGGCTGCGCAAGCTGGGCTGGCTGCTGGCCACCGAGACGGCCGGGGCGTGGGAGTTCGCGCCCGCCGCCCACGCCGGGCCGATCGGCCATGGCGATCAGTTCCTCGAGCTGCGAGCCGCCCTCGCCGCCCGCCCCTCGCTCGACGCTGCGGTCTGCCTCACCTCGGCGCTGGCAGCCCACCGGCTCGCCGACCGCACCCCGGACCGCCTCGAGGTCGCCGTCAGGACGGGGGGGGCGATCCCCCAAGGGCTGCGACGCGCCGCGCGTGTCGTCGTATTCGACGCCAACCTCGCACCCGAGCGGTCCCGAGGCGTGCCGGTCCACCGGCCCGCTACCGTCCTCGTGCACCTCGCCGCCCGGCCGGCCGCCGTACGGGGCTGGGGGGCGATCGCCGACGCCCTGCCCGAACTGGTCGACGTCGTCACCCCCGCCGACATCGACGCCGAGCTCGCCGGCCGGCCCCGGGCGGTCCGGGTGCGTCTCGCCTACCTCACCCAGGGCGTCGCCCCCGCCCTCGCCGCGCGCCTCGTCCCGCCCGGCGAGGGCGGCCGCTCGGCGCCCAAGGTCTGGTTCGGTCCCCGAGCCGGCCTCAAGCGGCACAGCTCCCGGTTCTCGGTCGCCGACACGCTGCTGCCCTTCGACCCGGCCGGCCTCCACCCAGCGTCGTGAGCGGTCCCCACGAAATCCACTTGACCCAGGGCCACGTCCTGCGTCACGCCCCGGCCCAGTCGCCCCAGGGGCGTGACGCCGCGGTCATCGACATCGCCCAGGACCTACTGCTCCGGCACCTGTCCGAACGTGGCCTCCTCACCCTCGTGGCGTTCAAGGGTGGCACCGCGCTCCGCAAGGTCTACGCGGGCGCGGCCGGACGGTTCTCGACCGACCTCGACTTCGCCGTCGCCGCGCTCGACGACGACCCCGGCGCCGTCATCGGGCTGCTCGTCGACGAGATCGACGGCACCCGCGTCGGACCGTTCACCTACGGCGTCGAACACCGCCGCAACCGCCACACCATCGTCTATAACAGCGACCTCGGGCTCGACCCGGCCAGCCCGCTCCGCTCGAAGATCGACGTCGGACCGCCACCCTGGCTCGCACCCACCGAGCGGCCGTGGGTAGACGTTGCGATCCACGCCCGCTACGGCGGGCCGCTCCCCCGGCTACCCGTGGTCGACCCGGCCGAGAACGTCGCCGAGAAGATCGCCCGGCTCAACCGGCGCAGCCCCGCCCGCGACGCCTACGACCTGGTGTGGATAGCACGCACCCCCGGCCTCGACCTCGACCGCGCCCTGATCCGCCGCCTCGCCGTGCTCAAGGCATGGATCGACCTCCACGGACTCGCGACCGACCATGCCGCCTGGTCCGCCCCCCTCCCCGGCGCCCGACCCTTCGATCCCGACCGGTGGCTGGCGCCCCGAGGTGCACGCGACTTGGACGATGAAGCAATCGGTCTACTCACCGTGCCACCTCCCGACCTCGACGACCTCGGAACCGATCTCTCCCGGCTCTACCGGTGGCTCGCCGACCTCGACGACGACGAACGGGCCGTGGCCCGAGGACGACCCCAGGACCGCAAACTCGTCCTCCGCCTGCTCGCCGACCTCCCAGGCGGACGCGTGACCGGGGCCCGGTAGGGCGCCAGCCACCATCCCGCTCGCCGGAGCGGGCGCGCTCGTGATAGCGCTTGCTTTGGCCGCCCCACGGAGGTCTCATCGCAACATGGCCGAGATCAGGGAGGAAGGCTGTGGGGGGGGCATAAACTCAATCATCAGAGATCGGCGACTCTGTTCCGATGCTCGAGCCGCTCGGCCTCCTTCTCCACACGCCGACCCGCCTCTTCCGTCGCCGCCGCGAACTGGTCCTGGAGAACCTGCTCCTTCGTCACCAACTCCAGATCGCCCTCCGTTCCAGGCATCCCCCTCGGCTAAATACCAGGGATTGTCTGTTCTGGCTGCTAGGAGCGCGGGTCCGTAAGGTCAGGCAAGGACTCGGGCCAACGGGAAGTCCAACAGCGAAAGTGGCCGCTGGGGGTAGCTGGCCGGCGAAGGCGCGGAATCAAGTGTGGCGCGGCGCAGAGGTTGGTCGCAGAGTGGCGCCTCGTACCGGCAGCGCTCCCCGCAGGCCCCTTACGCCGACGACCTGGAACAGCTTGCGCACGTTGTGGCAGGCGCAGAGCAGCTTCCACTCGGCCTCGGCCGCCTACCTCGCCGCGAAGTAACAATCGGCCGGCGTCCTGGAGCGTCTTCAACTGTCCCACCACCGGCTCCACCATCGCTTTCCGACGCGCGTAAGCCCCCCTTCCGGGCTTGGTTCTCAACTTCCTCGCCATCAACTCCCGCAGCGTCAGTCCGGCCGGGAGGCGGCCTCTCGGTGCTGGCGGCGCCAACTCCCCGTGCTTGAGCCTGCAGGTCGCGATCAGGACTTCGGTCGGGCCCCCTGCGGTCGCTTTCAGGTTCGCCTCCGAGCAGTAGCCGGCATCCGCGATCAGTTGCTTGGGACGCTCGTCGCAGCCCTGCTCAATCGCTCCCAGCATCGGTTGTAGGTGGGGAGCGTCGGCGGCGCAGGCGGTGAGTTCGGCGGCCACGATCACCTGGCTCCCAGAGTCCACCGCCAACTGCCCGTAGCACTGGTGGAAGGCTCCGTCCGAGGTCTTCATGATCTTGGAGTCGGGATCGGTGGCGTTCCGCTGGGCTCGCTTGTCGGGCACCGCCTTACTCGCCGCGGTGGCCGCCGCCGCCGCCAACTCCGCTCCGCTCTGGCCCTTGTCGGTGGCCTTTTGGGCAGCCGCTTCGGCAGCCTTCCCGCGCGCCTCCTCTTCCAGTTCCGCCTGGGCCTTGCGGATCAGGGCCAGCCGGCTCTCCCGCCGCGCCAACTCACCTTGCAAGTCGGCGCCCCGGTTGTCCTTGCCCAAACGCTCGTCTTCCTCTTGGTCGATCCGCTCCGCCTCCGCCAACATCTGCTCGACCTCGGCCGCCAGGCTCGCCTCCCGCTCCTCCATCCGCCCGTAGCTCATCGCCCGGTGCCGACTGGCGTTGGCCCGCAGCTTGCTCCCGTCCAGCGCCACCCGTCCCAGCTTGGCCAGCCCCGCCTTCCGCCAAAGCTGCAGCGCCTGCTCGAACATCCCCCCAACGCCTCCAGATGGACGACGCCGAAAGCGCGCCACCGAACGGTAGTCGGGCGCCGACCCCGCCCCCAGATAGCGGAAGGCCACGTCTTCCACGCAGCGCTTCTCGATCCCCCTCGAGGAGCGCACCCCCAGCGTATAGCCGTAGATCAGCAGCTTCAGCATCAGCCGCTGATCGTCCCCGGGGCATTTCCTTGATCGTGGTCACCGGATCCAGTTCGGTCTGGCACCAAATTCGCCCGATCGAAAAGGAAGTGGTTTTCGCGCGGAACGGCTCCGCCCACGCGAGCCCAATTGCCGGAGGTGTCTGAGAGTTGCCGACCGCCGTCCGCCGTCCGCCGACCGGTGCTGCCCGCGCTCTGCGACCGTGGCTGACCACGAAATGACCCCGCCCGGCATGCCATGACTACGTCCAGACAAGGGCTGACCACAAGTAGCCCAAAGACTCATCTTCAAAGGTAGGCATTCGCACCTGGCGATGACCATGCCACTTGGGAAGATCCTCCCATGCTCTTCGCACCGATCGCACTGTTCGCCGGAGCCCTGTCTGCGATATCCATGCTCGGGGCCCAGCTAAACCCCTTCGTTGAGGGCCAGATGTCCTTGACCGACCTGGGTGGCAACACTCCCATCTTCAACTCCTCCCAGCAGTACATCCCGGGCGACACCCCAACCGTCGAGTACGCCCACCTCCGCCTCGCCGGCCCCGTCTCCAGCTCTGCCGCCGGCCTCTACATCACCAACTTCCAATCCAAGGCTCCCTCAAGCCTTTCCATTTGCACCGCCCCCAACCCTGCTGACAAGTTCGACGTCACCATCGATGAGGGCTCCCAGGTCCTTTACTCCGGCACCCTCTCCGATCTCGCCTCCGAGCACAACTCGCCCCAGACCCTGCTCCCAATCTCGGGCGGGGTTCTAAAGCCTGGCCAGACCGCCACCATCAAGCTCAGCGTTGGGCTCGACGTGAGCGCAGACAACCCTTACATGGGCTGCTCCGTCTCCGCCAGCCTCGCCTGGTACGCCGCCCAGTAGTCGTCGTCCGCCAACACACCAAGGGAGTCATTGCCATGTTGTCACTTCGGATCAAGCCAACCTCTCGCCGGAGCCCTGCAGTCGCGCCGGTCATGGTTGCGGCAGAAGATCGCGACTGGATCGACTGTTACCCCGTTACCCCTTTCTGAGCCCGTCCCGCCGAACGACACGCCGTTCGCCCATGTTGGGAGCGACTGGGTTCTCTCCGCCAGCCTCGCTCTGCTCGCCTGCCCAGTAGTCGGCCGCCGGCGGATCCAACAAGGTGGGTACGAACCGGGGGCGATGATTCCCTCGACGCGCGTCACAAGTCGGCCGCCTTACGGCTTCCACCCAGATCGCCCGGTCGAACGATGAGGCAGTATTAGGCTGGGCTGCTCGGCTCGGGGCGCTTTTCCAGCCTGTAGCCGTAGCCGGGGACGGCGGCGATCAGCGATCCGCCGAGAGGACCCTCGCCGATCTTGGCTCGTAGCCGCCGTACCAGGAGGTCGACACGATCGGTGCCGATGTCGGCATCGTACCCATAGACCTCGCTCATGATCTGATCACGCGACACCGCAACCCCGGCGTTCCGCGCCAGATACCCAAGAAGCTTGAACTCCATTGGCCCCAAACGCAGGGCCAAACCACCAATGCGGGCAGCATGCGCACCCAAGTCCACCTCAAGCTCGCCGAATCTGAGCGTTAGGGGCGCCATTTCGGAGGGGGCCGCCGGCGCCGAGTGAAGGGCCTGGAGGGCGGCCACCCTCCGGAGATGTGTCTCCAGACGGGCAATGAGCTCCGCGCCGCGCACCGGCTTGGTGACGTAGTCGTCCGCACCCGCGTCAAGGGCGCGGGCCATGCTGGCCTCGTCATCACGGCCACTGGCGAAGATGATCGGCACCACCTGGTCTTGCAGCCGCAATTGGCGGCAGACCTCGATCCCAGGCCCATCGGGCAGGGTCCAGTCCAGAATGACCGCAACCGGATTGGCCCGGCCAAAGGCCGCCAGTCCCTGAGCGGCGGTGGCGCTGACGACCGTCCTAAAGCCCTCGTTCTCGACGAGGACGGAGAGGAATTCTGCTATCTCGGGCGTGTCCTCAACGATGAGGATGTTGCCTCTTGAACCGGTCACCTTCGTTCTAGCTCCCCGATCTCAACTCGAAGCCGGACTGCAATGGACACTTCCTCCAATCATCGGCCAGAGTCGCGCTCCGAGCGTAATGCAGCGTCCGGCCCATGCACGTGGAGGGTCGGAGTGACTGCCAAGCGGTAGATCGTGAGGGTCCCGAAGCGGCCTCGGACCGCGTTCTGGGCGACGAGATCGGCACCGACCCGTTGCACCAGCGGCCGCACTCCATGACCGCCTGCACGACCTCTTCGAGGTGCTCGCTCAAGATGTCGAGCACGCCTGCCGGATCAGTGCGAAACGGTTCCCCCAGGCGGGTGAACCCGCGTACGTCGGTGAAGAGCGCGGTCGCTGTCACGGTTCGAGCCAACTCCCCGCCCGGCTCCTGCGCGCTGGGCAGCTGGCGAAGGTGGTCGCGACGCTTGCGGTGCAGGCTGGCTAGATCGCGGGCAAATGTGAGTAGCTGCGCATCCGCCTCCAACATCAGGCTGGCTTGACTCCAGGGTCTGACTCGAGCAGCTCGTCGACCATTTCCAGCAGCTCAAGCGGCGAGAAAGGCTTGGCAAGGTAGGCGTCAGCGCCCGCGGCCAGGCCCAGCTCGCGGTCGACTGTCCGCGCCTGAGCGGTGAGCATTACGATCCGGCCAGCAATTTTCTCAGCCCGCAACCTGCGGCAAACCTCAGGTCCGTTGGGCCCTGGGATGTCCAGGTCGAGCAGGATCAGTTGGGGGCCGAGCCGACGGGCCATCTCCAACGCCGTGTCCCCGTCGGCCGCCTCTGCGATCTCGGTGCCCCCGCCCTCGAGGGTGGCACGCACCAATTGGCGGAGGATGGGATCGTCGTCGACGACCAGGACCCGGGCCGACGCAATCCTCCCACCCCTTCCCCGAGTTGGCTCCCGGCCAGGGCCGCCGTCACCCATACCGGCAATCGGCAGGATGATGGAGAATGTGCTCCCCTTGCCCACCTCACTCGCCAGGTCGATCCGACCTCCCATCAACTCCGCCAGCCGGCGGCTCAAGGGCAGGCCGAGTCCGGTGCCTTGCTGATCGCCTGATTGGCCAGATTCGATCTGCGCGAACTCGTCGAAGATGAAATCGAGCTTGTCGGCGGGAATGCCGAGGCCGGTGTCCGAGACTCTAAGCGCAACCACATCGTCATGGCGTGACCGATCGACGGTTACCGAACCACCGGCAGGGGTGAACTTGATCGCGTTGGACACGAGGTTGATGAGGACTTGGAGCAGGCGGCGCCGGTCGGCGAGAACAAGTAGCCTAGCGGAGCCCTCTTGGCCGAGCCTCAGGCTGCGGGCGCTTGCCTGTGGCTCCATCTGTGCCAGACAGGTGTCCACTACCTCATCGACCGCCACCACCTCCAGGCTCACCGACATCTGGTCGGAAACGATCTTTGAGAGGTCGAGGAGGTCGTTCACGAGCGCGAGGAGTTGCTGTCCGCTGCGCTCGATGTTGCCGATGTAGCGGAGTTGCGTGTCAGTCAGGTTGGCGGAATCGATCGCGGGGAGGAGCTGCGCGAAGCCGAGCACCGAGTTGAGAGGGTTGCGCAGCTCGTGACTCATATTGGCCAGGAAGCGCAACTTCATTTCGCTCGCCTGCTCCAGCTCCCGATTGGTTTGTCTGAGGCTGGAGACCAGGTCGCGATAGCCTCGCTGCTCCATCTCCAGAGGCACCAAGGCCTCCGCGAGGAATTCGCGAGCACGTGCGCGAAGGAGGCGCAGGTCCACCGTGGCTCCGAGATCTGCCACAAGGGAGTCGAAGACGGACTCGTGAAGCAGGACCACCTCCACCAGACCGACTCCCTCACTCACGGCCATTCTTCCGGCTGATGAAGCGAACGTGAGGGCGTCCTCTGCCCCCGATCGGAGGTGCCTTGACAGGCCGCCTTGGTACGCAGATGAAAACGCGTTCGCCGAACTCGCCAAGTTGCTCATTCTTCAACCTGCGCGATTAGCAGCAGAGCGTCATCCAGGTCGGAAGCCCAGCGCTGCAGCAGATCGTTGGCGTCGAGTTTGGCTCCCGACCGAATTTGCGCCAGCGCCCCAGCCCCGACTCCATCGGTGGCCATGACCAAGCGGTCCCCAGGCTCAATCGGGAAGCGATCACTTCGTAACTTGGGCATTGAGAATCCAACCACGCCTGACCGGAGCAGACAGGCTTCGCTTCGGACGGCGCCATCTCTTTGCTGGATCAGATGGGCCTCTACATCCCCGACCCCGCACCAGGTCAAGAATCCCGCGCTTCGATCGATCGCAACCACGGTCATGACCGCGCCTCGAGTTCTCATAAGAGCCCTGTGGCAAGACTGGAAGACGCTTTCGATATCCCCCTCAGACTCAGCGAGGACGAGCTCCACGGCCTTGCCAGAGGCTTCCGCCGCCTGCCGGCCATGCCCCAGCCCGTCGGCGACCACAATCGATAGGCCGCCGCTGGTTGGAATCACGCCGAAGGCATCGCCCGACACCAGTTCACCCGGTCTTGGCCGCGTGACCACTGACCAGCTCACCCCGGGGAGCCGGCCGTGAGTGGGGCTAGCGACCACGCGACCACTTGGCGGCCCTCACGGTCGTCCCTCGTTCAGGCGCGGAGATGATTTCGAAGTCGTCCATGATTCTTCTCGTCCCGGGCAGCCCTAGCCCGAGTCCATTCCCAGTGGAGAACCCGTCTTCCAGTGCCTTCTTGACATCAGCGATGCCCGGTCCGTTGTCTGAAGCCACAACTCGGATTCCCCGACCTCGATCTGAGGTGACGACCTCAACCGCGACTGAGCCCTCGCTGGCGTAATTGATGATGTTGCGGGCGAGCTCCGAGATCGCTGTGGCGATCAAGGCGATATCAGAGGCGCTGAATCCTAAGGAAACCGCGACCTCGCGGCCCTTGGCACGCGCGGCCACGATGTCGGCCTCGTTGCGAATCGCAACCTCGACCTTGGATTCGGAAGTCATGCACTCAAACCGGGAGATCGACGGAGAGGCCAAGTCGAGTCAACCCATCCTCAAGATCGAGACCCGTCTCAATCCCTTGCAACCTCAGCCCGAGTCGAACCATCGCGAAGGCAACGGGCGGCTGGATACCGACGACGGCGACCCTCGCGCCCCGCAGCTTCAGCATGCCAGCGACCGACTGCAAGGTTCTCGAAGTGAAGGAATCGATGACGTCGAGCGCACTGACGTCGATCACCGCACCCCTTGACCGCCACGCCGCCGCACGGTCAGCCAGAGCCACCTGCCACTCCAGCATCTCGGCATCGGTTGGCGTCGCTTGGATGGAACTGATGACCAGATCACCCTGCTTCTGAATAGGGGTATTCATCGATCAGAGATGACCGGGGCCTGCTCATCGGGCGATCGAAATCTCGCCAGCCAGTTTTCAGCTTGCTCCAGCCCATCCTGCAGGTCGCCAGCCGTGTTGAGATTAGACAGATCGACTCCGATCCTGACCAGAGTTTGCGCGTTCACTGTGGATAGCCCGGTGACAACGGCCCTCGCTCCTAGCAACCTCGCCGCTTCAACCGTCTGCAGGAGGTGGTTCGCTACCGCCGAATCGACCGCAGGAACCCCGGTCAGGTCCAGCACAACAGCCCGTGCCCGCTGTTTGCCGATCGATTCCAGGAGCTGCTCCGTCAGCTGCCGAGCACGATACGAGTCAATCAGGCCCACGATTGGAAGAATCAGGAGGCCCGGCCTCACCTGCAGCACCGGCGTGGAAAGCTCGAGAATCGCCTCTTGCTGTTGGCGGATCGTCTTCTCGCGAGACCGCAGGTACTCGTCCCCTATCACAGCAACAGTCAGGTCGAGGTATGCACTTAACGTAACCAACGCCTTCGCGAGACGGTCGGGATCGTTCGCGTAGGCCTCAAAAAGTTTGGGGCGCATCGTGGTTCGAAACAGACGAATCACCGAAAACCACATCGGGAACTCGATGGCCGAAAACGCGTAGGCGGCCCCTTGTTTTCGTATGGATGAGATGTACGGCTCCCAAGCTCCGTTAAGGAGCGCGTTCTTGAGCAGTTGATAGTTCGCCTCTTGCGACTCCGCCCGATTCGGATCCGGCGGCATCGCCGCCACGATAGGGCCCAGCTTGGGATCAGCCTCAATCAGGATGGCGATCTCTTCGTTGATGCGCTGGCGATTCCCATCGTAGACGGTCCAATAGGCTTCGATGCCAACGCGCTCTGAAGGCGGGGGGAGAAAATCCATGATCTCTAAGGCACGTGCGTCTGTCACTGTCTTACTCCTTGTCGCGAGCTCATCGGCGCTGGGTACTTGCGAATGACGATGGGGTGTACCCCCCAATTCTGTCATGACTTAGTTGTACGCGCTATCGATGGGTCGGCATGGTGTCGAACCGCCGTCGCGAACAATGAATCACCATCCTGGGCGAACGCCGGGGGAAGTCGCAAGCGGCGGTGGCTGATCCACACGACAGGCAGCGATCGTCTGCAAATCTAAGGTGCTGGGGCCAATCTCGAGTATCACACCCACCCTACAAATACTGAGTTTCTCGGACGGAGCGAGGGAGCACAATCCAGACGTCATGGGTGACCTATCCGATTGGATGCACGCCATTCGTGGCCGCTTGGACGATGTCCGGCGTGAACGGGCGGAGGCACAGGCCGAATCCGACGCCTGGCTGGCCAGGGTCGATCAGCTGGATACAGAGGAGAGTCATCTCAACGCCCTGCTGGCCCTACAGGCGGAGCATCCGAGCCAGGAGATCAGGGTGGACCGGACGCCAGTCGTTACCGCCTCGTCTCAGGCGGCGCGGGAAACCCGGCCGAGACGCACGCCCCCGAGTCCGAATCGGCCGTTTGGATGCGCATGGAGGCTCACCCAACCCTCGCGAAGTGGCGTGCGGCCGGTGGAGCTGCCCTAAGCCGCTCCGAGATCGCCGAATTTCTGCGTGTGCCAGAGGTGCTGACTACGCCGCCTATGAGCAGGCTGTTCAAGCCTCGCTGGAGATCGCTATACGGAGCCAACGTGCTGAGGTGGAGCGCTTTTTGCGGGAAGCCTCGGCCAACCTCCCGACAATTCTGCGCGAGCGACGGTCCACGGCCTGACCAACCGTCCGTGCTCCTGCGCCCTGACGACCGCGCAGGCGGTGGGCGGGGCCTGCGGGGGGGCAACCACGAGGTCGCTACTCGGCCCACCTGGCACCCTTGCGTTCGGGAGCGCTAAGAAGGAATAGCGAAGATTTCAACTGACGCCTTCCGGTCGCGTCTCCACCTGATGTGGGGGGGCAAAAACTCAATCAGAAGAGATCGGCGCCTCCGTTCCGATGCTCGAGCTGCTCGGCCTCCTCCTCCCCACGCTGACCCGCCTCTTCCGTCACCGCCGCGAACTGGTCCTGGAGAACCTGCTCCTTCGTCACCAACTCAGATCGCCCTCCGTTCCCGGCACCCCCCTCGGCTATCCTCTGGCGGCGCTCCCGGTCAATTCGAGCGCGCCCGAGGATGGTCCTTCAGCCAGTGGCCACTGTCCTTTGTTGTGGTCGGCGATGTTGAGCTGGTAGCGGTAGGTGATCGTGCGTCCGAGCCAACACCTCATGCGGCCCTTCGATTCATGCCGGCGGTAACGCGGTCGATTAGGATCGCGTGTTCGAACTCCGCGACGCCTTCGAGTATCTGGACCATCATTCGGCCGGCTGCAGTGCCTATGTCGAGAGGACCCGAGCTCCGCCGCAGCGTGGGAGAAGGATCTGAGGTCGACGCCGGCTTCGTTCGGAGAGAGCCTGGCCGACCTGGAAGCAAGGGTCTCGGCCTTCTGGTCCGACTGGCGTCCCGGGCCCGACCAGGAAGTCGCCGTCGTTGCGCACCGCGGATCGCTGTCTGCACTCAGAGCGCTGATCACGGGGGAGTCGATCGAGAGCACCTTCAAGGCAGGCATCGAGCGGGGAAGCGCGATCTGGATCGGAGGCGATGGGGCGATGTCATCATCGGTGTGGATGCGAACTGACGAACTCGTGGCACAGCACCACTCGGACTGGGAGTCGGCGACCAGAGGCCCGTTCCTTGATGCTGTGCGTGACGGCTCGCTTCCCGAAGCCACCTTCGAGAAGTGGCTGGTGCAGGATTACCTGTTCGTCCTCGATCTACTGCGCTTCCAGGCCCGACTCCTCGCTGTCGCTCCGCGGTCTGGACAGCGGGTACTGGCCGGCGGTCTCGTCGCGCTGGAGGCCGAGCTGGCTTGGTTCGAAGGCCATGGCGCGCGACGTGGGATACGGCTCGAGGGCGAAAGGTATCGGACCACCGAGGCCTACCGCCGGCAGTTGGAGTCGAACGTCGACGACTGGAGATCCGGGATCACCGCGCTGTGGACCGGCGAGCGGGCGTATCTCGAGTCCTGGAGTGGAGTGGCTCCCGGTGCGCCGGCCTATCGCGATTTCGTCTCGCGTTGGACTGATCCGGGCTTTTCAGCATATGTGGCCGAGCTCGCCACGCAGGTGGACGCTGCCGGTGCGGATGAGAGCACATTCCTGAACATCTGCGCTCTTGAGCGCGACTTCTGGGGCATGGCATGGGATTCAGCGACCACCTGAGGCAGCTCGCCGACCCGGTGTGGCGAGCTCAGCACGAGCACAGCTTCATTCGAGGGATCGCGGACGGCAGCCTCGACGATGGCCGGTTCCGGTTCTGGATCTGCCAGGACTACCTCTTCTTGATCGAGTACTGCCGGCTGTTCGCGTTCGCGGCTGCGCGCTCGCCCGACCTGGTGACGCTGACACGATTCGCCGATCTGCTGCAGGCCACCGCGCGGACAGAGATGGACCTTCATCGCACGTACTGCGCGGAATTCGGAGTCTCCGCCGCCGAGCTCGAGGCACAAACGGCGGCACCCACCACGCGCGCCTACACCGATTTCCTCATTCGGATGGCGGCCAGTGGCGACTTCGCCGAGCTGGTCGCGGCCTTATTGCCGTGCATGTGGGGATTCTCGGAGATCGGTAGGCGGCTGGCCGAAGGCGCACGACCGGTTGACCAGCGCTACGCCGCCTGGATCGACATGTACGCGTCGCAGGAATTCGCTGAGTTATCTGCCTGGTGCCGCGAGCTGGTCGATCGGGTTGCGGCCGACTCCGGCGAGCAGGTGCGCCAGCGGATGGAGATCGCCTTCGTCATGTCCAGTCGCTATGAGCTCGCGTTCTGGGAAATGGCTTGGCAGCTGGAGGCTTGGCCGGTCTAGCGGCGTCATCGTCGCGGCGATGGACTCGCTCGCGGGCTGAGAACCGGCGCGGTGGCTTGGCAGCCGCACTGCTCGTCGGGACGGTCGCGGGGCTGCTGCCGACGCTGCGAGCCGCGCGCATGTCGCCGACCGAAGCTCTGCGGTCGATGTGAGCACCCCCCGTTATTCCACCCGGTTCTCCCCGCCGGTTGGTCCCACATTGTCCGGGCGGGTGCGGCCACGGCGTCCATGCCCAAGTTGGGTGGCCAGGGGTCCAACTCGGACCCGGGGCACGCCCAACCGGCGGCTCCCCTACGGGATCGAGATGCCAGCTGCCTCTGCCGCGGCCTGAAAGCTTCGGAACCTCTTCCGGACGGTGCGCTCGCAAGGTCTCATGCCTGCCGCCGTCCAAGAATCCTGCGTCGGCATCCGGCTGTACTCGTACACGAATAGCCGCGCGGCCTCCAAAGCATCCGCGTCACGGGCGGAATCCTCGGTCTCCCACTCCCAGGCCGGTCCGCTGAATACGGCGGGCCGGTTCGTAAAGTGGGAACTTGGGTCCACCCAAGGGGAGTCGAACCGAACGTAGTAGAGTGGATACCAGCGACGCAAGACTGCCAACGAACGGTTTTGGGACCGGTGGGTTTTCGTTGTTTTTCGGCCAATCTGAGTTCAAGGTCGGTGCGGCGGTCTCAAAAACCGTTGGAGGCAACTCCGTGGGGGTTCGACTCTCTCCCGGCCCACCAGTCTAAAACTGACGGAGTTCGTTGGCACTGGGTCTCCAATTCAGGAGGGCAGATCAAGTGACCAAACGAGAGTTGACCCGTAACGCGGCCCGCCGGCTGGCCATCATCCGCCATGCCCAAGAGGTCAGCGGCAACGTTGCCCAGACCTGCCGCTATTTCGGCATCACCAGGCAGGCCCACTACACCTGGCTGCGCCGCTATGAGGAGCTCGGGCCCGACGGCCTACGCGACCGCTCGCACCGGCCGCTGGTGAGCCCCAACGCAACCAAGCCCGCTGTGATCGACCGGATCGTCTACCTACGCCAGAACTATCACTTCGGCCCCCAGAAGATCTCCATGTACCTCAAGCGCTACCACGAGATCACGGTTAGCCAATCGGGCGTCTGGCGGATCCTGCGGCGCCTCGACCTGGACCGAGTGGCCGGGCAGCTGCCCCGGGTCCTGAGCGCGGCGAGAGAGAGGAGATCTCGCGAGGATTGGCGGCAGGCCAGTCGGGACGCGCCATCGCTGCCCAGATGGGGAGATCGGCCTCGACTATCTCAAGGGAGGTCAAACGTAACGGCGGTCGGGGTCAGTACCGGGCGGAGAGGCGGGCGTTCCGCAAGGCAAGGAGGCCGAAGGTCGCCAAGCTGTCCGAGCTAACCGCCTTCGAGTTCAAGCGCTTTCTGGCCGAGTTCCAGGGTCGCGGGCTCTCGCCGAACACTGTGCACGGCTTCTTCGAGGTTATCAAGGCCTTTGGCAACTGGGCTTTGCGAGAGGGCTGGGAGGTCGGTCCGGCACTGCTCCGGGTGCTTGGGCCCAAGGTCCCGGTCACGGAGATGGAGACCTACTCCGAAGCCCAGCTGGACAGCGCTCGCGCTCCCATGAGCCAATACCCGGCCGGCTAGGCTGAGTCGGGCGTCTCGATCAGTTCGATGAGCTGGCGGTTCGGCCTGCATTGAGAACGCGATCCGCCTGCCGCCGAACCGGCGGCAGGTATGGGAGGCCGCCCGGTTACCGCCCCGGCATCGCCGAGCATCCCAAGCAGCCGTGAGGCGAGGGAAGAAGAGGGCTCCCAGCGGGCGTAGATCGGTGCGCGGGACCGCAGGCGAGCGGGCCATGCGCCCACGGCGCCCATGGGCCTGGCGGCCGCCGCAGACCTAACGCACCAGGCGACCTGCCGGTGGGGCGGGGGCGTATTGGGGGTTGAAGGCGACGGTCACCCCGGCGGAGCCGTAGATTTTGGCCGAGAGTACGATCACCTGTGAAGCGATCGCGTTGTTGCCATTGCCCGAGAGCGTGATCGAGGTGCCGGGCATGTAGATGGTCCCGATGAAGGAGGTCGCGGAGTTGCGATCTGGCCATGGAGCAGATGCGGGTGCCCGACGGGGTCAGGGATCTGGTGGCATCCTTGGAGGATCGCCAGCATCCCTTCCGGGGCGCGTCCGCCGGCCGCGGCGATTGGTACCAGGGTCTGGGGGTGCGGGAGCTGGCCGACGTCTCCGATCGGTCGCGGCTGGAGATCGTCTACTGGGCCGGATGCGCGGTCATGAGCAGCCCCCGCGTCGCCTCCGTGGCGCGCTCGGTGGTGACGCTGCTGCAGGCGGCCGGGGTCGACTTCGCCGTCGTCGGTGACCAGGAGGTCTGCTGGGGGGTTATGC
>Ga0207933_1001776_pt1 | contig 15222 bp, 16 predicted proteins | sample NGESurdeep092012_4_FD_184488 | JGI IMG/M metagenome (GOLD analysis project Ga0207933, IMG submission 184488) | Arctic peat soil microbial communities from Barrow, Alaska - NGEE Surface sample F53-3 deep-092012 (SPAdes) | ecosystem: Environmental > Terrestrial > Soil > Wetlands > Peat ... | reverse complement strand
CGTGGGAGCGCTGGGCAGTATTTCTGCATCCTGCGCAGCGCAAACTGGTGGAGAAGAACTTCAATGGCGCAGCGCGGGTGGCGGGCACGGCGGGGACAGGCAAGACTATCGTAGCGTTACACCGCGCCGCGCACCTGGCGCGCTCGAATCCGCAGGCACGTGTATTGCTGACGACGTTTTCTGTGCCGCTGGCAAACGCGCTCCGGGCGAAGCTGCGCCTGCTTCTCAGTGGCGAGCCGCGCCTTGGCGAGCGGATCGAGATCTACGCAATGGACGCGATTGGGCGGCGGCTCTACGAGTTGAATCTCGGGAAACCGCGGATCGCTTCAAGCTCTGTGGTGCGTGACTTGATGGAACAGGCTTCACAGGCGATGGGGAGCCACAAGTTCTCACTACGATTTCTAATGACGGAGTGGGAGCAGGTAGTCGATGGCTGGCAGTTGGAGAGTTGGGAAGACTACCGGGACGTTGTTCGCCTTGGACGAAAGGCGCGCCTGAAGGAACCCCAACGGCAACTACTCTGGTCGATGTTCGAGAAGGTTCGCTCTGGATTGCGGGAGCAGGGATTGCTGACAATCTCTGGCATGTTCAACGTGCTGGCCCGGCACTACGCTGCAGGGGCAGCCGCGCCGTTCGACTTCACTGTTGTCGATGAGGCGCAGGACATCAGCATCGCACAGGTTCGCTTCCTCGCAGCCATCGGCGCGGGACGGCCCAACGGCCTTTTCTTTGCCGGCGATTTGGGGCAACGCATTTTCCAGCAACCGTTCTCGTGGAAGGCTGCCGGGGTGGATGTGCGCGGTCGATCGACGAGCCTGAAGATCAACTACCGGACATCGCACCAGATTCGTTCGCAGGCGGATCGCCTGTTGGAGCCGCAAATAGCTGATGTTGACGGAAACCTTGAGGAGCGCAAGGGCACAATCTCACTCTTCAACGGCCCCAAGCCAGATATCAAGGTCTATCGATCGACCGATGAGGAAATATTGGGCGTCCGTGATTGGCTGGCCAATCTGATGAAGGCTGGTGTGCAGCCCCATGAGGTCGCGTTGTTCGTCCGTTCCGCAGCGCAGCTTGACCGGCCCGAGGCAGCAGCGACGCAGGCTGGATTGAAGTTCAGACTGCTCGACGAGTACGTCGAAATCACGCCCGGCTCCCTGTCGGTGAGCACGATGCATCTTGCCAAGGGCCTGGAGTTTCGCGCGGTTGGGGTGATGGCTTGTGATGATGAAGTGATTCCGCTTCAGGAACGGATCGAGACCGTCACGGATGAAGCCGACCTTGAGGACGTTTACAATACGGAACGTCATCTGCTGTATGTCGCCTGTACACGCGCACGGGACCATCTACTTGTTACGAGTACCGAACCCGCGTCGGAGTTCCTGGAAGACCTTGGAAAGTGAGTACGCAATGAATGAAGAGCTTCTAAGAGCGGAAGGGGGCGCTTCTGAGACCTCACGGAAGCGGAACACGGCTGATTTTTTTCTATCTTCTTTGTCGTTGGCATCACCGGCCTAGCGAGGCGCTGTGAAAGGTCGAGCAATGAATGGTTTAAGCAAAGCCTTCCTCTCAGCACTGATCTACGCAGAAGACTGGAAGACTCCACTCACAATCAAAATAAAGATGGGCGTGATGAGCCGCCGAGCAGTGTGGGGCTGATGGTGGCGATGGAGTGGCTGCCTTCGGAGCCGCCCCAGGCGTAGACGAATGCGATGAGAGGCAGGCCGCCAGCGTGGATGGTAAATCCGGCGGCGAAGGAGTGGCGGAAGTGATCGAGACTGATGTCGTCGCGGCGAAGGGCGATTTTGCCTCCATCGGCGGAGAATAGCAGACCGGCGGGGAGCTTTCCGAGCGAGTGCTCGATGGAACCCTGGAAGAGAATCAGGTCCGGACCGCGGAAGCGGTAGTCGGGATAGCTGGCGATCGCTCGGGTCCCGTTGATGTCCGAGCCTCCAATAGTCGGCATGAAGTAGAAAGGGACGCGGCTGCCGCTACCCGCCATGGATTCGGAGAGGAAAGCGCGGAGGGTGATGGAGCCCTCGAGTTTCTGCGTGGCCGAGACGGGTGGGCACGGAACGGCGGGAAGTGTTCCGCCAGGGTCGGTACAGTCATCGGGGCCATTGTAGGACGAACTGCGAAGAGGCAGTACGTTATAGAGCGGGACGGTGTGGTTGAAATCAACGTTCCAGCGGCGGAAGGAGTAGGCGGAATTTGCCGGAGCGATGAACTGCTGAAAGCTGCCGTAGTAGTTGAGGCGCAGATGGTCCTTGAAGAGCGCGGGTTCGAGGCGGAGCCCTTCGGAAGGCTGGAGGAAACCAGTCTGATTGATAAGCCCGGAGGTGTCGGCTTCGGTGTAAATCAAGTCGGCGGACGGTTCGCCGGATGGGCCGGGGCGCACGGAGGGAAAGCGGCCGTTCAATTCAAAGTCGAGTGAAGGCCGGCCCTTTGCCAGAGCGCGTCCGAGTGGCAGGATGGCACTGACCCCGGTGATATTTTCACTAAAGCCGAAGGTGGCATGGGCGGTGCGCTGGGTATTGGGACCAAGGCCGTAATAGTCGATATGGTTGAGCGAGATGAACTGCGAATAGAAATTGAAAAGCGGCGCGTTGGTGAACAGCGGTGCGGGAGCGGAGGCGTGGCTGCCTGGAAAGCTCATGTGGATGGCCCCGCCGGGCAGCCGATAGGCCTTCATGTATGCGCCGGCACGCCAGGAGCCATTGTTGCTGGCGAGGGCATCGATGTCCCAAGTGTCGCGCCATTCGGAGGCGAAGTTCTTGTGTTCGACAAAGGCGAGTCCAGCACCGAATCCGTTTTGTGGTGAAAAGCTGCCGACGGCGATGTGCATGGGCTGGCCCATCACCAAGGTCTGCCCGCAGCCCTTGAGATTGCTGACGCTGAAATGTGTGCAGACCTTGAGGGCCTCGCCTTCCCTGCGGAAATCGCTGTGTAGCCTGCTTTCGTTTTGGGCGAACGCGGGTACGACGGCAAGGATGAGGATGAAAAGGAACGTGGGACGGATCATCCTTTTTTCGCTTTCTTTGTCTTGCGAGGGCGAGCCCTTTTCTTCGAAGTTGTCGGCTGACGCTCTTCAGGAGCATCGGCAGCAATGTCGGCGACACGCCCCGGGAGTGTGCGTGCACGTCGAGGCATGACGATGGGCGCGGGCAGCGGCGGAGCGGCGGGCGCAGGCTGAGAGAGCAGGAGTTGGGTCATCGCGCTGATGTACTGCGCGGCTTCATGCTCGGTACGGATGTGACCCTGCGGCAGGGCGTTGCGTTGTTCCGGGGAGAGTTTGTTTTCGACATGCCGGAAGTGCTCGACCTGGTTGCGGATAAGGTCGGAGACAGGACGGTGTTTGTTAAATGCCTCTTTGGGCGGGCGTGGGACGCGGATGGGTTCCATCGTTTGACTCCTCAGTCGAAATTGAATGTAGGGCAATCAGAATCAGGACGTATTGAGGGAAGCGTCAGGTAAGCCAAAAAATTGTTAGCGACCTTCTCCCGGGGCGAGCGCTGGTCGCAGTTACCGATGAAGAACTCGGTGATGGTCGCAGGGATTGAGGCGTGCTCAAATATATCCTTACTGTCAGGTGTGTCCTTATCCCCGATGACGAGCCCTTTTTTCACCCAGGGCGAGATCAGGATGGCGGGCACGCGGACGCCGAGGCGGTCGAAATGGAAGGGATCAGGCGTGCCGGTGGCGTTCGGCTGGGCGACGAATCCGTCGGGCGTGCAGGGCGGTGGCGGAACGTGGTCGAAGGTGCCGCCGTGTTCGTCATAGACAACAAGAATGGCGGTATTGGGCCACAGCTTCGGGTTATTGCGAATGGCGGTGTAGACGGTAGCGATGAACTGCTCGCCGGCACGGACGTCGTGGTCGGGGTGCTGGTCGCAGGCGAACAGCTCGCCGGAGCCGTCGGGTGCGTCATGGTCGGTATAGTTTGGCTCGATGAAGCTGTACTGCGGGAGCTGGTTGCGACTGCAGGCGTCGAGAAAGTTCTGAAATGTGCCGAAGAGCGAGGGCTGGTTCTGCAGAAGATTGACAACTTCGAGCGAAGAGCTTGAGGCATCGTAATAGTAGAGACGGGTTTTGTTCCCGTTGGCTACGAGCCGCTCGTATATGCTCTTGTATTGCTTGTTCCAGTAGAAGACGTCCATGCCGACCTGCCCAAAAGATGTGCCGTAATGCGCGAAAGCGCGATTGCAGAGCGTGGGACCTGGGATGGATGAGAACCAGCGATTGAAAACAGCGAATTCGTTTGCGAGGCATGTGAGGACAGGAAGCTTATCCGACGTGAAGTAGTTCATGACGAGCCGTGAATGCTTTACATTGGCCTGCTGGTTGAAATAGCTGCGGACGAACCCCTTCATATTGGGAGTGCGATTTGGATTTTGGGCGGTGGTTACGCCGCCGAAGATCTGGAGATCCGCAGCGGGGAAATGGTGGTTGGGATCAGGGTCGAGCTGGCTTTGGCATTCGGCAGTGGGCGAAACCGGCACGGGAATTCCAGTAGTATCGGGGTTGGTTTCGCTGCCAGTTAAGCCGTCTATTTCAGGACGAGTGGCGTGGAGCGCTCCTAGCATGTGATCAAAAGAACGGTTCTCCATCATGAGCACGACCACGTGCTGAAGGTTTTGGATTCCTGGCTGGTTTCGGTCGAGCATTGGGCCTCCGTGTACTTATCTTTGATCTGCTATCAACGATCAACTACTTGCTACTTCCACCTCGGTTCGCCCGCGGAGTAAGGGGGCGGACGGCATCGTCATGGTGATTTGCTGCGCGCCCGCTCGTAACTAAAGGCTTCCAGAGCGGTTTGTTGCAGCCCGCAAACTCACAACGGCCAGCAACCCGGCCCCACAGGAGATTCTGAGTAGCGATAGAAACCGAGCGTGAGACGTCCTTCACTTCTTCACGTGAAAAGATCCCTGGACTTGGCACCGCAGATTTGTCGCGTGCGAGTGTGGGGTTTGCCATGTTTGCAATCGCTCCTTGCTACGGACATTCCGGCAGGCTGAGAAGGTTATCGGGGTGCTCGCCGTCCACGGTGGTTTTGAGGTACTTGTTGCCATAGCGGCTCACCGCCACGATTACCCAAACGGTGCTGCCGTTGACTGATACGTAGAAGTGCCATTGGCCACTCTCAACCCCCGCGATGCCGTCTTGCTGCGATAGTTTCCAGCGGGTTCCGTCGGCATTCACGCCGCCGATATAGAGAATCCTCTCGTGGGGGTTGGGTCGGTCGCTTTTGTTGATGCATTTGATCTGAATCTGTTGCGCCATCGGATTTCCTTTCTCTTGGGTCGGCTGTGCGAACAGTCTAGCACAAATGTGAACATTTAGTTCGCTGTCAGCGAACATAACTTTTTTGCCGTTGCATATCCTGCTGAAAAAGCTCAAGATAAGGATGGTGACGTATGGAAACGACTGGCCAGAGGATTCGTAAACTTAGAGAAGATAAAGGGCTTACGCTTGACCAGCTGTCGGAACGTGCGGGCATGAGCAAAGGGTTCCTCAGCGATGCCGAGAACGGGAACAGGAACATGAGTTCGCAAAATATACTAAAAATTGCGAACGAACTCAATGCCTCCCTGGATTACCTGCTTCGCGGCACAGACGTTCCGCCGCCGAATCCAGAACCAGTTACGATCCCCCCAGAGTTGACCCATCTCGCCCGCGAAATGGACCTTACTTTCACGCAGACCGAGGCACTCTTGGCGGCGCATCGGTCAGTAATAGCGCGGCGTTCAAACGAGGAACGCAAAACACCCACCGTGGAGGACTGGAAGGAGATGTACGAGACGCTGAAGAAGTTCCTCGTCTAGGCCGCTATGGATCGTCTACACAGCCAGAAGATATGGGAGATCGCGTCTGCGCTGCGGTTACCATCGAGCGGCTCGCCTGCAAATGCCATCGTCGCGTTCTGCGAGGGAAGAGCCGCAGCGATGCTGACTGATTTCCCTGATTGTGCATCTCCTTCGGAGATGCTCGACATAATGGAGGCGACCCTCGGAACCACATTCGAGGTTGTTCGTTCTGATGATGAACTGGTGGCACTGCAGCGGCGATATGTCCAAGCCGGCGAATGGGGCTTGGCCGCGCTAGACAAGGAACTCCACGGTGACGTTTACGGCGTTACCTACCGCAAGATGGCGGCGCGGACAGGGGAAAGGTCCTTCGTTTCCGTCATTGACTGTCGAGGCGACAAAGGGCTGCGATCGTACTTTACAAAATGGCACGAGATCGGCCATCTACTAATTCTCACGGATCAGCAGAGGAGCACTTATAAACGGACCCATGCGCGCGCAAGCAGCAAGGACCCAGAGGAAACGCTCGTCGATTTGATAGCCGGTCACATGGGTTTCTTCCCGCAGTTCCTCCTGCCGGAAATTGGAACTGAAGTGACGTTCGCCGATGTTGACCGCATCAGAGGTAAGCTCTGCCCCGAGGCCAGCCTCCTCTCATCCGCAATTGCCTATGCGAAACACCACGGGCAGCCGTGCTTACTGATTAATGCGAACCTGGCGCTCAAAAAAGAGGAGGAGGCCGGCCTTCTCCAAGGATCGTTCGGTTTCTGTGATCCGCCGATGCCGAAGCTCCGCGTGCAGTCGGTGGTATCAAGCAACAACGCGCGGCAATACGGACTCTACATTCCGAAGAACTATCGCGTTCCGGAGTCCTCTGTTATCCATCTGGTGCACAACGGGCAACAGGATTCCGCAGCCGCTGTGGAGTGCCTTTCGCTCTGGGAGTCCTCGGACGGCAAGTGCCTCGGACCCAAGGCAATTCAAATCGAAGTGCGTAAGTCCTTCGATTCTGTTTTGGCGCTCATCACTTTGTCTGGTGGAATCAGGGACACGGCATGAACATGAATCTGCATCCCGATCCTGCAATCGATTCTGACGCGCGTATCCGCACGCATAGGCCATGGATATTCCGAGTCAACGGATACTACCAGTGGACAATGAGTTCGCCAGCGCGAAATCCCCATGCGCTCACCGAGGCTCACAAAAGGCGGCTACGATCCATGGACATTTCGCAGCTCGAACTGTCAACTGTTGACTTCAGTGCTTCTCGCTCGTTGCAATGGCCTGATTTACTTTTCCCAAGCCGACGTCTCGTCACGGATCAAGAGCGCTACCAGTTAAATTGCCAGAGGTAGCCGCCGTTGCGTTGGTTCCGTCAGCTTTTTGACTCTCTTCACGGTCGCACGAACAAATTCACTCACCACGCCGACCGCGTCGTTTCGAGCAACCATGACAATCCGCAATCTCAAATCGGGTTCTACCAAGGGACGCAGAGTTAGTCCGTCCGAGGCAACCCTGCTTGCTCCGTATCGCGTCAGGAAGGCCACTCCGCCTGTCCGATTGACCAGTTGAGCGGCATGTTCCGCATTCGTCACATGATGCCTTTCTCTTGGGACGACTCCGAGGCCATCCGCGCGCTGCGTCAATTGCTCATAAAGAAATGGATGAACCTGCGGAGCGAACAATATCCACGGAACCCCGTCCAGGCTTTTGATCGATATCGACTCCTGTTGCGCAAGCGATGAAGTCTCTTGCAATAAGACATAAAAAGGGCCTCGCGTCAGTTCTACCGACGCAAGCCTCCGCTGCTCTGCCCCCTCTACAACCACGGCAATATCCAACTCGCCAGAATCAACCTTGCGAACGAGTTCCAAGGAATAGTCACTGGAAAAGTGCAATTGGAGATCGGGAAAGAGCGGAAGTTGCACCGTCGAAACGATCGACGTCAGAAGTGGGTCGATGTACGGCGACAGTCCGAGATTCAGAACCGCCTCCGCTCCGCCAGCGACCGACCGAGCAGCTTGGATAGCCCGCTGATGATGAGCCAACGAAAGTCTTGCTTCCTCAACAAACGCACGGCCGGCATCTGTCAGAGAGACTTTTTGGTGGTCTCTTTCAAAAATCGAAGTGCGGAGAAAACCCTCAAGATCCTGAATCTGCTTTGTTAGTGCGGGTTGCGAGATATGCAGTCTGGCCGCAGCACGGGAAAAGTTCAAATCCTCCGCGATCGCTACCGCCGCCCTCATCAGTCTGAGATCGATTTCGTTCATGGCCCGCCTAATTCTCTACTGCGGACTGCGAGGGAGAAATGACTCGTGACAGCAACCCGTCATAACCGCACGGAATACTGCCGTGGTGTCTTTTGATTGGATGGGAACCAAGAAAGTTATCCATGCTGGAAACATTATTTTGCATCTCGACCTGGCGGACCGGGGGTTAAATCTGTGAAAGCTTCGACGATTCAAGAAGATACGGGAGATCACTCCTTCCTAGCGCCAAGCGCGGATTCCGATAGAAGCAAAATTCGCATCCTGGATGCGGAAGAGGCCGCCGCTCTCATCAAGATGGACAGCAGGACCCTGGTGCGTTGGGCACGTCTTGGCTATGTTCCGGCTCACCCTCTTGGAGAGGGCAAGCGTCGGCTGTGGCGTTTCATTGAAGACGAACTTCTGGAATGGTTCGAAAAACGCACATTCCAGCGCAAGCCACTGGCGCGTAGCATAGGAACAGCCATCGGCGCTCATGCAAGGAGAACTGCATGAATCGCCTTCAAGAAGGAAGTCTATTGAGGCTGAAGCGAAAAAACGGCCCGGATACCTGGGTGTTCCGTTGGTATGACGAAAGCAATGGAACGCGCAGGTACCGCAAAACCGTAGTCGGAACCGTCGAACGGCTCCGAACACGGCACGACGCGGAAACGGCGGTGTTATCGCTCCGGCGCAACATCAACGCCGAGCAGAAGTCACCCGAGACGGTGTCCGAACTCGTAACCCATTATCGACAGCATGAGCTCACCCCCGAGCGAAAGGCATTCGCAACGATCGAATCAACCAAGATTTATCTGAAGCGCCACATCGAACCCATGTGGGGTGCAAAGAAGATCACCGAGATTCGCACGGTGGAAGTCGAGAAGTGGCTGAACTCCCTGCAATATGCTCCAGCTACCCGCAGCAAGATTCGGAACATCATGTCCGCAGTGTTCAATCACGCAATGCGGCATGAGTGGCTCGACCGCAATCCCATCAGCAAGGTGAGAACTTCCTCCAAGCGCCTTCGCGAGACGGACGTGCTCACGCCAGAAGAGTTCGCCGCACTCCTGCCGGAACTCAAGCTCCGGGAAAGAGCGATGGTGATTCTTGCCGGCAGCACGGGGCTGCGTCGATCCGAATTGGTGGCGCTGACCTGGAGCGATATCGACCTCACTTTAATGCAGGTCAACGTGCGGCGCTCCTGCGTGCGCAGCCGCTTCGGAGACACCAAGACCGAAGCGAGCCGTAAGCCGGTCCCGCTCCACCCAACCGTTGCGAGAACACTGTCCGCTTGGCGCACGCAAACGCTCTACGCCGCTGACAGCGACTTCGTATTTCCCTCCATCCGGCTGAACGGCAAGAAGCCCGTCACGCCGGACATGGTGCTGAAAAAGACGATCCGACCAGCTCTCGAACGGGCTGGTATCAAGGACAAAGTGATCGGATGGCACAGCTTCCGTCACTCGCTTGCGACGAACCTTCGTGCGGCAGGTGTGGACTTGAAGACGGCACAGGAGTTGCTCCGTCATGCCAACTCGCGGATCACGCTTGAGGTGTACACGCGGGCGATCTCGGCAACGAAGCGTGAAGCCAATGATCGTGTTATGCAGATGATGTTGGAGGCGGGAAGTAAGCGGCTTTCAGCACCCTCGCCAGCACCCTCGGGGTCTGACCCCGCAGGGAGTGAAGTGAAAGTACAAAGTGGTGTCGGAGGTGCGTTTTGACCTTCAGCACCCTCGCCAGCACCCTCAAGCTGTTTCTGGGATTGTCACTGTGCCACCAAACCATTCATTTTCTTTGGTTTAGTGGCGGGGACGACGGGGCTCGAACCCGCGACCTCTGCCGTGACAGGGCAGCATTCTAACCAACTGAACTACGTCCCCAATTGTTCAACCGCTTCCCATAAGCCTAACAGGATGATGAGATGCGCGGCAAGCTTCCGCTGTGCGGCGCAGCCAGTCAGGCAACCGGCTGCAGTTCGCCGTCGCAAGCCTCCAGTTCAACCCGCATCAGCCAGTCGAAATGCATCTTCTGCGCCGCCAACCATTCCTCAATCGACGCGCGCTCCGGGGCTTCATATTCCACCAGCATCTTGCCCTCCTGGAGATTCAAAGAGACGCGTTGCAGTGAAAACGAAGTCGCGGCGTGCATCCGCCGAACCAATTCGGCGGCTCCTTGGCGCGTGAGGCAGGCAAGCGTGTGTTGCGAGAGATAACGAGGCATTCAAGCTCCTGTGGTTCCCGAAAACGGGTGCAGAATAAAGATTAGAGCATTTCAAGTCCACTGTGAACTAGTGAAGCGCTCCCTAGACTCGTCCTTGGTGAACGCGCATCGGGGGCCAGCCTTCCTTAAATTGTCGCGCGCCGGGAGCCGGTGCTCAGGAACCGAAGGTGTGGCCGAGGCGCTCACGCCCCAGCGCCGCCATGATGGAGGCGAGAACGAAGACACAGGCGGCCGTCAGCGCCATAGCTGCTCCATAGCTGGTTCGCTGTGCGAAGACGGCTTCCAAATAGACCACCCCACTCGCCAGCACTCCCGCACTCTGATAGGCGAAACCGGGAATGAAGGCGCGCACCGAGTCGGGCGAGAGTTCGGCCAGATGCGCTGGAATCACGCCCCACGCTCCCTGCACCATGAACTGCATGAAGAATGCTCCTGCAATCAAGAGCGCTTCGTTCGGCGCGAAGGCCCAAACGGGAATCAGCAGCATGCCCAGCACAAAGGCTGTGATGATGGCGCGGCGCCGGCCCCAGCGGTCGGAGAGGTGGCCCACTACCACGCCGCCGATAATTGCCCCGATGCCGGAGAAGCCCGTAATGGCAGAGCGCCGCATGGGGCTGAAATGCCACTGACGCTGTAGGAAGGTGGGATACATATCCTGCGTGCCGTGCGAGGCAAACATCATCATGGTCATGAAGGCCAGTAGATAAAGAAAGAGCTTCCAGTGCGACAGGACCTCACGACAGTGTGCGCTCCAACTGGCGGTCTTGGTTCGCTCCCAGACCTGCGACTCCTTTACCCGGAAGTGGATGAAGAAGACCAGAGCGATCGCCGGCAGGCTGCCCAGAAAAAAGAGTGGTCTCCAGCCCCAGCGTCCGAAGAGGAAGAAGAAGCTGATGGCGGCAAGCACGTTTCCCGCGGCATAGCCTTCCTGCAGCAGCCCGGAAAGCATGCCGCGCCGCCGCGCCGGAGCCGTCTCCATTACTAACGACGCACCCACGCCCCACTGGCCGCCCATCACCACACCGAAGAGAGCGCGCACTACCAACAGGACCGTATAGTTCGGCGCTAGCCCAGTGAAGATTTCCGCCACGGCGAACAAACCAATGTTGATCATCAGCGGGAGCCGCCGACCGTAGCGGTCCGCCATCATGCCAAAGACAAAGCCGCCTACTGGACGGAAGGCCAGAGTCATGGTGATGACCAAGGCGATATCCGAGTCGGATTTGTGAAAGTCGCGCGCGATCGCGGTTAGACAAAACGTGACCAGAAAGAAGTCGAAGGCGTCCAGCAGCCACGCGGAAAAACCGGCTACCATCGCAGGGCGATGGGATACAGGGGAGTTGCTGCTTGTTAGGGGCGGGCTGTCCGGCGCCCCGCGGAGAGGCGGTTCGATCTTTGCCATCGTCGTCTCTCGCCAACCGTCGTCAGGATGCAGCATTGCAGGGAACCCAAAAGGGCGGGCTCACTCCGGCAAAGCATACGCGAAGATTCGGCGCAGCGGTGTGGAAATCGGGCTACCTGCCGGCCGGGGTGGCGCCCCCGAGCGGCAGCGGAATGTATGGACCGGTTGTCTCGCCGTGTCCCCGGCGCAGCAGGTGTGGGGTGATCAGAATCACCAGTTTGGAGGTGTTGAGTTGGCTCTGATCATTGGTGGACGATTGGAAACCGGGAAGGCTGCTCAAGCCTGGAACACCGCTGACGGCTTTGGACTCCTGCCGCGTCATGTCGCTGAGCAGCAGCGCGCTGGCTCCGTGTCCCACGATGACGTTGGCTGTGTAACTTTGATTCGTCAGCACCGGAAGACCGTTCAGGCTCGTGCCTTGCAGGCCGACGATTTTGAGGCTGAGCGAGAGCGCGATATTTCCAGACCCCTCGATCTTCGGCGTCGCCGTCAAGGTCATGCCCAGGTCCTGATATTGCACCTGAGGGATGGTTTCCGCCGAGGTCAGGCTGTTCAAATTGACGCCCAACCCGGCGAGGGCGCTGGACAATCCGGCGCTGGTGAGTCCCGGAATATTAGGCGACGATCCCGCCAGGCTGGAGTAGCTGGAAGTCTCAATGGGATAGCGGCTGCCGCTGCGGATGGTTCCTTGCTGGTTGTCGGCAAGCCGTAGCTGTATCTGATCGAGTGCTCGCGTTTCGCTGGAGTTGAGCGCAACATTCGCCGTTACTGCCGGCAACGAGAGGCCGCTCTCCGTAAGTCCTCCGCCGAATAGGGCGAAGGGCTGGCCCAGGATGGAATTGCTCACTTGGCCCGAAGCGATCAGGATGGCCGCAATCGCCGCATAATCGCCGGCATTGGCCAAACCGCTTGAAATGATCTGTTGCACCAGGCTGGGGTTTTGCTGGATGACGTTGTTCAGCTCCGTGGGTACATTGAAGAGCGTGACCGACTGGGGCAACTGCACTCCCAAGTTACGGCTGTTGGTCTGCGCCAACTGAAAGATTTTTACCTCCAGCAGAACTTCTCCGTTGCCCTGAAGAAGATTGGCAAAGGTCCGGTTTAAGGCGGTCAGCACGCCCCCTGGGGCGCGCAGAGAGATGGTGCGTTCAGTAGGTTGTACGTTTGCGTGCTGGATGCCAAAGACATTGCGCGCGATGTTGCCCATATCGGTCATCTCGGACTGGCTCAAGCCGGGCAAGCGCACCGTTTCCTCTGACAGACGTTCGTAGCGGGTGCGGTTGAGCCGGGTGTCCTTGGCTACCAGCACACGCTTGGGATCCAGTGGGACCAGAAAAGAACCGGTCGCCAGCTGGACCATCTTGGAAGCCTGGGCAAAGTCGACATCGTCGGCGTCGAAGGAAATTTGTTGCGCGCCCACCGAGCTGTCGAAGCTAGGGGTCAGCCCATAGGCGGTCAACACCCGCCGCATCACCTCCTGCTGGGTTCCCCGGAAATGAAAACTTCGCTTTCCCGCGTTAGGAGCCAACTGGATCTCTGCCCCGAGGGTCAATGTGGCTCCATTGAGCGGCAGTCCAGTCGGGGAGATAGGCGATTCGCCAGCATGTTGCGAGACCTCCGGATCGCCCGGGTCAATAGCCAGCGCCCGCTGAAGTTGTGCATTCGCCGCCGCTGAGTCTCCCTTGATACGCGAGGTGTCAGCGCCATGGATCAGCGCCATCGCCGCCTGCGAACGTGCTACTTGGCGGTCAATCTCATATTCGGGATTACCGGGATCGGCTTGCGTGGCCTGCGCGAATGCTCGTTCTGCCGCTGTCGCGTCCCCCCGCTGAACTGCGCGAACACCGTCCAGATAGAGCTTCTCCGCACGCGCTCTTTGGCGGGGGCTCACCTTGGGCCGTGACGGCGCGACCGCAGTTGCGGAGCGGGGCGGGGAACTGGAAGCGGAGCCGGACGGAGCGGCCGAGGGTTGCGAAGGAGGGCTAGGCTGCTCTGGCGGCGCTGCGGGCTGTTGGGGAAGTGCCGCGGATGGCGGCGCAGGTGTGGAAGCGGCGGCCGGCTGCGCGCTTGCCGGCAAAGCCACGAATGCGCACAAGAGCAATCCGGCAGCCAGCCACCATGCCGCCGGAGAGGCACTTGCCTTCATCGCTCCGCGGAAAGCCGTTTTGAGCACGCGAGTCTCTCTCCCGCCGCGTGACGGCCATCGGCAGCCGCCGGAGCGGCCAAGACCGCTCTCATGATCGGACTTCAGGCCTGCGCACAAATGCTCTAGCCGCGCGCCATCAGTTTGGAGTTAAATACTGGACGCTCGCTGCGGGCCGGACGCTTGAGTCCGTTGCGAATTTGCGTCGGGTCCAGGTTCAGTTCGGCAATGGTGCGGCTGAGTGTATTGCGGTGCATCCCCAACTCCCCGGCGGCTTTGCACTGGTTGCCCTTGTGCCGCGCCAACACCTCCAGAATGTAGCGCTTTTTGAACTCGCGCACCGCCTCGCTGTATGTGATTCCGCCAGCGTGCATTTGCGTCACAAGGTTGTCCAGTTCACGTTTCAAGGAAAGCCTCTTTCTTTTTATCTGTCCCGATTTGCTGACCGGGTTTGGTTACTCTCAATAAAAACCGCGTCTATCTGCCGGTTGCCGGACGCAGCATTCCTGCACCTCTGCGAATTTTGTCACCAAGTTCGACGGGCGTTATGTGCGAGGCCTGGTGCGCCGCATCCACGAACAATGGCGCCAGCCGGGACCGCTTCACAAAGTCCGCTTGCGGCAGGAAGGCCGTGATTGCCATCACCACCAGCGTAATCACGACACATCCTTTGATAAAACCGAGCCCAGCACCCAGAATCCGATCCAGAAAGCCCAATCCAACCTGGCGCACCGCGCCGCGCAAAAGCCGGCCAACCAAGGTCGCCAGCAGCATCACGCCCAACGACAGCAGCAGAAAGGCAGCCAGCTCTGTCATATCCTGGCGTGCCGCCGCCGTACTGCTGGTCCATCTCCCGGCCCAGCGTTGCAGCCAACTCGCTACCGGCCCATACTCCTCCGAGGCCACGATCAAGCCTACAAAAAGTCCGGCAAGCGAGAACACCTCCAGGAAAAACCCGCGCACAAAAGCAGATACCGTCGAGATTGCCAGCACGGCGACAATCAGCAGGTCAAACCAGCTCACGCGTCCCCGAGCTCGCGTCCCGTCAACAAGCGAAAGGCTTCCAAGTACTTCTTCCGCGTCCGCTCCACCACTTCGTCGGGCAGTCCCGGAGCCGGCGCCTGCTTGTTCCAGGCGATCCTCTCCAGGTAGTCACGCACAAACTGTTTGTCGAAGGAAGGTTGAGGGCCGCCCGGTGCATAGCCGTCGCGCGGCCAATAGCGTGACGAGTCTGGCGTCAGCACCTCGTCGGCCAGCACCACTCCCTCCTCCGTGGAACCAAATTCAAATTTCGTGTCGGCTAAAATCAGCCCCCGCGACGCGGCGTGTGCTGCGGCCCGGCGATAGATTGCCACGCTCAACTCTCGCAGTTCCTCCGCCATCGCACCTCCGATCCGCGCC
>Ga0207933_1001775_pt1 | contig 15231 bp, 12 predicted proteins | sample NGESurdeep092012_4_FD_184488 | JGI IMG/M metagenome (GOLD analysis project Ga0207933, IMG submission 184488) | Arctic peat soil microbial communities from Barrow, Alaska - NGEE Surface sample F53-3 deep-092012 (SPAdes) | ecosystem: Environmental > Terrestrial > Soil > Wetlands > Peat ... | reverse complement strand
CCCGGTGACGAGTTGGAGGAACAGGGGTAAATAGACGGTGGTCCCAAATAGCGCCATGCCGATGAGGAATCCAGCGGCACTCGTTGTCCGAAATACGGAGTTACCAAAGAGTCGAAGCGGCAAGATCGGCTCGACAGCACGCTTTTCTTGCGCCACAAAGAGCGCGAGCAACCCGATCCCTGAACCGAAGACGGCGAAGATCTGCCATGAGGTCCAGGAGTACTCCGACCCTCCCCAGACCGTTCCGAGAAGAATCGCGGTCACACCGCCTACGAGCAGTCCCGCGCCGAGGAAATCGATCTTGTGCTCGACGCGTCGGAAGGGGAGCCGCAACACGACAGTGGTCACAATCAAGGCGATTATGCCGAGGGGGATGTTGACGTAGAAGCACCAGCGCCACGAGAGGTGCTGGGTGAACAGACCGCCGATCGCAGGACCTGCGACGCTTGCGATCGAGAACACCGACGTCCCATACGCCTGGTACTTGCCCCGCTCACGAGGCGACAAGATGTCGCCGGTGATCGCCATCGAGAGCGACATGATCCCGCCTGCACCGAGGCCCTGAATGGCTCGGCACAAGATCAGTTCGGTCATCGACTGCGAGATGCCCGACAGCATCGAGCCGACCAAGAAGATGCAGATCGCGGTCTGGAAGACGATCTTCCTGCCGAAGAGGTCGCCGAGCTTGCCGTAAAGCGGCGTCGAGCTCGTCGACGCGAGCAGATACGCGGTGACCACCCAGGAGAGGTGGTTGAGGCCCCCGAGGTCGCCGACGATGGTAGGTAGTGCCGTCGCAACGATCGTCTGGTCGAGCGCGGCGAGCATCATGCCGAGCATCAAGCCGCTGTAGATGATCTGGATCTGGCGATGCGTGAGACGGGGCCGGTCGTCGTCTCCAAGGAGTGGCGTGTCTGGTCGCGCCTCGGTGGTCGTCACCGTTGTGTGCTGCTTAGTTGTGTGCTCCTTAGTTGTGTGCTCCTTAGTTGTGTGTTCCTTCGGGCCGAGAGCGGAATCGGCGAAGCGACCGGCTCGAGCTGGGGCTGGTCGGTGAAGCTTGAGACGAGGTCAGAGAGCAGTCGAGCGAGCTCTTCGATGTCTCGTTGTTGCCACTTCGAAAGGCGCGACGCTATCCGGCCGACACGAAGTACGCGCGCTGCAACGACCATCTCCCGACCTTGCTCGGTCAGCTCGAGCCGCGCGGTTCGCTGGTCATGTGGGTCTTCGACGCGCGAGATCAGGCCCCGGTCCTGGAGGCTTCGGACCTGCCGGCTAGCGGTCGAGAGGTCGATCTCCATCAGTGCGGCGAGCTCGGTGAGTCGCGTTGCAGGACACTCCTCGAGGCGGGTGAGCAGCGCATAGGCCGCCCGGTCAAGGCGGTTCCTCGGCGTCTGTGCGGGGCTCGAGGTACGGCGGGCGTCCGAGAGGCGGACGAGTCGCGTCAAGGCCTGCTCCACTGATTCGAACTCTGACGCACAGCTCACGCGCTGAGGTTGGAGATCTTCGTCCTGGTCGTTCGGGAGCACCGGCCGAGTGTATCTTCCAGGTGGTTACTTGTAACGAACAACTACCTAAAAGATGACTGCGGCTGATTCGTCGGCAAGGATGAGGAGATGGTCGACGAATCCCCTGTCACACTCTCAAGTGGGCTACCAGAGACGGTGCTTCCAGATGTCCCAGATGAGTGGGCAACAGAGTTCTCTCGGGCACTCGAGCTCCCACTAGACGAGCGACGTGATGCGATCGCCGACATCGCCGCGCATCACCCGCGCTACATAGCGGTGTGGCCCGCCCTTGCCTCGCTCGGCCGCGATCCGATCGAGTCCTACGCCTATGCCAGAGTCGGCTACCACCGAGGTCTCGACACGCTTCGAGGGTCGGGTTGGCACGGCACCGGATACGTCCGGTGGCGCCACCCGAGCAATCGCGGCTTTCTCTCGGCACTCGACGCGCTTCGACGTTTCGCCGGCGCGATCGGCGAGGAGGATGAAGAGGACCGTTGCGCACTGTTTCTTCGTCAGCTCGATCCGGACTGGGATCGAAGCGGACCTGGTGCCTCGGGAAACTGAGACGGACTCGCCAGTAGGCGCACTGCTGCGCCACACGGCGGCGCTTGGTCGCGGTCTTGCTTCGGTGTTCGGCTCCGAGCGCCCGAAGATGACGATGGTCACACCAGAAGAGGCGCTCCCTGGAAGAGCCACGCCGATGCCGGTCGCGGCACGCCACGTCGTGCTCGGCACGCCGATGGTGCCACCGTTTCCCGACTGGTTGGAGACCGCTGTCTTTGGGGTCGGCTGCTTTTGGGGCGGGGAGCGAGTGTTTTGGGAGACGCACGGCGTATTTACCACCGCGGTCGGCTACGCAGGCGGCTACACCGAGAACCCGACCTACCGGGAGGTTTGCAGCGCCCGGACCGGCCATGCGGAAGTCGTGCTGGTGATCTTTGACCCAGCCGTTGTGAGCTACGCGTCGTTGCTGGCGAAGTTCTTCGAGGATCACGACCCTACCCAGCACATGCGCCAAGGCGGCGACATCGGCACGCAGTACCGCTCGATCATCTTGACCACCTCAACTGAGCACGAGAGCACCGCTCGCGAGGTGCTGGGCCGATACGGCGAGGCGCTCGCAGGTAAGGGCTACGGGCCCGTGGTCACCGAGATCGCACCGCTTGGCGCGTTCTACTACGCCGAGGACTATCACCAGCAGTATCTGGCAACGAACCCGTACGGCTACTGCGGCCGCGGCGGCACCGGTGTCCGCTGTCAGACAGGGATCGCCTGAGCAGTTCGGTTGGAGCCGCGCCGCCCGCGCCACCGTGAGCGCGGCCGCGGCGACAGAGGTCCTGGCAGGTGGGCCTGTTGGTGGCACCTTTCGACCTCGCGCTGACCCAACGAGAATGAGCGGATACATCGGCACAACTGGGAGACGCCGCTCGGAGTTCTGTTTGCGCGTCAACTTCCGTAAACCTGATACCAACACCAAATGAAGCGTTGCTCGGAATCAGCGAGTGGGAGTACCTGACTGGAGCCAGCGCTTGGGAGGTGGGTAGACGAACCTGGCGATGGTGGTCGAAACCCACGCGATGCACCAGCCGGCGAAGACTAGAACGACGTCATGGGTGGTGGAGGACTTCCCCCAGATGGCTTCACGAACAGCCAGGATCACTCCCCACACTAGAAAGCAGCCGGCGGAATATGCCCAGTAGTTGCGGTACTTCTTCACGCATGCTCCCTACCTAGGGCCGCAATCCGGCTTGGTTGACCCTATACCGCGGTGTCGCGGTCACAGCACGCCGGTTGCACCGCGGGGTTAACAGCTGAAGCTGCAGATCTCCTGTTCGCGCGCCCTCTAAGGTGCGCACGTGATCGAGGTTTTGCGTCGCACGAGGCGCTACCGAAGCGAATCCTCTTCGTGTCGTCCGCGTTGCTCGCCGGGCTACATCTTTTGCCGATGAGCAAGCTCATCGATGGCAGATTCTTCGTCCAGGTCTTCGTCACGCTCGTGGTGATCATGGACCCCCTCGGCAACGCGCCGATCTTCCTCGGCTTGGCGGGGACCCGCGACGCGAAGGCGCGCCGACGCCTAGCTCGACAGGCCGTCTACGTGGCAGGCGGCGTCATTGGGGCGTTCGCGCTCTTTGGCCAGCAGATCCTCTCTTCGCTCGGGATCTCCATCGCCGCGATCCAGGGCTCAGGCGGGCTACTGCTGTTGTTGGTCGCTCTCGAGCTCTTGACCGGCAGGACGGACGATCCCGAAGGCCGCGACGACGTCAACGTCGCGCTCGTCCCACTCGGGACACCGCTGATCGCTGGACCTGGTGCCATAGCCGCGACGATCGTCTACGTTCGCCAAGCGCATGGCTTCCACGACGCGTCCGCCATCGCGCTCGCGCTCGTCGCCGTCTTGATGCTTGTCTGGCTCGCCCTTCACTTCTCGTTGTCCTTGCTCAGAGTGCTTCGCCCAGGTGGCATCCGTCTGATGACGCGAATCTTCGGCCTGTTGCTGTCTGCGATCGCGGTGCAACTCGTGGCCGAATCGGTGCGCGCGTTCATCAAGGGCTAAGCGCCCACCTGCGACAGAGGTGCAACGCCGCGACCGCGACCTCGCCAGGGATCGGCGGCGAAGTCGCGAGAACTCAGTGGCGAGTTGGGGCAGTTACGGGTGCTGGACGATGGCGTCGATGCCCATCGCCATGAACAGCATCGTGAGGTAGGAGATGGAGTACCCAAAAAGGCGCATCGCGTGTTTGGCGTCGGGATGTCGTCCAAGCGCTATCGCCTTTGAGCAAAAGAGTGCGCCGAGCACGAACGCTGAGATGTCATAGCCCCAGTTGAGGTGCGCCACCGGACCGAAGGTCAAGGACAAGAGCGCGGTCGCAACGGCGTAGGCGATGATCTCGCGGGCGACCTTGGTCATGTCGGCGACCACTGGCAGCATCGGAATGTTGGCAGCCGCGTAGTCCTCGCGGTAGCGGACAGCTAGCGCCCAAAAGTGCGGCGGTGTCCACAAGAAGATGACACCGAAGAGAATGAACGGGGCGACCGAGAGGCGGTCGGTCACCGAGGACCAGCCGACGAGGACCGGTACCGCGCCTGCGGCGCCGCCGATCACGATGTTCTGCACCGAGCTGCGCTTTAGCCACATCGTGTACACGAGTACGTAAAAGGCCGTGGCTGAGACCGCGAGCACCGCCGATAACAGATTGACGGTCAGCGCGAGCACCGCGAACGCGCCGAGCTCGAGGGTCAAGGCGAAGACGAGAGCGGCTGCCGGGGACATCTTTCCCGTGACGAGCGGTCGGTTCTTCGTGCGGTCCATGACGGCGTCGATGTCGCGGTCGTAGACCATGTTGATCGCATTCGCACCGCCCGCAGCGAGCGTGCCTCCGACGAGGGTCAGCGCTATCAGGCCGAGGGAGGGGAGGTGCCTCGAAGCGACGAACATGGTTGGCACCGTCGTTACGAGTAGCAGTTCGATGATGCGGGGCTTGGTGAGGGCGACGTAGGCCTTCAAGGTGTCGGTGACGTCAGAGAACCTGGAGGCCTGCTCGAGGTGCGCGTGAGCGGCGACGTTCGTCATTTTCTCGAGACTAATGCTCGGACGCCCTGGCGGAGAAGTCGGCGGCGCATCTCGCCGGCCGGCCCGCGTCCAGATGTGGTGGCAGCGATGCGTTCTCGGGTAAGGAGTTCCTCCTCTTCGTCGTCGAGCGGAGCGAGATCGCCTCCGATCACTGCGCGCAGAAGGTCGTCGGCGAGCCAGGGGTTTCTAGCGAGTACGGGACCGTGCAGATAGGTGCCGAGGATGCGGCCAGCGCGCGCACCGTCGGTGCCCTCACCATTGCCGACGCCAGGCGAGACGGATCCGAGTGACTCGATTCCAGCCCCTCTCGAGGTTCGGCCGGCGTGATTCTCAAAGCCGGTAGCCACTCGTCCATGCTCGTCGCGGACGATGACGTCACCTACCGCCCGTGGGCTCCCCCGAGAGGTCGTCACGTCCAACAGACCGAGCCCAGGTGTGGCGTTGCCGTCCGGGCCGGGGAAGGAGTTCCCGAGGATCTGGTAGCCGGCACAGACGGCGAGGATGGTCGCGCCGCGGCGAAGCGCCTCGGCGAGTGATCCGTCACCGAGACGATCCGCGGCGCGTACCTGGGGACCGTCTTCGCCGCCGCCGAGACAGTAGATGTCGCCGTCTCGGGGGAGTGGCGCGTCCGAGGGGGCGTAGATGAGCTCGACGGCGATGCCTCGCCATCGTGCCCGGTTGGCGAGCACGAGGCCGTTGCCGCCGTCGCCGTAGGTTCCGAGCAGATCAGGGTGTACGACCACGATTTTGAGCAAGCTCTCGGTGCTCGTTGAGTTCACGGTTCGGGCGCGCACATTTCTTGAAGGTGCGAGCGCCACGGAGTCGGCCCGGTGGCCGTGGCGGATCGCTGCGCGTACGTCTTGGAACGCGGTGTAGTTGCCGATGAACTCGATTGCTCCCGAGCCGACACTCGCCAGTGCTTCGAGCGGGTCGTCAAGGACGAGATGCTCGACGCTTGCGTGCAGGAGTCGGACCGCGAGGTCGCTTCGCCGGTCGCCGGTCGCGGCGACCAGGTGACCGGAGAGTCGTTCGAAGGGGACGTCCCAGAGCCAGGACGGGTCGTGACCGTCTGCCAGCCGTGCGTTGATTCCGATGACGATCGGCGACGTGCCAGGCGCCACGAGATCGATGAGCTCAGCCCACCCTGCGGGATTCTTCGCCAGCATCAAGGTGCCGGACCGGCCATTGACTCGATGCTCGGAGAATCTGCCGCCTATCTCGGTGACGTTGCCCATCGCCGCAAGCGCCTCTTCGATCGTGCCACCGAGGTAGGCGGTGCCGATCGCTGCCATCGCGGCATTCGCCAGGTTGAAGCGCCCAGGGATCGAAAGGGCGATCGGCAGGGGACCGGTCCGATCGCTCACGAGATCGCTTCCGATCAGTGCGAACTCAGACGGCGGGCGTCGTAGTCCACAGGTGCAGGCCCATCCCTCCCCACTCGAAGAGGCGGCGAAGGTGATGCGCGCGTCACACGCCGGGCAGTGATAGGCGTCCTCGTGCCAATCTCCGCCGGCAGCGACCCAGGTGACGTCGGCTGCGACCCCCGCTGCCCAGGTGACGAGCGGGTCGTCGGAGTTGGCGATGACGTGAGCGCTGGTGCTTCGAAGCGCGTCTCGCCACCGTTGGGCGAGCATGCGGACCTCGCTCGTCCGGTCGAGTTGATCGCGGCTCAGGTTCAACAGCACTACGACTTCGGCATCTGTTGCGCGAAGTGCTCGAGGTAGGTGTGCCTCGTCGACCTCGAGCACCGCAAGGCGCGCAGTAGGTGTTGACGCCAGCGCAGATATCAGCCCGGCGTCCATGTTCGCCCCGGCGCCAGATGTGGCGACCAGGCCGAGCTTTAAAGCCGCCGTGGCAGCGAGTCGAGTTGTCGTGGTCTTGCCGTTCGTTCCGCTCACGAGCAGGACGCGCTTTCCGGTGCTCAGGTGTACGAGCAGATCCGGATCGACCACAAGCCCGACGCGACCGCCGACCGTCGATCCTGAGCCAAGGTGCAAGCGGCGCGAGAGTGACGCGCTGTGCCGAACGAAGCTCGAGGCGAGCGAGGCACGCGACGATCCGTGCTTGCTCACCTGGCGCGGCGAGGGCTGGCTCGGCATGCCTCCATGATGCTCGACGGCGAGGCAGACGTCGCACTGGCTACCGCTTTGATCGAAGCGGTATCTTCGACACGAGCAAAGGGGCACGAGATGTCGGAGCAAGGTGACGAACTCGAAGAGGTCGATCCAGAAGAAGCAGCGTCGTTGATCGCTGGTGGTGCGTACCTCCTCGACGTCCGCGAGCCAGATGAGTGGGAGGCGGGTCACGCCCCCGAGGCACATCACATACCGCTTGGTGATCTCGAGGCTCGTTACGGCGAGATTCCCTCAGATCAGACCATCGTCTGTGTCTGTAGGGGTGGTGGGCGTTCCGCGCGCGCGGCTGCGGCGCTCTCGACGGTGGGCCTAACGACGATCAATCTCGCGGGCGGAATGCGTGCCTGGGAGAGCTCAGGACTCCCGGTGGTGGTGGCTGACGACGGCGCAGGAACGGTCATCTGAGCGCACAAATAGTGATCCTGACCAGGTAGAACTGCTCAGGTAACGGGTCAGGCTCGGCACGGCGAAAGTCATTTGCTATCCTAACTATGTGATTACCGAACAGAACTACCGGTCCATCGGCTGGACGACGACGCGTCTTGCGCGAAACGTCGAGCTCGCTTTGGCCACGATCGACCTCTCGACCGCGCAGTACCGGATGCTGCTCCAGCTCGCCCAAGGCGATGAGGCCTCGACGTCGCTTGCACGAAAGCTTGCGGTCTCGGCACCGTCGGTGACGGCGGTCGTTGACGGTTTCGTGAGCCGCGGGGCGATCGAGCGCACGCACTCCGAGGAAGATCGCAGAAGGGTCTCACTAGCGCTCACCCCGATCGGGTTGGCGCTCTTAGCTGAGGCAGAAGCGGTCGTTTCGGCGAGGCTCGAAGGAATTGCCGACGAGCTCGAGAACGAGGAGTCGATTCGCATAGCGCTCAGTGCGCTCGATCTCTGGGCTGAGGCACTGGAGAAGGCCAGAGCTCGTCGACTTGCCCTTCGAGAGAGCCCAGTCGAGGTGAGCCCCCGATGACCGCCCGGAGCATTCTTTTGGGCAACGACAACGACGAGATCATGCGAGAACTCGAGGCGCACCCCTTCGAGCCGGTCGCTGAGACCTCACCGTACGCGCCGCCCCGCGCGACGATCGACCCGGATCAGTCGAAGGGCTGGTTGGGCAGGGCATGGCCGGTGATCATGACCCACAAGGGCATCTGGGGGCTTTCGCTTGGGATGTCGTTCATCGCGCTCCTGGCCCAGGTCCAGATCCCGCTGTTGATCGGTAACGCGATGAGCCAGGCACTGCCACAAAAGGGGCACACCACCGATCTCAAGCCTCTGATGGGCTTCGCGACGTTGATCTTCGTCTCGATCGGGATACGAGAGATCTCGAACTACATCGGTCGGCGCTGCCTGCTGACGACGGCGTACAGCTTCGAGTACGACCTTCGCCACATCATCTACGAGCACTACATGTCGCTGTCGTTCCCGTTCTACGACCGTGTCTCGGTTGGCCAGCTGATCTCTCGGGCGAACTCCGATGTGCGAGCAGTCCAGCAGTACCTCGTTATGGCGCCGACGGTGATGGTGCAGTGCTGCGTCATCTTGGTCGCGTTCGGCGAGATGTTCGCCCACAACGTGCCGCTCACGCTCGTCACTGCGGTATCGCTGCCGATCACCTTCGTTGTCGGTGTCGCAATGCGAAAGCAGATGTATCCAGTCTCCTGGCTGATCCAGGCACGACTCGCCGACGTAGCGATGCTGGTCGAGGAGAACGTCTCAGGTGTTCGAGTCGTGAAGTCCTTCGCCGCTGAGCAGAAAGAGGTCACGGCGCTTGGAAAGTCTGCGGACCGCCTCCAGTGGGCGTACATCGAGAACGCCAACATCAGAGGAACCTGGGCGCCGACGCTTGAGAACCTGCCTCGCATCGGGCTAGCTGTCATCTTGCTCTACGGCGGAATCCTGGTACTGCACGGACATCTCGCCGTTGGAACGCTCTTTACGTTCCAGGCCTACATGCTGATCTTCCAGCCGCCGTTTCGTCAGCTCGGGATGGTGATCATGAACGGCCAGCGCGCCTCGGCGTCGGCGAAACGGATCTACGAGATCTTGGATCAAGAACAAGAGATCATGTCGCATCCAGGCGCCGTCGACATGGTCGAGTGTAGGGGCGAGATCAAATACGACCACGTCGGTTTCGACTACTCAGACGGCACACGGGTGCTTCGGGACTTCAATCTCCACATCGAGCCAGGTCAGACAGTTGCCCTTGTCGGGCGGACCGGGTCTGGAAAGACGACCGTCGGGCGGCTTCTCAACCGCTCCTATGACGTGTCCGAGGGCAACCTCTACATCGACGGCAAGGACGTGCGCGAATACACCCTCGAGAGCCTGCGGGCACATGTCGGGTTCGTCTTCGACGAGCCGTTCTTGTTCTCGGTCTCCATCCGGGACAACATCGCCTACGGCAAGCCAGACGCCACGATCGAAGAGGTAGTCGCGGCGGCCAAGGCTGCGGACGCGGATGAGTTCATCGTGCGGATGTCAGATGGCTACGACACGATCGTCGGCGAGCGGGGTTACACGCTCTCTGGCGGTCAGCGTCAGCGCATGGCTATCGCCCGCACATTGTTGATCAACCCGCCGATCCTGGTGCTCGATGACGCCACGAGCGCCATCGACGTGCAGGTCGAGCAGCGCATCCACCATGCACTAAAGGAGCTGATGGTGAACCGGACGACGATGATCATCGCCCACCGGCTCGCCACTATCAGCCTGGCGGACCAGGTCGTGTTGTTAGAAGGTGGCCACGTGATCGCCGCCGGGACGCACCAGTACCTGTTGGCGAACGACCCCCGCTACGCAGAGGTGCTCGCCAAAGTCGTCGAAGAAGAGCCCGAAGGAGAAGCGAAGTAATGGGCATGGGATTTGGCGGCGGAGCGATGTGGGGCGGCGGCGTCGGCGGCGGCCAAGGCGGCGGAGGCGCGGCGGGGAACTGGGGCGGTGCAGGCGCTGCCACCCAAGGTGGGGCACCCTTTGCCGGGATTCCACCTGAGCTGCAAGAGTCCGTCACGAAGTTGATGAAGACCGAGCCCGACCATGGCGAGCCCGATGCCGTCTTCACCCAGCGCAGCACCGACAATCGGCTCTTGACGCTGACGACGATGATCAAGGACCGCTGGAAGATAGCGCTGTTGTCGGTCATCTTCTTGACGATCGAGACGGTGGGCTTCCAGACCGGGCCGTACCTCACCCAGATCGGCATCGACCACGGTGTGGAAAAGCGGCACCTGAGCGTCATCGTCATCTGTGGCGTCGTCTACATCGTTTCGGTGGTCCTGACGGTATTTGTCGAACGCGCCAGGGTCCGCAACACCGGCAAGCTCGCCGCGCAGGTGATGAACGACCTCCGCATCCGGGTGTTCACCCACATCCAGCGGCTCTCGCTCGACTACTTCACCGACGAGAAGGCCGGTGTCGTCATGACCAGGATGACGAGCGACATCGAGGTGCTCCAGCAGCTCCTCCAAGACGGACTGGCACAGTTCGCGATCCAGGGTCTGACCATGATCCTCGTGACGACGATCCTGTTTACGTATAACTGGCTGCTCGCCCTGATCACGATCGCGATCGTCATGCCCGCTCTCGTGATCTCGTCGCTGTGGTTCAGGAGCGCGTCAGAACGTGCCTACCTGAAGGTTCGTGACACCCTCGCTGGTGTCATCTCCGATATAGCCGAGAGCCTCTCTGGTGTTCGGATCGTGGCTTCGTACAACCGCCAGCGCAACAACGTCATCCACCACCGAAACGTGCTCGGCCGCTACCGCGACGCCAACTTCATCACCGCCAAGGTGACGGCGAATTACTCGACGGCGAGTGACTTCATCGGCCTCATGGGCCAGGTCTCGTTGTTGCTGATCGGCGGCACGATGGTGCTGCACTCGTTGCACCACGGCCACCTAGAGGCCAACCCAGAGCTCACCATCGGTCAGTTGACCGCGTTCATCTTGTACCTCGGCTCGTTCTTCCAGCCGATCCAGCAGCTGGTCCAGCTCTACAACACCTACCAGCAAGGTCAGGCGGCAGTCACCAAGCTGCGCACGCTGCTCGACACCCAGCCTGCGGTCTTTGAGAAGGAGGACGCCTACGAGCTGCCGCCGATCGAGGGCGCGATCGAGCTGCGCGACGTGGAGTTCGGCTACGACCCGGCGGACCCGGTGCTTCGTGACGTGAACATCAAGATCAGCGCAGGGGAGTCGGTCGCATTCGTCGGGCCTACCGGAGCTGGCAAATCGACGATTGCCAAGCTTGTGACTCGCTTTTACGACCCGACGTCTGGCAGCGTGACGATCGACGGGCACGATCTTCGCGACGTGACGATGAACTCGCTTCGGCGCCAGCTCGGCGTCGTACCCCAAGAACCGTTTCTCTTTACCGGGACGATCCGTGACAACGTCGCGTTCGCCAGACCCGACGCCACCGACGCCGAGGTAGACGAGGCAATTACCGCGGTCGGGCTCGCAGACTTGATGGAGCGCCTCCCGAACGGCGTCGACACGGCGGTGCACGAGCGCGGGCAGTCGCTCGCTTCAGGCGAGCGCCAGCTCCTCGCCCTCGCGCGGGCATTCCTCGCCGGTCCACGAGTGCTCGTCTTGGACGAGGCCACATCGAACCTCGACCTGAAGTCCGAGGTGAAGGTGGAGGCGGCACTCGACGTGCTGCTCGAGGGGCGGACGGCGATCTTGATCGCGCACCGTCTCACGACCGCCATGCGGGCAGATCGGATTGTTGTAGTCGACCACGGTCGCATCGTTGAGGTAGGCCCGCATGCTGAGCTCGTAGCTGCAGGCGGGAGGTACGCCGAGATGTTCGAGACCTGGTCGCGCCAGCACGAGGTCGAGTTGCCAACACTGCCCTAGGCCGCATCTGAAGCGATTGGGTTTGGCTCGCCTGCTCCACTAGGTTGCGCATGCGAGTTGAGCCCGAAGAGGTGTGCCGATGCCCGAGGAACCACGCGGCCTTGACGCGATTGCGTCAAAGTCGATCGCCGAGGCTGTTCTCGCGCGAGCGAGCGAGGTTGGCGCATCGAACGCGGAGGTCCGCGTGGAGAGCCGCCGGCGCCAGTACGTGGGTCTACGAGACGGTGCGCTCGAGACCTCCGCAGACGACACCGCGGTAGGTGTCGCGTTCCGGGTGGTAAAGGACGGCGCGATCGGCTTTGCGGCCACCGTCGACCTCTCCGTCGATGCCTGCGTCGCGCTTGTCGACACCGCTGTCGACGCCGCACGCCGAACCGGAGCGCTCGCGTCGGCTCCGATCGCGCTCGCGCCAGAGCCGGTGCACGGCGATCAGACCTGGAACGGGGGAGAGCGAATCGACCCGACCGGAGTCAGCCTCGCCGAGAAGGTGGCACTGCTTGCGGCATGGTCTGGGGTGGTTTCGGCTCAGGCGGGAATCGACCATGTCCAAGCCTCGGTGAGCGCCACCGCAGAGGACAAGTACTACGCAGATCTCTCCGGCACGACGGCGCGTCAGCATCGAGTTTGGCTGCATCCAAGCGTTGAGGCACTTAGTCTCGACCAAGCGGGTGGGGGATTCGAGACGATGCGGACCGTCGCGCCACCAGTTGGTCGCGGCTGGGAGTACCTCCTCGGCGAGGGTTGGGACTTCGACGCCGAGTTGGCCGCGCTCGGCGGTCATCTCGCCGAGAAGTTGCGCGCGAAGAGCATCACGCCTGGCCGCTACGACCTCATCGTCGATCCGACGAATTTGTGGCTCACGATTCATGAGTCGATCGGTCACGCCACCGAGCTCGATCGGGCACTTGGCTACGAGGCAGCGTACGCGGGAACCTCCTTTGCCACCTTCGATCAGCTCGGGTCGCTTCGTTACGGCTCAGAGATCATGAACGTGACGGGCGACCGGACGACGCCTTTTGGCATGGCGAGCATCGGGATCGACGACGAAGGCGTCGCCGCGCAGTCCTTCGACATCGTCCGCGACGGCGTGCTCGTTGGCTACCAGCTCGACAGGAAGATCGCCGCCGAGGTTGGATTCGCGCGTTCGAATGGATGCGCGTATGCGAGCTCACCGCTCATGACGCCGATCCAGCGGATGGCGAACGTCTCACTTGAAGCCGCACCAGGGGATGGTCCTGGCCTTGACGAGCTGATCTCCGGCGTCGAGCACGGCATTTACGTCGTCGGCGACAAGAGCTGGTCGATCGATATGCAGCGCTACAACTTCCAGTTCACCGGGCAGCGGTTCTTCTTGATCGAGCACGGCAAACTGGCCGGCCAGGTCCGCGACGTCGCGTACCAGGCAACGACGACGGAGTTCTGGGGCTCGCTCTCACGATTAGGCGGCTCGCAGACGTACCTGCTCGGTGGTGCGGTCAACTGTGGCAAAGGCCAGCCTGGCCAGACCGCGCCGGTGAGCCACGGCTGCCCGGTTGCGGTCTTTGACGGGGTGAGCATCTTGAACACGAGAAGCGAGGCGGGCAGGTCATGAGCGATCTCCGACTGGCCGCGGCAGACGAGGTGGTAGAGCGCGGCCTCGCGGCTGCCAAGAGCTCACGCCGTTCAGGTGCGTGCATCGTCATCGTGAGTGACTCCTATGACGCTGACGTACGGTTCGCGAACAACACGACAACGACCAATGGCGTTCGCCGTGACCGGAGCATTGACGTCGTGCGAATCCTTGACGTGCCAGGTGGTCGAGCAGTCGGCGTCGCAAGCGGATCTGGCCCTATAGATGTCGCCACACTGGTCGCCGCCGCCGAGGCAGATGCTGCCGAGGCGAGCCCTGCAGACGATGAGGCGGAGCTGATCGGTGGCGACGCCGCAGCGGACTTTTCCGAACCTCCGATCTCGACCGACCTCTCCATCTACTCCTCGTTGCTTCCCGACCTCGGCGATGCCTTCGCCAGGGCGAGGGCGAGCGACACGATGCTCTCGGGCTTTGCGACCCACGAAGCGGCGACGATCTACCTAGGTAGCTCGAACGGCTTACGGCGACGAATCGCTGATCGCTCCGGGACCTTCGAGCTCGTCGCCAGAGCAGACGGCGGCGCACGCTCGGCATGGGCGGGCACCGGCACGAGGGACTTCGCCGACGTCGCGGTCCTCGATCTCGAAGCTCGCCTGAATGAGCGTCTGAGCTGGGCAACTAGGCGACATGACCTATCCGCAGGACGCTACGAGGTGATCCTTCCTCCCGACGCGGTGGCAGACCTCGTGGCGGAGATCTACTTCGCCATGGGCGGCCTCGACGCCGAGGACGGCGGCACGGTGTTCTCCAAGCCCGGTGGTGGGACCCGGGTGGGGGACCGGCTGAGCGAGCTGCCCTTTCGGCTCTCGGGCGATCCGAGCGCATCCGGGCTCTCCTGCCCAGATCTCTTGTGGACAGGCCACTCGTCGTCTGACGTGTCGGTCTTCGACAACGGTTCGCAGCTCGCAGATACCGCCTGGATCGAGGACGGGCGACTCGACCGACTCCAGTATCACCGCGCCGGAGCGCAACGCTCCGGAGTTCCGTTCGCTCCGCCGATCGACAACTTGCTGCTCGACTTGCCCGGTGCCACGGCCTCGCTCGATGAGCTCGTCACTCGATGTGAACGTGGATTGTTGCTCACCTGTCTTTGGTACATCCGTGAGGTCGACCCCGCGACGTTGCTGCTCACCGGACTGACGCGAGACGGCGTCTATCTCGTCGAGCACGGCGAGGTCGTGGGTGCCGTGAACAACTTTCGGTTCAACCAGAGCCCGGTCGACCTCCTCCGAGACACCATCGAGGCCGGTGTGAGTGAGCGCGCACTGTCGCGAGAGTGGGGAGAGTGGATGGAACGAACGAGGATGCCGTCGCTGCGGGTGGCGGACTTCAATATGAGTTCGGTGAGCCCTGCCAACTAGGTCAGTTCGCCGCAGCGAGCTAGAACTTCTTGGTCCACCAGTCTCTGGATCTTGTGACAAGTTTCAAGCTGGGGCCGAACTCCGGGTCGAGGACGTAGAAGTAGTACATCCCGACGCGGCGCTCCTCCTTCACGAAGTCGAAGCTCACCAGTCCAGGGGTGCTCGAGCGATTCTTC
>Ga0207933_1001773_pt1 | contig 15239 bp, 15 predicted proteins | sample NGESurdeep092012_4_FD_184488 | JGI IMG/M metagenome (GOLD analysis project Ga0207933, IMG submission 184488) | Arctic peat soil microbial communities from Barrow, Alaska - NGEE Surface sample F53-3 deep-092012 (SPAdes) | ecosystem: Environmental > Terrestrial > Soil > Wetlands > Peat ... | reverse complement strand
CCCAAAGGAAAACGCAATGATGATATAGAGTACGCTCCACACCGGACCAAAGAGCCACGACGGAGGTGCCCAGGATGGTTTCTTATATTCTTCGTATCGCGCAGCCGTGTCGGTACTCTCCATAAGCATTCAAAGTATATCAACTTGCACGTTTGTTGTGTAGCAACATTTCTATCGCATGCTCCATGTCGCCAGCTGGAGTCACCGTGGTGCCGTTGACGAAGAATATCTCGTCGGCATTCTCAATGGTATTGAGGCGGTGCGCAATAATGACGCGCGTCGTTTCCTTGGGGAGCAGCTTCAAAACCTCTTCGAGCATCTGCTCGGTGATGGTGTCGATGTTGGCACTGGCCTCGTCGAGTATCAGTATCTCGGGACGGCGGAGTACTGCTCGCATAAATGCGATGAGCTGCTTTTGACCCAAGCTGATGCTGTTGCCGCCAGATTTGACCTCTGTATCAAGGCCCTCACTAAAGCGACTTAATATCGGCGTGAAGTTTGATTCATCGAGAAGTTTGGCAACCTCATCAGATGAATAATTGGCGTATTCTTCATTGCCATAGAGGATGTTGTCTCGTATCGTTCCCGAAAAGAGGAACGGCTCCTGGAGGATGAATCCTATTTTCTTTGCACGCTCTTCAGGCGTATAAGACTTGATATCACGGCCCGCAAGGTAGACGACACCTTCTGTCGGGTCATACAGACGCGCCATCAGGCTTGCGGTTGTCGTTTTGCCGCCACCTGTCGGTCCTACCAAGGCATAGGTCTTGCCTGGTTCAAGCGTGAAGTCCACATTGCGCAATACCAGCTGGGGTGCTTCTGGGTATCCGAAAGAGACATTTCTAAATGCGAGGATAGAACCGTCGTTTAAGACTGGCGCACCGGAGTCTGTCACCACCGGCATATCAGAATCCATCGCCAGCACCTCTGAGATGCGGTCGAGTCCGGCAAGTGCCAGCTGAAGCGAAGACCATACAGCCGCGAGCTGACGCAAAGGATTATAAAAGTTGTTGACATAGAGGATAAACCCGATAAGAAGACCAATTGTAAAGGATCCTGTGGAGATGAGGTAGAGCCCATAGGAAATCACAATGACCTGTGCGGCAGTAGAGGCGAAGGTGTAAATCGGCGTAAAGGTGTTGTTGGCAATACCCGCAGTAATGGACGCGCGATAGTTAACCTCATTCACCTCTTTAAACTTTTTGCGGAAGTAATCGACTCGATTGAATGCGACGATGACTTTGAAGTTGGTGAGGCTCTCTGAAATCTCCGCACTCATGCCGCCCAAGCTTCTGAGACTCAGCACATTGGCGCGCTTGACCCATGGAGAGAGAATTTGCGTAAGTACGAGCACGATGAGCGCCGGCACGAGCGACACTCCACCGAGCTTGAGATTGATGACGAGTAGCAATATACCCGCACCCACGATAAGCACGATGTTGCTGATGAACTGTATCAGCGCCTGAGAGAAAAATTGATTGAGCTTATCGGTGTCGTTGTTGATGCGCGATATCAGGTCCCCTGCCTTGTTTTGGTTGAAGAATGCCACAGGCAATGACTGGAGCTTGTTGAATATCGTATTGCGCAGACTAAAGAGTATGCGACGGCCCACTCCGCCCATGATGCGTATCTGGATGTAGCTCGTTATCACACCGGCGATAAATATAAGGAACAGTATTCCCGAGAATTCCCACACACCTGCCATATTCTTTTTGAGGATGTATGTATCCACCGTGTGCGCGATGATGATAGGTGCCAGAAGCGTTGATGCCGAGGTGATAGCAATTGCCCCGAGTGCGAGCAAGACCGAGCGCTGCTCCTCGCGCATAAGCGGAAGCAAGCGCCGCACGATAGTGGTGAAGACACTCTTCTCGCTCTCCTTTATGTCGTCAGTTTTGTTAAGTTTGTAGTTCATATTGATTGGTACTCTTTTGACTCTCATATATTTGTGCGTACTCCGGACTCGTACTCAAAAGTTCCTCGTGAGTCCCGATAGCGAGCACCTCACCTTCTATGAGAAGGATGATTTGCTCGTACTGCTCTATCGAAGAAATTTTCTGTGTGACAGAGACGAGAGTCGTGTTTGGATAATTGACGGTGATGTTGTGAAGAATCTTTTTTTCTGTCGGACCGTCCACACGCGCGGTGAAGTCGTCGAGCAGAAGCACGCGCGGATTGAGGGTGAGCGCGCGTGCAAGCATGATGCGCTGCTTCTGACCGCCGGAGAGACTCGTACCTCGTTCAGATACAATCGTATTGAGACCTTCTGGAAGCGCCTCTACGAAGTCTTCGAGCTCTGCAGTGCGAATGGCAAGTTGCAATGCCTTTTCTTTTTCTTCTTCTTTAATCGTCTTGCTGAAGGCGATGTTCTCACGCAGTGAGAGATTGAACATCACACTGTCTTGAAATACGAAGCCGACTTGGGCGTGGAGATCTTCTTTGTCGTACACATTGATGTCTCTGCCGTCATATTCGATACTGCCTGATGTCGGCGACAAAAGGCCCGTGAGCAAATACAGGAGTTGCGTCTTCCCTGCTGCTGTCGGGCCGATGATGGCGGTCTTGGTACCAGCTTTCACCTGGAAGGAAACGTCTTTGAGCGCTTTGCGCTCGCCAAACTGCACGGTGACATCTTTGACGGCGATGTCGCCCTTGAGAGCTATCTTTAGCCCACCCGTCTTCTTCTCATCGGGAGCATTCAAGACCTCCGCGATACGCGCATATGAAGCGGTCGCCTGCGCGATGACGTTGCTCATAAATCCAATAATCAATATCGGGAAAATCAGTATCACGAGATAGCTGTTGAAGGCTGAGAAATCGCCGAGTGTCATCGAGCCCTGTATGACAAAGTGTCCACCGAGGAGCAGAATAATGAGGACTGCGAGATTGGTACAAAACGTAATGACCGGAATAAGACTCGAGAAGAGTTTGAGAATACTCATGCCGATATTGCGCGCCTCGGTGCTCGCCTTGAGGAATTTTTGATATTCAGATTGATGTGAATTGAGGAGACGTATGAGCGACGAGCCGAGGATGCTTTCGTTGATGACAGCATTGAGCCAGTCAATCGCCTCTTGAGAGCGTTTGAAGAGCTTTCGCACTTTGCCGAGGACATAATAAAAGGTACCGGCAATAATAGGAATGATTGCAAGCACTGCGAGTCCGAGACGCCAATTGAGCATGAGGAGCAAAACTGAAGCGCCGATAATTAAGAAGACTGATGATATGAGTGCTGCGATTGCTTGGGAGACGAACGACTTCACGGCATCAATGTCGGAGGTCAGGTTGGTGAGAAGTTTCGCTGGTGTAATTTGATCAATATATTCATATGGCTGGACGGAAATCTTAGCGGAAAGGTCGAGACGTAAATCACGCGCGACTCGTTCGGACGCATATACCTGAACGATGTTTTGCGCATACGTGAAAATGAAAATGAAAAGCGCGACGATTGAGAATTCCACGATCAAGCCGTTGAGCGCGAAATGACCAGTCGCAAATGCATCGATGGCATTGCCTATTATCTTCGGTACCGCAAGGTTCAAGACGTTGGCAGCAATGGTAAGGACAACGAGCGAGACGATTAGGAATGTGTACGGGCGAAGAAGCCCAAAGAGGGTCGGAGTGGGTGCGGTATTTGTTTTTGAGTTGTCAGGTGGCATGAATTAAATGACTTCTGGGCCGACACCTTAGTATAACAAACGGATTATTTAGAATGTATGAAGCCAGAAACCAAAGAAACGAGTGAGTGATACGTAGCGTCCAATGCGTGTCCTCTGAATAGAATACGCAAGTCCCTGCGTCCCGAGGCGCTCAGCTATAAGGGGTGCCAGGGTACGGATATAGGTCCCGCTGCTTACGGTCGCCTCAAAGCGCAGAATGGTGCAACTTGTCGTATGCCGGCTTCGCAGACTCCACCAGCGCTTGGATATCTCATCTCGACGAAAATCTGCTCCGAGCTTCTTGGATTCCATATCAATCTTCACCAATCCGATAGTATCGAGTATGCGTTCAATGAGACGCTCTTTGGGAATGATAAGTCTGTCGATGTACGTGAGGGAATATATTTCGACATCGGTGCGCGGTATCTCAATAGTATCGAGTGTTTTCTCCAGGGCATATTGGAAGAGTGGTTTACCGTTTACAGTGCGGGAAGAAAATGCCGGATATGGGAATGAGTGTTTGCCCACGAGCGAGTGTGCGACTGCACGCACTTCGCTCTCGGAGACAGAGGGTGGGCTATGTTCCTCGACCATGCCGAGCACGTCTCCCGTATCGGTCTTGAAACCAAGCAACACTTCGAATATATATTTCTTATCAAGTCCATCGTATCGTGCGCGCTGTTTGCATTCCTCCCCTATCAACACGAGAAGCTTCCCGCTTGCCAGTGGATCGAGTCTCCCGGCATAGGTGAGGGGAACGGTACTTGGTATGTGTTCGTGCTTTCGAAAACGTTCCAGTGCCAGAAGCGGAGTCTCACCGAGAGCTTTTTCTATTCTCGCGTACGTGCGCATACCAAACGACTACTGATACTGAATAAATATTGGCTGCGGTATGAGCTTGAGCACTTGCCCAGGCGTAAGGAGGCCAGTCGACGGCGCTTTGAGATCATTTTTGTAGAACAATTTGAATCCACCAAACTGCACCGGCTCTGAATATACAACTGCGTTGTACGTACCGATCTTTTTTGCCTGAGAGCCCCAACCATCCATATCCATGACTATCTGTACTTGCGGCAGCGGCTTTATAAGACGAGGATGAGTGACCATGTCCTCGGTAAATCGATGCACGATGAGAATCTTTGGTGGGAGGTTGTATTGCTTCACGAGTCCTGCGAGATAGTTTGCTACAAAGTTTATGTCCGAGGCATCGAGCGTGCCGATGACAGCCTCAGGCCGAAGGCCACTCGTCTGCATGGAGAATTCCGGATCAAGTGCCAAATGCACCTGAGGCATCTTGAGATACTTTTCGAGAAGCGGTACTTCTATCTGCATATTGGAAAGTCCGGGCTGCACTTCGAGAATAACGATGCCATGCACTTGCGCTGCCATAGCAATTGCCTTATCAATCTGACTGTCCGGCATTTCCAGTCGGTATTTTCCATCCGCACCTGGACTTCCCTGCGCGGTGACCGCGATGTAATCAATCGCGGGCATAACGGGGGTCGAAGGATCAGCAGCATGCCACCTGGCAGTCGTTGAAGCGAGCATCGCGAGCACTTGGTCAGTTGGGTATTCACCGAGCACTCCCATACCGGTTGAATAAAAATTGCCGTAGTATGCAACGACACGGTAGAAGGGAAGGATTGCTCCAGCCTCGGGAGGTACGGCCTTGGCAGGCCAGAGCCGCTTGGCCAGTGTCGTCGTACTTACGCTACTCGTCGCGTTGGTCGTGGAATGAATTATCGGGTAGTTCGCGAGCTCGAGCATTTTTCGGTTGTATGCAGCGAGATCAAAAGTAGCAGGTGGAGTTCCGATTTGTCCGCTCGAAGTCGAAGTACCCTCTTGTAGAGCACGAGTATAATTCACTCCTAGACTCGGGTGATAGCGAAGGAGTGCCGAGACAAGAAGGAATCCTGCAAGAAAAAGGACCCCTGCTCCCGCAGCACTGCCAATAAACCACAGGCGAGTGCCTACTGTTTCTTTTGGTATTTCTTTTGATTTTGCAGATCTACGAACCATCGTGGAGACATTGTACCCTGCAGGCGCGATTTGTCGTAATAGAGGCATGCCCAATGACGAAAGGCGCCTCGTACGAGGCGCCTTTCTTACTACGTGAGACTAGAGCGTATTAGAAACCAAAGATGCGGTGCAAGAATGCCCCAATCCCTGCGAAAATACCTTTTGCTCCCATAGGTCCACCTTCTGGTTGTGGATTTCCATTCTGAGAAGTTGAGGTATTGACGATACCCTGATCAATCACCGATACTGCGACGATAGCCGTACCGTTGACCGTACCCTGTACGATGACACTGTCACCTACGGCAATATTGCTCAATACTGCCGCACTGACTCCTGCCTTTTGGAATTTTGCAGATGAGGCATCGATAGTGTAGGTAACATTGCTCTTGTTGGTAATGGTAATAGTCGAACCAGAGATAGTTGAAACAGTGCCTGCAACAACAGGCTGGCCATTTCCGGTAATAGTAATCGGAGTGCTTGTGCCGTTCTTCATATGATCACCGCGCATACCGCCCATCATCATACCCATACCATCATGAATGGATGTTGCAGTGACAGTCGTGCCACTTACAGTGCCCATCACCATGACTGTATCTCCAACTGTTACAGATGAGAGTGAAGACGTGGCATTATCCTTAGTAACTACAGCAGTGCCAGCATTGACCGTGTATGTAATTGGAGTAGCCGCACTTGAACCATTTTCAGTGCGAGGACCAGCTTTTGATGTGATTGTAAGGGTTGTGCCACTGATTGCTGAGACAGTACCGAATACGCCAGGCATATTTTTGCCTCCCATATTCATACCTGCTCCCCAACCACCACGTCCCTGATGGTTCATGGATGCCGATACATTAAGGGTCGTATCAGCAAATGCTGTACTTCCGAGCGTGAGGGCTGCGAGTACCGCGCCACTAGCGACGATGACTCCTGCATACTTCCAAGATGATGTTTTGTTCATACTGTTCATAGAATGATTTGTTTACTTTTTTAAAGGTTCTGGCAACCAAGTTACAGGACGTAACAGAAGCCATATCATTACTACAATCCAAAAGGCGACCTTGTTACACTCGAGACTTTGTACATACGCGACTGAAATGCTACATTCTATATATATGCTAATTCACGCCTGTAAATCAAAGATCCATCGTGCAACGGTAACTGAGGCCGATCTCAATTATGTGGGTTCGATTACCATCGATGAAGACTTGCTCGATGCTGCGGGTATCAAGCCATTTCAATATCTCAATATTACTAATGTCTCCAACGCGGCCTTCTGGCGCACCTATGCCATGGCCGGAAAGCGCGGAAATGGTGACGTCTGTCTCAATGGCCCTCCCGCTCGCCTCTTTGCCCCTGGGGACAAGATAATCATCCTTGCAGAGGTCCTGATAGAGCCATCTGAGCTCGATACACTAGAGCCTATCGTCGTCTTCGTTGACGAGAAGAACAAAGTAACTGAAGTGAAGCATCACAAAGCAGTCCCCCATCCTCGCACCTAACTCTGCGCATGGGCACCATGCGCAGAAAAGATATTAGACCTTGCGAACGATACAAAACGGCGTCATTTCATCTGACTGTCCGAGCGGGTTGTCGCGGAAAAGTTTGCCGATAAAAGCTTCAGTGAGCGAGTGCGATGATTTACCGAGTGAAAACGCGCCACGATAATTCGCGTCGAGAATTACTACTTCATGATTACCGAGCGCCTCGCGTATACGACGAGCCTCGCCACTTGGGTTGTTGGGGGCGAGCTTGGCAGAGTGCGCGTATTCGAGGATGAGGAATGACATCGGGCAATCGATGGACTTTGCTCGCAATCCGCAGATACGATAAAAGAGTCCGCGTACGCCAAACGGTCGGGTGACGGCCGACACTACTGCCGCTACCACAATGCGCAGATACCCAGCCTCTTCAATAAAGAGTTGCATTGCCATCGCAGTGCCATGACCAAATCCTTTAAAATCATTCGAACCGTAGTTGTTGCCGACATTCTTCGCGAGCGCTCGTGCAAGTGGAGATGGTTTGATGGTACTCATGTCAACGACGCGTCCTTGTGTGATGGTGAGCGCCTTTTCACTCACAAAAACCATGTCGCCTTCTTTGAGGTACGGCTGCACATATTCTTCCATCAAAGGAACGATATCAGTATCCTGCATCGTGATGATGCGCGTGCGCACAGGCAAGCGTGAATACATCGTGCCATCAACATCTATTTCTATTTTCTTACCGGGATTGGCTACAAATTCTCCTGACGCCTTTCGTACGGGAGTGGAACTATCTGTTGCAAAAGAAACCTTCTCACCACGGAAGAGCGCAAATAATTTCTCCACCAACATGTGAATATCAGCGTGACTTTCACTGAGCGCAGCACGTGAGCGAAGCAACTCAGTGACTTCAGTATAGAGAATGTGCGCCTCGTCAATGCGATCGGGAGAGAGTCTGATTTCAATGGCAGGTGCAGTATCAGAAACAGCTTGCAAGACGACTCCGCCATCGGTCTGCGGGACGTAGAGAATGGAAAGACCGGTCTGCTCTTTCATTTCGGTGTAGGTGAGCTGTTTTTCGGCCATAGATTTGATATGAGGATTCTACCATGCCAAAAAGGCACGGTTTATGGAATAAAGAGAGGACCGGCTACCTATGGGTAGTCGGTCCTCCAATTGCGTTGTTTGCGCCTGCTATTTTTGAAGGAGCAATTCTTTCGAGTCGACTCGATCGCCGGCAAAATTCCTGCCTTTGAGTTCGCTTCGATATAAATCACTATAGAGACGGTAATCGTCTGGGCACAAAAATACTACCCGGACAATATTATCGCTACCGCGAAACTGGTCGAGCACCCCCGCTCCCCGTATTCTGTCTACGAAGCGCAGAGCACCGAGGAATGCAAGTCCAGAGGTAGGTCCTGGCGGCGTAAGAGGTGCAATCGCCTGAAGCGCATAGCTTGCGAGGAAGGATTGGTAACGCTCGCCCATTTCGATATGCAGGAAATCCTCCAGGCGCGCTGTCTTCACATCGCGCCGGATGCTTTCCTTGGTGCGCGCGCCAGGAACTTCCTCATCGGGAGCACAGACCGCAAGCACTACCGTAGCTCCCAGATCGCGTTTCTCAACATAGCGCTTGATGCCGCCTGCAGTACCGAGAGTACCACTTGCGACGACAACGATGTTGATGCCTTCCTGGTTAGTTGCCCAAAGCTGAGGTGCGAGATACTTGCACTGTGCGTCAAGATTCGCAGGATTAGCATATTGATCAGTGTCAAAGCAGCCATCCCCCAAGCCTTCGCGGCGTGCACGAGTAACCGTACTTTCATCCTTGGATGTGTGCAATACCACTTCTATCGGGCTCCCGAGCGCCGTGATGAGACCGACCTTACTGCTGGGCACATCGTTTGCAACGATGATCCGGCATTTAAGACCGAGAAGCTTACAGAGCAGGGCAAGACCCAATCCGGTATTGCCGCTTGATGCGGCAATCACTGTAGTCAACTCGGTGATCTTGCCTGAGGCGATACCTTCCCAGAGCATCTCGTACCCCACCTGCACCTTTGAGTTGAAGGTCTCTCCGTAGAGCATCGCTGCCTTGAAAACCACCCCGTCATCAATATACGGGTTAAGTGATGCTGGCAATTCGCCCGTCATGCGAACAAGCTTTTGTTGATCAAGTTGCAGAGCTCTTAATTGCTCGAGCATCCTTTCACGCCATGATTGAACCATTTCCTAAACTCCCTTTAAAGTAAGCCAAAGAACGCAATAAGTTCCTATGGGGGATAATACTCCCCTCTTTCCCCCGCGCAAGCTTTTCCCTTACATCGGCTTGCAAGCAAACGTATTTGCAAAGCTCTCACAAAGTCCAACACCAGCTTTGCCGACGACACACGGCGCGCCTGCATCTTTGCCGACACAGATATCAATCGCTTCTTGTGGAGGAGCCGGTGGGGTGCCGCCCTGCATTTGCTGTTGCCCCTGCGGACTTCCCTGCCCGCCACTATTTGTCTGAGGAGTTGGCTTGAATGTCGATGTCCCCTTGAAGCAACTCACCGAGTATGGGAAGTCTTGCGTGAGCACGTAGTGATACATCAACACACTCGCGCCATCGAGTGTGATGGTACTCGTCATACCGTGACATTCATCGAGATCGCTGGTGGTGAGGTATTTGCCCGATGGAAGCAGCGGTCCGGTGATAGGAAATCCATCGAGTGCAAAGCCAGTGACCGTCGAGACTGAAATATTTTTAATCGAGCTTGTGAATCCATGATAATGGTATCCCTCTTGGTTGGGATGGCCGTCGTGATTATCTTGCATCTCATGTGCGAGTGCATCGCGGTTCTCGGCATCAAAGCCGTCAAAAAGCCACACACCATCGTTCATCACACCGACTTCCCCGTAGATGCATCCAGGAGCTGCTGCAAAAACAGGAAATGCAGGAAGTGCGAGCGAGAGATTTTGTGCGACGATGGACGATGGATTGCCATCAATAGCATGAGCGGGGTCAGTTGCCTGAATAGGGAAAATGCCCGTCGTGTGATCGGTCGGCAGGTCGTTGCTCTTGATGGAGCGTATGGTGCCCGAGATACTCGAAGAGGTAGTTGCATTTGGCCACGAGACAGTGCCTTCGACGGCAAATTTCTCCGACGGGGTCCAGGTAGTGCCGTGAATCCAACTTCCATTTACTTCTGCACCCGAGCCACTTAAGACATGGCACAGATAAATGGAGCCTTTCTGAGGAGCAGTGGTCACATATTTGTCGTCACCTAGTGGAAGCGTCGTAAGCCAGGAGGAGCCTGTTGGGTATGAAGATGTCGCAACTATTGTTGCCGCTGAATCGACTGAGGAATCTTCCGTCGAGGATGAGGTGTCAGTATCATCAGTCGTGACCGTGACACTTGATGACACCTGCACGTGCGTGCTCGAAGCGACTATTGCCTGTAGTTGAGCCGATGGCTGAAATGTCGGCGCAGGAGCAGTACTGCTAAAGAGTGCACTGAAGCCCACAAAAAGACTGATTAATCCCGAAAAGAATGATTGAATGTTCATATGTTTTTTTCTCTCTCTTCTGTTTCTTTAATGAATTTTGCACGCATACGCCAACTAAATAGGTAGTACACAGTTAATAATACACCCGCTGCTGCAATGACATACTGCATATTTTGTAAAATGTTGGATATCTTTCCCCCAAACGTTCCGCCAAAAAAATAGCCCAGTGCAAGCAGGAGCCAGTACTGAGTGATTGCTACAATCGCACCATATTTGAAAAATATACTCAGACGCATCCGGAGCATACCGGCAACTGAGACAAACGTGGAACCAATGCCATATGATAATTTACCAATAAACATGGTGGAGAGTGGATGGTTCTCCCACAACGTTCGTACATCCTCAAGATGATCCTCTGTAATGTGAAGCTTTTTCAGTGTACGACGTGCAAATGCGGTATTGCCTCCAAAATAACCGATTGCATAGTACGCAGCATCCATACCCATATCTCGCGCGAAGAAGAAAATCCCGAGTCCAAAGATATTGAAATATCCGAGCGCGGCAAGCGTCCCGGCAATGAATGCCACAATAGGCCCCTCAATAAGCGCAAGGGGCACCAGTATCGCATAGCGATATTCAAGAATGAGAGCTGTAGTGCTTGCGAGTGTCATACGCAGAGGACCCCTTCAGTATAGTCCTGAAAGGGATTTGGAGCTATCAGCAGTTGATATAAAAGTTGATGGTGATATATTTTTGTGAGTTGTAAGATTTTTCTGCAAACATGGAGTTGAAGCATGGATATCAAAGTCCTTACCCCTCGACACTCGCCTGATGAACGATTAAAAATGACGCGAGCATGCATACTTCAGCACCGTTGCGCCAGGATGTCGTTCTTGATGAAAACGCTCAAGATCAATCAGACCGCCCTGACTCCCATATTAAAGAAGCTTGAACATGAGGGGCTTGTGTATTCCAAGGGAATCCATACACAGAAATGGTACGTCAAGGAAGGAAGATAATTGACACACAAAAGGGCCGCGTCTCAAAAGATGCGGCTTTTTGTTTTTAAAGGGAGTGTGCAAAAATACAGATATAAAAAGCGGGGTCGTCCTCGGCCTCGGTTATGGACTTGTGTGGATTTATATCTGCACGTATCGAACGCTCAAGAGTAAAACATCACTGATTGGGGTCAAGGCTACATAATATGCACCTTGCTGTACAATGATACACATGCCTCAGATTCCCTCACCCCATAAAGAGCTTCATGCAAATTCATCAAGCTCAAAGCTTAACTGGCTGCGCGCGGCGGTCTTGGGCTCCAATGACGGACTCGTCAGTGTCGCGGCGCTTGTCGTGGGCGTTGCAGGTGCCACTACAAGTAGCTCGTCTATTTTGATTACTGGTGTCGCAGGACTCGTCGCAGGAGCGCTTTCGATGGCGGTCGGAGAATACGTCTCCGTAAGCAGTCAGCGCGACACCGAAGAAGCGCTGCTTGAGAAAGAACGTCGCGAACTCGAAGAATCCCCTACTGAAGAGCTCGAAGAACTCACGCGCATTTATGAAAGCAAAGGCGTCACGCGCACGACAGCAGAGATGGTTGCCCGTGAGCTCACCGCACATGACGCCTTCGGCGCGCACGTGGACGCCGAGCTCCACATCGATCTCGAGGCGCTCACCAATCCATGGCAAGCAGCACTCGCATCAGCGATTTCCTTTGCTGTGGGCGCTGCGATTCCCGTCATTGCAATCGTCACGCCAGCTGAGAGCATCCGTATTCCTATCACTTTCGCTGCGGTCGTCGTTGCACTCGCGATTACGGGAGTATTGAGTGCCCGCGTAAGTGATTCAAGTGTTTCAAGGGTGACATTGCGCGTGGTCATGGGCGGTGTGGTTGCGATGATTGTCACCTTCGGTATCGGAAAATTGTTTGGTCTTGCAAATATCTAATATTTAAACACGAAAGACTACAAGACCGGCCAGATGAGAAAGACGACGCCGATGAGTGCAATAAAGGCACCGCTCAATACCTCGCCGTACTTTTCAAAAGCGGCAAATTTAAGATTGTGCAGGAGTGCAGTGGAGTACACGCAAAGCACGACGTACGTCGCGATGGTACTTATTGCAAAGAGAATCGCCATCGGGATGATGAGTGCAATGCCGTACTTGCTCGCGGCAAAGAATGCAGGAATCCCCTCAATCATCGGCGAGGAACCGAGAATGAGCAGGAGCGCGGTCCGCTTGGATGTCTGCGCATGGGCACCATGCGCATCATGGTCATGGGAATGATACACATCACCATGATAGTGCCCATGCTCGTGATGCATCTCATACCATGAGCCCAAGGCAATCCAAAGCCCAAATCCGATGAGTGCGAGACTCGAAATAATGTCGACCAGATTACCGAATCTACTTGCAACGGCAACTCCAGCAATCCACACCACCAGGGCGATGAGGAGCGTAGTCACCACGTGGCCCGTCCCCGCTTGGAGCGCTGCTCGTACTATTTGAGCCCGCGTCCATTTCTTTTGCCGCGCGATAAGTGTAATAGGTACCCAGTGATCAGGAACCATCGTGTGGAGCACTCCCACGGCGATAACCGCGCCAACGAGCAGGAGTTGTGGGGCAAAAATCATTCCTCAATACTATCAGCTAATTGCCGATTTACTCATCTGCGCATGGGCACCATGCGCATCTAACCGACTAGAGCGCAGCAATAATTACTCCCATCGAGAGCATCACCAAGAGACTACTGAAAACCTCAAACAACCAAAGCTTCTTGGAACGTCCCATCCAAATAACTTCTATTGAGCTTGATGTCGTCAAGAATCCAAGCCAAATGATTAGTGCACAGAGAATTCCAGTCATGATCGACGGGCCACTGAGCAGTGTTGAGGAGGATGCGAGTAAGTACACGACGTTAAGCGCCGCGGCCGTGATGATATTGACGACAAGATTCCAAAACATTTTCCCGTACATGTCAGAAAACTTTTCATTCCCTGTCGGATGGATGTTGGCCAAACGCATCCAGAGCTTACCGGCGACCGGTCCATGCATCAAAAAGCCAATGATAAAAGCGACGACTGCTGCTACCAAAACTGCAATATAATTAATAGCTAACATATGAATAGTTAGTACAAGATTAAATTACTAATACCACTAGTCTAGCATTACCGATGCGGGCAGCCAGTCCAGCAGCAGGGTCTGCGCATACCTCCACTAAGCTTCGAAATTGCCTTCTCAATGCGTATCCCCCTCGTCTCCACCTTCTTGCCGGAGATTACCCAGCAAATCCATTCATTGCGCGCCAAAGGCGTAATGTCTTGCCACAGAGCTCGCGCTTTCGGCGCTGACGATAAGGCCTTAACTAAATCAGCGGGAATTCTATGAACAGTGCCTCCGGTAATTCCGCTTTTCATAGGGAGAGTATATCAAATTAGTAGTGTTCCGGATTCTCCAAATGAATCAGTGCCATCTGCACAGCTCCTTTATTAAATGCCGTGCGATTCACTCGGCCTTTTGTGACAATCGAGACAAACCCCTGATCTGCGCCAATCTTTTCATGACTGGTTATTCCTGCGGCCTTCATTGCCTGACTGCCATCGAGGCCCTTGTTCAAAATCATATCAATTACAGGCTTCGGCCATTCGCACGCTTGCGAGAGTCCGAGGTGAATTTCTGTGCCGTCATAAATGGCACAGACTGCCACTTCCATATACCCCGATTTGGTTTGTGGTACTTCCATGAGTCCCCCTTCGATACCGAAGCCATAGTCGTGCCCCACATAGGCTTGCTTGGCGCGATTAATGGCACCGGCAACAGTTTCAGCGAGTGACTTTGGATGACCAAACTCTTCTATTTCGACTGCAACACCCTCCACTGAAGCCTCGGCAAACATTTCAGAGCTATGAAGTACCTCAGTCACCGCAGTGACCTTTGTGCTGTTCTTGGAGCCGACACCAATTTTCATCTGATGAGTATATCAATTCCCGACACAAAAAGAACAGGCCGCTGTGGCCTGCTCTTTGAGAGCCCCGAGAACCCCCTGAGTTTATTTACTGTACCTTAGCTGGAACGCCGTCCATGATGTTCTTTGCAGTAACATTGGTGCCGGAGACCGTGCCCATGACATCGAGAGAATCACCTACCTGCACGTCAGATGCAGTGATGGTCGTCATTTTGCCGACCTTCGCAGTAGATGCGTCGATGGTGTAGGACTTGCCGTCACTACCGGTGAGCGTGATGGTGTTGCCACTCACCGACGTGACCGTGCCGCGCGTGCCGCCATGACCTGGACCGCCTGGTCCACCGAAGCCACCACGCATGCCGAGGCCGTCCATGATTTCAGTTGCAGTAACTGAAGTACCTGAGACCGTGCCGCGAACTGCAATCATATCGCCCACTGCGATTGCTGATACGCTACTGGTCGTCGGTGCTGTGCCCGGAGTCGCACTGGTCCCCTTGAGCACCGTTGCCGCAGATGCATCGACTGTGTAGGTTGTCGCACTCGTTGAGCCTGGCTTGTTGTCTTCTACCGTAATGGTATTGCCCGAGATTGCGGTAACCTTGCCCATAACGGCTGGTCGCTGCCCTT
>Ga0207933_1001772_pt1 | contig 15244 bp, 17 predicted proteins | sample NGESurdeep092012_4_FD_184488 | JGI IMG/M metagenome (GOLD analysis project Ga0207933, IMG submission 184488) | Arctic peat soil microbial communities from Barrow, Alaska - NGEE Surface sample F53-3 deep-092012 (SPAdes) | ecosystem: Environmental > Terrestrial > Soil > Wetlands > Peat ... | reverse complement strand
ACTCGCCGTCCCGGCCTTGGAAGAATTGCTTCGCGCCGCTACTTCTTTCCTGCCAGTTCTTTGGTCGAGAGGTACCAAGTGGTGACGTTCAGCGTGCCATTCGCGCCGTTCACGCGATTTCGGGCATCCTCCACGGTGACCGGCGCACCGACGACGACCTGGTCTCCAGGCCGCCAGTTGGCGGGCAACGAGACGCCGTTGTTGTCGATTACCTGCAAGCCTTCAAAGACGCGGATCAGCTCATCGACGTTGCGGCCAAGCTGCATTGGATAATAAATGATGGCGCGAATATTCTGCTTGGGATCGATGGCAAAGACGGCACGAACCGTCGCTGTGTCGGACACTGCCTCATGCACCATGCCATAGAGCTGAGAAATCCGCTGGTCCAGATCTGCGATTACCGGGAACGGCACTTCCACTTGGGCGTGTTCCTCGAGGTCGCGCATCCATGCGATATGCGAGTACAGGCTGTCGATGGAAACGCCGATAAGCTGCACATTCAATTTCTCAAATTCGGCGGCCCGCCGGGCAAACTCGATGAACTCAGTGGAACATACGGGCGTGAAGTCGGAGGGATGTGAGAAAAGCATGACATACTTCCCCTTCGAGGTATAATCGCTGAGCTTGATGACGCCATGCGTGCTTCTGGCTTCGAAGTTCGGCGCCTGCTCAAGAATGCGTGGAATGCGCCCTTCAGGTGCGGCCATTGCGTTTTTCCTCTGTCCCCAAAGCAAATTTGTACGGAACTGGTGACTTAGGTTAAAGCGGCTCCCCAGGCGTGTCAAACACGGCTACACGAATAGCGCCGGGCTTTTGCTGAGGCATGCGCCGCTGAAAAAATGGCACTGGCAACGCACGCTCTGGAGCATCATTCTCGAGGGGTGTTTGGCAGCCATCTGCCATCGGCGCTCAAAAATCGTTTGGAGATAGCACCGTTCCCGCGGCAGAAATACAGGTTTTCCGGCAGCGATTCACATTCTTTCAACAGGCGAATGGCCGTCGCATGCAGGATTGACGGGGGGAATACAACCTTCGGTGGAACATGAAAGAAAAAATACGCGTTTCTTCGCTGGATTTTCCCCCTTTTCATGCAGCGCAGCTCTTCGTACTCTTGGCAAACGTTTTTAGAAGAGCAGTGGCGAGGCAGTCGCGATTCGAACTGCCGACCAAGCGAAATTAGAACGGGAACGCAGCAGATGCGCGCCGGTCCATAGGGCCTCCGTCGGGGTTCGATCCGTGGGAGCGAATCGCTGATCCTGAGCCGTGCCTCAGGCATATGCTGCGTCTCCATTCGCCGCACCTCAACTTGGATTGGGAGAGGAGCGGCTCAGTATTGAGCGCGGAGGGATGGGATTGCTTCCATCTTTCTTCGTTCCCGCGGATGCGCCGCATATCCCCGCGGGGGGATGCGGTCAACGTAACGTTCGGGGTCTCTGCAATCGTGGGACTCCGCCAGGGTGACCCTTCGGGGCGGGGAGCGGACGGAAAGACATGAGACCAAAGAAAACGATTCTCTGTGTTGACGACAACGAACAAGCGCTTTCGGTGCGGAAATTCATGCTCGAGACCCGCGGCTACCGGGTGCTTACGGCACTGGACTGCGAGTCGGCTCTGGAGCTGTTTCGCGGAGGCGGCATCGACCTGGTGCTTAGCGATCTGGTGATGCCGCGCATGGACGGTAACGAGTTGGTCCGCCGTATGAAGGAGCTTGCTCCCGAGGTGCCGGCGATCATCATCAGCGGGAGCATCAAGGCATTCGATCGCGCCAACCGTGCCGATGCATTCCTGCCCAAGGGCGCTTGCTCGCCGCTGGAGATGTTGGAGCGCATACGCGTGATGGTGGCGCGCAAGCGAGGTCCCAAGAAGGCGCGATTGGCCGGTCTTGTCCGGGTGGAAGCCCCGGAGATGGACGAGGCCGCCCTGGCTGCGGCAACATCTTGAACGCCCTGCGCCGGCCCGGTGCATCCTGCGTTTACAATCCTGAGAGTGGATCCCATTATTGCGGCTAGGGACGTCAGTAAGACATACGGGAGAGGCGAGACCAGCGTCCACGCCTTGAACCGTGTCTCTTTCACTATTTTGCCGGGGCAATTCGTCAGCCTTGTCGGGCCTTCGGGCAGCGGCAAGTCCACCCTCTTTCACATCCTCGGCGGCCTTACCCGGGCGAGTTCAGGCAGCGTCCTCATCGACGGGATTGACTTCTCTTCGTTGGGCGACTCCGATCGAACCAGACTGCGGAAGAAGAGAATCGGCTTCGTCTTCCAAAAGTTCAATTTGCTTCCCACCCTCACGGCGCGGGGAAACATCGAGATTGCCCTGGACATTGCGGGTCTGGATAGGGGCAAGGAACGGCAACATATGGATGAGTTGGCCGGCTTGCTGGGCATCGCGGGCCGCCTTGACCATTTGCCGTCGCAACTCTCCGGCGGCGAGCAACAGCGCGTAGCCATTGCCCGCGCGCTGATTACGCGCCCGGCAATCATATTGGCTGACGAGCCTACCGGTAATCTGGATACCGCCAACTCCGACGCGGTGCTGGGAATGCTGCGGCGCTCCAATCAGCAGTTCCGGCAGACCGTCCTGATGATCACCCACAACCCCGAGGCGGCGGCAATTGGCGATCGCATCCTGCACATCAGGGATGGGCGTCTGGTGGATGGGGAAACCGCCGCCCAGTTGGACGTGGAAGCGGGCTCTGGCCCGTTGGGCGAAGCCGGACCCTCGCCGCGTTGACCCGTCCAATCGGCCCTCGCTATACTGCACAAGTACCCATGCGGGAGTAGCTCAGTGGTAGAGCATCGCCTTGCCAAGGCGAGGGTCGCGGGTTCAAGTCCCGTCTCCCGCTCCAGTTGTGAAGCCTGTATGAGCGGGAGTGCGAAGCACCCAGGCGGCAGTGGACTGGAGAATAGCGTGGGGAGCAGAAGCGGCCGCTCCGCCGGTCTCGAGGCGGTCGCGCGAATATCCATCCTTTCAATGAGCGGCGCGGTACCCAAGCGGTAAGGGAGAGGTCTGCAAAACCTTTATGCGTCGGTTCGATTCCGACCCGCGCCTCCAACTCCTTCAACAACATAGAGCAGCCGCAAGCGAGAGGCGAAAACGCCACGGTAGCGGAAATTGAGCGACTCCCCGTCCTTTCTCATTGAATCACCCCCTCTGCTGCACCCTGTTTCAGCGATAGCTCTTCCATCTGTCGGGCCGCTAGAAACTGCTCCATGCGTTCGACAGACCGCGCCTGATGCTCTTGCGTGGGGGTGGACATACCGAAGCGCCATCTGAATCTTGGAATGGCCCAGGGGGGGCCGCCAGCGTCACAAGGTCAATTCCCGATTCCGCCGCACAGGTCGCCCGGGTGTGGCGAAGATCGTACAGCCGGAACCGGGCAACTTTGCTGTCCCTCACCGCTCTGTCACGGGCATTGTTCACCTTCGGAACAGACCGTGCTGCGTCCGTGTCGCACGGGAAGAGGAAAGGCGTTTCCAATCCATCCATGCGTCGCACCAGAATGCTCCGGGCTGCCGTAGTCAAGGGAACCGGCCGCCGCGCCGCCTTCGTCTTGCCAAAGGGATTGAACAGGAACCCGCCCGACAGATTCATCACTTAATCAGGAATCTTTTAATCAGAGAATCACCCAATCAACTAATCAACCAATCAAGAAGGCATCGGCGCGACGCAGCAACGAAAACTCGCGCAAAGGTTTTCAAGTTTCGCCTCGGCCGGGCGAAGGTCAGAGCAACCCAAAAACTCAAACCAAAAGGGGTGGGGGTTCAAACGCCTCCGCCTCGGGCATCGAATACGAAAATGAAGGTTGGGAATTTTGACACACGTATTGCGCGCGCGGGTGAGTGTGGATTGAGACAGGTTCGGATGGGTTTGGCTGCCTAATGTGAAGGAGCTGTAGATGAGAAGAAAGCCGTTTTATACCGTGCAGTCGCTGGCGAAGGAGTGGCGCGTGCATCGCCTCACAATCTATCGTCGGATTCGGCGGGGCGAACCAACCCGCTGGAAATGCGCCAGATGCTCGCCATCTTTAAGGCGCTGCATCTCTAATGCACCTAAAGAACAACGAAGGTCGCACTTGATAGCAGCGTAAAAATGCGTTTCGTGAGTATCCACGAGATGTTTGGGGATTAGGCCGCCCGGCCTGGCGCACGGTGGATTATCGGCTGGTTTTCCTGAGATATACTTTTTGCTGGAGGGTGTGTGGACAAAGCGCTGTTTGCCATGAAATGCATGTGGAAGTCGATGGTGCAGCGCTCGGACTGTCCTTACTGCCATAGCCCTGAAACGGTGGGGCTTGGACGAAAGCACTACGTCATGCAGCTGCGGAAATGTTGCGCCTGCCAACTGCGGTTCCGCTTCCCCACAGACGACCTCAAAGAGAACGTGTATTTCTACCAGGAACGCTACCACCAAAGCACGGTCACAGACCTTCCGTTCGAAGCCGAACTCTCAAACCATATCGAGAACAAATTCAAAAACGTCGGTCGGGACTTAACGGAGCATTTGAAAACCATCCAATTGATCGCTCCCACCGGTAACCTCCTCGATTACGGCTGTTCCTGGGGTTATTGTGTCTACCAGTTTCGCGAAGCAGGTTATGCCGCCCGGGGTTTTGAAATCTCCAAGCCCCGCGTCGAATATGGAAAGAGTGCTCTCGGACTCAGGCTCACAAACGACGTATCCTCTCTTCCAGACAGATCTTTTGACGTGATCTATTCGGCGCACTGTTTGGAACATATTCCCAACCCCGACATTCCCATAAAAGACTTTCAGCGGCTCTTAAAACCAGGTGGCCACCTGTTCCTCTATGTCCCCAACTGCGCCGGCGTGGAAGCGGAAAAAGCGGGAGTTGGCTGGGGGCCAATGATAGGCGAGAAACACGTTTTGGCCTTGACCGCGAGCTTCTTCGATTTCAACTTGCCGAAATATGGTTTCCGGCTGAAATTCGCCAGCTCTCCATACGACATCGAGCCTAAGGAATACGCGAAAGCCATTTTGGGCGGGGACGAACTGTTGGTGATCGGCACGCGCACTTAGAATTTCTGCGAGGCACAGCGCGCCGCCGCCGCCGCCGCACCACCACCAGCTTCTCTTCCACATAAATCCGGTAGACCCGCTTGCTGTTTCACCGTCCGGCCTTCCCTCTTCAGGAGAACGTGCAGACGCCGGTATTCCCAGCGCCGCCTATCAGCCGCGGGCTAGCCGGTTCGCCGCTTCTTTTCGATAAATTCTTTCAGATGCTTGGCGCACGCCTCAGCCGCGCTCTGGAGTTGGTTGGTATCTCTGCTTTTTCCAACCGAGTATGCAAACACGACTGCCGAAGAGTGATTGTCTATGACTGAAATGCTGGCACTGGTACGTCCAAAGTTTCCGGGTGCGGGAAATCCCCCGTGGGGAGAAGTAGTGTTGTTGACGCTATTATTGATGACAATTGCAGGAGTTCTCGGCGCACTCTCGCTAACACTGCTTATTATTGTGTAGTCGGCTTTGTCCTTATCCGCCGCCATCACCAGAGGAACGCGCTTCTTGACGAATGCGGCAGCCAAATAGGTTTCATATCCCCCCATCGGTTCAATGTAGACGGTGGCCCCGCTCTTGATTTGCGGCGTCTGGGCAAAGCAAACGGAACAAAAGGCGAGTAATAGAATGGCCGAAATACGGTTCATTGGTGTTCCTTTCGAGCCAGAGAGCGGATGCGCTAGATGTAGAGCAAAGGCTCCCCCGATGATTGTTCACCTTCGGAACAGACAGTGCTGCGTCCGTGTCGCACGGGAAGAGGAAAGGCGCTTTGCAAGCACGCAAATCGGAACAACAGTATGCTTTTCAAAGCATCGGATGCGGCACTCGCCTCTGACACTGGACTTGGAACGCGGACTAAGTTCCAGGCGAGACAGCGACGAGTCGAATCCAAACTCGTCTTCTGCGATCGTCAGAATGGCCGCAGTTATACCCTGCACGCTCAAAAAATATCAATTCGACTGGCAGGCTGTGAAAGAGCGCCCGCGATTCAAGCGCAAGCCTAGGGCGCTTCACGCTGCGCGGGAGAGTGCGGCAAACTTTGCCGGTGTCGCAACCGCGTAGCGTGGAAGATTTTGCTGCATTCCATCGCAAACCTTGCTGATTCGTCTAAATGCTTTCCTACTAAGGTTGAACTGCCCAGATGAAACAGTGGCGGAGCAAAAGGACGGCGTTTTCGCAAAAGAGGGATGCGGGCCTTTCGGAGAAATGCGTCGTGCGCGAAGGAGCATTTAAATGAGTTGCTGTTCAAGAACGAGATTTCATTCCGGGTGCGCCGCCGAATCTGGAAGACTCGGCGGGTTCCTGACCCTCGGTTTCCGCATCCCCGCCCAAAGTACCCATGGATGAAATCTTAATGAGCGCATGGGTCTGTTACCGCTATTCGAGAACGACGTTCTTTCGATCAGTTTCCAAGAGCGGCAGCCGATCCTATCCGGCATAAATAGAGGTCGCTGAACGCATCGAAAGGAAGTTTGCCGTAATGAGCATCTCATAGCACGGGGGGTGCCTTGACCAACATCGCATGGCACACGCGGTGGCTAGGGTTTGCAAGGGATTTGTGGCGTGAAATTCAGGACAATGACGTACTCGACGGTGCGGCTGTTTTGGCGTTCTTCTTTGTGCTGGCGGTTTTCCCGGCGGTAATCTTTGTCCTTTCCCTGCTTCCGTCCCTTTCCATCCCCCACCTGCAGCAGGCCATCCTGGATCTTCTCTACCAGATTTTGCCGCAGCAGTCCGCGAACCTTTTTCAGGTAACCATACAGTACGTTACCTCCAGGGGAAGTAAAGGAATGTTGACGTTCGGACTGATCTTTGCGCTCTGGTCGGGCTCGACAGGGGCCTATGCGATCATGGAGCGACTCAACGCAATCTGTAACGTCACGGAACGGAGACCCTTCTGGAAAGTGCGGGGGATCGCGATTCTTCTGATGTTGTTCTTCATGTTGTTGATGCTCGGTTCCCTCTCGCTGGCGATATTCGGAGGGGTGGTTCAGTCCTGGATGGCATCGATCTTCGGCTGGAGTCGACCATTACGAGTCTTCTTTGCCACTCTCCGCTGGATCATCCTTGCCGTCGCATTGCTCTTCGGGCTTGCCGTGGTGTACCGGTTTGGGCCTGATGGAAAAGCTACGTTCCGGTTCATTTCTCCTGGCAGTACAGTTGCTGCCATTCTCATCGCGCTCTTCTCGATTGGATTTCGATTCTATGTCTCCACATTCGGCAATTACAATGCCACTTATGGCAACCTTACCGCCATTATCGTCCTGATGCTGTGGATGTATTTGGCTGGAATCGCCCTTTTGGTGGGCTGGGAAATTAACAAGATCTTGCCCGCGCACAAAATCGAGCCAGTCCGAATGAAATGATTCTGGGGGGGCTCGTAACTCACTTTGGCTGGAGGTTCCTGATTTTGGCGGGGGACCCGAGTCTCCATATTCGAGCTGGGAGTGCCTAGCTGAAATCAAAGCGCAGCTGGACGCTGAAAAAGAGGCAAAACGAACGTCTAGCGGATTGCGCCTATCGAAGAGCCTCTACCCATTGAAACTAGGAGAGGAGCGGATCCCGTACGAACCAGTACAATCGGTCTTTAGATGTCTGCAAAACCTTCATGCGTCGGTTCGATTCCGACCCGCGCCTCCACTTCTCAAAACCTAGCCAGAGATTGCAGGAACTGAGATGACGATCAAGCCGACCAATCCCGATAGAGACATCTACCAGCTCAAGGTCACGCTGCTCGGCGCCAAGCCGCCCATCTGGCGTCGACTGCTGGTCGACCCGGACATGACCCTGGCCCAGTTGCATGAAGTGCTGCAGATCGCGATGGGGTGGGAGAACAGCCACATGCATGAGTTCCGTGCCCGCGAGCAGCGCTTCGGCCAGCCGGAGCCTGCCGACCCCTTCACGAGAACGCCGCGCGCCGAAAGCGAGCGCACTGCGCGTCTCCGGGCCGTACTGAAAAAGGCCGGAGCGAAGATCATCTATACCTACGATCTCGGGGATAGCTGGGAGCACAGCATCGTTTTGGAAAAGCTTCTTCCTGCCGATCCCAGTATTCCCTGTCCCGTCTGTACCGACGGCAGGCTCGCCTGCCCACCCGAAGACTGTGGCGGCATCCCCGGATACTACGGCATTCTTGAGGCTATCAATAATCCCGACGACGAAAGCTCCGAGGATATGCGCGACTGGGTTGGCGGTGACTTCGATCCCCAGGCTTTTTCGATCGACAAAGTCAACCGGCTCCTATCCCCAAAGCCCCGCCGCGGTAAAAGCCGCCGGCCTTAGAGCAGATTCACGATTGCTATGCCCCACCGTGGTTGGAGAAGTGCGGCTTTTCTTAACGGAAAAGCCGCGTATGGTGTATTTGCTTCGAGGTACACCTATCGTGTATCCGCTCTAGCGACCGTGAGTATGCATGCTTGCCGAAAGAGCGCGATAAAGTCGAAACTACCCCGTTTGATCCAGCGGAATCTCTGGACAACGACGAGGCCATCGTCAGCTACATGACCGAAGCATTGGAAACTGGCGACCCGTGCTTCGTGGCCGATGCGCTGGGCGTGATTGCCCGGGCGGGCGCCGTAAGCAAAGTGGCGCGGCAGGCCCGCGCTTCACCGCCAGAGCGGAGAGCGCGCCTGGTTTTCAACCAAATGCTTCTAGGAGCCTCTGTGGGCAAGATCCCTCGGCTCCGCGCTGCACGCTGCGCTCGGGATAAGCAGTTTCGAGTGAGTTTGTAATCCCGACCGGAGCGAAGCGGAGGGATCTGCTTTTAACTCTCTAACGAAGTCACCGGGATGATCCATTCCCGCAAGGGAATCTGCTGTTAAACGGCCAGGGCACGCTCAATGTGAATTACGAGGCCTTGCGCCGCTCCCGCTCCATCGCTTGGTGCAAGTCCCAGTCCGCTTGCAGCCGCATCCAGAGCTGTGGAGATGTTTTCAGCAGCCGCCCCAGCCGCAGAGCAGTATCTGCGGTGATGCCCCGCTTGCCGAGCACGACCTCGTTCAATCGATTCAGCGAGACGCCAAGCCGCCGCGACGCTTCCGCCTGCCCGATGCCGCCCGGCTTCAAGTACTCCTCCAGCAGAATTTCTCCCGGATGAATTGCGGGCCCCAGCCAGCTTGAGCCTCTAGTGATAATCTTCGACGCAGACTTCGTAGGCATGACCGCTCTCCCAGCGAAATGTGATCCGGTATTGATTGTTCACTCGCATGCTGTGCCTCCCGGTATGACTCCCCTTCAGGGCCTCCAATCGGTTCCCTGCGGGAATCAGCAAGTCGTCCAATCTGGCCGCCACATCCAAGAGCTTCAGTTTCCTCTGCGCAGAGCGCCAATCCTCGCGCGGTATGCATCTCGCAGCCCGCGTGTTCAGTTCGCGGAACAAGTCTACTGTCGTCTGATCGCGGAAGGACTGAATCACAGTGCCTTTTTATATTACACGACTATCATGTAATCGTTGTGCGAAAAGCCTCTGCCGCGGATTTGCCATCTTCGAGCCGGAAATATCGGGAAGCACCGGCCCGTGTTCCAGCCAAACGCCGGCCGGTTTGCTGTGGGGACTTTTGTGGGGAGTACCTGCTTGGAGTCGCTTGTAAGCGCTTGGAGCGTCCCCGCTGAATTCACTGAATCTACAGGCACTTACATAACGCCACAAATAACGCCAAAACGTCTCGGGAGGTCTGCAAAACCTTTATGCGTCGGTTCGATTCCGGACCCGCGCCTCCAATCTTTTCGATAATTTTCGACACATCGAACGCGGGCTGTGCCTGGGGATGGGGCACTTTGTTGCGCTCAAGTCTCTCAATTGCGCACAATGAAATTACAACGTAGCCAGCCATGATCCGCTAGCCCTGCGAATTCCCGCTGGCGTGCAAGGTTCAGATCGCTGCGTGCATCTCTAATCGCTCCGAGACGGACCATATGTGCAGTGACAATAAGTTCTCGATTCTAAGAGGTCCAAATCTATGAAAGTTCTCCCCGACGGCAGCCTGCATCTAGAGCGCGGAGAGCGTGTTCCGTTTTGCTGCTCCTGCGGCCACTTTATCCCCTACTCCACCGCGCCGCAGATTCACTGCGACGCATGCGCGAAAGATTGGGACGCCAAGGAGCTGGCGAAGGCAACGGTTGCGACTGTAATAACGCCCGCAAACAGGGCCTGAACTGTCCATGCTGCGGAGCACAGGTTCTTGCGGCCGCTCGTAGCTGCAGCTTTTGCCCAACTCCACGCTGATTATCTGTCACACGAAGCTGCGGCTCTGCCGAAAAGTGGCAGATCGTCTGCGCGGGCGGCACATTCTACGTCTGGTGACAGCAGGTGGTTGGGCGTGTCAGGCCCTTGGGTGACCCTAAGCGGCCATTCCATGGACGAATGGCCCCGCATCGTCGATCTCGCCACCCCAACAGTATTAGAAAGCCGGCCGGCCTTATTTTGCGGCCGGTAGTGCAAACGCCATGTATTCCTTGCCGGTCGAGGGAGGCACGACGCCGCCTGGAGGCAGGTAGGCTCCCTTTGGATACGGGGTAGCACCGCCGCTCACAGCGAGCAGAATGTATTCCCGCCCGTTCACTTCATATACCGCGGGCACGCCCTGCGATCCGTTCGGCAAATCTTTGGTGAAGATCACCTTCCCGGTTGCGCTATCCAACGCGTAGAGCTTCGAGTCGTTGCCGGCAAACAGGATCAGTCCTCCGGCTGTCACCACAACCCCGCTCTTCGGATACACATTTCCCCGCAACTCGTCGCTGGGGCCTGCTTCCGGGAGGTCGCCGTAAGGCGTCTGCCATTTGATCTTGCCGGTATTCAGGTCGTAAGCGGTGAGAAGGGTCCAGGGCGGATTGAATACATACGGCTCGTTTCCATATCCCGTCTTGTAACGGGATGGAGGGGGCACCACATAGTTTGGATAAGCGGGCGCTGTCGTAAACGACCGCATCATGGCCCGCATCCCGACGGAAGGCGCCGAACCGGGGGGCGCCAGCGAGGGCTTGGTCAGAAACAAAATCAATTGGTTCATGGCATCTGGCGGCATCGAAGAAAACGCGGGCATGCCGCCCCCGCCGTGCGTGATCTTGTTGGTAACCGCCTGCGCGCCCATATTGCTCACGGCTGTATCGATTGCAGGCCCACGATCTCCCTTCAGGTCCGGACCATGGCAAACCTGGCAATTCTGTTCATACACGCCGCGCCCCATTTCCTCTTGGGTCGGAAAGCTTCGACCGTTGCGACGTACTCCAAATTGCTCTTTCGTGTGGTCCGGAATCAGGCCGCCTGCATTCGCCTCGGTGGATTCCCCCGCCGGCACGAGTTTGACGATCGACGCCATGTTTTTCGACTCAACGTAAACCGTACCGTTTATCGGATCCGCGGCCGTGTCAAAGAATAATGTGCCCCCGTTCACGCTCGGACTGTTAATCGTGTCTATCCCAACGGACGGCGGTGTATAAAGGCCGGTTCTCGCTTTCGACAGACGATTCTTCCACCAGGCGATTTCATCCGGCTTCATGAATCCGGTGTACATGTCCTTCACTGTCATGCCCTGACGTGCAGAAGGAGGTACGACCGTCGGAAAGGGCTGCGTCTTGGAAGCGACTTCACCCGGTACGTTGCTCGGCGGAACGGGACGCTCCACAATCGGCCATAGTGGCTCTCCCGTAACCCGGTTGAACACATAGAGGAAGGCGTTCTTCGGGGCGATCGCTACCGCATCCACCATCTTGCCGTCATGCTTCACCGTTACAAGTTGAGGAGCCGCGTCCGGATCGAAATCCCAGAGATCGTGGTGAACCAGTTGGAAGTGCCAGAGCTGCTTACCCGTGTTGGCGTCCAGCGCCAGGATGGAATCGGCATAGAGGTTGTCGCCCGGCCGGTCTCCGCCATAGAGCTCATATTTCGCGGACGCTACCGGGAAATAAGCGATTCCTCGCTTCTGATCGACGCTTATTTCGCCCCACACGTCCACGCCGCCCATGTATTTATAAGCATCTTTGGGCCATGTGTTATATCCAAACTCGCCCGGCCGTGGGATTGTATGGAAGACCCAAAGCAGCTTGCCGGTGTTCACATCGAAGGCGCGAATATCGCCCGGAGGCGCCAGGTACCCCTCTCCCGTCGCGCTTCCCAGAATCAGGATGTTCTTATAGATGCGTCCTGGAGTTCGCGACGACAGCGGTCTGCCGGCTCGGTCGATGCCAATCTTCAAGTCAAGCTTTCCATGGTCCGCGAAGGAGTCCACAAGCTTGCCCGTCCGCGCATCGATAGCCATCTCGAAACCCCCCGCGGGAACGAACAGACGACGGTCCTTTCCATCCTTGCTCTCCCAGTAGTTCGCGCCGCGCATCCCTGCGATCCCGCCAAACCGAGCCGGCATTCCGGCGGGGGTGGTAAAGGCATGGACCCACAGTTGCTTTCCCGTCGTCGCGTCCACCGCCACCAGAGAACCATCCTGCGCCGCGAGATAAGCCACACCATGGGCCACCACCGGACTGAACGTGTAGCTGAATTGATCCCCGGTCGGAAAGCTCCAGGCGAGCTCCAATTTGTTCACGTTGCCGGTATTGATCTGCTTCAACGCGGAATAGTGCGAGGCGTCCGGCCCTCCGAGGTAATCCCCCCAGGTGGTTCGGGTCTGCCACGTGGTCTGGTTTTGCTGGGCGAATAAGCTTCCGCCGCAGACGAGAGCGAATAAGACAACAGGAAAAAACCGCCAAACCTTACTCATGAGACTCCTCGCGTCATCGCCACGTTGGCTTCACATAAGCGAACGCCTGCGTGTGGTTCCAGAGAATAAGCGTGCATTCCGCTTCAGAACGAAACACTGTCCTGTGCGTCTTCCGAAATATTTGCGGGCCTCCCGCTTCGTTTTCCTTCCTCTGGTAGAAGGTCACCGACGGTCGGATCGATTGGGTATCCTGCATGGCATCGTTCGCATGGATCAACATGCGAGACCGATTCCCACGCCGACACGCACTTTATCATACCTCCCAGGAGGACGGCTCCAGAACACGGAAAGACGCGTCAAATCCAAGAAATCAAGGCAAAATACCTCTTCAGCCGGGTCGATTCCCGTCTGCCGCAATCTCCGGCAAACCCTACAGCATCGAATGGGAGACGAAGCCTCTGGAGACGCCAGAGACTCCTGCGCGCATGTGTGCGATGGCGGCTAGGCTTGCGTCCAGAACGTGTAGCGTAACTTCTTAGAGGCTTCGACAGTCTTACGGTTAGGCGGTGAGGAGGCAGCAAAAGCGGTGTTTCTGCTCGTTTTGGCTTATTTTGGCGGAATACTCACGATTGTGAGCCCGTGCATCCTGCCGGTGCTCCCCTTTGTGTTCTCACGCGCCGATCAGCCTTTTCGCAAAAGCGGCCTCCCGCTGCTTGTAGGTATGGCAATTACTTTTGCGGGAGTCGCCAGCCTCGCGACGGTCGGCGGAGCGTGGGTGATTCAAGCGAATCAGTGGGGGCGGTTTGCCGCTCTCGTCCTCTTCGCTGTGTTCGGCTTCGCCCTGCTGTTCTCCTCGCTTGCCGAGCGGCTTTCGCGTCCGCTGGTTCGGCTCGGCAATCGGCTTTCGCGGAACGCGGGTACGGGTCCAAGCATGCGCAACTCGTTTCTGCTCGGCATCGCTACGGGACTGCTCTGGGCGCCTTGCGCGGGGCCGATTCTCGGCGTGATCCTCACCGGCGCCGCGATTAGCGGAGCCAACATTCACACAGCGCTGCTGTTGCTCGCCTATGCATTGGGTGCGGCAACTTCGCTCGCCGTTGCGGTGCTCGCCGGAGGCCGGGTCTTTGCCGCCATGAAGCGTTCCCTCGGCGCTGAACTATGGATCCGCCGCGTTCTCGGAGTCGCGATCCTGGCAAGCGTAGTGGTGGTCGCGCTGGGGCTGGATCGCGGAGTGCTCACCCGCATCTCTCTGGGAAGTACGACCGGCCTGGAGCAGAAGCTGGTCAACCATTTTCATACCCAGGCGGGCCTGACGTTGGTTGTGAATTCGTCTCCGGCAACTCCTGAGGATCCAGCGGGCGATGTCACGACGAACCAAGCCTCTGCTGAGATGCAGCCTGTATCCGATCCCGATCCCGATCCGGACCCCGGCTCAGCGCTCAAGAAGCTCACCGGGGCGACAGCATGGATCAACTCGCCGCCGCTGACGCCAGCCTCGCTTCGCGGCAAAGTTGTTCTGGTGGATTTCTGGACCTACTCCTGCATCAACTGCTTGCGCACGCTCCCCTACGTAGAGGCGTGGTATCAGAAATATAAAGACAGCGGCCTGGTCATCATCGGCGTTCATACCCCGGAGTTCCCGTTTGAAAAAGACGAGTCCAATGTGCGCAAAGCCGTAGCGAAACTCGGGATTCACTATCCCGTCGCAATGGACAACAACTATCGCATCTGGCGCAACTTCAACAATGAATACTGGCCTGCCGATTATTTCATCGATGCCACTGGACACATCCGGTATCACCACTTCGGAGAGGGAGACTACGCCAAGTCCGAGCAGTGGATTCGCAGCCTTCTCGAGGAAGCCAACCATCAACCTCTTCCAAACACGGCGACCAGGATCGATGCCGTCGGTACGGAAGCCGCACCGGATTCCAGGGATATTGAGTCGCCGGAAACCTATATTGGATACGCGCGGTCGCAAAATTTCGTCTATCCCGGCGGGCTCATTCGGGACGGGGCAGCGACCTATCACGCGAACGGCTCGCTCAGCCTCAACCAGTGGGACTTGGACGGCAAGTGGAAAGACGAGGCTGAGTCCGCTATCTTGCTTTCCCCTACAGGCAGCATTGACTTCCGCTTTCATGCGCGTGATCTCCATCTCGTCGTGGGCCCGGCAAAAGATGGCAAGCCGATTCGCTTCCGGGTCACAATCGACGGCAAACCCCCCGGAGCGGACCATGGAGTGGATACGAATGCCAATGGCGACGGCACAGTTGTGAGATATCGGCTTTATCAAATGATCCGCCAGCATGGCGATCTCAAAACCCGGAACTTTCGGATTGAGTTTTTCTCGCCCGGGGTACGAGCGTATTCCTTCACTTTCGGATAAGTGGCGGATCCAGAGCATTTTTTCTAGAGTGGATTCACGATAGGGATACCCCGAGGCAGATGCGCGATACGCGGCTTTTCCGTTAAGAAAAGCCGCACTTCTCGAACTACGGTGGGGCATAGCAATCGTGAATCCGCTCTAATGATGTGGAGTGGTGAGATCGGCTATGTGCGGCCATTCTTCG